>Ga0194045_1000015_pt1 | contig 49974 bp, 39 predicted proteins | sample JunL6211m_MetaG_FD_161686 | JGI IMG/M metagenome (GOLD analysis project Ga0194045, IMG submission 161686) | Anoxic zone freshwater microbial communities from boreal shield lake in IISD Experimental Lakes Area, Ontario, Canada - Jun2016-L626-11m | ecosystem: Environmental > Aquatic > Freshwater >...
ATGTTGCAGACAAAGGAGAAGGGCTTTATCGAAGAAGCATATACACGTTCCTAAAACGATCTGCACCACCACCGAATATGGATGTGTTCAATGCGACGGCTCGTGAAGTTTGTACGGTAAAGCGAGAACGAACCAACACACCGCTCCAGGCGTTGGTGACATTAAACGACATTCAGTTTGTCGAGGCAGCTCGCGTCTTGGCATCAAAAACCCTTTCGGATCCAAAACTCAAAGGGGATATCAACGCAAGAATTCAGTCGATCGCAAACAAGTTGATCGCTCGGTCATTCCAAGCGGAAGAGCTCAGCGTCGTCATCGCAAGCGCCAATGAACTTCTTTCCATCTACCAAAAGAACCCGGAACAAGCCCAGCAACTCATTTCGATCGGCGAGAGTAAGCCGGACGCTGCTCTTGACGTTAATGAATTGGCCGCATGGACCATGCTAGTCAACGAATTAATGAACCTAGATGAGATGCTCACCAAGTAATCCCGACAATCGGAATATCCAAAAAACTATGCAATCACACAATGTTCATCCGCTTTTTGAACAATACGTTCGAAGCGAAACACGTCGCCAGTTCTTTCGCCGAGGAGGCAATGCACTCGGTGCGGCCGCGTTGGCTTCATTGGGCTTGCCGCTAGCCGCCCAGGGCTCCGATTCCGAGCCGAGTGGTGGGTTAGGAACACTTCCTCACTTTCCGCCCAAGGCAAAACGAGTTATCTATTTGCACATGGTCGGCGGCCCATCTCAACTGGATTTGTACGATTACAAGCCGCAAATGAACGAGTGGTACGACAAAGATCTACCCGAGTCGGTGCGAAACGGCCAACGCCTGACCACCATGACGAGCGGACAGACACGTTTTCCGATCGCTCCGTCGAAGTACAAGTTCGCTCAACACGGGCAGTGCGGCATGTGGCTTTCGGAGTTGTTGCCAGAGACCGCAAAAGTAGTGGACGAGATGTGCTTTGTGCGTTCGATGCACACCGAAGCGATCAACCATGAGCCAGCCATCACTTTGATGCAAACCGGCAACATGGTAACGGGGCGACCCTGTATCGGCTCCTGGATGTCGTATGGCCTTGGTTCGATGAACAGCAATCTGCCGACGTTTGTCGTGATGGTGGCTCAGCCAACCAACACAGAGCAGATTCAAGCCATCTCAGCTCGGCTTTGGTCGTCTGGTTGCCTGCCAGGGGAACACGCCGGAGTTAGTTTCCGATCAAGTGGCGATCCGATTTTGTACATCAACAACCCAGCCGGTGTGCCAAGTGAGGTGCGACGCAAAACGCTCGATGGCCTTAAAGCGTTAAACGAAATGAATTTCCGAGCTGTCGGCGATCCGGAAATTCATACGCGTATTCAACAATACGAATTGGCGTTCCGAATGCAGTCCAGCGTTCCAGAATTGACAAGTATAGCAAGTGAGCCGGAAAGCACGTTTGAACTCTACGGCCAAGAAGCAAAGAAACCAGGTTCCTATGCGAACTCGGTTCTGCTGGCGCGGCGGATGGTCGAACGCGACGTGCGATTTGTCCAAGTCTATTTGAACAACTGGGACCATCATGGAAACGTCAATGGTCGATTACCATCGCAATGCAAAGATGTCGACAGGGCCAACTACGGATTGATCACAGACCTCAAAGCTCGCGGTTTGCTCGACTCGACTTTGATCATTTGGGGTGGTGAGTTCGGAAGAACCATCTATTCGCAAGGTGGGCTGAGCAAAGACAACTACGGGCGTGACCATCATCCGAGATGCTTTACGATGTGGATGGCTGGTGGCGGAATCAAAGGGGGCACAATTCACGGCGAGACGGATGATTTCTCGTACAACATTGTGAAAGATCCTGTTCACATTCACGATTTCCACGCGACCATACTTCACTTGCTCGGCATCGATCACGAACGCTTGTCGTTTCGCAATCAAGGCTTAGACTTGAAATTGACTGGCGTGGAGCCAGCCAAGGTCATACAACCCTTGTTGGCGTAGCGACGATGCGCAAATAAGTTGCTCGTTTAGGCGAGCAGCGCATGAGAAATGCCCGTAGCACAAGTTGCTAGCCTGTGCTCTTTAGACCATTACAGGCTGGCAGCCTGTGCTACTTAGTAGTTTTTGGTCAGCCGCTCGCACGTGCGATCCCGATTATCCAAGTTGATCTAGAAAACTATCTAAAGCAGCCGACATCTTTTCATCTGTATCGTAGGTGCCTTGCGCGATCGCTTCACGCAAGCTTGCTACCTTTTCTGCTCGAAAGGCTTGGCCTGATTGCTCGGTCTGACCAACGCTTAACGCTTCGGCAGACAATTCCAATTGATCGACCGGGGTAGCGATCGCAGACTGCGTTGCGGCCTGTGCCGGTGCCGGTGCATTCGATTTGGTTGCGGCTCTCGACGCATCAACGCCAGATACCGAGAAATTTCCAGAAATTTGCATGTTTTTACTACTCCCTGTTTAACTAGGACTCTTGGTCCGATCGAAGAATCGGAACGTACATGGACTGCAACCGTGCTGACAAGTAGAGATTGGAATCTCGTGCTCGATCCTTTTTTTTGCAACGCAGTCCGTGTCACAGATGAAACCGTTCGAATCCAACAGGTCATGCGACTTTGCGAAGAAGCTGCTTTCGAGCGAAAGCGTACCTGTTTATCGGAACGTCCACCTTCGAAAACCAATGAATCCTATCTCCTTCCATGTTTGATGAATGACTAAGCAGCAAGATCAAAATCGATTTTGCGGCCTAGCGGTTATGCAACGTTTGATCGCGGATCGGACGACTGCAACTGGTTGATCTACCAATGCATTAACCGTGCCAACGATGCTCGCATGCATCCTGCCAACTGACTACATCATGAGTTATACGCGGTCGGATAGCAACAAGACAAGGTGGAATGCTGCAGACTAAGATTGACATCATTCGCGATTCGATTATTCGAGTCCCAAAATTACAAAACGCACGAACTATTTTCAATGCAATTGCAACGGTTACCCGTCACCTCGTTCTGCTTACCAAAATTATTTTGGAATCGCGATTGACCCGAACAAAGGGTTGGGTCTATCTTACGTGCATCGAAGCGATCACTTGATCTGCGGCGTCGGATTTGATTCTTAAATGGTCAAGTCACACTACGGCATCACCACATGGATGTGATGTTGCCTGGTGCCAAGACAATGCAGATTTTTGCGGGCAGTGCAAACGGATGTTGTCATTGCTCGCTCCAAACCATTGCTCCCGGAACAGAAGCTTAAGTCCTCAGCCCCCCTGGGACTCGTTCACTTCCGGGAGCATTTTTTTTCTTGAGCAACGTGCCTTGCGTGGCGGTGCTATAGACCGCGAGGCGGTTCATGTGATTGAACCACTAATGGCACATGCTTAGAATACGTTCGAGATGCTCGTTGAGCACTTCGGCTCCAGTCCGAATACGCAACTCGACGTCGAGACTCCACACACCGAACGTACCAAGACGCGGAATATCTATCTTGGCAAGGTCTTTTCCGGTGCAGAGAATGGCGTCAACGGGAATCACGTTTCCACGTACCTGCTGTTCTATGTCCCTCATATTCTGCGAACTGTAGTCATGATGATCCGGGAAGGCCATGCTACCTGCGACGATTGCGCCACAGGTCCTCAACGTCTGGAGAAATCCACTTGGGTTCCCAAGTCCACTCACCACATAAACATTTTTGTCTCGCAGCCATTCGACTGGCATCGTCTCGCCGAGTGAATTCCTGAGCCGCACGGGATGATGTTCTGCTTCCAACCATGCGGCTTTTGGGTTGTAGCGCTGAACGCGTGTTCGAATTTCAGCCAATGTTTGCGCATCCACTTGATCTGCACGCGTGGCCATCACCACCGACGCACGTCGAAGCGAACTTAACGGCTCTCGCAACATACCGCGTGGCAAAAGATGTCCAAAGCCAAAGGGCTCCCTAGCATCCAGCAACACAATTTCCAAATCGCGATGGATCTTGCGATGCTGGAAACCATCATCCAATAGCAGCACTTGCATCCCAAGCTCTTCCGTCGCAATCGTTGCAGACGCGATTCGATCTGGATTTTGCAAATGCGGTACGTCCGGAAGGATGACCTCCAATTCTTTCGCTTCGTCATTTCTCCCGTCGCTTCCGGCTGCGTATCCGCGAGAAAGGATTGCAACTCGCATCTCGCGATCTCGAAACCATCGTGCCAACATGGCTACAGTCGGGCTTTTACCCGTCCCACCAGCCGTCAAATTCCCGACCGAGACCACGGGTAACGTTGCTTTGGATGTCTTCTTCCATCCGTGATCGTAAGCTTTGTTGCGGCCCCAAACGACTGCGGCATAGGGCTGGCTCAAGCACCAGAGCCCTGCTCGCGCAAGGATCGAACGCAACGAATTTGATTTTCCTGACAGTATTTCTTCAACGCGATGCATTCACGGTCTAACTTGTAGTAGTCTCAAAGTTGGACTGCCCAAACCACACAGTACCTACCCTATGTTAACAAAAAATTCATGCCCATGCATCCGATAGCTCGATTCTCGATGAGAGCTAACGAGAGTTAAGCCTTGAGTGCTTTCAGGTCAGCCCGTTTGGTTTCGTACGTTTCATGGAATGCCAACGCCAGCGGATCTGGTTGAACACCCCATCGCAGACAGGCTTCTTGATACACATCGGGCCACCAATTCCGATGCTTGGTGAGCCCTTGCTCTCGATAGGCTCCCCAATGGCTCACCACTTTGCTCCAGCACTCGTCGCCGTACTCGAGGGATTCCTTGAGTGACTTAAATTGCGGAACATACCAACGTCGACCTATTTGCGCATGCAGGACTTCATCGGCCCAATCGAAATCCTGAAACAGCGCCGAAAGCGGACTGCCGCTGGCCACCCCAACCTCCCATTCAAATCGCTTGCCGGTCTTTGGCATCAGTCCTTGCTCAATGAAAAACAACACACCGTGTCGCTCCTGTGCAGTGAGTTGCGTGTTCAAGTTCCGAGACCAAGTAAAATTGATTGGGATCTTGCTCCAATCGATTCCGAGCGAAGCGAAACCAACTTCACCCATCATGGCATGTCTCGCTTCATCCCAAAGCTGTCGACACATCTCCATGTGGAATTCCCAAGGCTTATCTTGGATCTCATTCAGAATGCTGGCCATCATTTCAGGAACGTCAATTTCACGCAACCGCTTGTAGTACATCATGAGAGTTTTGTCCCGCGGCGCGAAGTCTTCGTCATACAAGAACGCTTCTGGATTGACCCCCGCGTTGAAGGGATCGATAAAGCGTTCGTCTCGCTTTGGCATCCCGTCGTACTTGTAGGGTTGCGCGGAATAAATCGGAGCCGGAACTGCAGCGACGGTCGGCTGCGTGCCGTCAAGCCGTCCTGCTGCCTGCAAACAATCGCTGAGCATGTCGCGCCACCCTTGTGATTCTTGCCGCTGGGCTGTGTTGACAAGACAAGCGACCGCTTGCGTTCCGAAGTCATCGATTGCCGTGAAGTCGAAGTCGATCAAGCGCGCGAGCCGAACCGTTGGTGCGTCCGCTAAAGGATGCGCATCGATCGCAAGCTTTTCGCATGCAGCACGCACTGCCGGAACTACGATTTCATACAGCCCTAACACCAGTAACTCGGTGGTTGGAGCCGCAATGACTTCGTCCATCAATCGTTCGAGGCCCTGGTGAGGGATTCGCTCAAGGCCCAACGGTGGTTCTCGCATCTCCGAGACCCGTTTCCGAATCGATGTGACTTGTTCGGAACACAGGTACGCATGATGACTGAAGGCGGTTTTGAGTTCATAGATGGGCTCAGCCGTGATCCTCGCAGTGAAGGTCTCATAAAGCCGCCGAACGACATAATGAAGTCGCTTTAGCCGCTCGGTGCTCTCCTCAATACTCCAAACTCGATCGACCGCATCCTGCATGGAGCAAAGTCCAGCTAGCGGAGGTAGACCTCGATAGGTTGGGTAGCTTTCGAGTCCGGGAGCTTTGCTTGTTTCGTTTGAGTGCATGATAGGTTCCTTGGAAATAGGTTGTCGAAGCGATGCCGAACCGAAGATCACGGGCAATTGATTTGCGTTCAGCGCGTTAACACGGGTAACTCAATCAAGCTCGCATGTTGTTTGTCCCGAAAAAGATTGTGCGTTGCTCGCACGAAATCCGATTCAACGGCTTCAAAAATATTTGGCACATACTTCTGTGGATTGCGATCGATAAACGGAAACCAACTGCTTTGAACATGGATCATCAAGCGATGACCGGGCTGGAAAGTATGCAAGATGTCGTTCAACTCCAATTTAACCAACGTGGGTTGCCCAGGGACGAAGGGTTTTGGATCGGACAAACTCTCACGGAACCGACCTCGGATCACGGATGCGCGAACAAGTTCATGTCGCCCGGTCGTCTTGGGTTCCCTGGCTGGCGCGCGACCACGAGAGGAATCCGCAAGCTGTCCCGGTTCCTCGTCGATAATCTTCACGACCCAGTCGGCATCGCTCTCGCTGGTCGACACCCACAAGTTCGCTTGAATGGGTCCGGCGAGAGTCATTGGCTCCTTGAGAACGTCGCTGCGATAGACCAGCACATCGGGTCGCCAGGATGCGAAGCGTTGGTCCTCGGTCACATAATCCTTCGCCCAGCCTGTCGTAATCTCCATCGTATAGGGAACGGGTTTGTTGGGATCGCTTACGAAGGAATCGAATCCTTCCGTTGAAACAGGTGCTTGAGTCGACAACTTCCCTTTTTCGCCAAGAAACCAAGCTTTCTTGGTCACGCGTTTTGGCGGCCATTGGTCAAACTGTTGCCAACGATTGGCTCCTGTTTCAAAGACGGTTGCTTCGGCGGGTTGAAATTTGGATTTCTCCACCACGAGCTCACCCGTCTTGGCGGAACTGCTAGTTGCTAGGTTCTTGGGGGCGCGGCTTTCTCGCAGATACGTTTCAAAAAACGGCAGCAATACGTTTTGGTTAAACCAATTCGACGTAGGAAATCCGAAATCCGCTTGGCCTAGCTTGCGTCCGTCGTCGCCAGCCCACTGTCCGTGCGACCAAGGTCCCATGACCAAATAGTTTTTGGCGGATGGGTTTTGCTTTTCGATCGCCTCATACGTTTTAAGAGGACCATACAAGTCCTCTGTGTCATACCAGCCTCCTACGGTTAGCACTGCCGCGTTGATGTTCTTGAGGTGCGGGAGTAGGTTGCGATCTTGCCAAAATGCGTCGTAGTTGGGGTGCGACTCCAAATCGTTCCAAAACCCAATTTCCTCGTTAAAATACTTGCGATCGACATTGCTCAAAGGGCCGAGGTCGAGAAAGAACTGGTAGCCATCGCGAGACGGGAACTGAAAAGAGGGACCACCCTCCGTGGTTGGATCTGGCCGAGACCGACCAAACGAATAGAAGAAATTAAAGCCCATCGGTAGCACAAAGGCACCGTTGCGATGGAAGTCATCAAAGAACCAGTCCGCGATGGGAGCTTGAGGCGAGACCGCTTTCAAGGCAGGGTGCGAGTCGATGGCTCCAGCAGAGGTGTAAAAGCCCGGATAAGAAATTCCCCATTGCCCAACACGTCCATTGCTCCTGGCTACGTTTTTCACTAACCATTCGATGGTATCGTACGTGTCGCTGCTTTCATCGAACTGATCGTTGGAAGACTTGTTCTCGACGTGCGGTCGCATGTTGATAAAGTGACCACCGCTCAAATAGCGTCCACGCACATCTTGAAAGACGAAAACGTAGCGATTTTTCTCGAACTCAGGGCTTGGTCCAAGTCGTGTCTTGTACTGCGAAAGTCCGTACGGACCCACGTTATAGGGTGTGCGTGAAAGAAGGATTGGATACTGCCGGCTGGGGTCCGCATCGTTGGGTTCGTAGATGGACGTAAAGAGCTCAACACCGTCGCGCATTCGAATACGGACTTCGGATTTGTTGTAGTTAGCCCGAATGAACTCGGCCCGCTCGTCTACTGTAGTACTCGGCGTTTGAGCGATTGAATAAGTGGCAAACGAAACCCAATAGATCAACGCAGCGATCAAGAAGCCTTTGGTTCGCATCATCGGTAGAATTCTCGCTGGTAATAATCAATAAAAGTGCACATTGGGAGATGCGCATATGATAACCGATGCCAGCCATGGGCATACGCCCAATGGCCCTCACTTTCGGTTGGAACAATGGTTCTTGTATCGGAGCGTCGCGAGCTACCATTCCGCCCACGGCGAAAAGCGGGCTTACCCCGCTATTTCGCAAATGCTTGGCGTGCTACGGTGCCTGGACTTCGGCCCGAGGGTGTAACCATACCACTGTCCATCCAGACGGGTGAGCAACCCTCACCCCGCCTTCGGCACCCAAGGCTGCGTGGTTCGGGCAATACCACAGGCTTGTCCTGTGGATTGCTATGCTTTGCGGCTACAGTTTTTTTAAAAAGCTGCGCAAGAGACCGGCATCGAATTGAGCAAGCGACCAAGCTCACAGGGGCGTAGTTTCCGTGGATCGAGTACAATTGTTGATGGGTCCTGGCTATAATGAACGCAAGTTCAGATTTTGTTGTATCGATTGGATGGTAAGCTTCATGATTATCAAAGGTACGTTTGAAAACGGACATATTCGTATACTCTCGGGTATTGAGCAGTTGCCAGAAGGCACTGAAGTTCTTATTACTCCGATAACTCATAATTCTGAAGCAAATTGCGATCTCGAAAATTTGAGAAAATTCAAGGTTGAGATGCAGCGGATTGCATCGTTGCCGTGCCAAGGTATTGATGATTCTTTTTCTGGTGCAAACCATGATCAGCTACTTTATGGAACTGAGTAAATGGTCTTTGTAGACACAGGAGTATGGTTCGCTATTCTTTTCGCCAAGGATCCCCTTCATCAACGTGCTAGAATTTGGTTCGATGAAGTCAACGAAGTATTAGTGACGTCTGATTACATAGTTGACGAGACGTTGACGCTTTTGCTTATGCGAGGAGAACCAACAAAGGCCCTGGACTTTGGGCGACAAATTATCGTTGCAGGCGGTGCTCGTCTTGCTTTTGTTTCCGAACAACAATTCAATCGCTCCTGGTTGTTCTTCCAGCAGATGGCAAGCCAGGGACTTAGTTTCACTGATTGCACTTCGCATATTGTGGCTCGTGATCTTGGGGTCGATAAAATTGCATCGTTCGATCGTCACTTCTTGACGACCGGACACTTCGTCCTAGTTCCGTAGGCTTACTCCCCACGGCCCATCTCCTCAGCTTGCCACCTGTTGCAAGCACAACGAACGGCGCCGAAGAATGGAAATAAGCACAGATGTCCACCGTCGCTGGCATACAAGCAAGGAGTCGCAATTTTGAATTGGCATAGAAAGCGCTGCTTTGACTCTCGCTCAGAATAGTGCCAGAAAACCTAAACGATCTGCAGCACAAAGCTGCGGGATTCGGGCCATACGGGCAATACCACAGGCTTGTCCTGTGGATTGTTATGCTTTGCGGCTAGATCGAATTCCGCCAACGATGGCAACTCGCCTTTGGTCTGAAAAACGCACCTGCTCAATGCGAGATGCCAAATCGTTGCTGAAGAATCCTCCAGTGGTGAGACACGTGTCCCAACAATATGGTCGCTTGCTTATGAACCGTGACGTCAAATCCAATCACTTGCCCCACGCTATGCCAAGAAGACTCGGGAAGGTTTTCGAACAGCGTTACGGTTGATTGTCGAACCGCCCGAAACTCGTTCGCCAACGCTTCCATGGAGAAGTCGTTCGCTCTACTACGGAGGGAAAACTCATTCTCGTCGAACGACACCAACGGCATCGTGCCACCGCGAGCAATCCAAAGCGCGCGAAAGGAAAAAACCCGTTCGCAATCGGACAAATGATTCACAACTTCTTTCAACGTCCATGTGTAGGGTGCGTGAACAAGCATCGACTCAGGTTCGGAAATCTTGGCCAGCCAACTGCTGATTTCCATTCCTTGGTCTCGCATCATGTCGGTCAAGTCGACATCGCCATCGATCAGATCGGTATACTTTTTAAAAACAGGCTCAGTCATTTTTCTCGAGTTGTTTTGAATGGAGGGTAAGTCACTTATGGTCTCCCACCCATTAGAGTGTAATTTTGTGGAGACAACAGTCACTGCGTGACAAGTAGCATGAATCTTCGACGCAGTTTATACTCCAGGCAGATCGCAAGCCACTCAGGTGAGTTCGGAAGTTGCTCAGGAAGTCAGGTAGGTACAAGATGATTTCAACTGTACGCGCTGGTTTACTTGTGGTTGCGATAGCGATCACTCTTGGATTTCTCTATCCGTCCTCTGAACAGACATTAGTTGCTCAAAGTCCTGGAGAAATGCCCGCGAAGCAATTCGATATGCTCCGCAATCAGTATCAGGACATGACATACGGAGAGATGAGCCGTCGCTTGGACCTCGACTCGAAGTTCCTTGAACAATTGCCATTCGAACCAACGAAGTCTCGCTACTTCGACCTCGTTCAATACCGATTAGAACTTACCAATAGCGAGCGCGAGCTCTTTTCCAAGAATGGTTTCGTGACGATTGACCAGGGGCGGCAACTCAGTTTCCCCGGGGCATACGAGCAAGTGTATACTTTGGACCTGCCCGTTTTTATCACCAGCGATTCCATTCTGCATGCGTTCCACAGGTCCTATGACGAAATCCTGAAAGAATTTGAATCCTCATACGCTCGCACAACACTCGGCGAGATTCTATCTGCGTGTCAGAGGAGTCTTGCGAAGCGAGCCCAAGATGCACCGCAGGAGTTAGCCAACACCTTTCGCGATGTCGATTTGTATCTGGGCGTTGCACGGAAACTCTTGGTCGTCCCACCGAGCCGTTCCGTCCAGTTCCTTTCACGGCTCGCTACCTCTGCCTCGAAGATCCGTGATAAAGACTTCTGGGGTTTTAACCGTTTCTCTTCAACTGGCCAGGACTCTCAGATTGACGCGATCATTGCCAACATTGATTCTTTGGAAATGCAAACCCCGGGTAGCAGTGGCGGCACGAAAATCTATGGCGGAAAGCGCTTTGTCGACTATTCACAATTCAGGGTGCGCGGGCATTACACGGAGACGGAAGAACTTTCCGCGTTTTTTCGCTGTATGATGTGGTTGGGCCGCGCGGATTGCGGATGGACGATTTGTTCTAGCGAGCAGGATTCATTGAGTCAATTACAATCGCTGCGTGAACTGCGCAATGCTGTTCTCTTAACTGATCTGCTCCGAGACTCGGGAGGGCTTTCTTGCCTTCAACAGCTCGAGCAAACATTGGAGTTCCTGGTCGGCAAAAGTGATAACTTCGGTATTGCTCAGCTCTCGGATTTGTTGAAATCGGCTGGAGTACGTACTGTCTCAAAGCTAAACCGCTCGAATGTCGTGCAGCAACTTCAAGAAGCAATCGCAGCGGACCCTCGCAACTTACAATCAATTCGATCCCAAGTCATTTCATCGAATGGCCAAAACAAGCCAACCCGTCCCCCCATCATCTTCCAGTTGCTCGGTCAACGTTTCGCTATCGACTCTTTCGTGACCTCAAAGGTTGTGTTCGATGAGATTGTCTATGCAGATCAGGTCATTCCCCGTAACGAGACAACGGGGTTAGATGTCATGGCCGCGCTCGGGAATGACGAAGCGACGCGCCTGTTGGCTCCACAGCTCGAAAAATGGAAATATAGTGCAAACTTGATGGCCTGTCGCGACGTCATCCAAAACCTCGACTCAAGTTTTTGGTCCGGAAGTGTCTATCATTCATGGATCGACGCTATTCGATGCCTTGACTCTAGGTCGGATGGTAACTCTCAATTACCGTCGGCATTTCAAACTCGGGCGTGGCAACGGAAGCAGTTGCAAACTCAGCTTGCGTCTTGGGCAGAACTGCGGCGAGACAACATCCTTTATGCAAAACAATCCTATAGCATGTACGGGTGCACTTTTCCAACTGGCTACGTGGAGCCCTATCCTCAGTTCTACGCGAAACTAAAGCGGTTGGCCGAAAACGCCGGGCAAGTCTTGGGGGCGCTGTCTCTGAGTTCCACGAATCCTGACCAGCAGGCAATTCTTGAGCAGTACCGCGCAAGGCAAATAAAGTACTTCGAAGAGATGACCCGCACAATGGAAATGTTGGAGCAGATCGCGACTGCCGAAATCGAAAACAAGCCACTGTCAGTAGAGCAGCGAGATTTTCTAAGAGGGACATTCGATAATACGAAATCAATTAGGGTTGGGAGTGCGAGCGTTCCTGATTTTTCGGGATGGTACTGTCGCCTTTTCTACGCTCGACATCAGAATCCGTCCGAATGGTCACCGAGTACTAGCTTTCCCGTAATCGCCGATGTTCACAGTGATCCAAATGCGAAGCAAGTGCTCGAAGCTGCGACTGGGCATGCCAAGTTGTTGGTCATTGCGATCAACGGCGCTCAGGGTTCAAATACCTATGTCGGTCCAGTTTCCACTTACTATGAGTTCTGGAACTCTGCGGATCAGAGGTTGACTGACGCTGAATGGAAAGTCCGCCTGAATTCTAATCCTCCCCCTCGACCCGAGTGGGTGTCTGAATTTGAGGCGCAAACGGTTCCTCGCGCCGACACGGGGCGGCGTGTCACCGTCGGGCGACATCTGGATTCTTATGGTGTTCAGACTAGAGACGCGGGAAGCCTTGGGTATGAGTCCGTACGCGTTTCCCTTGAAATGGTGAGGCAATTGGCAAAAGAGCCAAGCCTTCATTCATTAGATTTATCCGGTGTAAAGTTCGACGATAAAGCAGTGCTGACACTGTCGGGACTGCCCGACCTGCGATCGCTGGATCTTCATGGATCCAGCATCACGGACGCTGTAGGTGCGTCGTTGAAGGTCCACTCTCATTTACAGTCGTTGAACCTATCTGAAACTGAAGTTACAGACGCAATCGTTCCATCGCTGAAAACTCTTGACTATTTGATCCAACTCGACTTACGCAATACCAAGATCAGCAAAGAGGCTGCAAATCAGTTGCGGCAGCATTTAGTAGACGCCGAAGTGCTTGACTGATTATTGGTCGCAAAGTAGCCAAAAAACCTGAACGATCCGCAGCACAAGGCTGCGGGATTCGGGCAATACCTAGCCACTAAAAGGCACAAAGTCCACAAAGGGTTTAAAAGTTCGATTCAACTTCCATCCGGTTTGTGGTTTTTGTGATGGCTAGGAAAAAATGGTAGTGCTGGTGAAGGTGCTCATTCAAATTCAGTCGGTTTCAGTTTTGCCTCGGTTGCAAACCTGAACAATCAGCACCACTAGGCTGCGGCATTCTCCGTTGCGTCCCCACGACTCCGCGTAAAGCATCCGGTCTGTAGTTCACTCGCTCGCTGGCTTCGTATCGCTGGATGCCGATTCGGCAATGTTCGGATCGGAGGAATGAAGATCGGAAGGGAGCGGATCGATTCGGTAGACGTGGTAAGCGTATGCGATCCGTTCAACAGGATGAATCTGCTGGAGATACTCCAGCCCCGGACGATTGGGGAGGTTGTACAGTTTCTTGACGCTGATGATCCACCACTGAGTCTGGGTGATCGACCTGCGGACTTCGTCAATCGATGCGCCTTTGGGCAACTGCGGTGGATCGCTGGTCGGAACGTCAAACAGATTTCCGTTCATTCCGAAGTAGTCGATGTCCATCACCAATGGTCTGCGATCTGGATGTACCTTGAGCCATTTGTCCAGTTCCAGAATATCCTGTCCCCAGTCGATATTCGAGAAACCCAATAGCCGCCAGCCATTCTCTGGGCCGCCGCTGAGGGTGTTGAAGTAGCTGGTATAGTGGGGATGCACGCGAAGCGACGACGCGGTGCTGAGAACCGCCAGGGTCAAAGCCAAAGGAACAGCGATACTTCGTCTGTTTGGCCCCAGAAACGGCAATCGGAATCTCAGCAATTGCACTCCCACTGGCGAAGCGATGTACGCGGCCATCGCGAACATCGCCGGATAGATCATCAGCACATAGCGATGGTGATGATTGAAGCCACCCTGCCAACTGACGGAAATAAAAGCAACCATGGCGGGAATCCCCAGGAAGAGGAACATCGAAATCACTTCGGGCTTGACCAACTTCCGACGTATACCAATGAGAAGCACTCCCAAACCAATCAACGCCCCAACCATAGTTGGCTCGGGCGTCTTATACAGCGTTGTCATGATGTAATAGTACGGCCAACTGCCAAACTTCCAATCACCGTTTAGGAACGACCAATATTTGCCTTCTATTTCGTATCGCAAGTAGTCGATTCCTAGCACATACTGTTTGGGAACCGGGAGCGGGACTTTTCCCAGCAATGTCCCTTCAAAGCGATTTCCTCTTTCACCTCTCGTTTTATCCACGCCACCCAACACGACACTCAAAAAAGCCCGTTCATCGAGGCTCTCAAGCGTTCCCTCAAATAAATATCCCGCGTTGAGTACTGTGATGGCCGAAACGAGAACCATCAACTCGTCACCCCATAGCGTTGACGACCGCAATGGGAGCAGACTTTTGATGATCACACATCGGCCAGTCGCTATTGCGAAGGGAACTGAGATTAACGTGGTAATCCATGTCAGTTTCGTCAGCATGGCTAACCCAACACAAGTACCGACGGCGATCGCCCCTGAAAAACTGGGACGCGTCGCATAGCGAAAACTGGATGCTCCACACAACACAATCACGGTGACCGACGCCATATCGTTACCTACAATTTGCGCGTGCGCCAAAAAGTTTGGGAGCGAGCACCACAGGATGCAACTCACCACCGAAGACGCTGCCCCCAATACATTCCAGACCGTTCGACAAAACAAACAACAGCCGATCACCGAAAACAAGGTTGCTAACAGTCGTGGAATGATAAAGTGGCGATAGTAGTCCAGTTTGTACAGAGTCAATGCTCGACGTGCGATCGCAAACTCTGGGCGAAAATCTCGAACCTGGACACGTAAATTCCAGTCGAATTCAGTCTCGTCCATCCACGCCGGCCAGCAGGTCAACCAACCAACCAACGGTGGATTGACATTGTACATCTCGAAAGTTTGGAATTTCCAATACGCAACTCCCGCAGGTAAATGGGCGATCTCGTCTATGTTGGGTGAGTGCACCAAGACGCCTTGAACCAAGATTGCCATGTGGATAACCAAGGCGAAAACAATTACGGCAATAAGTTGCTTAGGAGTTCTCTTCGTCACCGATCACAACTCGTCATACGGGATTTGTTTTCTATCCAATCGATTCTCAAGCCGAGCAAAAAACACTGCATTTCGTGATTGAGCTTTGGCGTTGCATGCTTGGCTAGTCATCGTATTTTATCGATCATTCGGTTGTGCTAGCTCGTGTTGAGGAGTTTCCGGAAAGACATAGAGTTGAATCGCAGACATCACGTTTTGGGTCAGCCGATCTCGAAAAACGATTCTTCCCGTTCGCAGTTCGGTCGATTCTGATTTGGCTATGGTGCAGCTTAGCTTGCCAATGGACCATACCTCATTCGATCGAGTTTCCGGGACTATCTCTACGTTGCACAAATCAGCAGGCTCTACGCTGTGTACGACATTAGCCATAGTCAGACCACTTGGTACATAGAGATTGACTAGCGACGTTCTGCCATCGTACATCACGATGCCATCAGGAATCGTTATTGGACCATTCTGAACAAGCCCTTCAACCGTAAGGGATAGAACTACACGTTTTCCGTTACGATCATCAAACACCAGATTCCATTTCTCATTGAATGAGCCCAGCTGATCGCTTCGGCCATCACTACGAAATACGGCTTCGAATCCCAGTTGATCTTCGTTCAATGTGACTGGATCGACTTTCAACACACTATTGCTAGGATTTTTCGGAGCAAAGCTCACGAAGCGATACGTTTGGCTAGTGGATTTCCATCGCATTGGAATTGGATTGGATCCAACGCCTGGACGAATAATTCCGATAGTCGATCTGGTCACCTCCATGGAGAGATCTCGCTCCGCTTGGCCTTGAATGCGTACTTGAAATTCACGCTCTGTCCCGTCGTTTAGCCGCATCGATCCGACCAATCGTTGCTCCACATTTCCAACACCCGTCAATGAAATAGTTCCTTTTCCCCTAAACAATTTACCCGGCGAAACTGCAGCTGTGTCAAATTGTAATCGAATGCAAGAACAACTCGGGGATAGCCGAATCATCTTAATCGGCTCAGCGAATCGATTGGCCCATTCAAACGAGAAATCGACTTGCTCGTTTTCTACGTGCGTTCCAATGTCTACAACGATTTCTTCGGTCCTGGTCTCAGGATTGCTCGGCGGAACGGAATAATTCCGATTTGCGCTCGGGGCGAGAGTGGCCAGCGCGATACGATGAAAGTAAGATTGAAACAGCAAGACCCCAAGACACGTGGCGCATGCCCATGGCACGTACCGTCGAAAACTCCAGCTTCCACCAAAAACCAAAAATGGCATCGCCAAAAAAACGCCGGTCCAGCAAAGTACTCCTAGATTTCTCTCGATTCGCTTCGGAATGAACTGCTTCATGTCGTTGGTAACGAACAAGCAAATGCAAGTCGAGGGCCCGCCAGATATCTTGCTAAAGGGAACAACTTTGTTCACGGTTGGATCCAGCATCAACATTGCATTTTCATCTGAGCGAAAGCAGACGAAGTAGTGTCCTAAATCCGATTTCGTTTGATCTGTTCTGAAGAGCAAAACCATTGCAACACACCCGTCACCGCGTTCGGAAATGCCACTGTCGATTGCCGCGAAGATATTACCCACCAATTTGCTTGGCTCAACCGAGAGGCCAATTTTTTCAAGATGCTCGATACACTGTGCAGCCGAAAGTGCGGGAGCATCAGGTAGCGTTTTTTCTAGAATGCCTCGATCACAATCAAGCAAGTTCGCGACCGTTCGAATCGCATGGTATCCACACCGGACATCTTTTTCATTGTCGAAGGTCGGATTCGAAACGGTGACAGCTGGCGGGTCAGAACCTTCGGCAATCATCTCTCCATAGGTGTTCAGGCATATCATGAAAAATCCGAATAGAAAAACTGACAAAACGGCAGCGATGTCTCGCATTGATAAGAAACACAATCGACTCATTTGCTACGCATCCTGTAAATGACAATACCGACAACACTCACGAGCAGGACGAAACTGCTGATGGCCCAAATATTTCTGCTCGCTTGCTTGATTCGAAAGTTCTGTAAGAACGCAATGTTCACTCGCTCTTCAAACCCGTCTGGCCATGGGAATGTTTCATAAGATGGAGCGCTAACGAACGATCCAGCTGGAAATGGAAAATCCCACTTTCGCACATCTTCGTTGTTAATACGACGCACTCGCACGTTTCTGATTTCTACCTCGACATGCGTAAACAAGTCTTGAGTAATACGAATATCGACGGGGTACAAAAGCCCTTCAAATCTCGCGACTCGTGACACATCCATGGCAAAAGAGTTTTTCTCCTCGACGATTCTTATCTTCATCGGGACAAAGTCTGGTGCAGTTGCAATAACGCTCTCACATTTACCGTACGCGGGGTCCGTAGGTTTCAGCACCGTGCACTGAACTCCTGCTACTTCGGCCATTCCCGCGAGAGAATGGCGATTCTCGGCCCCAACGTCGTATTTCCCATGGGGATCATTAAGTAATCCGAGGGATAGAGCTTCGGCGAAATCGCAACCTGTTAGGTAATGCGCTGTCACACTGTCATCATGCAAAACACCTTTCGATAAAAAATTCTCTAGAAATGCATGTGGCTCCAGAAAGTCGCGAAGTCGCGGTTCCTTTCCCCGCATCGGCCTCGACCAAAACCGAGAAGTCTTGTTCCAATTGGAGAACTCAATGCGTTTGTCTCCCCACACATCATCGGCCCAAGCAGCTTCTTGAGACGCTCCCTGCTCAGGACGTTCTTGGTAAGACGCCATCCAGTGGTATGCAAATGGCAACTCAAGGTTTTGGTCGCAGTAACGAATCATCAATGTTTCGTTGAACCAGACGCCAGACTCTTGTCGGATACCACCCTCATCCCTGTTCCAATAACTATGGGGTTCATATTTACGACAACACTCGTATTCAAAAACCAAGCCAGCGAGCTGTTTTCGACGCTGGACATGCCCCTTAAATATCGCTGCGATCGTCTCCTTCTCGCCACCTACCGCTGGGTACTGCGAGAAGAAGCATTGTGCAAAACAAAACACAACGAGACAGAACATTCTCATTTGGTCAACCCAATCCCGTTTAAGAAGACAGCGAACTTGACAAAGTCGCACGAACTTTTGCACTTTTGGATCAGTTAGTACATGTCGTAACAGTACCGCACGCCCCGCCGACCGGCGCTCCATTTGCAGCACAAACCCTGGTGAATCCCGAACCACTGCCGATACCCGACCTAGCTTCCACGATCCCAGGTCTACCTAGACAAGAGTAGGGTGCGGCCATTGAACATTCAGTGTCGAAGTAGATGTAATAGATGGTCTTGCAAGTTTTTGAGGGCGTTAAATCGTTGCACCAAGGGCCGTTGGTACAAGCGGTACCGATGACTGCCGTAGGAGGCAATGCCACGTCTCGCGGCTTAGGCCCCTGTGGACAACTACTGGTGCCAGATAAACAATCACTCCCAGCATATCCCCAATTACTGCCTACTCCTCCTCGCAATTGCAACTCTGCCTTTGACACGGCAGTGCTTTTAAAAGCTTTGTCGAATGATCCTGCAAGCCTTAATTGACTTTCACAGACCAACATTCCGATTCCGATTGCAAACATCAATAAAAATCGCATCGTTAAGACCCTTTCAAAGACCTAGAACACATAACAAACGTGAATACATTCCTTCGACGAGCGTGCCTATCAAGCATCAAATGGCTCAACTCTGGACGGTCCGGGTGGTAGCTGAGCACGCAATTGGATCATCAATCTCAAATGCCTCCATCCATCGCGAAAGCTCCGCAAGTGAGGCGGGCGTCCTCGATTGTCCGGATACAAAGTAATTGGAATCTCTCCAATCTTGAGGCCTCGCTGCACGCTGCGGATGATCATCTCGCTGGCGAACTCCATACCATGACATCTCAAGTTCAATGCCAACATCGAGTCGCGGTGAAATCCTCGCAGTCCACAATGCCAATCGCGACACGGCGTTCGGTACAATAGTCGACCTAGACCACTCAGGATCGGGTTGCCGGCATATTGATGATGCCACGGCATCGCTTTGGGCATTATCGCGCCAGCGAAACGATTCCCCAGTACCAATTCGTAGCCATGCTCGAGTTTATCCAGGAAACGCGGGACCTCTCCAAATTCATAGCTGCAGTCGCTGTCGCCCATCACAATGTATTTTCCCCGCGCCGCTGCGATCCCGCCAAGCAACGCTGCCCCATAGCCTTTTTGCTCTATATGTACGACCCGGGCATCATTGGCAAGCGAGATCTCCGGCGAACCGTCCGTGCTGCCGTTGTCGGCAACCAAAATTTCATAGGTGAGGCCGGGCGCTGCACCGGATGAAGGCTGCGCATTCGTAGCGTCCTCACCCGTGTTTCCTGGTTCCAAAGAGCGGCCAATGGATTGGGCTCGCGGCGCAAGTGCGGATCGGCAACCGGCGTGGGCTTGCTGAATACAAGCAGCCAACGTTCTCGCTTCGTTCAGGCAGGGCATCAAAACCGTGACAAGCACGCTCGGGGCGTGGTCACCAGCAGAAAACTCCCTTTGGGCAATCAAAGCCTGATCCTGTGGATGGGTCATTTTGGTTGCAGCATCGAATATCATTGCGGCACCTCCGCTTTTTGCCCGTCGCGGCAGTTCCCCAAGTAACGATAAACCTTCGTATCGATCGTGTAGGAGATTCTGTGGACGCTACCATCCGCCAACACAAAGTTCGCTACTCCCGAATGGGCAGAACCGAAACTGCCGATCAACATCATGTTCCGCTGATCCTGCATCAGCGGCCAATGCGGATGCGTGCTCCGGTGATTGTCGTTGTTGAACCCGCTGTAGAGCGACTCGTTGTCTCCCCAGTCGGTGCCGGTCTGGTAAGCGTCCTGCGACATGTATTTTTCACCGAACAAGATCGTGCTCGAACTGCCGTCGGTCAGCTCCGCCATGCGAACCCCACGCAACAACCAACTGATCCCGGTCCAATCGCTCGGTGTCGCAGGCCAACCGTTAGTGCGAGTTAACTCATCGGCCTGAGCGACGCTCGCAGGACCGCCGAAGTACAACGGCCAAGCAAACAACTGAGACGGGTTCGGGGCACCGTCCCCCGCGTTCACTGCGTAATCAACCCGAGGTGACGCATTCAGCGAACCGACAATCCCGACCGGTTTCGAGCAACTGGGACAGCTTGGATCGAATGGGATCAGTTCCCCACCCCGTCGCGATGGGCAAGTGTAGATTGGAACCGAAGTGCTCAATCGCTTACGCAATTGCTCGTCGCGCTGCGCCGGTGGACTGTTGAAAAAACCCATTCGGTAGAGTGACGTTTGCTCGATATGAGGCAGCAATGCAAAGGTCCAACTGCCTGGCTGACCAGCCAGTGCGCTGACGTCCGAGAAGCCTTGCCACTGGTATCCCCACCCGCCCGACGGAAACCGACGTTGAGCCGACTCGAAATTACTCGCCGCGAGCCCGAGTTGTTTCAGGTTCGATTGGCACTGCATGCCCCTGGCTGCTTCTCGGGCGGCTTGCACCGCCGGTAACAGGAGTCCGACCAGCAGACCAATCACGGCCAGTACCACCAACAGCTCGACCAATGTCACCCCCCACCGCGACGTCGGTCTCATGGCGACACCTCGTTCAAGGTGGTGTCGCTCAAGGTTTTCTCGAGCAAGGTCGTGTGGAGCAAATTGACGTTGAACTCGCGTTTGGTACCGTCCGCCAGGTGGGCTTGAACGATCACCCCTAAGAGCATGGGCGAGTGACCTGTTGCGTGAGAGTCTTTCTCAAGGTTGGTGTCGCGATCGTCCGGGACAAACTCGATGAGAATCCCTCGACCGCGCTGCGACCCAGGGGTGGAATACACGACCGACCGTGGCTTGACACACTCGCATGAGGATTCCAGACGCACGACCTGGGCGTCCAGTGGCAATCCGATCCGATCTAGGGAGATGCAGGTGTAGCTCGGCCGGTCCGACAACACGACTCCAGCGTCGAGCACAGCTCCTGTTTTGGAAGGAGCAGCCCCTGCATTCGCCACCGCAAACGATTCGATCGAACGGCTTTGGTTACAACCCGCTAGCGATAGAGCCATCCACAACCCCACGCAATAAAAAAATTTGCGTTGTTGCGTTGTTGCGTTGTTGCGTTGTTGCGTTGTTGCGTTGTTGCGTTGTAACCATGGTGACCTCCCAAGAGCTACAGGCCTCGTTTGGAAATGGAATTGGCGACAAAAGACCGCGTTGTTTAAATTTTTAACGATTGCAAAACCCAGATGCAACAAAAATCCGGGGTGAATTTCGAATTTTTTGAAGGTGCATGATGGTGACAGGGTGCATGACGCGGACACGACATTTTGGGAAGGGTTGAAAACCACCGCCATCAAAATAAGTGGTGTCCCTCGATCGAGCATTCTCGATCGAGCATTACACGATCGTAACGCCTTAGACTAATCAGCAATATGCACTACAATACGCTAGCCGTTACGATGCGGTGGTCCATCAGCAAAAGGATACCAAATGTCAACAATTTCCGTGAACCTGCCAGACTCCGTTATGTTAGAAGTTTCCCAGCGCGCCCAAAAGAATGGGTTTTCCGATGTAGGTGAGTTTGTATCGCAAATGATCGCCCAGATCAACGAACGACAAACACAAGTCGAAAAGCTCGCGATTGAGGGAATCGAAAGCGGTCCAAGCGAACCTTGGAGTACGGCAGAAATCGAAGCAATCAGGAACGATCTCCGGTCGAAGCACGGTCGCTAAATGGCGGCCCGAAAAGTTCCATTTCGTAGACGCCTCGCAGTCGACGACATCGCCGGACATTCACAGTGGATTGCCGAAAACAATTTTGACGCTGCCTTGCGATTTCTCGATGCAGTCGAAGCGACCGTCGAACTGCTCTGTCAGTTCCCTGAAGCGGGAGGCAGAGTGCCGACCAATCGCGTCGATGCCAATGGGCTCAGGGCGAAGCTGGTCAATGGGTTCGGTAGTTGCGTCGTACTGTATTTCGTCACCAACGAAACGATTGACATTGCACGAGTCATTCGAGGCGGTAAGGAACTGGACCAGATCGCGCTAAACGCAAGCTAGGTGTTTCTTCAGTCGGATAACGAATAGTCATCTATCCCAATCGTAGCGGAGAGCATAGAGCGGAACGGCGCATGACGTCCGGTGCGTTCAATAGTATAAAATCAGTCCTCTGCGAAAAAGAACGCCACATTCGCTGAGCGAAAGTCGCCACTCATGGCTCGAACGTGCCCGATGATAGAAATCCAACAAAATGACAAGCCATTCCAAAATCGACTTCGATTTAGCTGACGCGGTTCACAGCATCGCCAAACACCTCAACGTCAATGACAAACAAGTTGAGGCTGCGATCCAACTGTTGGAAGCAGGCAACACCATTCCGTTCATCGCCCGTTATCGCAAAGAACTGACGCGCGGTCTCGACGAAATCCAGTTGCGAACCATCGAAGATGCGATCGAAAAAGCACGCGATTTGTTCGCAAGGAAAACCACCATCCTGAAGACCATTGCCGAACAAGGACTCCTCACCGAAGCACTCCGTCAACAAATCGTCGAGTGCCAGGACATGCAAATGTTGGAGGCGATTTACCTGCCGTTCAAGCCCAAGCGGCGAACCCGCGCGACCATTGCACGCGAACGTGGCTTGCAACCCCTAGCCGATATTTTGCTCAAACAAACAACGCTCGGCCGATCCAAAAGGGATGTTTTGAAACCTTTTGTCAAACCGGATGCCGAGGTGCCTGACGAAGATGCGGCACTTCAAGGTGCGTTGGACATCGTCGCGGAACAGTGGTCCGACGACGCCGAAACCAGAATTTGGTTGACCGAACAAACGATGATGCACGGCCGCATCGTCTCGAATGTCAAACGCGGCAAGAAAGACGAAGCCAGCAAGTTCGAAATGTACGTCGACCACCAGGAATCGGTAGCACGATTACCCTCGCACCGTTTCTTGGCGATGAAGCGTGGTGAAGCCGAGGGGATACTCCGCGTCGGTGTCGAATTAGACAAGGTACGCACCGTCGGCCAAATCCAATCACACTTTGTTGTGAATCCTCAATTCGAGTTTTATCGTGACCTGCTCAGTACGGTAGAAGACTGCTTCGATCGACTGCTGATGCCCGCAACCGAATCAACGGTATCTCAAACGTTGAAGGAACGTGCGGACGCCGAAGCGATTACTGTCTTTGGCAAAAACCTTCGAGAACTCTTGCTCGCCCCCCCTGCTGGACCCAAAGTCACACTGGGGTTGGACCCAGGCTTTCGTACCGGTTGCAAGCTGGCGGTCGTGGACGGAACCGGCAAGTATCTCGCACATACCACTATCTTTCCAACACCCCCAACCAACGACCTCCAATCTGCCAGCAAAACCATTCTCGACTTGATTACCAAACACAAAATCGAAATGATTGCGATCGGAAATGGGACCGCCTCACGTGAAGCCGAAGAATTTATCACCGACTTAATTCGCAACCACTCGTTACAAATAACCAAAGCAGTCGTGAGTGAATCAGGTGCTTCGATCTACTCCGCTAGCGAACTGGCTGCGCAGGAGTACCCCAACTTAGACGTTACCGTTCGTGGGGCCATCAGCATCGCTCATCGCTTGCAAGACCCGTTGGCCGAGCTCGTCAAAGCGGATCCCAAATCGATCGGAGTCGGGCAATATCAGCATGACGTAAATCAGAACCAGTTGCGCAAGTGCCTCGAACGGGAAGTGCAGTCGTGTGTCAATAGCGTCGGAGTGGATTTGAACTTGGCAAGCTCGTCTCTTCTTTCTTATGTTTCTGGGATCGGCCCTAAGCTTGCCGAAAACATCGTCTCCTACCGAGATGCAAACGGTCGATTCAATAACCGACAACAATTGACCGAAGTGCCAAAACTCGGTGCCAAGGCGTTTGAGCAAGCGGCCGGTTTTCTTCGCATTCGAAACGGCAATCAACCTTTGGACAATTCTGCGGTTCATCCGGAATGCTATCGGCTGGTTGAACGAATGGCAAAGAAACTAAATGTTGAGGCGGAGTCCCTCGTCGGAAATGGTGGACTTTCGCAAAAGCTCAAACCAGAGGAGTTTGTGGACGAGCGTTTTGGTTTGCCGACGATCGTCGACATTGTTCACGAGTTGTCCAAGCCGGGGCGCGACCCTCGCAGTGAGTTTCGAGTGGTGCGGTTTTCGGACGAAGTAAAAAAAATCGAGGACCTCAAGATTGGAATGATTTTGGAAGGGGTCATTACGAATGTGACTCACTTTGGGGCATTCGTGGATTTGGGTGTCCATCACGATGCATTGATTCATATTTCGCAATTATCGAACACGTTTATCAAAGATCCGAACGAAGTGGTTGCCGTTGGAAATGTCGTGAAGGTAAAGGTGCTCGAAATCGACCTGCCTCGAAAGCGAATTGCGGTGACGAAAAAGCTCGACATGCCAGGAAAAGCCTGACTGTAACTTTGATTCGGAGTCAAACATCTTGAGCAAAATGGTTCTACAACTTTGGCGGCCGGGACGCTGGATGAACCCGACGGATTAGTTCACTCGACGATCTGAGCCTCGATGACTCGCTTCGTTTGCCAGCCGCCTTGCAAATAACGAAGCGTGAAGATGACAGCAAGGAGGATTACCCAGACGGTGATGACAGACCACCAATAGTAAAGCCCGCCCATGCCTTCCCACCTGCTAAAGGCAATACCGCCAATCAGTGTTGCGATCCCAGCAAAAAGGTGACCGCCCAACACAAAGCGAGTATCACCGGCTCCCTTCAATGCCCCTACGAAAACCATTTGAAACGCGTCAAATACACAGTAGCATGCAATAAAGAGGAGAAGGGGTTTCAGGACTGGACGCATCTTTTCGAAACGTTCTGGGTCGGAATCAAAGGAGTAGATTGTCATTACCCACTCCGGAAAGAAACCGTACAGGATCACGAAGATCAAGCTATAAGCGATCCCAATCAATAAGCCACTGAACACCATGCGTTTGGCTTTTTCGACCTGCTCCTGTACCAAATACTTGCCAACCAACACTCCAATCGCAGTACCAAGTCCAACCAAAGGAATGAACGCCAGTAAGTTAACATTGAGCGCAAGGGTTGTGGCAGCGGCCGCTTGATCTCCTAATCGCCCTACAAACACCATGATCGCGGTGAAGCACCACGCTTCTGCCACGACCGACACACCCGCAGGCCAGCCGAAATGAACAAGTCGCTGCATCAGCGGCCAGTCACGCTTGAGCAAGTCTCGTACTCGAGTGCCTCGCTCTTCGACCGTTTCTAGATCTTGGTTCGCATGCATGATCCCGCTCTTTCGCCGGAAATCGCGGCTTGCCATCCATGCCAATACGACTAACTTCAGTATCAACGCAATACTGCTCGCCAGCGCCGCACCGCGAACACCCATCACAGGAAAGCCGAACACCCCAAAGATCAAAACGTAGTCCAAAAATCCATTGACGACAGTGACAACCATATCGGTGTAAAGCAAAATCATCGACCGACCGCTTCCCGAAAAGAGCCCCGTCAGTGAGGATGCGATGATCGTGGCCCACGTACCAGGAATGAGCCACACAAAATACTCCGCTTCCTGCTCGGCCAAATGCCGCTCGTGACCGACAAGCGAAAAGAGCGGCTCGGAAAACAGTCCAAGCGCAAAAAGAAACGGGCCGCACAGTAGGCCTAGCAAGACTCCCTGCCAAACGACCTGCAATGCCCGACTTGGGCGATTGGCGGATAAGTACTGGGCAACGAAGGTATTCGTATAGCCGCAAATGCCTATCGGAAGACAATTGATGGACCACAGGATCGTTCCTGCGCCGAGAGCCGCCGCTGCCGCCGAATCGGAGAATCCGTAGAGCATCCATCGGTCTACAAATAACGTCACGGAAAACAAGCCAGTCGACAGCATGAGTGGCCAAGCCGTCGACAGGACTTCCGGCAAATCTTTTCGTAAATTGGCGATCATCGGGCAACTGGCAGTTCGAATGCTTGGCTGTTTGAACTCACTGGATGCCCCAGCGGACTACGACTAATAGCATGATTGCAGGTAGGTAGATCAACGAACTGTGCAAGAGTTTTCTTGCCGTCAGATTATTGCGGTCTCTCAGGAATCGAAGTGATGCGGCCGCTTGGCCTAAACACGAGACTGCACCCAAGCCAGCAACAATCCAGGTGACCACAGACATCGGTTGCAGAACGAAAATCGAAAGGGGAACGAGCAAAACAGCCGGAATGATCGCGTGCCAACCCGCAGCAATGCCAGTTGGCTCCTCTTTTGCAAGCATGCGAAACCCTGCTTGTTCGTATTGATCTCGATACAGCCAAGCAATCGCCATGAAGTGTGGGAATTGCCATAGGATCACGACGGCAGTCAAGGCCCATCCATTTGAATCGGAAATACTGCCTCCAGCGGCCGTCCAGCCGATCATGACCGGCAACGCGCCGGGCAAAGTTCCTACAGCGGTATTCCACCACGAGTACGTTTTCATCGGGGTGTACACCCAGCAATAAATTGCCCACGTCGCGAGTCCGCAAAGCATGGCGTGAAAATTCGCTCCGAACCAAAGATAAACGGAGCCGATGATCATCAGCAGCCATCCAAACACCGCAGCCTCAATCGATGTCAATCGACCACTCGGCAGAGGGCGTTTTTGAGTTCGTGGCATAAGTGCGTCTCGATCCCGCTCAAACCATTGGTTCAACGTGCTGGCGCTTGCCGCAATCATTCCCGTAGCAATGAGCGTGTTCAAGCAGACCAACCAAGAAACAATGGTTCCATTGATTCGCGTGGCTGCTAACATAGCCACGCCCACGGTCAAGAGTATCATCAACATGATACGGGGTTTGGTCAGCGCGACGTAATCGTTCCACCATGCCACCGAGGCGTGCGCGATCGACAATTCGGACGACTCTTCGATTGCGATACTTGGTGTGGAAACCGTGGTTGTCATACTATATCACCAACAGCAACTAACTCAGTTGCCTGCTCTTTTTGAATCGATGTGTCATTGATCATGGGTTGGGCATTCTCAGCTTTATTCGTTCGCGTGGCGACTCGGCAAACCATCCACAGTGAAAATACAATGAGCAGCGAACCGGTCGCTTGGTGGCCCGTGACAATCATCGATTCCCAAAAGCCCTTGCCCTGCACCGTGTATTTAGCCAACCAGGGTGTCAGTTCCACCCAAGGTGTGGCGTAGTTCGCAATCCAAGTCGCAAGCCCCAAGGCAACTTGCGCAACCACGATCAACAATAGCAGGTTCGCTGGCGGTCTCAATTCCAATACTCGACGATTGTGATCTGCGCGGACCAAGACGAATATCCCAAAAATGCTCAAAGTGATCAAAGTTGCCATCAACAAATGGGTGTGTACGATTGATGTGAAAAAGGTAGGGAGCCAAGTTGGCTGCGCATGTCGCAAATGAGCGCCCACAAATAACTGCACAATAGACATAGGCACAAGCAAATACGAAATGATTTGTAGCCCACGGGAAACAGGTTTCGCATACTCGTTTTGAGTCGCTCTCCGCCAATCCGTAGAGCAGGCCATCACGATGAAACTGCCCAAGGCGAACACGAGTGGCCCCGTGCAACCGTGGATCATGGCCGCCGTCCGTGCGTCGAGGAGTACCCTGACACCACCCAAAACACCTTGAGAAATGATGGCTGCTAAAAACCCAAAGCACAAGTTTCTCACCCAAATTCGCTTTTCGTTGCGATAGGCGACGACGCAAAGACATATCGCCAATAAACCAACCAGCGACGCCAATAGCCTATGACCATGCTCTACGAACAAATCAAATGGCCCGTATAGCCAAGCCGACCACGGATAAAGGAATAGGTTGTATCCAAAGGTGCCAGGCCAATCCGGCACAGCCATGCCAGCATCATGCGTTGTTACGAGCCCCCCCAACCATATGAGCGGAAACGTCAGCAACGTGACCAACATCGCCCATCGATAAACCCATCGCGACGAATCCTTATTCACTTGCAGCATGATCAACCTCCTGCTTCGAAGAGTTGTTTCTCGCACCTTCCGATAGAGAGTGAACGTATTCAACAAGGTCACGGATATCGTCATCCGTTAAGCCAGGGTTGCCGTTCTCTTTTTTGGCCACAGCCAGCATGGGGCTTCCCTCGATCCCTAAAACCAATCTCAAATAGATATCCTCCCTGGAGGTCCCACCGCGGAGCGCACCCAGTTTCAAATTTCGTGGTCGATCGATAATGGGCTTCAATGCGCCGTACTTCTTCATCGACTTCCACTCGGTTTTGTTAGCAGGATCGATCCCCGCTCGAATCGTCCAGTCCTTGGTCCAATCATCGAAATCTTGCGACGTCCCATTGCCCGATCCGTCTGCGCCATGGCACTTTACACACGCTGTCAATTCGCTTTCGAAAAGGGCCTTGCCATTCGCAATCGACTCCAATCGCCCGTATTCCGTCTGGTTCGCAACCCACTCCGGCCGTTTGACGGAATGGGCATCGGCGGCCAACCAATCGTTTGCAACTCGGGTCAAAATTTCCAAAGAAGCCGATTCATCTAACTCTTGTTCGGACGATACCACCAATAGTCTCCGCTCAACCTCTCCTCGAATCGCCAGAAAACGAACATAGTGGGCAAGGGCATCCACGTCGTTTGCAAATTCTTCGGAATCATTGAGGGTTCCAAACGCTGGCATCGCGGTTCCCGGTAGGCCCTGCTCGAGAGTCCGCACGATATCGGAATGAGTGGGTTTCTTTCCCAAAGGGGTCGATTTGAATTTGAAGGAACCGCGACGAAAATCTCGTGGGTATGGAGCGAGCAAAGCGGCAGCCGGTCCCCGCCCATCACCTGAGATACCGTGGCATTGAACACAATGTTTACGAAACAGACCGCTCTCGACTTTCGACTTATCCCGCCCGACAGGCCCAGACGACCGCACCACTTTCTCCATATCGAGCGGAGGCAACACAGACGCGGGCCAAGTCGGCAAATCCGCGGTCCCCAGCAGCAATTCGGTCGCATCTTTGGCTCGATCCGCCAAATGCCGAATCTCAAGTGGAGTCGACTCCATGGAAAGGCTCGCAGCATGAAGCTCGTTGCCGCGAAACTCTATTTTTTCCGAACTGCAGCCACAAGCAACAATTCCCAGGGCAATAGGAAAAAGCCATAAGTTGGCCTGGAGGAAGCGGTTATAGCGGTGATGAAAATCGAAAAACATTTCAAATGACTGCCGAAATCGCGGTGACTCATTCTTGATTAGATAGGTGATAACCGAGCCGAAGGGTACAGAACAACAATGAATTCTCCCATATTTCCCCTGGGATTCGTAGGGGACAAATAGACGCGGACAACGATTCTGGCCTGCCAAGGCGAGCCGCAGCATGAGTATACCCGTAGCACAGGCTGCTAGGGCTGTGCTTTTTAGACCATTACAGGCTAGCAGCGCTAGCAGCCTGTGCTACGCAACGGCCAACAAAAAACCTCGGCCTGAAGGCCGAGGTTTTTGCGATTTCATTCTTCGCCTTTAAGTTGCACGACACGTCGCCGTCGTGATTATTGCGACGCGGGGCGTCGCACAACGAAAAGAGCGTACAACTAGGGCTTTACGACCTAGTACATGTCGTGGTCGCCGCCATGGCCACCGCCGGACTTTTTGCCATGTCCATGGTCATCCTTTGGCTTTTCGGCAATCAACGCGTCGCTAGTTAACAACAGGACGGAAACCGAAGCTGCGTTGGCAAGTGCTGTTCGCGTTACCTTGGTTGGGTCGATAACACCAGCCTTGACCATGTCCTCGTAGACGTTGGTCAGTGCGTTGTATCCGTTATTGCCCTTGGATTCCGAGACCTTGGCGCAAACAATGCCGCCATCTTGACCGGCATTGGCTGCGATCATGGTTAACGGAGCGCGGCAAGCACGCAAAACGATGTTGTAGCCGGTGACTTCGTCTATTGTCAAAGTCTCAGCAGGCGTGACTTGGCTTGCAGCACGAATCAAAGCGACTCCGCCGCCTGGTAGAATGCCTTCTTCGATCGCAGCCCGAGTTGCATGAAGTGCATCTTCGACACGAGCTTTCTTTTCTTTCATTTCGCTTTCGGTTGCTGCACCGACGTTGACTTTAGCAACACCGCCAGCCAATTTGGCCAGTCGCTCTTCAAGCTTCTCGCGATCGTAGTCGCTCGAAGTGTTGTCGATTTCGCGTCGGATTTGATCGATTCGGGCCTTGATATCGCTCGCTTTGCCAGCACCTTCGATAATGGTCGTATTGTCTTTATCGATGATGACCTTTTTAGCGCGACCGAGGTCTGCCAGCGTCAACGCTTCGAGTTTCTTGCCGAGGGCCTCGAAAACAGGTGTTGCATGTGTCAAAATCCCGATGTCTTCCATCATGGCCTTGCGGCGATCGCCGTAGCCAGGAGCCTTAACTGCTGCGATTTGAAGTGTTCCACGCAATCGATTGATAACCAACGTTGCAAGTGCTTCGCCTTCTACGTCTTCGGCAATGATCAACAGAGGCTTGCCTTGTTGAACGACTTGTTCGAGCACAGGGACCAAGTCCTTGATGTTCGACACTTTCTTTTCGTAGACCAAGATATAAGGATCTTCGAGAACCGCTTCCATTGTTGCTGGATCGGAAACGAAGTAAGGCGAGAGGTAACCGCGATCGAATTGCATGCCTTCGACGAATTCGAGTTCATCGTGAAGACTCTTGCCTTCGTCAACCGTAACCACACCGTCTTTGCCCACACGTTCCATTGCGTCGGCGAGCAAGTTGCCGATGGCTCGGTCGTTGTTTGCAGCGATGCTCGCAACGTTGGCCATTTCGGACTTGTCTTTGATTTTGATGGACATCTTGCGAAGTTTTTCTGTGATGTCTGTCACAGCGGCTTCGATCCCGCTCTTCATTTGAATCGGGTTGACGCCTGCTACGACGGCCTTGAGGCCTTCGTTGAAAATCGCTTCGGCCATGACGGTCGCGGTGGTTGTTCCGTCACCAGCCACGTCGCTGGTCTTGGACGCGACTTCACGCACCATGCGTGCTCCCATGTTTTCGTAAACGTCTTCCAAGTCGATTTCCTTGGCAACCGTCACACCGTCTTTCGTGACGGTGGGGCTACCAAAACTCTTTTGAAGAATAACGTTTCGGCCTCGGGGACCGAGAGTCACCTTAACGGCGCGGGCAAGCTTGCTGACACCGCGGCGAATCGCTTCGCGTGCTTCTTGATCGAAAGCAATAATCTTTGGCATTGAAAAAACTCCGTAAAACTGTGTTGCTAATGTGATTCAGTGTAGTGGCGAGAAATAATGGGCAACCTAGCCGATCACTGCCAAAACTTCGTTTTCGCTCATGAGAAGGTATTCTTCTCCATCGACTTCGATGTTTTCGCCAGCGTAGCTTGTGAAAAGCACGTGGTCACCGGATTTGAGCTGCAATGTCGAGCGGCTGCCATTGTCCAGAACGCGGCCATCGCCAACGCTAATTACCTTGCCGCGGGTCGGGCGATCCTTGGCGGAGTCAGGCAAAAAGATGCCGCCGCTGGTCTTTTCCTTTGATTCTTCTCGTTGAACAACGATTCGGTCCCCAAGAGGAACGAGCTTGACCTTGGTCTTTTCTTTGGTGGCGGCAGCCATGTGACGGAACTCCAGTTGATAAGGGTGGTGATTAAGTTTTTAGTTGGTTCGTGCAATTACGCCAAAACGGCACATCACGTGGTGAGACCGCCCAAAGAGCAATTGCCGTGCCTTTCGCCAAAATAAACCTAAATTTCACCCGCTCCCAGGGCGTCGCCCTAGGCTACGTTGAATATGGCCGTTGACCAAAAACCTCAGGGAGCACTGCGGAGGATGGAGTAAATACTCGTGTTGAGCGGTGTCCATTTGCGCACAAATCAACTCGTTGTCAGAAAAACAAAGGAATGACGTTGTTTCACGCCGCCACTCGGTCCAGAATAACATTTGCACCCGCGTTGGAATTCGCAATTCAGAAAGTAGTTAGTATGCCGATTCGTGTTACCTGCCAATGTGGACATAACCTAAGCGTTCCCGACAGTATGGCGGGAAAGTCAGGCAAGTGCCCCAAGTGCCAGCAAATCATTAAGGTTCCGGTTGCTGCTACGCCTGCTAAATCGGGGCAGTCCGCTCCGAACCCCCAGGCTGCGGCCAAGGCGGGCACTCCCGCAGCTCCTGCGAAAGCCACGGGCGCTCCTGCGAACGCAAAGGGCACGCAAGCGTCAGCCATTGCTCCCGCAGCTGCCGCCGTCGGTTTAGGCGGTCTGCTCGATGCGGCTGGACTAACACAGCGTACTGGGAGATTTTGCCCCGCATGCGACGCTCCCGCCGCAAACACGGCGGTAATCTGCGTTAAGTGCGGTTTGAACTTCACCGAAGGGACCAAGCTCGAAGGATTCCAATCCACCGAGAAAAAGAGGTTTGGAAACAAACGGCTCAACGAAGCTGCGGACATGATGGTGCGGGAGATAGAAACCGAAAAACGCCTGCTCAACACAGGCAGCCCATGGTGGTTCATGTTTGCGGGCTTGATGGGATTAGTTGTCTTTATTGGCGGCGCTCTCGTCAAAATGGATGCAACGACGAGTGGAAAGAAATCGACGGTCGACACCATCGCACGAATTCAGCAAGCAGACTGGTTGAGCGTTCTGAGTGCTTCGGCTGGAACGGCGTGCGCTTTGATCGCTTCCTTTGCGTCCATTGCAATTCTTTTCACCGCTTTCTCCGAGTCGGCAAAGCAAGGCTTGCTCTGCTTCTTCGTTCCCTTTTATGTAATTTACTACATGTTTTCTAGGATATCATCGAAGCGACTGTTTGGAACTGTTATGATTTTTTGGGTGACTCAAATCCTTGCTATTTGTTTGCTTGGCTACTCGTTACCAAGAATATAATATGAACACTGATTGCAGATAGTAACCCGAGCCCGTGAGCGAGGGATAGCAGGTGGCTCCTCGCTTACCGGCTTGTTGCTTTAGTCGTTTAACAGTCAGCCGAAGGCGTACTCGATACCATCATGCAAAACAAATCGAATCCAAAACAATCGCGCAGCAGGTGCATCCAGAGTTTCGCATTCTCGATCGCCACCGTCCTGTTCATTCATCCGGCCGATGCTCAGGTCGTTCAACTGCCGACCACCGGTTCGTTTTCGATTCAATCCGGCGTGAGCGTTCCGGATTCAGGGTCCGCATACGCGGGAGGCTATCGGTCGGGGGCCATCGGCAGTCAGTCTCAGGGACCGCTTGGAAGGCCTGCGTACGGCTCGCAGATGTCTGCAGCCTCTGCATCCGTGTATGCAACCATCATCGATTTGGGCGAACTGGATCGAATGATTCGCTCACAAGCAGGAACCAAGCCAGTCCTACCCGAATTGGAAAACAAGGATACCCGGCCACCGAAGTACGTTCATGGCGACAAAGCCTTTCCTGCTCAAAATGCCCAATACGAGTACTTGGCTGCATTGAGCAACGATGCCAAGGCAGCACCATCACGCGTGAGCGAAGACACACGTTATTACCTGTCGCTAGCTCAAGGTGCCCGACAAAAAGGACACTGGCACGCAGTCGAGCTCTACTACAAACTTGCATGGGAAAGTCTTCCCTTGGATCGACGCGAGAATGCTTTAGTGGCATTGGCCAACGCGCGAAGCCAACCCGAGAAAAAAGAAACCAATCCATCAAAATCGCGATGATCCGCAGACTTGCATTCCTATGAAAATCTTCTCCCAAACAGTGATCCTACTCGTCCTTGTGTCGTTGTTTGTTCCATCGACTTTTGCGCAGTCCCCCGGACTGACTTTACCGATTTGGCCTGATCTGGCACCGGGCGAATCAAGTCGCGAGCCAGGGACCGCGTTGCCGCTCAGGTCTACAGACCAGCCCATCATTACTCGCGTCGAAAACATTACTCAACCGACGCTGGATGTTTTTTTGGCAGAAAAGCCCAACGGAACAGGCATCGTCATCCTACCGGGCGGTGGGTTCAAGTACGTCGTTCCCGATCTCGAAGGCTCAGAGGCGACGACGGCACTGAATCGCATTGGAATCAGCGTCTTCGTTCTTCGATATCGCACGACTCCGGATGCGGCTGACAAACCTTGGGCTCGTCCCTTGCAAGACAGCCAACGCGTCATCCGCACCTTGCGTTCGCAAGCCAAGAAATGGAATCTGGATCCACAAAAAATCGGACTGCTTGGTTTTTCGGCGGGTGGGCAAGTTGCCGCGATCCATCTCACTCAAACGGAACCTGCTTACACGTCCATCGACGAAATCGATAAGTCGAGTTTTCGACCAGACTTTGCAATGCTCATCTATCCATGGCGAATCTACGACGGAGCCACGGACGATCTCATTTCGCCTATCAAAGTAGGCAAGGAAACGCCACCGACCTTTTTAGTGCACACACATGATGATCAGTCCACTGCATTGGGCGCGGTCATGTTCTATGCGCATCTAAAGAAACAGAACATCTCGTCGGAACTGCATGTGTACCAAAACGGAGGTCACGGTTACGGCGTTCGATCCAGGCCCAAGTCAGCCATCGGTACTTGGCAAGATCGAGCAATCGAATGGTTGGAGCTGCGAGAATTGGGACGTGCAAGCGAATAAGGCGATCACGCAAACGCCCCATTCCGATCGAAATGAATGACGCAACCGTCACTAAGAGAAACCGAGAATAATCCGTCATCCGGGATTGAATCCGAAGTATCTCTATACTTTCCGCTGGATTGCAAAGCAAACCACCGAATGAAACGTTCGGCAGTATCCGCGATTAGGTAGTGTTCGACTCGTTGGTTCTCGTAGAGTTCTCTTTTGGCACCGTTGTCTTTGGTTGCGGTAGATTCGCTGAGAACTTCGATGGCTAAAACAGGCGGTTTTTCGAGATGGCGGGTGGGTTGATTGCCGCAAACGATCATGACGTCGGGTCGAACGACCGTATCATGTTGAACAATCCAATCAAGCCCTGCGTAGACAGCACAATCGCATTTGCCGTTTGTTAACGACGGGTCGATTTGAGCCACAAACTTGGCCACCGCTCGTTCGTGTGGTCCAAATGGCGATGGACTCATTGCGATGGCAGTGCCGTACCATAGCTCCCAGTCTCCTTCCCAGAGCTGGTAGTCGGCGACCGTGTAATGCGGTCGGAATTTGAGAACAGTGGACATGTTCAAGCTCGCTCGGCGGAGAAAAAGGAAATGGAATACATCGTTGATCAACCATAACGTGGGACCGTTCGAGAAACAACCGTCGCAATTGGACTCTAGTGCTTCTTGGCGGCAATGAGTCCGGCCATGTAGCCTCCCTTGAAACCTGCGTCGATGTTGACGACAGCGATATTCGCCGCACAACTATTCAGCATACTCAGCAAGGCGGATAGGCCAGCAAAATTGGCTCCGTAGCCAACGCTTGTAGGAACTGCGATAACGGGACATCGCACGTGACCTGCAAGTACGCTTGGCAATGCCCCTTCCATGCCTGCAACGCAAACGATTGCGGACATCTGCTGGAGTTTCGGCACCTGAGCCATCAAACGGTATGGGCCGGCTACTCCGATGTCTTGGATGAGCTTCGTTGGCAACCCCATCCAGGCCAGCGTCTCCAGTGCTTCCAGTGCAACAGGTTCATCAGTTGTTCCAGCGCTTACCACTGCTACCATGCCTGGCAAGTCATTGCTTGTAAAACCATTTTCGCTCGCAGTAGCTTCGATGCTCTCGGGTGCCAGTGGAGTACTCTCTCGACCGATGCGCAGGGTTCGTGCGACATGATTCCAACGCGTATGAGTGAACATTTCTGAGAGCGTTCGCACTTGTTCCGCCGTAACGCGTGTTACCAGCAATTCCGCGTTTGCTTTGAGCAACGCTTCTGCTACTGTCCGGATGGAATCAGGAGATTTCCCAGCACCATAAATCACCTCTGGGTAGCCGCATCGCCGCGTGCGATCCAAGTCCGGCGTGACCGCCCCTTGAGACTGCACGGCTGCATGCAAAATCCGCTGCCCCATTTCGATGGCAGACAGTCTTCCGGATTGAAACTCCGACCAGAGGATCGCGATTTCTTCGTTTTCGTTTTGCATCAGTGCTGCTGTTATGCGATCGAGTTGTGGTGTTCGGACTCGTGAATCAAGTCAAGAATGCTCCCGATGGCTTCGGCGGATTGTTCGCGGGGCATCGATGGAAAATCGCGTCGGCTGTGCAGAACTTGCTCAGGTGTTAGCGGCAGATGCACGAAACCGATGGAACATGTTCGACGCCGTATTTCGTGCCAGCGATGCGAAAGATACATGACTGCATTGCATAAATAAGTCCCCGCATGGAACGATACCGAACATGGAATTCCGGCCGATCTCAAGTTAATATTCCAATCATCGAGTGGGAATTGTGTTCGATAAGCGACCGGCCCATCCGCCACCAAAGGTCCAAAAAAGTCGCCGGCAGCTTCCGTCATGCCTGCTACATTCAAAGCGATCGCCTCCAATTGAACCCGGCTGATTCCAGGGGCTTGGCCCAAATGCAAAATCGCGTCGAAGCCCAATTCAAGATCCTTTTCGAGGCGAGTTTGCAGTTTTGGCAGATCGACGGGGTATCGCCGCGTGGTCACCCCCGGCGTTATGCCTCGATCGTGCAAGTAGGTCACGAGAGCTTCCCAACTGGAATTTTGTTCCCAGGTGTCGTATGGTTCAAAGGCCGTCAGCAGGACTCGCAATTCGGATCTCTTATTTTGGTGGTTGGCCGCGAAACTGACAATTCGCGAACTATTTATACCTCTTTTGTAGTCAAAAAACTTGGTTGTGCATCCCTCCACGTGCCAACAAGCCTGGAATTACGTAGTTCGTTGAGATAAAGTGGATGGGTGATATGTGAAGTCACTCCCACCCGTGAACACTTTTGGAAGGCGCTTTTTGGATGATTCGTTTGGATAATTCTCTCCGTTGTGGCTTGGCTACAACTATGGCAATTGCTTCCTTTGCGGTTCAGTCCCTAACGATTTGGGCAGACGACCTTTTTCCAGATAAAAACCTTGAAGCGGCAGTCCGACGCGAGGTCTTTGAAAAACGGTACAACACCGAAGCGTTGTCGGCCGACGACGTCAAAAATATTTCACAAGTGGTTGGTAAAGGCAAGGGGATCAAAAGCCTGGAAGGGCTACAAAACTGCAAAGCCCTCATGAAGCTCGATTTAGAGAAAAACGAAATCGTCGACCTGGGGCCCCTCAAAGAACTGAAACTTCTGCAATCCATCGATTTATCCTCGAACAAAATCGAATCGATCGAGCCCATCTCGAAGCTGATTCAGTCTCAGTATTTGGAACTATCCAAAAATGCGATTGTCGACTTGGCCCCGCTGCGAGAAATGACCAACTTGCGATCGCTTTACGTTTCGGACAACAAAATCAAATCGCTCGAACCACTCGTCGGGCTTACAAAAATGTGGACCCTCAACGTTGCAGATAATCCAATCGAGAACCCCGCTCCCATCGCGCAGCTCAAAGGCCTCGATTCGATAAACCTCAAGGGGTGCGGAATCAAGAGCGTCGAATTCATTCGCAACTTGACTCCGAATTTCCTAATGCTTAACGGCAACCCCATCGCGGACTTGGGACCTTTGGCGGAATCCTGCGAAGCGGACGCCAAGTCGGATCGTCGCTTTGCGCCTTTCCTCAGATTGTATCTGGATGAAGCATTTCTTAAGGAACCCAACCATTCCGCTGCTGCGGAACGCTTGCGCAGCGCCGGCGCGCGTATCAATCCAGCGAACAAATAACGTGTCAGGAGCAAGCGGCTCCAAATCCAAGAGTAGCATCAATGAATTCGTCCATACGCAAGTTGTTTTCGGTAACCATTGTTCTTTTGTCGTTCGGAATAGGCAACTATTCGCTAGCTCAAACAGAGAACAAAGACCCAGCTTTTCGACCCCGAAGTGATTCGGGTGCGATTCGTGACACCCAAGCTCTCCGCGAACAACTTAACAAGATGAAGGACTCGCTAGGGCCTATCAATCCGCTGGGGGATTTTCTCCAACGAAACTCGCAGCCGCTTCAAAACGAACGCGGCCGCGACACGGAATCGGAACAAAAACCATCACTGAGAAACAGTCCTGATGACTTCCGATCGTCGGAGTCAACACCAGATCCAAAACGATCCAAGGGAATCGTTTTGCTGCCCGGCCCCAAGTTCACCATTATTCAACAAGCCAGTCCATCTCAAGCGAGCTACGCTGCGTTAGATACCTTTCGACCCGCAAGATTTGTTTCCGACTTGGAAGCTACCAGTCGCCCCACGCTTCAAGCTCCAGTTGCGTTCGCGTCGGCCGATGTTCCGGTCGTTGGAAAATCGATACCGATTGCTGCATACTATCAACTAGGACCTGTATTGCCGGGTGGCAATGGAGGGCCTCCGCCGCGCCCCTCACCGCTGAATGCAGTGCCTCAAGCGACTGCCGCTCCGTCGTTTGCCCCACCTCCTACGATGTACGTTCCACCCCCTACAACGTATGCTCCTCCTCCTACGTATGCTTCTCCTACGACGTTTGCTCCTCCTCCTACGGTTTTCGTTCCACCTCCTGCAACGTATGGGCCTCCTATGACGTTTGCTCCTCCTCCTACGATGTTTGTTCCACCACCAACAACGTACATTCCACCAACAACGTACATTCCACCACCCACAACATACGTTCCACCTCCCACAACGTACGTTCCTCAGCCCTTTTCGCAACCGAGCGTTCCGCAGGGTTTTTCGCAAGTTAACCCACCGCCGATTACCTCAACGCCGATCGGGGGTATGGGACCGTCCGGAGGAGTACCCACAAATCCAGGCACTACGTTGGTGGCCCCACCCCCGTATTACCCAACGAACCCAACGAACCTCGCAACTGGCGGGGCTCCGATGCGAAGTCCGAGCGATATAATGCCTCGTTCCCAGCCGCGTTCGAACACCATCAACGGTCCTCCGTTTGTGAGCCAACCTCCGTGTCAGTTCGACGCGGATTACATGGTCTCGTCGAATGTTTGCCGTCAATCGTTGGATCCCTGTGCGGATGATATGCGTTCAGGCGGGTCGCCGTTTTCCTATGTACCCCCGACTTCGATGCCGGCAACGGTCCGTAAGTCATATCACCGTCCAATTATTGGATTTGGGCAAACGCTGGACAATACCTACGCCAGTCGGGGTGTTGTCGGCCAGCCGAAACTCTACAAGGATGGGCAGCCGGTTCGCAATTTCGTGCGATACCTTACCCCGTAATTAGGCCAATCTGATTTGGAATCACGTCCCCGTTATTATTTAGATCATGCCGCAACTTCGTGGCCCAAGCCGCCGGGATCCTTGGAAGCGTGCATCGATTTCCAGACCAACAATGGGGCTTCATCAGGTCGAGGCATCTATCATTCCGCAGAAGCCTCGTCGCGACTCGTGCATTCCGCCAGGCAAGCCGTCGCTCGCTTGATCCATGCACCGAGCGAGCGCCACATCGCTTTTTGCAACAACGGGACCCATGCGCTCAACGCAGCGATCTTGGGTTTCCTACATTCACCAACGCTTCGAGGCTGCCACGTTGTCACCACCGCCACCGAACACAACAGCGTATTGCGACCGTTAGAGCTCGCACACAAAACGAACGGAACGACTTGGACCGCTGTGCAATGCGACGAAACGGGCTTCGTAGATCCAAACCGCGTTATGGAGGCCATGACACCAGACACCCGATTGATTGTGGTGAATCATGCATCGAACGTCACCGGTTCTATCCAAGACGTTCGAACACTGGCGGGAATCGCAAAGTCGAAGAACGCGATCCTCCTTGTCGACGCGGCTCAATCGCTTGGCTACCTACCCATCAATGTGCTCGACTGCGGAATCCAAGTTTTGGCCGCACCTGGTCATAAAGGAGCGGGTGGGATGCTTGGTACTGGAATTCTATATGTTCATGAAGAAGTACAGCACTTGATCGAACCGATTTGGATTGGCGGGACAGGGTCCCAAAGCGATTCGATTTCAGGACCGTTCGATTGGCTTTCGGCGGTTGAATCGGGAAACAGCAACTTGCCAGGCATCGCATCGCTCAAAGCGGGCATCGAGTGGCTTGAGACGCGGCCGTTAACGGCTCAAACGGACCGATGGGCTCAACAAATGATCAAAGCTATCTTGGAGGAGCCCTCTTTGAAACTGATCGGTCCGTTCGGAAACCGCCTACCGGTTATCAGTTTGATCCATGAGCATTCATCCTGTCATGAAATGGCCATGATTCTGGATTCCGCCTGCCAAGTTGAGGCAAGGTCCGGCTTTCACTGTGCTGCCTTGATTCATCCGTTCCTTGGAACACAATCGACGGGTGGAACATTGCGACTGAGTCTGGGGCATACGACAGTGGAAGCGGATGTCGAAGCCGCGATTGAGGGAATTCACTTGCTCGGAAGTCTGCACCGGTAAATAAGCATCTTTTGACATTGTTCTCCACTCCCCGCTCTTCGCGAGACGAGGGCCAGCTCATTGAACACTCGGTTCTTTTGTATTTTCAATGCGTTTTGCGGCCGTCAACAATCCGATCATCACGAACTCGGCAATCAAATTCGCAATTCGAAACGCGATCGCTGCGAAAAGGGCGACGGGCTGAGGCACAAGACTGCTCAGCAGCCAAGTGATGACCAACTCACGCACAATCGCTCCACTGGGCAGCATCGAGGCAAAGCCCGCCACCGCGCCAAGCGAAACGGCTGCAACGCATGCCGACCATCCATGCAGGGTCCATAGGCCGGCTGACGGTTGTATGCCCCCTAGCACCAGCCAAGCAGCCGAACCGTGTAGTGTCCATCCGAGCAACATCCAAGCGCACGTTCGAAGCATCAAGGTTCCGGTAAACGCATCATTGACAGAACGTGGCATGCGTCCGATTTTGCTCTTGGCTAGTACGGCTAATACGGCCCGAAACGTATGCGGCAGCAGCATTAAGAATGCGCAGGGTATGCAGACCAAGGCCCCCAGTAGCATCCATTTCGGGGGTGATTGCGTTAACAAGAACATGCAACCAAGAATCGCCCCGGTGCAAATACTTGTTAATGTCTCCACAAATATACTTACCACCGTTGGTTTGATCGCGACCCCGAGCGGGTGCAGTTTGCCGGCCCGAAGCACAATCACCATGGCTTTGCCAGGAACATATTTGCCAAGGTGACCAAGAAAGTACACATAGAGACCTGTCCAAAACGGGACCGTTTCACCGAATGCCTTAAGCGTTTGCAGCCAAGCGAGTCCGGCGGGAAGCATCCCGATTGCATACACAAGGATGCCAGCCATCAGCCATTTCCAATCCATTCTTGAAAAGTCGAGGTGCTCTCGATGTCGCTGAATATCTTGGTATGCGCGTTGAATCGTCAGACCTAAAAAGGCCAACACTACGATCACAATAACCCATTTCAAAATCGGCTTCGCACGGCCAATCCAGCCGGAACTCTCCGTTTTGTTGCGTGCCAGATTGGGCGCGGCTCCCGAGACGGCCAGGGTTTTCTCGACGTTCTGCATAAAAATTGGAAGTCTTAACAATGGGATAAGATAAGCCAGAGTGGTAGAGTCTAATTTGTTTTTGCGATAAAATCAGCGGCAGAAATCCTGGCATAGACGGCTTATTTGTCTAGGTCAGTTCAACCCCCTTTTCCGTAAAGCATTCGCCTAGATGGCCCGTTATATTTCGTTTGCCGTTTTGCTTGCGATCATCGTCGTTATCGGCGCTCTGTTCTACAAAGTGATGATCGGGTTCTTTGTTCCCGTGTTTCTCGCGGTTGTGCTGGTCGTCGTGTTTCGGCCCTTGCATCGATGGGTTTTGTCTAAAGTCGGTGATCGCGAGCACATGGCGGCCGGAATTACAACCATGCTCATTGTCCTAATCGTTCTCATTCCGGCTGCATTGATCGTATCGATGGCCGCCGTACAAGGAACAAATCTGGTTCGGTCGACCAGTGTTACGTTGACTCTTGCAAAACTTCGGTCGAATAGCCTACTTCCACTGGAATTTCCCTACGCAAACCAAGTTCAAGATATTCAGAAGAAAATAGATAATATCCAGGACTTGGTGTCGAAACAGCAGAGCTATGACGCTCTCATGAACCTGATGAACAGCAAAGGTGCATTGCAAGGAGACGTCTCAGCAATCCGCATGGAGCTCACGAAGTTCATCCCGCAGCTTGTCGTTTCAACGAAGAAGGAACTTGTGACGCAGATTGGAAAGACCCGCCGAACAAGCGTGAAAGAACCAATCCCGCGAGAGAAAATTGAAGTTGAAATTGCAAAATACTTTGAGCAGGTCGAAAAAGACTTTGGCTCTCTGCTTAGAATACATCGCGAAGAATCCGCCGATGCGTCGCAAGAAGAGCTTGTTAGAATCCTTTACGCGCCCGGCGTTCCGTTGACGGGTTTCTCAAGCGACGAGGGAGCGATAATTTCGCATGCCCGCGAAGACCTTTTAAAGAAGGGATTGGCATGGGATCAAACGCTATCGGAGATGGAGAAGTGCCTGGAGGCCTTCACTCCAGGACCAGATCAAAACGTATCGCAAGTGCAACGAGCGGCCGTCGAACTGGGTTCGCAATGGCAACGGACTCGTGACATTATTTCGGGTGGTGCATGGTTGAGAGCCCTGAAAGAACTCGCCAATCCGTCCGTTGATGATCTTGAGAAGCTAAACCAAAGTTTTTTTGATTACATTGGGCCGAGGCTAGTTGGTTTCTCCGGAGATCTGGTCACGTTTTTACTTCGCTTCGTTATCGCCAGCAGCATTCTATTGCTATCACTTTATTTCTTTCTCTACGACGGCCCAGGGATGGTTCGCACGCTGATGGACTTGAGTCCATTGGACGATCGGTATGAACTCGAACTGCTGGCCGAGTTTGATCGAATTTCGCGAGCCATTGTCTTGGCAACCGTCTTGTCCGCTCTGCTGCAAGGTCTTGTTGCCGGGGTCGGATACTACTTTGCCGGTATACCGTCGCTCATTCTATTGACTGCGTTGACAGCAACGTGCGCGCTCATTCCATTTGTTGGGCCAGCGATCGTTTGGGCACCGGTTTGTGTCTACCTGGCTGTTTACGAAGAGAACTTTTGGGCCGCCGGATTGTTAGCATTATGGGGTATGTTGGTTGTTGGATGGGTCGATAACATCGTAAAGATGTACGTTTTGCATGGCCAAAGCCAGCTTCATCCTTTGCTCGCATTGTTGAGTGTACTCGGTGGCATTCAGTCCCTTGGCCCGATCGGAATCTTGGTAGGACCGATGGTGGTGGTACTTCTCCAAACATTGCTCGGCATCTTGAGAACGGAGCTAACGCACTTTAGAAAGTCGGAGGACTCCCCAACCGAAAATGCAATATCTGCTACCGAACCTAAGTCGCTCAGCGGCCTCATTCGCAAGGTGAAAGGGACGGGAACCAGTAGCGATTCCGAATCGAATGAACCGGAATCGCCGATGCCTCTCGGTACTGTAACCCCGTAGCATGAAGCCGTTCAGAAGCAAACCACCTGGAGGTTTATGGACGAATTTGCCAGCTTTCGCATTGGCATTCCTCTGGTGGTTGTTTGCAATCGCATTGAGTAGCCGCGATTATTTCTTGCTCAACTACGGTGCGTTGCGCAGCGTCGACTCGATGCTCGAGCCTTTTCGGTCGACGTTGTTCGCGAACGCGTTTGCGATCGTCGCGATGATCGTTTGGCTTGTTTTGCGTCAACTTGGTTTGAGGTCGAATGAGGGTCGACGTTCCATCACGCTTGCAACGATCTTTCTAGCCATTTCGCTTGTGCCGGCCCTTGCATGGATCACACAATGGTCCGCAGAGAGCGTCGCAATAGAAAGCATCTGGAATGTGTTTTGGATGTCCGCCTGGACCGGACTTAGTTTCGCGGAACTAGGAAGAGCCTGTAGCCTTGAAGCGAACAAGGCATATGCAGCGTCCGGCAAGTTTAACGCGACCCAATCGTGGATCGGCTTTGCAACGGTATGTGTACTGAGCGTGACTTGTGGAATATGGTGGACATATCAGTCCTACGACTTCTACAACCGTTTCATGCTCGGCTTCAATGACTTTGGTCATTTCATGCAGCGCGTCGCGAATACGGCTGACGGTCGAGGCATCTTACTGGAAACCCCTGTCTTGCCAGCCTTTTGGGATCACTTCAATCCAGGCCTATTGATGTTGGTTCCGCTTTGGAAGTTGTTTCCGGACGTGACCGTTGCATTCTACTTGCAGTCTATCTCGTTAGCGGGAAGCGCCATTCTCATTTGGCAAATAGCTCGTGCGGCGGGGCACATGGTGTTGAGCGCCGTGTTATGGTCCGCCGCATGGCTTTTGCAACCGGTGCTCGGTCAAATGAACTTGGCGTATACCTACGGATGGCATCCTATCAGTCTTGCTATCCCGTTGCTGCTGGTGTCGGTACTCTGCCTTCAGAAGCGACGCGTTGGTTTGGCGTTCGCATCCATACTGCTTGCGTTATCGATGGAAGAGGGTGTTTTCGTCATCGCTGCCTTGTTTTGCGGACTAAACGCAGCGCTCCGCTATGGTTGCTTCGATAGCACGCGAACACCTGAGACGCAGATTCACAACGCCATGTCCTGGCAAGCGTGGACGGTGCTTTTCCTTGCATTTGCAGTTGGCTTCGTTGTGGTTTTTCGTTTTAGTGGACTCGCAGAATTTCAGACGGCAAGGTTCGCTTCCTTGGGTCAAACTCCGATCCAAGTACTATTGTCTCCTGTGCTTCGTCCAGGCATTTTTTGGGGCCAACTGCTCAGCGCGAAGAACGGTACCTTTCTGCTTGGATTGTGCTTGCCTTGCTTCTTGCCTTCGATGGTTCGCGGGTGGCGGTACGTGTTAGCTGTGGTCGTCCCGCTGGGTGTATTGTTGGTTTGGGAACATCGGCCTGCACAAAGTCTTGCCTTTCAATATTCGAGTATCTTGCTCCCGGTTCTATGGCTATCGACGATGCTTGGTTCTCAATCGCCAGAACCTTTGGCAGCAAGCGGCGGTAAATCCCGATGGCGTTTACCGAGTTGGAGCGGCGGAGCGGCGGCGCTGGGCGCGTTCGCAACCGCTTCAACGCTCAGCTTGTTCCTTGGCCAATTTCCTTTTAGTTCTAGGACGCTACAGGATGTCCAAGTTCGGACCTATCAACCCATGGAAACGGAATTTCGTTTGCAACAAGGTGGCGCAGATAATCTTTGGTTGCATGACCAAGTCGCGAAGATTCGGGTAAGCCGTGACGCAGTGCTTGCCACAGGTCGTATCGCTGCCCATTGTGTTGGCAATCGAGATGTCGAAACGGTAGGTCAATTCGCGCAGCGCAGAGACAAGCTCTCGAAACTTGCAGATCGTTTGAACCAGCCGATGCTTCATTACCGATGGGTGATCTTGGATCGTTTAGAACATTTCCAACAGAACGAAGCGGAGATCGAAGCCGTCGAGCGCGAAGTGATTCGTTCTGGATTTGCAAAGGTGGATGAACAGTACGGAATTGTCGTGTACAGGAATCGGGAATAGAACACTCTTCAACAATTCGGATCAGGACGGAAATTGATCCAGAACCCAACCCGCTCGCCTGCATCCGCAGCCCCAACGGCCCAAGGGGGCGAACTGGGATAGCCCAGGGCAACGCCCTGGCTTCGATGGTCAAGATCCTCCCAAGCCTGAAAGGCGGAAGGGGCGGGACGATGGTTGTGCTGCCCCTTCAGGCCTTCAGGGCTTGATGGGATAGCGCATTGCGCCGCATTGCGGCTGAAACATGCTGCAAGACGAATACCTACGAGTACGTGCTACATTGGTAGCCGCCTTAACCGCTTCTGCTCAATATCCTTCCTTCGTCAGTACTTTCCTATGACACTTCCTCGTCTCTTTGTATTTTTGCCGTTGCTCTTGAGCAGCGATGCACTTGCGTTTCTTCCATTTCAGTTACCGCAAGGACCGGTAACGCTCGACTCGCTGAATTGGTATACCCAAGATCGGGATTTTCAAGGTGTCGAACCAGCGGATTGGGTATATGAAGGACAGCAGAAAGCATTTGTTGGCGATTTCGCGAATCCGGCTACGTTTCCCTACATCGACGAACTAGCGGGGCTCGGAGTTACGGTCATTCACACCGGCGGCCCAGAACCTTATTTTCCTTTAAAACGCGATGGCGGGCCTGGGGTTGACGCGAAAGAAAGCGCCTTGATGCGTTCGGCGTTTGAGCGGATTCGAGGGAACAAGATGCGAGTGGTCATCGGCGTATCTCCGTATGCGCCTGTTGGGTTTGTTAAGCAGCATCCGGAATGGCGCAACAAACTTACCTTAGATGAAAAGCCGATCGATCCGCTTTTGGACCTGACGAAGCCGGAGACGGTTGCGTTGCGAAGCATGAGCCTCAATACCCCGTACGGCGACTATCTCATTGAAAATCTTGCCGAAATTTTTTCCGACTATCAAGTCGATGGGGTCTCCTTTGACGGAAACTATCACCCGATGATCCAATTCACTCCTTATGATATGGATTTGTATCAACGAGAGACCGGTCGCAACGTCCCAACCAAGATCGATTTGGCTAACGATGACTACAAGGTCTATTTGCTTTGGGCCGACAGCAAGCTGGAAAATTGGTATCGCAAGTTGCATGCACGATTGCGGCAAGTGAATCCGCAAGCTGCCGTTTACACTTGGACCACCAATGCGGGACGCTACGGGCATTTCTTGACAAGCCCCCGCGTTATGTCAGCCCGTATGAATCTATTGTTCGACTCGCCCGTTCAAGAGTGGTGGTTGGACGAAGTGAATCTAGGTTCGAGTGTGGTTCCGTCCTTTGGTGCCGCCTATGTAAGAGCAGTGACAGGTGGTCGCACTGGCGCCAGTGAGCCGTACATTATCTCACATGGCAACCCCTACAGCGGCTCGGGTTTTCCTCGGCACGAGCTGTTTGTGCGTTGCATGCAGGCCATGACGAACGGCTCCATGACGCCGATTGCTCTGCCAAGTGGTGCGAGCAAAGAAGCTGGTGACGAGACGATTCGCGAAATAGGGCGGCGAAAAAAGTGGACGACTCGCGCCGTATCCGAACCATGGGCTGCATTGCTGGTAAGCGAGCAGACACGCCAGTTTTACGCGGGTGGACAAGTTATGGAGCGGTTTCTATCCCACGCGCTGGGTGTGTTTCGAGTTGGGCTTGAGGAGCATTTGCCGGTGACATTAATCACGGACCAAGATTTGCGATCGGACCGACTTGAGAGTTACAAAGTACTTGTGCTCCCAAATGCAGCAGCACTCTCGAATGCACAGGTCACAACGATTCGCCAGTTTGTCCAGAATGGCGGCGGTCTTGTGGCGACTTGTGAGACGTCTCTTTGCGATGAACTTGGGCATCCGCGTTCGAATTTCGCCTTGGCCGATCTGTTCGGTGTTGACTATCTAGGTAGGCCGCAAGCTCCCACTCAACGATCTGAACTGGATGCGAACTTTGCGATTGTTGTCGATGAACAATATTGGGCAAACCGGCAGGGAGCTGCTGAGATGCGTTGGGGAGCAGGCGACTTGCAAACCAGCGAATTGATTTCAGATCCGCGTTTGAAATGGGTCGCAAATGGAGTGCAAGCGAGCTTCAAAGGTCCGATGGTGCTGATGAGTGACTCTCGCCCGCCAATGCAACGCGCTATGTTTATGTTCCCGGAAGGCAAGCCTCCAGTTCCTGCTGTGGTTATGGGGGAACAAGGCAAGGGAAGAGTAGTTTACATGGCCGCAGGTTTTGACGCCGCCAATTTCAGTTATGGCTATCCGTACCAACGCATCGTTTTTGCTCAAGCGATGAGATGGGCCGCGCGGTCACTGCCCCAGATCGAAGTCGTCGCGCCAATGTGCATTCAAAGTACATTCTTCCGCCAGCGAGATACGGAAGGAGAGCGAACGATTGTGCATTTGTTTAATGGTTTGGATAGCAGCAACGGACATGGATTACCTGAGGCCGATGTTCCTTTGCGTGAGGAAGCAGTTCCTGTTGGCGGCATCCGTTTGAGATTGAATAAATTGAATAATAAGTTGACCAAACGAGTGCACCTGGAGCCCGAGGGAGTGGAACTGAGCGTCGTCCCGAACGGAGATTTTCTTGAAGTACGGGTGCCACCCATTGCCGTTCACTCGATGGTCGTTATCGAGTATTGATGGCAACCCTACTTCGTGTTGGGCGGGAATCAAGTGGAGTGCGAGTGATAACTGGATTCCCCCCTACACAGGAATGACGGACAAGTGGGAAGCTCACTCATAGGTACCTGACGGGGCCACCCAACTCTCTCGCCTGCAGCCGCAGCCCCAGGGGGGGAACTGGGATAGCCCTGGGCAACGCCCAGGGTTCGATGGTCAAGCTCCTCCCAAGCCCATTGAGGCTGAAAGGGCCGGACGATGATTGTGCCGCCCCTTTTGGCCTTTTGGGCCATCAGGGCAACCACATCGCACTCAAACACCCATGCCTTCGCGCCCGCACAGGTCCAATCACAGGAATCCGGCGGGTGAATCTTAAATCGCTGCGCGGCTGGGCAGGATCCCGATGAACCCCGTCCAGCCGCGCGGCATCTGCTCTCGGCCCTAATTCGATTCTATCGTTGCATCCACTCCTCGCCCGGAAGTTCCTTGGGCCAGGCGTCGTTTGTCAACCAGACAAGCGAGGTCGTGACTGGCGAGAGCCCATCAGCGCTAGTCGGTTGGTTCACCATCAGGCTCGCCGCCGACCGCTTGGCATCGACACTTACTCGTACAAGTCGGAAATCCGAGTCCGAAGTCACTAGACTTTGGGCGTGATCCGGTCGGAATCCCGCCGGGATCTTCCCAAGTCCCACGTTGAGGGCGGCCTTGCTGCTCAGGCCAGCGAGGGAAAGCTCTACTGTGTCGCCGATCCTGCGCAAGACGGCATGATCCATCTTGACCGACTTCGGCAGCTGGAGGAGTGCTGAAATCTCCCGCGCACCGGACCCCTTTACAACGCCGGCACTTCCGGCCGGACCCACTGGTCCAGCTTTCCCATCAACACCGGGCTTGCCGTCCCTGCCCGCAGGTCCAACAGGTCCAACAGGTCCAACAGGTCCAACAGGTCCAACAGGTCCAGCTTTTCCGTCGACACCGGGCTTGCCGTCCTTGCCCGCAAGGCCAGCAACTCCAGCTTTCCCATCCTTGCCCGCAGGACCAATCGGCCCAGCAACGCCGGCTTTCCCGTCGATACCGGGCTTACCGTCCTTGCCCGCAGGACCCGAAACTCCGGCTTTCCCGTCCTTGCCCGCAGGGCCAATCGGCCCAGCTACGCCGGCTTTCCCGTCGACACCGGGCTTACCGTCCTTGCCCGCAAGGCCAGCAACTCCAGCTTTCCCGTCCTTGCCCGCAGGACCAATCGGCCCAGCAACTCCGGCTTTCCCGTCGACGCCAGGCTTACCATCCTTGCCCGCAAGTCCAATCGGCCCAGCAACGCCGGCTTTCCCATCGACGCCTGGCTTACCATCCTTGCCCGCAAGGCCAGCAACACCGGCTTTCCCGTCGATACCGGGCTTACCATCCTTGCCCGCAGGACCAATCGGCCCAGCAACGCCGGCTTTCCCGTCGACGCCAGGCTTACCATCCTTGCCCGCAAGTCCAATCGGCCCAGCAACGCCGGCTTTCCCATCGACACCAGGCTTACCGTCCTTGCCCGCAAGTCCCGCAACGCCAGCTTTCCCGTCGACGCCTGGCTTACCGTCCTTGCCAGCAGGTCCAATCGGCCCAGCAACGCCGGCTTCCCCATCGACACCAGCCTTGCCGTCCTTGCCCGCAAGTCCCGCAACGCCGGCTTTCCCGTCGACGCCAGGCTTACCATCCTTGCCCGCAAGTCCAGCAACGCCGGCCTTCCCGTCGATACCAGGC
>Ga0194045_1000016_pt1 | contig 49620 bp, 57 predicted proteins | sample JunL6211m_MetaG_FD_161686 | JGI IMG/M metagenome (GOLD analysis project Ga0194045, IMG submission 161686) | Anoxic zone freshwater microbial communities from boreal shield lake in IISD Experimental Lakes Area, Ontario, Canada - Jun2016-L626-11m | ecosystem: Environmental > Aquatic > Freshwater >...
ACATTAATCTTCAGGTTTGAATCTAACTTTTCGGCATCAATTAGCTCCTTTGGAATAATGGATTGTCTATAATTTTCTGCCAAGTAGTATAGAGGTTGGTTATAAATATGTCCTAGTTCTGTGTTAAGTTCAAACCTAACACAACATTGTCCTTTCATTTTATATTATAATGTGTCTTTAGATTAACCCGTATTTTCACATTAGGTGAAGATCCAAGTTGAAGATTCAATACCACATCTCCTTGATTCGGTCTAAATTAAGGAGATGTGTGTGGTGTCTTGAGGATTTTGGCTATTTCCGGAAACTCGGCATCAAATGCTAACAGAACATTTTTAATTGTCAACGACCTTGAAACCGTGGGTGTAGCAATGGTATAATAATAATAAATTATATCTCTGGTATATGTTCCAAATGATTCGGCTGTCATAATATTCCGGTTATAAATATGTTTCATTGACGGTACATCTCCAATTAAATTTAAAAATGGTTTACTTAGACCACCTTGACGGCACAATAATGACCAATGGGACTGTTTATTGGGTCTCCAGTAATCAGATGGGGCCAACCCCTGTGAAAAAAGATAATCGTCGGGAAAGCCTAATAACTGTAATATCGCTGTTGTTATCAACGCAGTTGTTATACAGTTGATGGAATTTTTAGCACCAACCGGTATTTTAAGTGCTATTAGTCTGTACAGCCCATAGGCGTTGGCGCTGTAAGTTGTGTATTCATAAATCATTGTCTCCAGAGCAATATTTAATATTTGTACCGGCATATGTTGAAATATAATATCCCACCGACATTGTATGACATCGTTTTTCTCGACGGTCTGTACAATGTCAATATATTTAGGACTGTCAAAATTGACTGTTTGGACAATAACATTGAGGAGATGGTCGCGCATTTTAAAAATTAGGTCTTTGACAGCGCGCCACCCCTTATCATATTGTATGGGTTTAAATATGTCTGTTGTTTCGGCTCCACTGGCCCATATGCCTTTACCAGGTTTGGACCTATTACAATAAAATAATAAGCGCGAACAGTGGTAGTCGAGTAAGTAATTTGCTTCTAAGAGCGCAAAAATATCGCCGTGCGATTTCACAGAAGAATTCACAGAAATATCGCCGTGCGATTTCACAGAAGAATTCCCTAAAGTTGGTTTATTTTCCCACTCATTATACAGAAGGCGAATATACTGGATCACATTAGCTGTAATGTGTGCTATACTTGGCTGGGAGAGATCTGTATCGGGGAGTGTACATCTAAGCGGAATTATATAGTTGGTAATCTGGTTTTTATAACATCCCTTTCCAGATATCCACGTATATCTTTTTTGGTCTTTAACACAGTCGCCCTTCTTCAGTTTTATCTTTTTTTCATAAAGCACCTTTGGTTTCGGAGAAGACTTGGGCGAACCATATGGTGGGGACCTTTGAGAAGAATGACATAACTTATTTAACTTGTTGTATGTTGGACCGTTTAGTTTTATTGGGCGGTTCGTTTGTGGATTTTTGTCTGGATTATTTAAAAACCGATGACATAGTTCTCGAGTGTTCATTTATTAATAATAAATGATTTTAATATGTTCCATTGACATACATGCTAGATGCGATGTTATCTAAGTAGATGATGTTTCCATTACTACAATTTACTTCCTTAACAACACGGCCCACACTATTTATAGTAATTTCAACATCTCGGAGGTTGCGAGCTCCGGAAGTATGTACACCCTGTCTAACAATAGACAGGATGGGATTGTCTCCATTTCTCGTAGTGTATATACTTGACCCATTTTCAATGAGGTAGGAGATGTATGCAACACCATTTAATGTGTGTGAATTAAGGAATGTTTTTGCTCTGAAGAAAGAAATGTTGTCAATGAAGCTGGCGGGAATTTTATCATCGCCACACACAAACAGAGTTAATCCATTTAGCTCTGTCCCGTGTAAATCCCCGATTTGTCTGAAATAAGGTCTCATCCCAGCCTTTTCGATGAGCATCAGTGTTTTTTGGAGAGAATTATCTTTTTTAATAGTGTCGTAAATAGTGTTTCGGTCTGCGGTATCTTCTCTGATGAAATTTCCAGAACATCTTTCCTCACCTTTTTTTAAACTACACAGATTTGGCAAGTGTCTATAACTCTGTACATACAATTGAGAATTCGGTAGCATTGCCGTCATTTATTACTATTATTAATATTTTAAGTTAATAACTTAAAATTTATTTTAGAAGAATAAGAATTTAGTTTTGGGTTTAACAGGAGATTTTCCTTTTTTGGTTTTCACCTTTGGACTTTTTTTACTAACAGTAGACTTTTTTTTAGATTTAGTATTGGTTGACTTAGCCCACGCAGCTGCCGCTAAAATCATCCGTTCATTCGGTTTGCCAGTGCTTGGATGGTCTGTAATCCACTGTTTAATAAATAAGTTGTATTCACTTGGCTTGCGTGTGCGTTTCACTTTAGTTGGAATTACTTTAGTTGGAATTACTTTAGTTGGAATTACTTTAGTTGGAATTACTTTAGTTGTATTGTCAATTCCGCTGGTTTTGGTCTTGGGGTGATTTTTTTTAGGTTTACACTTGTCTAACCACTCAGCCATTTATTAATAATTTTATTAATTTTAATAATTTATTATAAATTATTATTTTCTAACACGCTTACGGACAGTTGGTTCTTTCTTATTATCATTCAAATATTTCGAGTCCTTAAGAGTAATGTCTTTTAACCATATGTCATAGCTCTTAACAAATTCATCCAAGTCTTCATTCCACAAGTCTTTTTCGGTCTTTCCAGACAAAATTTTAATATCGTCCATAATCTTGTCTAGTTCCTTTTCGAGTGAAAGAACTTTTTTATCTGTAAGACTAAAAAGTGGCATCAACAACAAAAACTTAAATTTGTTGTTAGATTCCTCTTCGGCGGACGCAACCTCGCCGATAAACTCACCATATCCGAGTTTTTCCATATCGGTATAAATAGTTTCTGCTGAACGCCCGCCAACAATCAACACTCCGCCAATAACATCTTTCAAAAATTTTATTTTAAGTTTCAAGATGGGAGTTTTATCATGATACAATTTCAACAAATTTGTCTTTCTAAGAGTGTAGTATTTAAATCTAACAACACAGAAATCTTCCATAATTTCCTCGACTGATGAATACTTCTTAATCTTGTTGTCACAATCAAACAAAACCATATTGGTAAGGTTGATATTTGATTCAAGCCCGAGACTTTTAATTGTACCTTTGATACCGTCGGCAAACTCCTCAATCACGAAATGTGGGTTATTAGGCCGATTATACTCTTTATACGACTTGAACTCTTTACTCTCGACCTTTTTCTCAATAAACTGCTTGAACTTATCAATAGACATATCCACCGGAATTTCCGTAACTATAATCTTGTTTGTAGATAAAGGTTGTGGCTCTACAACTCCCCGACATACAAACTGTGTTGCGCCTTTGACAACAACCTCGCCGGTAAATCCGCGAAACCACGGCACCATCTCGGGAAACACATTCATTTGAATACCATCATCCTTATTATTAATAGGACAATCATCTATTAACCACTTTCTGATTGCGTTTACAATATCAAGAGGATTGAATGTCGGAATAGTCGACGACCATCCTGTTCCAATTCCTCGACATCCGTTTACCAAAATCATAGGAATGATGGGAACGTAAAACTCGGGCTCGACAATAACCCCATCATCCACAAGATTTTTTAGCAATGCTTCATCCTCGGGTTTAAAAATCGTGCTAATAACATCGTTGTCCAGAATGTGGATATAACGCGGATCGCCAGCATCTGCGCCAAGTTCTAACCGACTACCAAACTGACCCTTCTTCGTAAAAAACGGAATGTTGTTGCTTCCCGTGAAATCTTGGCTCATATTAATAACTGTTCCTCCGAGATTGTCTTCTCCGTGATGATAGCCAGAATGCTCAGCAACATAACCAGAGAATTGTTTTACCTTGTAGGTTTCCTTAATACCCTTCTTGAACGCAGAGAAGGCGATTTTCCGTTGGCTTTTTTTCCACCCGTCCATCAAATGCGGAACAGCTCGACCACACGAATAAATTGAATAGACAATAAACTCCTCGTTGAAAAACGACGAAATTGCTTTTTCCAATGTAGTCTCATTGACAAAACTATTCATTAAAGGATTGTAGGTGTTCATCCATTCTTTGCGCATATCGGCTTCGTTCTTGCCAAAACACAACTCCATAACCCCATCGGTTGTTGGGTCTGTCACATACGAAATAATGCGTTTTCCAAACACTTCGTGAGCATCTTCATTGGTGTTGCTGGCCAATCCCTTGTAATAATCAACCTTTTTGATATTGTCTTTGTTGGTCAGATAAAACTCGTCAGCATCATACAAGTTGTAGAAAATTTTTTCTTCTCCACCTTTGATGTGGAACTTTGCCAGCGGTGTTCGCATATCCACAAGAAAGGGTTTGGGCCGTTGAAGAAGTGTGGGAAATAGTTTATGAATAAAGTTAATAAGAAGGCCAGCAATGTGTTTTCCATCAACATCGGCATCTGTCATAATCATCAACTTTCCGTAATTTAGAGTATGAAAATTATCATCATTCCGGTAGTCAACACCATACTTCAGGCCCACAGCTTGGATGATTGACGTTATCTCTTTATTGGCGGCGATTTTTTGTAGACCGCTCTTCCGTACATTGATTGGTTTTCCTCGGATACACAAAATCCCAACCCAGTCCTTGCCGGTCCGCCCAAACAATTCTTCAGTCAGTCCTTCAGTGACAAAGGTCTTTGCACTCAGACCTTCAACAACGGCAAGAGTACAGTGCTCACTTTCCTTTGAACCTGCTTTATTTGCCCTGTCGTAGTTTTCGATAATACCGTGGTGTTTCTTACTTGTTGTCTTTTTCAGAGCAACGAGCTCTTTACCGTCGATAATATCGTTGATACCTTTAGTGTTTTCCCAAGAACAGATTTTAGAGCAGACTTTTTTAAGCTCTTTGTCGGAAATAATGATTTTTGGGACTGGAGACGTTAATTGAGTTTTACTCTGGCTTGTGAACTCAGGGTTTGGTAGATTACACACAACGAAGAAGCGGAAAAACTTCTTAACATCCTTAATGTCCACTGTCGGCCTATTCTTCTTGGTATAGTGGTCAACAACTGGTCGAAGGATTTTCTCAGTCCACACATCAACGTGAACGCCACCCTGAGGCGTATTGATACCGTTGACAAACGAGATGGCTTCAAATTCTGTAGAAGATGTTATGACAATAGTCGAGTCTGGCGTTGACAGTTCAATTCGTTCATCGGTCGGCGAGAGATAGAGATGTGAGTATTGCTTAAGAGTTTTAATAGTAATCAACTCGTCGTTAAAATACACATCCACTTTGTCGGGCGCAACGATGAGTGAGGTATCATAGACATACTTTAGGAATTGATTGTAAATACTATCTGAGTATTTGTTATCGGTAATGAAAAACTTGTCGAAATCGGGGGTCCAAGACACTTCGGTAAATCCGCGGACAATGTCGCACTTCTTTACTTTTGGGGTGCCAACCTTGCGCATATTGTTCTCCCAAGTTTGAGAAAATGAGAGATGATTGGTGGGGTCAACAGCCTTAATCTTAAACGTTTTTGAGAGAACATTGGCAAGTTTGACCCCAACACCGTTTCGGCCAGAACCAAGTCGCTCTTCTTCATCGTTGTAGTTGGTCGATGTGCGCATCTTGCCAAAGATAATAGAGTGTTTATACAAATCAGTTTGTGTCTCGTCGTGAGTGATGGGGATGAAAAGTCCATCGTTCCAAACACTAGTTTCACCAGTTTCCTTGTCGATTTTTACTTTGATTTTTTTACAGGGGACGTTGAATGTTTTGCTTCGTTGGACATTGTCAATTGCGTTGGAAAGAACTTCGATGAAAATTCTTGTCAATCCAGGTGAATTAACAAACTCCTTCTTGAGGATTTCTGTAGTGGTCGCTTTAAACATATACTCTTCTGATTTTTTTGTCCTCAATGATCCGATGTACATGTCGGGACGATGAAGGATGTGGTCGATTTCGTCCATTTCAACAATCTTTGAGAAAGCCATTCTTTGATTTTTATAAATAATTTGGTGTAAAAATCAATATTAATATATTTTATTAATAAATGGATAAGAAAATTATTATTGGAATAACGGTTGCTGTTATTGTTATCATCGTCATTATCATTGTCGTGTGTATGAAAAAAGAGAAGTTTGTTCTGAATGGCAATAGTTTGGTGACAGCGAGTGGAACGGCTAAATCCCAAACTCGTCCAAATTATTTAACTGCTGACACAAGCGGTAATTTGGCAACGACTGCCGACGGTGTATTTAATTCTTTGGACGTTGAACAACAATTGACTGTACAGGGTTATCCTGGAAACGTGGGAGATGTTCTTGTGTCTAATGGAACTACTGCTCCGCCTGTTTGGGCGGCGGGTGTTGGGTTGAGTGATTTTACTGGAACAAATCAATCGATTGCCGCTGGTGGATATCAGATTTTTCCCGGAGGATTTATTATACAGTGGGGAGTGGATGGAGGATCTGGGACATTTACTTTTCCTATGGCTTTTCCTACGATATGTGTAAATGTTAGTACAACGACAGTATCGCCTTTAACTCCTGTTGCTGTAAACTCATTTACACAAACTAATTTTAATGCACAATCAACAAGCGTAAATAAGGGCAATACGAGTTTTTCTTGGTTAGCAATAGGATTTTAAGGTGCCAAATATATTTCAACCACATAAATAAAATTTTTGATTAAAAATGAGCTTTCAAATCAATGTGTAGTTTTTCGTTATGGGGTTCCCTTCATTATTTTTAAGTTGGCTAGTAATAGGATTTTAAGGTGTCAAATATACAAATTCTCTTAATTAATTAAGAGAATAATAAAACTAAAATCAAAAAGGTTTTACATTTTTTTGAACTGGCACAACATTGAACAGTAGAAATTTCCCAATGGAACTGTCGACAACGCCACACACTTCATGTGAAAGCCTTTGTCGCAACCGTCGCAAAGAATGATAGGATTGTCCTTCTTTGACACCAGACCTTGACAAATCTCGCACGGCTCGCCATCGTAGTCAACATTTGTCTTTGTGAATGTCTTGTAGATGTCACGGACACGGAATGGGGTCCATGGCTTTCCACGACAAAACTTACCCTTTGCGTTGAGGGTGTCGGCTATGACATTACAGATCCCAACTCCCTTGGTTGCGGCAATGTCGTCGAGCTCTGTTGTGGAGTCAACATAATGAATAATCTGGTGGATGACAGCCATCTCGTCGGTGTTTGACACAACCTTTCGAAGACAATAGGTCCGGCCGGATTCGGGCTTTTGGCGCTCGGCCTTGTATCCAAACGCTGTAGCTCCAATATGTCCTTGCCGGTCGCGGATGTATGCCATTGCTCCGCGGACACGGTCAGAAATGACATCAGACTCTTCATTCGCATCAACAAAGAGCCGGCGAAAAGTGGCGCGGTCGCCGGGATATGTCAGTTTTTCGACAACAGAATGAATGCGGATTTGTTGTTGGCTTAGCTTAGACAGGATGCTGATGGCCGTGGATGAATCGCGACTCAGACGAGACACATTGTAAAAAACAAGAATGTCTTTTGGCTTGATTTCTGAAAGAATTTCATTCAATTTTTTTTGATTTGCCAGAACACGCCCAGAGAAAACCTCATTGACGATGGTATATTGGACATCTGGGTATTGTGACCGCATAAACGCCGAACAGTTTTCGACTTGCACATCAAGAGATGCGTTTTGACCAGTTGCCTGTGCAGCAGAAGATACGCGGACATAAATGTAGGCAACTGTCATATCGGAGATGGAAGTGGAAATGGAAAGAATGGAACTATTAATTTTAAATGTATTAAAAAATCAAAATTATTACATTTTTGATTTAAAGACGTATAATAATATTTGTATCAATAGCTCAGTTGGTTAGAGCAATCGGCTGTTAACCGATAGGTCGTGGGTTCGAAGCCCATTTGGTACGTTCTTATAAATATTTATAAGAATTTTATAAGGAATTTTATAAGAAATTTTATAAGAAATTTTATAAGAAATTTTATAAGAAATTTTATAAGAAATTTTATAAGAAATTTAAACCATTTTCATAATAAACGCCAGAGCATAGAATGGGGGCATATTATTATGAGGCATATCGCCACCAGCATATGTTGTTGGATAAGATCCTCTTGTCGCATTGACTGTAGAACCGTTAGATATACCACCAAGAGGGTTCGAACCATTAAGTGCTCCAACAGTATGTGTGTGATATGGTATTTCAGGGACCGACAATTGGTGGAATTCTTCTCCGCCAGAATCACCCGTGAGAAATGGCGTCAGATTTTTATCTGACACACTAAGTGTTGCGCTTGCGCCCACAATAAATCTACTTCTCAAGTCCGGCGTTCCCTGTGTTCCATCGCATAATGCCCATCCCGTTGGTATTGTCCCACCGGCCCACATTAAGATAGCTCCATTGGGAACAGATGATGTAGTGCTTAAATTTCCGCTTGAATCAGATGTGAGAGTTGTTGATAAACACGGAGATGGTGCGGTTGTACTCTGATTATTATGTAAAACTATAGTAGGCCACGTTGTATTAGTTCCTGCCGTATTGTTAGTAGTAGTACCATTATATTGATACTTCTCTTTTTTCATACACACGACAATGATAATGACGACGATAACAATAACAGCAACCGTTATTCCAATAATAATTTTCTTATCCATTTATTAATATATTATTATATATTAATAATAAATGAACCTCTTCATTAACAACACACACTTAATTCTGGACATATTAATCCACGTTCTTATTTTATTTGTTTTTCTCTCAATATTCTTTTTTATGTTTGTGAGTAAAATTGAGAAGAAGGCGTTTAAAGATGAGATGGGTGGATTGATAGAAAAAAATATAACGACTGTGTTGGATACAAAGCGGGACACAGCCCTTCCAATTATTAATGAAATACGACCAGAGATAAATACGGTTAAACAGTTATATGCGTCGCCAGACAGATATGGGCAGGAAGTTAACACCATGATAAAGCGTTCGTGTATTTTTGTTGCTGCCATATTGCTGGCAATTATTCTGACCATACTTATATTTAGCAAAGATGGTCACTTGAATATATTTGGAATTCTCCGCGAGAATATTATAACTTTTATTTTTGTGGGAATTGTAGAGTATTGGTTTTTTACAAACATTGCCATCAAGTTCATTCCAACGACCCCGAGTTTGATGATTAACACTCTATATCAAAGTGTCGACACAAATTTATAAATGACTGTTATAAATGCCGACGGTTGTAGAATTAAAGAATATAGCTAAAGCTTGCGGAATAAAAAGGTATTCGACAATGCGAAAAGACGAGTTGTTAAAAGCTGTGGGGATTAAATCGTTATCTCGCCGATTAAGAATAAGGTCGAGAGCAAAGCCCGGACGTGTACAAAAGCCCGGCGCAAATCAGACACTCGCCCAGTTAAAAACCGATGCCAAGAATCTAGGATTGAAGGGAGTTTCGCAGATGAACAAAAATGATTTGTGGTTGTTTTTAACCAACACTACAAATAAAAAAATTGACGCCATTTTTGATTTACAAGTAGACGGTCGTAAATACATTATTGATTCCGAAGCATATAAACATCTGAGAGATTTTATTTATAAACTGTCATCTCCTAAAACAGTCATCCAGCGGTATCTCGGAGAGGCGGCAGACGAGTACAAGGGCCGTGGGATTTTACCCTCTAAAACCGAATACGTTATGAAAGACCTGATTGAGCTTCTTGTTAATTATACAAGAGACAAGAGTTCTGTGATAGTACACGCCAATGACGTTATCCGAGTTGCTAAAAACGATCCGGATATAAACCTTACGTTAGAGTTAAACTGATTTAATTACAATAATTAAATGACCTCTAATGACCTCTCTTCGCAATGTGTACTTGGATGAATATAAATTAATTTTGATTTGTTTATTATAAATGTTATGATAAAATGGAGTTTGACTTTGTTAGTGATGAATTTACTCGTGCAAATCTTGTTGACGCACACAAAGCCATCACAGAATTGAAGCTCTGGGACTGGCTTTCGACATATACTCCAGACCCCACCAAAGGTTTTATGTTTTCAAATGATCCTAAGCTTCTTTTAATTATAAACACAATGAAGGTTAGTCATAGTGGCGGCAGTTTCGCACATTATATGCGCGATATGGCATACATTGCTAAAAACGGATTGGACAGATATAAGCAATTAATTATGACAATCAGTTCACAAACTCCTGACTGGGAACTTGCTTGCAATATTGTTTATCATAACTAATAATTATCAAAAATAAATTTTGATAATTTAGTAAAGGAATTTAGTAAAGTTTAAATCATAAGATTAACATTATGACCATTTTCAATTGGTATTTCGATGTCGAAAGACGAATAACTTTACGATATGTCCATATGAATGGGCTTGGAGAATATCATTGCATCGACGGACCGGCTAAGGAATATTTAAATGGTGCTAAGGAATGGTGGGTGGGTGGACGCCGTCACCGCGAAGGCGGACTTCCCGCTACTGAATATGCTAATGGAACCAAGTGTTGGTATGTCAACGGACACCGACACCGCGACGGAGGTCTCCCCGCTATTGAATATGCCGACGGACGCAAGGAATGGTATGTCAATGGAGAAATACATCGTGATGGCGGACTTCCTGCTATTGATTGTGTTAATGGAACTAAGTATTGGTATGTCAATGGACAATGTCATCGCAATGGCGGACTTCCGGCTATTGAATATGTTGGTGGAACTAAGTATTGGTATGTCAATGGAAAATGTCATCGCGACGGCGGACTTCCGGCTATTGAATGTGTTGATGGAAAGAAATGGTATGTCAATGGACAATGTCATCGTGATAGCGGTCTTCCAGCTAAGGAATTTGGCAACGGAGATAAGGAATGGTATGTCAACGGACACCGCCATCGTGACGGTGGACTTCCCGCATTTAACTGCGATGGAGTTAAGGAATGGTGGGTCAATGGACAACAACATCGCGAGGGGGGACTTCCAGCCGTTGAGTATCCTGAAGGTGATGATTATGATTATGAAAATGAGTGGTGGGTAAATGGACGAGAGTTGTCAGAAGAAAAATCTCTCAAATATTTCTCCTTTTGTCAGAAAATGAAGGAGAAAAAGCGTGTTCGAGCACAGAAGAAAATCTACTTCTGGTGGATACAGATTTGCTACGACTTAGAACACCCTAGCGGGTGTGGCCAGAGAATGGCGGTGAAAAATCTCATTTCCTTTGAGGAAATGATGAGCCCAAAAATCTTGGATATAATGAAAGCTTAACCATTTTGTTAACTTTAACAAAATAGTGTTTAACAGTTTATAAATAATATGAAATGGATGAGGCAATGTATCAAAAATATACTGCCGCGTGTAGGGAGTGGATAGATTACATTCGTCCAATTGCTACAAAAAAATTTACAGAATATAAGCTCAAAAGTGGAAAAATATATTATAGGTTCGATTATCTGAGTGTAAATGTAAGCGAGTATAATAATAACTTTGACAAGAAAGACGAAAATATTAAATCAATCTTCAAACGATTGGCACTAAAATTGCACCCGGATAAGTGTAATAACACATTCAGTACACAGTTATTTGCTATATTATCCAAACATTATTCTCTCAACAATATTCATATTCTGACATCCATTGATGTGCTCATTGATGATTTGTTGGCAACACAAGATACAATAATGGATACTATTATATCCAATTTATCAATCGATGGCCGTTGGGAAAATGTGGAAAAAATGCTGGCTGTGGCATCAACCAACGAGATAAAAATGGATATTTTAACATCTCAGTATAAAGATGAACCGGATGATAGTATAAAAATTGATTTTTTATCGACCGACGCTTATCAATTTTTTATTAACCAAAAGACTGGAGAGGCAAAGATAAATAAAAATTATTATACTGAAGATGAACTAATTGCCAAGATTAAAACAACAGAAGATTGTAAGTTTTACAACTACTACGCCGCTAATTATATTCATATTAAACGGATTTATCAAGCATGTGTTGATAGGTTGCTGTGCGAAAAATCCAAACTTTTATTAGAAAATAAAGAATTGAAGGATAAAATAGCGATGATAACCGTCAGAAAATAAATTAATAATTTATTTTCACATTAAGTCTCAAGCTTAATCTCAAGCTTGAAAGATTTTCTCACGATGGGCTCATCATTTCCTCAAAGGAAATGAGATTTTTCACAGCCATTCTCTGGCCACACCCGCTAGGGTGGTCCAAGTCATAGCAAATCTGTATCCACCAGAAGTAGATTTTCTTCTGAGCCCGAATACGCTTTTTCTCTTGTATGTGGTCACAAAACTTCATATAAGCGACATTTTCTTCATAAGACAGCTGTTTTCCGTTAAGCCACCATTCTTTAGTTCCGTCGGCTCTTTCAATAGCTGGAAGACCGCCATCACGATGGCGGTCCCCATTCGCATACCACTCTTTAGTTCCGTCGGCTCTTTCAATAGCTGGAAGACCGCCATCACGATGACGGCGTCCGATGACATGCCATTCTTTAGTTCCGTCTTCTCTTTCAACCGCGGGAAGCCCACCCTCACGATGTCGGTCCCCTTTGACATACCATATCTTATCTCCATTGGAATATTCAATAGATGGAAGACCACCCTCACGATGGTGGTACCCGTTGACCCACCACATCTTGGATCCGGCAGCATATACAATAGCGGGAAGTCCACCATCACGGTGGAGATGTCCACGTTTATACCACCACATATCTCCATTGGCATATTCAACCGCTGGAAGTCCACCTTCCCGATGATGTTGTCCATTGACATACCACACTTTGTATCCATCAGCACATTCAATTGCGGGAAGCCCACCTTCACGATGCCGCCACCCATTGACATACCATTCCTTGCTTCCATCGGTATATTCAATGGCGGGAAGCCCATCTTCACGATGAAGAAGTCCGTTGGCGTTCTTGTATTCACGTGTCCTGTATTCACGCGTCATAAGTGTATCTAAAATTTTAAATTATTGTAAAAAATCAAAATTTTCTTGTAATAAGAAAGAAAATAAAATTACAAGAAAGTTCGAGTTTTCAAGAAGAAGTAGAAGTTTCTTTCAATTCTCTAAATTTTTACATTTGTTATAAAAGTTTCTTGTAATTATTATTACAAGAAAATAAATACTAATCAATTGTAGTTTTGTAGTATTTCAAAGCGGTTCCGCGCCCGTATATTAATACATACTAAACTTTTTACACCTTCATCATGGTCTCAAACTCCTCCAAGTTTTTCTGTGCCATTCGCTGTCCACAAGGCCGAGACAGGTCGTAGCATCGTGGTATCCACCAGAAGTAGATTTTCTTCTGAGCTTTAATCTTATTTTTCTCTTCCATTTTCTGACAAAATGATATGTATGTAAAAATTTGAGTGTCTGATAATTTACGACCTCTAATAAACCAATGATTGTTTCCATCAACACATTCAATAGCAGGAAGTCCGCCTTCACGATGTAGCCATCCGTTGACATACCATTGCTTAGTATCACGAGTGACAATGGCTGGAAGTCCGCCCTCGCGATGTTGTCGTCCATTGACCCACCACTGATTATATCCATTAGACGATTCAATAGCTGGAAGTCCACCACCTCGGTGTCGTATTCCATTGACAAACCATTGGGCAAACCAGTGCTTAATGATTTCAATAGCAGGTCCCCCATCACGGTGACGATATCCATTGACCCACCATTCCTTATTTCCATTTGTGTATTCAACAGCAGGAAGACCATTTTCACGATGTCGTTCTCCATTAACCCACCATTCATTTTTCCCATACTGTCCATCCTCTTCTCTAGCTGGTAGATCATCTCCACGATGGAGATGACCATTCTTCAAATACTCTATAGTTTTTATAAAATACAGGAATATTCCATCCCCGCGACGATTTATTTCAATAACTTCGATAACTTCTCCGAGAGAATTCACCTGATGAAATAATACTTTGGTGGTGTCAAGCGACATTTCAAAAGATTTTCAAAAGATTTTCAAAAGATTTTCAAAAGATTTTCAAAACTTTTTCAAAACTTTTGGAAGTAATGTTAAAAAATAATGTTAAAAAATCATAATTTTTACAGAAATTATGAATTAGTGCAACTAAGTGTATACTAAATAACTCTTCTATACTTTCATCATAGTCTCAAATATATCTAAGTTTTTCTGTGCCATTCTCTGACCACATCCGCTTGGATGGTCCAAGTCGTAGCAAATCTGTATCCACCAGAAGTAGATTTTCTTCTGAGCTTTAATCTTATTTTTCTCTTCCATTTTCTGACAGAATGAGATGTATTCCTTGTTTTGGTCAGACAACATATCAGTCGGAGCTCCAAGAGATATCAGATAACGGAGAACATCCATCTTGCTATGGAGATCGGCTATTTGGAGCGCCAAATCATTTCCTGCGCGAAAATCAACATTATGAGATATAAGAAACTCAATAATGTTGATGTGTCCACCAGCAACGGCACATATTAAACACCAACTTTGAAGTTCATCAGATGGGTTGAACCCGTCTAAAACCGCTTGTTTTAGACTTATCAGATTGCCGGCTCTACACGCCATATATGCTTTGTCATATGCGTTGTCATATGTCATCATTGGCGATGTTATTGTAGTATAAATTAAATTTTCTCTAAAAACTCATTATTAAATAAAAATGAATACTTGTTATAACTTAAATTATAACAAGTATGAGTAATGAACATATTGAGCGTGGGGACCGTAAAACCAAGAGGTTCTATAATATGAAGGGACAACTTCATCGTGAAGGCGGACTTCCCGCTGTTGAATATTCTAATGATGGACTTAAAGAGTGGTGGGTCAATGGAAAACTCCATCGGGATGGTGGACTTCCGGCTATTGAATGGCCTCGTGGATCTAAGGAGTGGTATATCGATGGAGTGCCTCATCGTGATGACGGTCTTCCGGCTATTGAATATGTTGATGGAGCTAAGTCGTGGTATATCAATGGACTCCGACATCGTGAAGGCGGACTTCCGGCTATTGAAAGAGCTAATGGAGATAAGCAGTGGTGGGTCTATGGGTACCAACATCGTGAGGGTGGGCTTCCGGCTATTGAAAATGTTAATGGAACTAAGTATTGGTATGTTAATGGACAACATCATCGGGAAGGTGGACTTCCCGCGGTTGAAAGAGATGGTATAGGTGATGAATGGTGGGTCAACGATAAGCAATTATCAAAAGAGAAAGGTCGTGTATATTTCGCTTTTTGTCAGAAAATGAGTGAGAAAAAGCGTATTCGGGCACAAAAGAAAATCTACTTCTGGTGGATACAGATTTGCTACGACTTGTCTCATCCTAGCGGGTGCGGGCAGAGAATGGCACAGAAAAACTTGGAGGTGTTTGAGACTATGATGATGTAAGTTATAATTTATTTTCTTAATAAGAAAATTTTGATTTTTTACAATAATTTAAAATTTTAGATGCTCAATGACGACACGTGAATACAGAAACGCCGAGGGACTTCTTCATCGTGATAATGACCTTCCCGCTCAAGAATGTGGAAGTGAAATCAAGTGGTGGTGGAGGAATGGTAAAAGTCATCGTGATAATGACCTTCCTGCTGTTATCAATGGTGAATATAAGGCGTGGATGGTCAATGGAAAACGTCATCGTGGCGGCGGACTTCCCGCTATTGAATATGGCGGACGCAAGGAATGGTATGTCAATGGAGAACGACATCGCGATGGCGGACTTCCAGCACTTGAGTGTGTTGATGGATCTAAGCAGTGGTGGGTCAATGGTCAACGGCATCGCGATGGCGGATTTCCAGCACTTGAGTGTGTTGATGGAGACGCTGATGGAAACAAGGAGTGGTATGTCAATGGACAGCGACATCGTGATGGTGGACTTCCCGCTATTGAATATGCTAGCGGAAGCAAGGAGTGGTGGGTCAATGGACAACGACATCGTGGTGGCGGACTTCCAGGGTTTTACGACGCAAATGGAAACAAGGAGTGGTGGGTCAATGGATATCGTCACCGTGATGGCGGTCTTCCCGCTATTGAATATGCTAGCGGAAGCAAGGAGTGGTGGGTCAATGGACAACGACATCGTGATGGCGGACTTCCTGCGGTTGAATGGTCTAATGGAGATAAGGAGTGGTATGTCAATGGAAAACTACATCGTGATGGCGGTCTTCCAGCGGTTGAATTATCTAATGGGTCCAAGTATTGGTATATCAATGGAAAAGAATTATCAACGGAGAAAGGCTTAGCCCATTTCTCTTTTTGTCAGAAAATGAAAGAAAAAATTCTGTTAAGAGCTCAGAAGAAAATCTACTTCTGGTGGATACAGATTTGCTACGACTTGGCGCACCACACTGGATGTGGGCAGAGAATGGCGCAGAAAAATCTGGAGGTGTTTGAGACTATGATGGACCCCAAATGAAAATGAATGTGAAAATGAATGTGAAAATGAATGTATTTCAATGAATGTATTTCTTGTAATAATTATTACAAGACTTTTTAAACCCATTGTATTACTTCAATTGTGTCATTACAGGATGTGTCATTACAGGATGTGTCATTACAGGATGTGTCATTCCTGACGATGACAATGTTATACTCTAAAAATTTCAAAAGAAATCACACGACACAATCTTAATACCCAACTCTTTCGCCCTCGTGATTTTTCCAGATGTGGCGGCGGGATCTTTAACAACCAAATGTGTCGTTGTCTTAGTCACAGACACTCCGAGTTCACCCCCTCCAAGTTTGATTTTCTCTTCAATGTCTTTATCACGAAATCCCGAAAAAACAAATGTATAGGTTAAATACTTACCAGTCGAATTATATTTGGTCGGTTCGTCCATTGTGCATCCATATACAAAATCTTCAATATTCTCGTAGAAAAGTTTAAAAGATGGTAAATTTTGAATAAACCGCTCGGCCATAACTGTAGATATCCCTTTCAGGTCCTTTAATTTATCCTTTAATTTATCGGTTGTAATATCATCCGTCAGAGGATTGAAACATTGACAAATTGTTTCAATCCTCTTATCGCCAAACCCTTCAAAACTACCACTCGCAACAAGAAGAATGGGTAGTTTAATATGTTTTAATAAACTGTGGACTTCCAATAACCGTGTAGCAACGCCTTCACCAATGCCACTAATACTTGTTAATGTTTTCATATCCAAGGTTAGAATAGATTTTATAGTTGTATAGCCATTAGAATATAGTTTTTTTATAATGCCCTCGCTGATATGCTTAACTTCAAGTGTCTTAAAAAAATGTGTTATCTGTGCAATATCCCGCTCGCTGTGGTAAGAATTGCTGGGGATGTAGATATCAACACCTGTGTCAGTCCAATCAAATTCATAAGAAGGAAAAAGGGGTTTGTTATTATCTGATGGTTTGACAACTCCCATAATATATGGAATAATGTCTCCACTCCGTGTAATTGTAATAATGCTTCCCTTCCCAATAACATTGTCCTTAATAAATTTTGCATTGAAGCCTGATAAAGAGACATTGGTGATATTACATATTTCTGTGGGTACGATTTTAACCTGTGGTTTTATAACACCGTATCGACTAATCTCCCACACAACATCAATAACTTCCGCATCTGTTATTTCCAAATTAGTTTTAAAGGCGATGGCATAAGTTGGATTACCACTCGCATTTATATTTTTTCTGTCATAGTGACTGTCGCCCTGAATAATAAGTCCGTCAATGTCATAAATACTGTCTTGCTTTCTGTCTAATAGGCAGTCTTTCAAATACGTTGAATTCAACGATGAATTCAACGTCGTCTCACATTTAGTTATAAGTTGGTGGTGAACAACTTCGAACCCCATTTTTTCTAGGGTCTTAAGACCCAAACTTGGTATAACGTTATCACCAATATACTCATATGCAACAAAGTGGAGTTGGTTGACACCTTCACGCAAGGTTTTAGAATTAACTAGACCGATAATAGTTGACAGACAGTTCTTTTTTCTATCTGGATTTGCCAAGTAATCTTTGTCGCTGATAATAAGTTCTCCGCGGACACTTAGTTTCATTCCGGACTTTAGAATTGGCAAGCCCTGAATATTCTTCGACAAATATGAAATATCGGCCCCCACCTTACCGTCGCCGCGGGTGTAAAGTTTTACATTATCACTTACACTATCAAAACACGCGAGACACGATACCCCGTTTAATTTGTTGCTGATGATATATGTTGTACTTTTATTTTTCGAGAACCAAGCCTCAATCTTTTTATCTTCACCACACTTTAGTTTGTCCATACCACCGAGATAACAAGGTAAGGAAACAGCATTATCTCCATCTCTTAATTTACATCCGACAGTTAATTTCCGTCCTCGGCGGTTCAATTCCTCGACAATGAGATCATACTTGGTGTCGTCAATAACATCTTCTCCGGTGTTGTAATATCTGTTATCCAGACTGTTTTTAATCTGGAGCAGTTGTTTTGTGTCAAGAGTTGCAATCCGCGCCACAACATCTGAACTATCAAGCTCGTTATATGTTCTTACAAGACCGTCCATTTTATTTTATAGATATATCTATAAAATCATTATTGTTATTATTAGAGAAGATTCTAGAGATTATTATTCTAGAGGTTTTTTCAGATTTACAAACACAAATACGAAGCTGAATATGGCACACACCCAGCACCAGAAACTTCCGACACTTCCACTGTTGTTATCGTATAAAATAGAGAAGAGAAAACTAGTTAAAAACAACCCCGAAATTATTCCAGCCGTCGACAGTGGTCTTATGTAGTACATACATAAAATTATGGCGACAGAAAACACAAGTGTGTAAAATGATGGGTCAAACCCCCAGACAAGATGTTTGTTGCTTCCGGGTTTTGAACATTGCCAAGTCTTGGGTTGTAATATAAATGCTAAAACAAGGAAGCCAATACCCAGAAAAATCGGCGGAACAACCTTGTACTCTATATACAAACCGACGGCTATAGCCAAAATGTGAGACCACAGGGCAATATAGGCCATACGCGTTCCTATCAAGTTCATAGTCCCGCACTTTTGGTCATACCACATTAAACTCTCCCACAGTTGCATTGACGCATACACCAAAACAAGACACCCCATGACAATGTCATTTTTCTCTCTTCTTTTTAATAGATACAGTGCTGTAATTGTTGCGAGGATCCACGTAATAATTGATGCTTTAAAACTCCAACACATTTATATATAAATAAATATTTATTCTTTAAATATACCCTCATTGGGTGTAAAGAGAGTTTAAAAAAATGCTTTGGTTTTTAATATGGACTCAAAAACTGAAAAAAAAGCGGGGGTCGATATAATCAACATTGATTCTAAAATTATTGCACATTTTGAGAAAGAAAATACAAACCTGGTTGATTATAAATCCAGACTAAAAGAGCTTCATAGTATCGCAAACAATATTAAAGACAGAAGCGTCTTTGATTTAATATACATTGAAATAGATACCTTTAACGAAAAAATAGAAGCAATCGAGAACAACAGTGACTATACATTTTATTTACTAGAGTCAATTCCTATACTTGAAAGATATAAAAAAATACTTCAAACACCTGTGAAAATAAATTTCACAGGCATTCGAAAAGCACTATTAAATGATATACCCACAGCCCACAAAGAAACAAGCATCAATGAGTATCTACAAATTGCCAAAAAATATATAAAATATATAATAGACTTTGACATCAACATTCTTCAAAAAGAACAGAGACAGACGTGCGAATCCTGTTCTTCCAAGAAAATAGTAGATGACAATATGTTTGTCATCTGCGAAGATTGTGGTTTCGAGAAGGAAACTCGCAACAAGGCCTTGACATATAAACCTATTATGAACCAGAAGTATATCGAAGAGCGAAAAAACCATTTTAGGGACTGTATCAACCAGTTTCAGGGTAAACAAAACAGCAAAATTGACGCCAAGGTTTTCAAAGACCTTGAGGGTGAATTCACCAAGCATAATATGCTCGTTGGCGACTCAACCATGCCAAAAGAACTTCGTTATGCAAAAGTTAAATTTGAGCATATTATGATGTTTCTTAAAGAACTTGGTCTCGACAAACAGTATGATAATGCCAAATACATTTATAATGTATTAGCGGGAGCAAAGTGTCCAGACTTGTCAAAAATCGAGGACCAGCTTCTTAACGACTTTGACATACTTGTCAATCTATACATCAAAAAATATAAATATGAAGGGAAAATAGAGAGGAAAAGTTTTTTATCTGTACAATATTTGTTGATGGCTTTGCTTAAAAAAAACAAATTCCCGTGCGAGAAGGAGGACTTTATTAATATTCTGAAAACTAATGACCGAAAAGCGTTTCATGACGACATTACAAAAGACTTATTCAATGAACTGTCGTGGAATTTCACACCGTTATTTTAATAATTATTAATAATTATTATTAATAAATGTCTGAAAATACGACAAACTCTGGAAATACATCCACTACAACATATGGTAATGGGGGTACTGGAGGATCTTTTGCAAATGTTAGCGGGTGTCCGGGAATAACACCTCCATCGGCTGATATTGGAACAAATCTTGCACGCGAAAAAGATTTTGTTAAGAGTCTAGGTGTAACAAAGTGTAAAACAGCTAGCGACAAACAGAGTTGGAGCGAGAGCAGCAGTGGTTGGCTATCGGGGTCATCTAGCGCCAGTGGAGCGGCAGATCCTAGAAGTACTGTTGGATGTGCAGGCCTAAATCTTTTAATGCAAAATCATATAAACTGTACCAACGCTGTAACGTGTATATTAAATACAACTACCAATGATATAACGACTAAAGTGAACCCAATTAATTCAATCGATTTTGTAGGGAATATTACATTTAATTGCGGCAACCAATCATTTAATATTTCTCAAACTTCTTCAGTTAATATGAAAATTATTACTAATATTGGAACATCTGCTGTTCAAAAAATTTCACACGCCATTCAGGCCAGTATTGGGGCTTTATCAAATGATTTACAAAATACTAACAAAGGTCAGCCCGAATACAGTAAAGATGGAGCGGGGACAAAAACCGTTAACACTATAAACGACCAAAATACTTCTAGTTCTATCAATGCTAGTGTTCAAACAACAATAAACAGTATTCTTAATTCAGTTACAAGTGGAAATACACTGACAATTGGAAATCCTGGAAGCACATTTACGGTTAATGCCAATGGGTGTAATATAACACAAAATAGTCATATTGACTTGATTGCATCGAATATAGTCAATAATGCGTACAATACTGCGTTTGCAACTACGTCATTAGTGGCTGCAATGCCAGTTATTATTGGCAGCCCAGTAGTTGCCAAAAAATCCTCTATGCTTCTAATAGTGGGTATAATTGCGGCAGTGTTAATACTTGGATTCTGTATCTATTATTTCTATTTCTTAAAACGTAAGGCAATATCCCCTCGGTTAAAATATAGATTAAAATATAGATTTTAGGCTATTTCTATTACGAAACCTAAAATGTGTCTCTATACGGGGATTATTTTCTTCCCTGTTCATGTATATTTTATAAATAACATATCCTATGATACAGACTACAAGCAGAATAGCAGCATACTTCAACATAGTTGTAAGAGTACTTGCAAGCGAACTAACCGGTGCTACAGCTCCAGCAATTGCCATTCCCGGCAACATTGCCAATGCCTGCAATGGTGTTACAACTTGCCAGTAATAATTCACACCCTGACTCTGGCCATCTGGACTGTTACAAGTTGGATTGGCACACGACGTTGTAGCCGCAGCTGTAGATGTAGCGGGGGTTGATGTTAAATTTTGGCCGAGACCACAACCACACTGAGCTTGACTACAACCAATTTTTACAGGATACGTTTGTTTAGTTGCATTAGTGAAAACCTGGTAGCATCCAGATAATTGCTTTCCAAGTTTATTTAACTCAAATAAACCTGTTCCTAATAATGCCAACATTAATACCCACTTACCGTATTTATCAAACAAGCTTTGTTTTGTTTTTTCAGAATCGCTGATATCTTTTCCAGTTTCACCATTTGCTTTTTGCTCATATCCAATCAAGTCTAATATTTTTGCTTTGAATTGTTCCCAGTAACCCTTCACTTTTTCACCATCTGCAGTAGTAGGTTTTTCTAAAGACGCATCATTTATTGTGGCCTCGGATATAGTGGTTTTGGTATCTAGCGCCGTACTCAATTCTTCTACAGCTACCTTTTGGGCGGCCTCTACTTTTGTGCTTTGGCCGCCCGATTCTTGTGCAGCCTCTGCCTCTCCGGCAAGTGCAGAACTTGATTCTCCAACAGTATTTTCAACGTCTTCCAATGACGGTTCTGTTGTTGTTTCTGTTGGTGCTTCGATTATTTCAGGTTCAGCCATTTATAATAAATAAAAGTATTTTATTTATAATTAATATTTATAAATTAATAGATGCTAAAACCGTTCCTGTAGTTTTTGTGAATATACGCAACATATTTGTTGTTTTGTTATCAAGAATGGCTATATTGTCTCCCATCAGCATTATAGAATTTGGAATAAGTCCAGACGCAAAGTTACTGATAAGTTTTCCAGTAATATCATAACAAACTATAGTTCCGCCAGCCTGACAAACCCATAAATTACTCTTGTCTGAAACTATATCGGTACACACTGGAGTATTTAATGTAAGGGTAGCCTGTACACCCTGAGAATTTACCTTACTAATGGTTGAATCTGAGTTGAGTACAAATACATAATGACTTGTATAAGTCATTCTTATAGGCTGTGTTCCAACTGTAAATATATTTTTGATACTAAAATCGCCAATATCAACCATCACAACTTGTCCCGTGGATTGTAAAGTAATCCACATATTTGACCCGTCAAATAAACAACAACTTGGAGAATTACCGACATTAACCGTTTTTACTGCCCCACCAGTTTGATTTATAACTGTACACGTTCCGTCCAAATAGTTTGTTACCCAAATATTTGTTCCATCAAACGCGCAACAAGATGGTCCTTTGCCAGTCAGAGAAGTGGTAGATGTTCCGTTAGTTTCAAGTATTTCCGACACAGTACCATCTCCATAATTACACACCCACGCATATGCTCCAAATGCTATAGCAGACTGTGGCATATACCCGGTAGGTAATTCGGTTATTTTTGTTCCACCGACATCAAACTCAACCATTTTAGCTGAAGCGTAATCGATTGCCCAAATATTACTATTATCATATATTAAGTTTGAGCCCACCGATGTAAAATTTTGGATAACTTTTGACGGACTCATAACAACTCGAGAAATTAGATAGCCCATAACCACTATGATTACCGTAAGAGCTCCGAAAAACAATGTCTTTTTACCTATCATTTATACTTAGTATATTTTTAATTTTTTCCCAAGTAGAAGCATAAAAACTACAATGATTATGATACAAACTCCAATCTGCATTTGTTTCATATGGGCAACATACTGTTGCTTCATCAGCAACAATTGATTTGTTGCTAAACTGGCCTCGTTTTGAAGAGCTTGTGTAGCCTGCATAACACTGTTATCAATTGTTTCTAGATTATCAAATATTGTATTGGCGTTTGCGATATAACTTTTAGTTTGTTGAATTACTTGCGCTGTTTGCGCTTCTGTTTTACATAATTGCTGTGCGGCCGAAACTCCGCCCATTACAGTTCCTGCAACGGCGGATATAACAAACATTGCCATCATAGCCATTTATTATAATTATAATTATAATAAATTTAAATAATATCATACATTACCAAAAATGCAACTAACGCAACCAACATACCAATTAACAACGCATTCGTCTCAATTTTTTCACCAAGTGACTCATTTATTACAGCCTGTTGATTTGTTGCTGTAGTTACCAAACTTTGTACATTGTCAATCTGGTCCTCAATTATTTTATACTTTTCATTTGTTATAGCAGTTGTCCATTGTGTTGTAGCAGATTGTAGGGCGTTATTTGCAGCAGTAAGGGCAGCTTGTGCATCAGCTTGACCATTATTTGGGACTAATCCCCCCAACCCCACAATATTAAGTAAACCTGTTGCAGCACCCAAAAACCCAGCCTTCACCGATCCATCACAGGATGCAGATTGATGGAAATCAATAGTCATTTATTAATAAATTTATTAATAAAATTTAAATAAAAATTATTAATAATATTAATGCTAATAATATACCAACTCCAATTACAATATACTTTACAGTTTGAGATTTAGATACAGTGGTTGATTTGGCCGATGGAGTGGGATTTGAATTAGGATTTGAATTAGGGTTCGGAGTAGGGTTCGGAGTAGGGTTCGGAGTAGGGTTCGGAGTAGGGTTCGGAGTAGGATACGGATTAGGGTCCGGAGTAGGGTCCGGAGTAGGATTTAGAGTGGGATTTAGAGTGGGAACGGGGCAATCCTGCTTAATTTTTATACCGCTACTGGCATTTAAAGTGGATTGTGTAATTGCCACATCACATACTGATATTGCTATATTAGTGACGTCAGCACATTTTGCATGTGTAAATATATTATCGTCGGCAAACTTATAAGAAGAAAGATCATCGGACCAAGCAGTACATATATCGTTTAAACATCCACAATTTGCGTTTAATGTGTCTATTGCTGTATTGTTAGCTATTGATGCTGAACTACTGTTCATTGCAGACATTATAGCTTCTGCTTGCGTCTGACCACCCAAAACCGCTACACTACAATACCCAAAATTCCCAGTTTGGGTATTGTCAGAGAAATTTCTACAATAACACCCCGAGTCTTGAAATCCTATGGTGTCACAATATACTGGATAGTCTTTTGGAGTTGTAAGGTCGACTCTATTAATAAAGTTGTATAATAAATAATAGATTGCATTTTCGCTTGTTGGTGTTGGTGTATACAGCAACCATCCTCCCTTGGTATTACCAGGTTGGTCAGCCATAGATACATAATATTCCGGATTAGAATCTCCTGTATAGAGCGTATAACGTTGAACAGTCAATGCTTTCCCAATCCACGAATGAGTTTTAAATGTTTCAGAACTGGCAGATTGATTAATTGGATTAATTGCAGTAGGAAACAATAAAGTCTGGTTTGTATAATTCCATAAATTTCCTGTTGGAGAAAATAATAAATTCGACATTAGTGGGACTAAAGAACCCCCCGTCCTACCCACCGTACCCAATGCGCCCGTAGCACCTGACGGTTGAACAGTAGCACTTGTAGTAAGGTTAGTGTATATTAAGCCACTTTCTTGTGTATTAAATGTTTTTATAATTAAAAACTTATCTGGATTAACCATTGCCACAGTTGAATTACCAATAGCAACCGTGCTATTAAGAGAACCTGTATTAAATATCTTACTTCCAATAGATACCATTTATATTAAATAATATTATTTAATATAAATGAAACTGAATAAAAAAGATATGCTTTTTTTAGGAGTATCTGGAATAGCAACAGTATTAATCTTTGTCGTGTTTATGGTTTTTTTCAAACCTCCAGTAATTAAACGCATAACTGCAACCAATTCTCCAAAAATAACAGGGGCTGGCTATAATATTCTCTCTGGCCCTGTTACAAAACCAACACAGCTGTCTATGTAAATCAAAAATAAATTTTTCTATAAGAAATGTATGGAAAAAAAACTTGTTGTAAAAAGTGTACCAAAGAAAAAAACGATATTAGAGAGGATTTTTGCCCCAGCTGTTTAATTGGTCCACTCGTTCTTGCAGGAGTGAGTGCAACTGGTGTTTCTTTGACTACATCGAAGAAACACCAGTTGCAAAAAAAGGTCTTGCTTATTAGCGGAGTTGTCATAATACTATCAGCACTGGGTATAGGAATTTATTATCTTATGAATAAAAAAAACTGTCTAGAGTGTAATATAAAAAACTAGACAGATTTATAAAAATGTTTATAAAAAATTATTTATAATAAATGATGAAAGACATTTATTATATGGCGATAGCTGTAGCAGTTTTAACAATTGTTGCGATTGGTATATATATATCAACTAGTAAGAAAGACAGTGTGGACCATTTTAATATCACTACTGATCCCGTTGTTGACAAAAGCCCTTATAAAGTCCTTGAAAACACAGCCACGTGTCCTAACCGACCGGCTGTTCAAAACCACACACAATATGGCGGGCTTAATCCTAAATCGAACGCAAATTTAACACTGACCGATTTCATCAATACATATGGAACCGGTGAAAACTATAATAGTTATGACACAGCTGATGTTACATCGAGACGCTATTGTAATTTATTGTATGGTGTTAACAACGAGTATTTCAACGACCGATGGAACAGTTTAAGTGAGTGTGAACTCACTATAAAATCCGAATGTGAAGAATTGTTCCCGAATGCTCCAAAGAAGTCGTATTTTGGGTCAGTATAACTTTAATTGTAATTAATTACAATTATTTTATTTTTTTCGTATGACTTCGTATGACTTCGTATGACTTCGTATGACTTCGTATGACTTCGTATGACTTCGTATGACTTCGTATGACTTCGTATGACTTCGTATGACTTCGTATGACTTCGTATGACTTCGTATGACTTCAGTTGTTAGGTACATACCGTTCAGCAGCACAACCACACGAACAATAATAACCGTCGTTCTCGGCATCATACTGGGCCTCTTTTACTGCGGTTTTTGCGACCTCGTTGGTGTATGTAAGATAGTAAGTCAGGAATAGAACTCTGTGAACTCTGTCAAAGTCTGCATTCATATGGTAGTATCCTCGCAAGTCTTCCAGAATTCCGGAAATAATGTCGATGGTGTATTGGTCTGGTTCTCCAGACAGATTTTCCGAATTCATGACGTAATGGCTGAAACCGGCCATAATCTTGGCTTCCAAAGGCTCGTATCCAACAACTTTTTCGAAAATCGATGCCCGAACGTCGTTATATTGGAACACTGGCAAATCAGAATACTCAATAAACTCGTTGGTGAACAATGCCAACATCTCGTGGTAATTTGTTTCAATCAACGACATTTTGCTTTAAAAAACATATTGTCAAAATTAATCATTATTAATTTTAAAATTAATACAATATATTTTCCGGAAGTTGTGTGTATTTTCCAGCCTCTACACGTTTGAAGCACGATAATTTAATCACAACACTCATAAGCAGAACAATAATTGATGCCGACACCAATATGTAAATATCAGTTCCTGATATCATTGATGATATTTTAGACCTAATATATTAATTATTTTTCAATATTATTTTAATAAATAAATACTTTAAGGTTTATTATTTTAGTCTCCAACTTCGCTATTAATATCGTCAATATTAACAGATGGCCCCTTCATCTTCTTCTTTTTCTGGGGTTTGACATCTGGGGTCATAGAGCTCATCATAGACGACATACTCGCTCCAATGTTGCTAGCCATTGTTTTCATAACAACGAACATTGCTGTGTTGACGACAATCAGGAACAACAGGCGGACTTCAACTGGCCAGCTACTGCCAGTTGGAACATATGATTTCTCTCCGAGTTCAATCAACAGGGCTTCGTACGAGTTCAAAGAAATAATCTGCTGTTGTGCATATCCCTCCATATCAAGTTTAAAAAACTTCCCGAGTACAAACTGAACACCCCAAAAAGCATATGTAAGATATCGTTTATAATCCTCGACTGACCGGTCCAAAGATAGAGTCCGCACAGTCATATCATAGGTACGTTTCATCGTTTCATAGTCTGAGTGGATACTAAATTCTTCGATGTTAACACCTCTGTAAGATTTTTTTAACATTTCAAATTTGAAAAGAAGTTCGCGCTTGGCATCATCCTTTTCTTGGTCGCTCATTAGATTGGACACATCAATCATCTCCTTTTTCTGGGTAATTTGCCCCGATTTAGCAAGCTCGCTGAGAGGTGGGGCATTTAATTTATTCCCGTTAGCTTGTCTTGGCACAGTTCTTTCATCCTCCTCTAAAAGCTCTTTTAACCTAGACGACAAAACCTTCTTGCTGTCGCTGACATTGTCGCTTCTGTCAGATACAGAATTATTACTATTGGCAGACCGGCGGTCATCCCTGTGGTCATCCCTGTGGTCATCCCTATGGTCATCCCTGTGGTCATCCCTGTGGTCATCCCTGTGGTCATCCCTGTGGTCATCCCTACGGTTATCATCTTCATCTTTATCACTTGAAGCGTGGGAATGACCGCGGTCATGGTCATCTTCATCGGCTCTTGATTTATCATCACTTATTCGCTCATCATCAGATGGTGGTTCAGAATCTGAAATATTATCGTTCTGTGGGACGTTGTCAGCATTGTCGGGCTCTGGCGACGCATTTTCGGATGGAACATACTCGGAATTAACAAGTGATGGTTTAATTTTATTTTTGTCCTCTAATAACTCCAAATACATAATTGGCATCTTCTGAAATGCTTTTTGGTGATCAACATATGGAATATTTGTTTTTATCTTCTCTATATTAATAGTTTTAGGCATTTTTATATTTTTTTCTACTTTAAATATTTAATCAAATAATTTCAAGACTTAATTAATTAAGTCTTTATAAAGATATTTATAAATATACGTAAGTATCACATAATTAACACGCAAGGGTTTCGAGGGTGTGGATGATATCATCCATTTCGTCCTCGTCTTCGTCCTCGTCTTCGTCTTCGTCAATTGTAAAAAGTTTCTTGACACGATTGACGGCTTGAATAGCATCGAGCCCAAATATTTCTTGGATGTGGGAAATCTCGGAGCGGTGGTTTGTCTCGATATTTTTCATATAGTTGGGGTCATAGACAATCTTGTCGACAAACTGGCGGAGCTTTGGGTCCAAGCAACACACTTCGTTTCCGTAGCGATCACCGACTTTGGACCACAACTGAATTTCCGGATGCTTCTGTGTATCGAAAAACGCGACAACCCCCGAAGAACGGGTACGTTCTGGGGTGCGCAGAACGTTAAAGGGGTGCTTGGAATTGATATCACCCAGTCCCCGCTCAGAGAAATGGGTGAAACAAAACTTGGAAAACTTGTTGTTGTAAGGAACATACTCGCCATAATAGCGGAGTTGTGCGGCTTTCCCAACATAGCCATAAGTGGCTCGAATAAACATTCCAGACGGATCCTGAAGCATCTCGGTGTCGCTGTTGGATTGTGGAAACACCTCCTCGGGGGTCAGGCCATTCAAATTCACACAAGATGAATGAACCCACCCCCCCGTCTTCATCTTACCCTCGTAGATGGCGCTTTCGCCACGAAGTCCGCGGACCACTTGTCCGCGGATGTTGTACGGTGTTATTTTTTCCCGTGCTAGTTTTTCCCAAGGCATCACAACATCTTTGGTGTACTTGGTAGCCGCCGAGTTGATTGCCAAGATCTCCATTTCGGTTTCCGTCAATGGGGTCGTGACCTTCTGAACATGGGCGAGAGCGACCTTCTTCGACTCAAGAAGGTCGCTCATCATCTTTGGCAAATTCAAATTCTGGAGTGCGAAAGACATTGTACTGAACTTATTAAATGAGTTGTCTTAAAAAATCAAAATTTTCTGTAGAGATGATTATAATACAAGTGTTGGAATAATCCTGCGGCGAGGTTTAATTGGAGATTTAATTTTGTCGGGTAATTTATTTTTGGTTTTCTCATTTGGCATTTCGTAATCCTCATCTTCACTGTAATCGTCATCATCATCGTCCATTCTAAAATCATCCAACAACATCTGAGCATATTCCCGCAATTCTTTAGCAGGTTTTTTCCTATGAGTTATTGAAATAATGTCTTCGAGACTTGACACTATGGCATTGTAATTAGTTTTTATAAACTTTTTATTCTTCATAACTTTTTCTATCAAGTCCGCCAAATCGTCATATTTTTTATTTTCAATATGGTGGGAAATAACTGCTTCAAGATTTTTATACTTAGTTGTCGCTCCTAATATTTTCTTCGTATAGTCTTCGTATGTACTGAAGTCTTTATTTGCTGGCGAAGACCTCCGTTTAGGGGATGATTTTTTATTTAAAGACCTCCGTTTAGGGGAACTCCGTTTAGGGGAACTCCGTATACGGTGGCATATTTCTTTAGCGTCTGATAACGATAAAGAATGCTTTTTTAATAATAAATCTAGTGGAGTCTCTATAACCCCATTTAAAAATTTAATGAGGTCGTTCTTTCTCATTTTAGAATACCCAACCAATCCTTTTTCTCTGGCTGTTTTTTTAAGTTCTATAAGTGTGGGCATTTATTATTTAATATTTATAATATATATAAATGAGCAAACAAACTATTAGTTTCAAAAACTTCATTGCACAACATCGCGAAGATAAACTCCCAAAGGGCGCGAATTTTATGAAAGAAATGTCTAAAAGATGGCATAAGGCTACGGGCACAAAGAAGGTCCAGAATATGTCAGTCGCCGAGAAAAAAGCCAGATGCTCGGCAAAGAACAAAGTGTACAGCCCAAAGACCAAGAGATGCCAGAAATCGGCATCTAAGAAATCAAATTCGCTCATGTCTCTTAGCTATTATGAATATCGGTATAAAAGCAAAAACAAGTATGTTTATGTAAACGCATATCCAGACGCAAAAACAACACCAGTTAACAACTCTCTTTTACCCGAAAATGGTTCTAGTGTGTTCAGTCCGAGTGTATCACCTGCTCAGCTTAAGAAGTTTCTAATTTCTATGGCCGATGCCACGATCGGGTTCCTTGACACCTTTTGGATGGTTCCTGCTGGAATTCTCAATACATCACCTAATGGAAAGCCTACAGACTATATGTTTGAGAATATACTTGGAATGTTAAACGGTCTTGTGTATAAACTTACAGCAGAAAACAAGGTCGTTATTGTTCACACTATGCTTGCCTATGATCCTCTAAACAAAGCCACTTTTGTAGCCCCGAATTTTAAGACCAAATCAACTGGACAGTCTGCTGTGGACACATTTGTGGTGTTTAACAAAAAACTTATTATTATTTCTGGCAAGACCGATGGAGGAGCTGTGCGAGTTCAAATGGGGATTGATGTTCTTAACCTGCAGTCCAAACCACCAAAGGGTGCTGTTATTCCGGGTGAACATGTCGAACAAAGCGAGATTGCTTATGTAGAACGGGAAAATAAAAATATGGTGGCCCAAGGTTTGCCATTTATAAAACTCGAGCGAGATTCCTATGATGTTGGTAAGGATGGCAAGGCAACGGTCAAAAATCCGGCAGTTCGGGCTGTTTACGAAGAGGTTGGATTTACTTTGGAAGATTTGACATCTCACGGGATTTTTAATATATATTTTATTGGCGTTGATGATAAGCCCGGAAGAGATTACAGATACTGGCCCTTTGGTAAAAACGGTGAGTATGGTTATAGACGCAAGTCTATTAGCTATATGTTTTGTGTGTTATGGAGTCGCGAACCACCCAAAACTTTACCAACCCCAGCTGATGTCAGCGAAGTAAGCAAGGTGTTTATTATTTCGATTGCCGACGCCAACGCAGAGTTTAGAGCTGGAGGGTTATATCCTCCTGCATTTCCATCCCACGAACGAATGTACAGAAAAATGGTGTCTGTTCTTCCGTTTATGGAATAATACAATTAATAATTAACTGAAATTAATTTCAGTTACAACTCTATAGTTTTATCAAACACACCCTTTACAACTTGATGAGCAATCAACAACACAAGCTTTTCTCTAAATGTGTCATTGATACCTTCAATAACGTCGCTGACACACTCTTGGTCGAGCGATGCTGTACTTTCGTCGAGCATTATCAGAGGAGAGTTGTGGATTTCTGCAAGAGCAAGAGTAAATGCCAGAGTTACACGGCTCATCTCACCACCGCTGAGCATTGTTAGATCGTGGTCTATTCCACGATAGTCGATTTCCAGATTAATACAGGGCTTATCTCCCGTTTTTCCTTCTTTGAACGATACGATTTTAACACTAATGGGATTGTCGGTGAAAAACTTGTCGAGAAATATCTGTGCGTGAGTGTTGATAGTCTCAACAAGATTGGCAATGCTGATACTCTGTGTTTCTAAAATCTTATCCTTGAGAATTGTCAGGGCTTCGGATTTCTTGCGAAGCGTAAGTTCTTCCTTCTTTTCAATGTCGATGCGGTCCTTCATACTCTTCCATTTTTTAAAGGCTTCTGCGTAAATGACCCACTCGTCCAGTCGGCGAACCAACTCTTCTCCAAGTTTGTAGTTATTTTTACAGTCCTCAACTAATTTTTCGTTGGTTGATATATCACCATCAACATTTACAACATCTCCATATGTTGTTGTGAATTCCAGAGAAGTTTTTTCTATATTAATATTAATAGATTTAATTTTAGAATTATAATTATTAATATCGGTTTCACAACACTTTTTTCTATCTAACAATTTTGTGATGATAATAATTTTATCACGAACATCTTCTTCGCAATCGGAGGTAAATAAAATTTCAAGTGGCTTTTCTAGAGCGTTTTCCAACATACCAACACTTTTTGAGAATGTCTTATTGGCTATTTTATTAGTTAGGTCTCTAATTTTATCTTCTACTACATTGTTTTGCTTATTTATGGCTGTTATGTAGTCAATTTCCTCTTTTACTTTGTCAATAGAAATTCGGAGTTCATTTTCGTTCGAGATTTCGTTTAATATAAGAGGTGGGGTCATCTTGGCAATTTTCAGACGGAGAGTATCAAGTGATTTATTGAGACTTGTAAGTGTATCTGAATATGCATTATTAGTATTAAGTTTAAATTCCAAGTCGGCAATTTCGCGAAGTAAAATCGTTTGCTCTACTTGGTCCTTTTTCATCTGCAGGATATTGGTTTGGAGCTCGTCGATTGAGCCAATATCAGATGTATCAAACTCTTGTAGACGCTCTGTATCATCATCCAATTGTGTAGTCAGATTTGCGAGTGTACCCATATATCGAGTGTAATCTACTTTGTCCAAACTAAGTTGTGTCTTAAGTATACGTAAATGGGATATTTTAAAAGTTAATTCATCATCTGTGCTCTTTACATCGCCACAGATGAGAGTAGAATACACAACCAGTTTATTATTAACCATTTTGGTATTCTTGGAGCAATGGGGGCAGGTATAAACACATTTTTTTTGTTCTTGGTGTGTGGCGAGCTCTACCAAGTCCCGTTCTACCTTTCCCAACTGTTCTGATGGATCTGCTACAGGTTTTAGTTTAGATATAAGGGCCTTAAGCCGCTTCACCGACAATAATATATCAACCAATTCTTGTGTTGTGGAAATAGTATCTTCGTTATTAACATTATTAGTTGAAAGCAACTGCTGTTTTGCCTTTATCTTGGTTTTAAGAATGTCTAGTTCCTTTTGCTCCATTATTTTTAGGTTTTTAAGGTCCTCATTATATCGCGCAACAAGTGATGTGTATTCCTTATTTTTAACACACTCAGATAGCTTAAGTTCTAAGTCGGCCAATTGTTGTGTGGGTGGAACAGATACACTTAATCCACATTGTTCTTGGCGAAATGATTTTATGTCGGTTTCCATAATTAATAATTCTTCAGCTTTGATATTAGAAATCTTAATACAGTCCAAGTCATATTGTGTTTTCTTTGGCATATACTCTTTATATCTTATAACAGATTGAAGTTTATCAATCATTACTTTTAAATCTGTGTCGGTAGTCTTGATAGTGTCAAAATCGAGGGTTGTGGTTGCCAACAACACCATATATTCATCCCTATGACGGGTAAGTTCCGAGATAACAGCTTCATTCTTAATCTGGGCAGTTTTGGTTGTAATTAGTGTTTTCAAAACCATTTCGGCATCTGCCTGTGTACTTTGAATATCAACCAATGATTGTCTGTGTTTTGTAATAAGGTCTTTTGTGGGTTTTTCGCCTAGGAGTGGAAAGTCGATTTTCTCTGGCTTTTTAATCTCCGAAAACATATTAGTTAATACTTCTAAACTACCCAAACTTTTGTTGTGTGTATCAGTGACTGTTTTGATAAGATTTTTAACTTTGGTTTTAATACCTACAATGTCCACGTCGCCAAACGCAAACTTCTCAAGAAATGATAACCGGTTCATTGGTGTCATGTGAACAAAACTCTCGCTCATATTCTGCGGAATATAGCTGACCAGATTATTGCCGAATTTCTCGCGGATAATGGCCTCGGCCGTGTCATTTTCATAGAGGTCATTGACAACAACCTTATTGGGACATTTACTCCGGAAGATTTTTATGTTGTCGAGTTCAAGTAAGACAGAACAGGATTTTTTTCCATTTGTTTGAAGTTTAGTGCCTGTTCCATAAAGCGCAAAGGTGATTGCGAGCAGGATGGTGGACTTGCCCTGTCCAGATTTTCCAGAGATGAGTGTTATCCCAGTACTTCCCAAATCGAATTTCGTGTCTTCGTAAATACGAAAATTTTTAAGATGAAGTTTCATTTTTAGATTATTAACATTAAACAAATCAATTTTACAGAATAATTATTTTATATATAAATGCCTACAGTTCCGGAACTTAAAAAAAGATGTAGAGACCGTGGAATAAAGGGTAAGAAGATTTAAAATTATTAAATGCGTGGGTATCGTTTATCTACCAGTTGCGATACTTTTCTAAATATTTCTGGATGGCCGCCTTTGTCTGGATGATTTTTCTTTGCCCACTCTTTAAAATCCTTTCTAGACTTGATGCCGAGTCTTTTCTCAAGGACGCTTATATTATTTTCTTCGGTAAGAAAAAATGGCGTATCGAGAAGCTGTTTAAGTTTTCCGTTTATTTCCAGTATGTTGCCACAACAGGCATCGCAAAATTTAATAGCCGTGTTTTTTCGGACCAGTACATTTCCACAAAATAAACATTCAGAATAATTATTAAAAATATTAAATAATAATATATCCATTTTATATATGATTTTTCATTTAATTAGAAAAACACATGTTTTAGGAAAATTTTGATTTTTTCGGCCACATACTTTGAATAGTATCCATCTCAACAATGCTCGACCAACTTTACGAACAGATTTCTCGTGTTGTTTCCGACACATATGGCATTTCGTATGGCGATGTCTTGGAAACATGTCAGCGTATTGAAAAATCGTCAAGGGTCGTTGTTTCCGACACTGTTCCCGAAGATCTTGACCAAGAATCCGATGGTGATAAGGGTCCTGCTGCCGCAGTGAAAACGAAATCCTCGGCAGTAAAGAAGGTCGATGTCGTCGAGAAAGTCGTTGAAAAAGTCGTCGAAACGTGTTCATATGTTTTTAAGCGAACCGCATTGAAAAATACACGATGCCTTTGCGTGGCGCGACCAAACAGTGTGCTTTGCTCAAAGCACACTGTTCCGAAGGGTGGTGTGGTCAATGAATCTGAATCGGATGAACACGAATCGGATGAACACCACAGGTCGGAGGAAGGTCCAAAGAAAAAGACTGTTAAGAAAGTTCCCAACAAAAAGCCTTAAATCCCAAATCACCAATAAATTAAACACCTCAAAAAATAAAGTAATTACTTTATTTTATCTATAATAAATGCTTATTAGTTCGATTTTAACTCGTAATGCTACAGAAAACTTTAAGAAAGAGCGATATGGTTCCAATGGTAAACACGTGTATGCAATAATGATTGCGTCTATTGTTATTCTTATCATCGAGATAGCTATGTTATATTTTGCTGTCCGTATCGCATTAGCGTCTGGAACAACGGATGCTACCAAATTTATCCATGTTGTTCTGGCCATTTTCTTTACATTTCCCTACTTGTTGTTGAATATGATTTTCAATAAAAATGTCGCGGCGGACTTGGAAGCATAATTAAGCATAATTATAAATGCTGTCAGAGTGCCAAAGAGATTTAAAACAAGAGATGTGATAAAATAAGAGAATAAAATTAAAAAAAAATAATAATATAAATGGTTTCTGAAACTAAAAAGTTGGATAAGATTCTGAGATCAGTCCTGTACAAATCCCGTGGCAGAAAATCGGGTCGTGCTGTTGTTAAACGGAGAAGTTCGCGGTCGCGTGTAATTAAGCGTCGTTCGGCGTCCAAGCGTCGTTCGGCGTCCAAGCGTCGTTCGGTTAAGCGTCGTTCGTCCAAGCGCCGTTCGGCTAAGCGGTCGGCTAAGCGCCGTTCGGCTAAGCGGTCGGCTAAGCGGTCGGCTAAGCGTCGTTCGGCTAAGCGGTCGGCTAAGCGGTCGGCTAAGCGGTCGGCTAAGCGGTCGGCTAAGCGTTCGGCTAAGCGCCGTTCGGCCCCTAGACGTCGGTCGTCTACCCGCAAAATGAAATTTCACTTTTTTTAAATTTTTAACAGCAACTTATAAATATTTATAAGTTATCTACTATATATTTTTTTATAATATACCAGATATTTTTCCCAATCCTTAGCTATGCTCGTGTCCATTTTAAAAAAAATGGAAGGGGTGCTTTTAACTACATCTGTCGGGGTAAATATATCACACTTGACGGAAAATGGCTGAGATGATGGAAACACTATGTTCGATATGGCTGAAATGGACCCGTGTTCCATAATGATATCCTTGTAGCTTATATACTTAAATGTCAACCCTATATTTATTATATTTAACAGAGTTCTGGCGTGGTTAAAAGTTAAATTATATTTAGTCTTAGTCTCAAGCACAAAATTTTCTATGAGAATATCTTTTGTGTTTTTGCGTTTAATGTCGGTCCAATTATTATAGACAATTTTTTTATTCAAATTGTCTATTTCGTCTTGTTTTTTTAAAATATCGTCTCTTGAAACTAATTGTAATTTTGTTTTAAATAATCTGTGGATGTCGGTGAATAATTCTTCCGATGTTTTACCCAGTAGCTTATATGAAAAGTTTTTATCTTTATAATTGCACACCAGAAAGTCTTTATGAATATAAACACCGTGTGGGGGTATTCCACACGATAAGTTGGTAAATATGGACTTCCAGTACACATCAGTTGTATAATTACAACACTCTAATAAATATGGATAGCATATTCTACTTTTCATTTATTAACAGAAAATATCTATAAACTGATATACGTTATCCAAATAATTTGGTTTAATACTTATTTAAAATAGAAAATAAAATTAAAATGGACCATACTATTCAAACTCCTGCTAGTAAAGATAAAACACCTTTCAATTTTTCAAGTCTAATGTCGACCACAAATATACATATCGCTGTCGAGGTTATAATTGGTTGTATCTTTTTTGTTTATTTTAACCGAAAGATTAACAACCAGAAAAGTATGTATGACGCACGAATTGAGGCACTCGAAACGCAACTTAAAGAAGTTGAAGAAATATTAAAAATGTTGCTCCAACAAAAAGATATTCCACCCCCTCCTCGCTCTAAAAGAGAGCCTCGGCCTCAAGCACAACCTCAAGCACAACCTCAAGCACAACCTCAAGCACAACCTCAAGCACCGGCCAATCTTGCAATGAACTTTTTCCAAGAGTTTATGCAGAGTTCTGTAATTGAACCACCGGAGAGGGCAACAAATCTTCCAAGCATTGTTGAAATCAACGAACCCGTTGACGTTAAGCCAGATGAAGTTCCTATTAGCAGAGACCAACTAGACCGCGAGTTATCTGAGGAACTTGGTGAACTCGTCCCAAAATAAACTTAAATGAATAAAATATATTAAAATGTATATATTTTTAACCACCATTCTGGTGATGCTCATCTGGATGTTTCCCAATGTGCTATATCTGTCAATTGATACATATAAAACGTATAGGAGAAAACTCGGACGACTTAAACATCTCGCAACAATGAAGCATTCGGAGGAGAATTCGGAGGAGAATTCACCGGATAATTCTAAAGAGAATAATATAGTATCGCGGCGGTCGCTTCGCCACTCCATTAGACATTCATTGCGTATATACCTAACGTGTGTGGTTATGCTTATGAACCATTTGTATCTGTCTGTTTTTCAGCTCCTCAATAAAAGCATTATTAAAATTAACAAAAATACATATAGTCTGACATATATACTAAACGACAACACATATAAGATTCTCATAAAAACTAATCTTGGACCTCAGCCAAAAATCATTCAAGCAATTGACGAGCTGGACCAAGACATTACAGAAAGCTTGCGGTTTTATTTCGGGCCAGTGGGTAATTTTCACGGCATTAAATATAAACCAAAGGATTTCAACATTAAAAAACTCACATTAAATATGGGCGACACGCGAGAACTGGTATTTGACCAAAACGATGAAATTATTCTTACTGACCAACCTCCAAATTTATTTAAAGATACAGTTGTTGAAATGCTTAAATACATAAAGCCATCATGTAATGATCTCGATTAAGTCGATTTAATAAATAAATATTTATTAAAATGTCAAGTATAATTTATGCAAATGTAGTTGGCGGTCTTGGCAACCAACTCTTTATCATTGCAACAGCACTCGCATATTCAAAAAAACATAATAAAACTTTACATTGTTTTTTTAATCACACAGAGAAGCGTCAAAATCATTTCAATCTTCCGATAGGCCTACCGAATGACACACAGATAGGATTGACCTATCATGAGCCGAGGTTCTCGTATACAGAAATCCCATTTGTGGACGGAAATATTTTGATTACTGGGTATTTCCAGTGTGCGAAATACTTTGATGCTGAAATCATCAGCTCTATAACTATTCCGAAAAGTTTAAATTATACATTCCCTGTTATTCCGGAAACAAAAACGCCAGTGTGTATTCATATTCGCAGAACTGATTACATTATGTTTCAAGATTTTCATTGTCTACCGCCTGACGACTATTATACGAAAGCAATCAATATAATGAGAGAGAAACTTCCAAACCCATATTTTCTTATTTTTTCAGACGATATTGAGTATGTTAACAACACTGTCATTGGAGATATTACAAACGATGAGAAGGTTGTTGTTGACCAGTGTAATGTGGACTGTATAAATATTATGAGAGAGTGTAATCATTTTATTATTGCCAACTCATCGTTTAGTTGGTGGGGGGCTATGCTGGGTGGATACACAACAGTTATTGCACCAAAGACTTGGTTTGGTGAGAAGGGCCCTCAGGACTGGCAAGACATTTATCAACCAGATTGGATTATTATTTAAAAATAAGTTAATAAAATAATGATTATTATAATTATTATTCTTCTCGATTTTCTATTGAGCTCATTAGTTTACTCACATTTATCGGAGCTCCAGTCTTAACACTTTCAATATCTGTATTTGGTTTTCCTTTTGTTCGGTCAATTCCAATGTCGGCGACACTTGTTAATTTCATCTTCGGAGACGAACTCGAAGACGAGGTCGGAGACAATGTCAAAGAACTCGAACTAACAGGTTCAATATATGAATTTCTCTCTTTTTCCATTTCAGATGCTCTGACCTTACTCGAAACTTTAGTATTAGATTTTAACTTGGGTTCGTTATTAATATGCATATCTGCATATCTATTTTGCATAGTATTTTCTTCTTCTTCTTCGGGTTCAGCAGACCCATCAATCAATGAAGAAATCGGTGTTCTTTTAATCGGTTCATTGACTTGTTGATGTTCATTGACTTGTTGATGTTCATTGACTTGTTGATGTTCATTGACTTGTTGATGTTCATTGACTTGTTGATGCTCATTGACTTGTTGTTCGGCTGGAGCCATAGATGCTATAATCGAATTGATAAGTTTAAAGGCTAAATTTCCTTCGTATTTTTTATATTCTATACCGTCAATCATCAGTATACACGGGACTTGCTTCATTTGTATTTTTGTACTTTTTAAAATCTGCTCTCGTATTCTAGGCTCATCAATACATACTTTGTTAAAACAATCTATTCCATTTATATTAAGAATACTTAGTAAGTCTGTACAATTGCTGGAATATTTGCTATAAAATAATATGTCCATATTTGTTATTACTCACTTTTTTTAAATAACTTAAATAATTGTGGCAATTATAAATGTGTATAAATGAAGACGATGATACAAAAACAAATTGTAGAACAGAAATATGCGCGGATAGCGGAAGGAAAACAATTGTGGATATCCGAAATCCAGTAGATAGTATACTTGACGGACTATGTCAGACCACTGCAGAGTTTATCCGGATGAATGACCCACATAAACTCATAACCCCCAACATGATTACCACAGCCGGATTAATAATGGGGTTGATAGCATTGGCAATGATTATCTCAAAAAAATACTTACTTGCTTTTGTATTTTTTTGGCTGTACTATTTTCTAGACTGTCTTGACGGGTACTATGCCCGCCGATATGATATGGTGACACAGGTTGGCGATTATTACGACCACTTTAGAGACATATTTATAACAACGAGTGCTTGCTTTCTTATTTATTATCATTTACAAACTCCACGAGAAAAAACAATTTTTTTAATAATTATAATTGTTATGGTTGTGGCAATGCTTACCCATTTTGGATGTCAAGAATTGTATTCGTCAATACAGGAAAATAACGATTGTCTGGCTTTATTGTCATCTCTAATCCACCACAAAGAGTATATTAAATTCACAAAATATTTTGGTAGCGGAACGTTTATACTGGTAGTATCATTATTTATTCTGTATTTAAACTCGGCAAATTCTAATATTAATTAAACCTTACCCTTAGGAAAATTTTGATTTTTTATGTTAGATTATTTTATTGGGGCCGTTATTGGCCCTAAAGTTTGACATCAAAATATGAGTCGAAAGTAGCTCCCAGTAGTTAACATTGTTCTCATCAGAACAATGTTAACTGTTGCGATTGACAGAGCTGATGCTTCCAGTATGTGCACACATGAAAAACTTGTGGCCCTGAGAAGACAAGATACATAAAGATATACGTATCTTCTAATATACAAGAGGCTAAACTCCCGACACCACAATGTGGTGTTGAGATTAGCAGAGTTGGCCCACTTGTATATTTCAAACTTTCAAAATCAATTTAAATTGATTTTCTCTTGCCCCTTAGTTTTATTTCACCAAATTTGTGATTTCTTTTTCTACCTCCCGCGCGTGTATAAGTCTCCGCAGATTGCTTGTTGAATACGAATGGCTTGACCGAGGATGATATACTATTGCGACGGGCAAATCATCACCCGTGAATTTTTTATTAACATAATCGTCTCCCAAAAACCGCGTGTTTGGCCTCAATTTCTGGATGCTTTCATACAATGATTTTTCCGTGTCATACACAAAATAGAAGTCGACATACCTACAGCTTTGGACTTGAATTCGGCGCTCTTCCAACGACTGAATTGGCTTGTTTTTATCTGGCCGATCCAGTGTTGGGTCGGTCTGTAGGCCAACACACAAAATGTCGCATTGCCGTTTACAGTCTTGGAGGAAAATATTGTGGCCGGCGTGCAACAAATCCCAACACGAAAAGGTAACTCCAATAAGTTTGTTAACATTATCGTGTCTGAACTGTTCCAAATCAACTATTTCATTAATTATTTGAGTCATATTGTTTATTATAAGCATATTATTTTAAATATTAATATTTCATTTAAAAACAACAGAGATTTTTAAATGTCAAAAAAGAATGAAGAACTAAATATACGTGTCAAACAACTAAATCTCGACAGCATACCTCCAAACGTAAAAAATATGTGGGATGAGAAACAAGGCGGTTGTAAGATGGTTGTTATTGGGAAGCCCGGAACTGGTAAAACAACGCTGATAGAATCAATCCTCTACCATAAAAAACACATCTTCCCGTGCGGGCTTGTGTTTAACGGCACAGAGGACGCCACATCTTTCTATTCTCGCATTTTTCCCGAGGCATTCATCTATTCACAACTCGATGAAGAAAAGTTCAAGGACTTTAAGAAGCGCCAAATCCTTGCTCGGAAGTACATTAAAAATCCGTGGGCTCTGCTTATCGTTGACGACTGTACCGACGACCCCAAGATTTTTCGCAAGCCCTTTATGCAGGAACTGTTCAAAAACGGCAGGCAGTGGAAAATGGGCTTGATTCTCTCCCTCCAGTATTGTATGGACTTGCTACCCGTTATTCGCAACTCGATTGACATGACGTTTATATTGAGAGAAACACAGCTGTCAAACCGGAAAAAACTATGGGAAAACTACGCTGGTTGTGTTCCTGATTTTGAAACGTTCTGTGCCATTATGGATAGTATTACCGGAGACAGAACCGCGTTGGTAATTGATAATATGCTAGACACGGGGTCGTGGCAGGACCGCATTTTCTGGTACAAGGCCGACCCAAGCAAAATAAAGGATTTTAAGATTGGAAGTAGCGACTACTGGGATTTCAATCTTCAGAGATATAATCCGGACTCGGTAAATAAAATATAAATGTTATTATTATAAAAAAAAACGGTAATAAATGACTTTACGAACTGTAGCTGGAGGTTATGGAACAAATACTACACTGGCTTATAGTGCTGACGGAGTTACGTGGACTGAAAGCACAAATGGCAATTCGATAATTTCTGGGGTTTGTGCTGCGGTTGCTTGGAATGGAACACTCTGGGTAGCTGGAGGTCTAGGAACAAATACATTGGCTTACAGTGATAACGGAATTGATTGGACTGAAAGCACAAATGGCAATTCGATACTTTCTGGTTATTGTCTTGCGGTTGCTTGGAATGGAACACTCTGGGTAGCTGGAGGTCAAGGAACAAATACACTGGCTTATAGTGATAACGGAATTGATTGGACTAAAAGCACAAATGGCAATTCGATAATTACTGATTATTGTCATGCGGTTGCTTGGAATGGAACACGCTGGGTAGCTGGAGGTAATGGAGCAAATACACTGGCTTACAGTGATAACGGAATTGATTGGACTAAAAGCACAAATGGCAATTCGATAATTACTGGTTTTTGTCTTGCGGTTGCTAGTGGTAACACCTTAACTCCAGACATTTGTCTTCTAAAAAACACTCCGGTGTTAGTTAACAGCAATAAATATGTCAATATCCAAAACCTTCAAGTCGGGGATGTCATCCAAGCACCGATTTCAAACAAGCAGCACAAAATCAAACGGGTTCTTCACAACACACATTACTACTATCATCTCAATCCCTACAATGTTCCTTATAAAATTCCCAAACACTTTTTTACATCCCAATACGGAGTTAAGACACCCACCCAAGATATTTACATCTCTGGTTTTCACGCTCTGTTATTTTCCTCCAATAACTCAAAACAAAAAGTTAAAATGCTTGATGCCAACCAGATCCAAGAGTTTTCTCAAGTTTCCATTGAAGAGTTAAAAGAACTGGGTTATGTCAACGACAATGACGAGGTTGAGTATTACAATATCGAGCTTGAAGAGGTGGACGGGATGATTGTCGGTGGTGTTCCGGTGGAAACTATGGGCCTAAAGACATTATTTTATTAAAAGACTTATTGTAATTAATTACAATAATATACGGAGTATCACGGAAAGTTTAGAACTTTACACGTCAATAGTAAAGTTCTTCCGGAAGAACTTATTTCGGGGGTCGGCGTTTGAGATGATGCGGGTGTTTTTATGGGGTCCTTCAAACATAAAGTCGCGGAACAGATGGGTGTGTCCATAAATCCACACGGCAATATCACCTCGATTTAGAAATTGCTCCGAGGCAGAAAAATAATACGGGATCAGATGGACGAAGTCGTCTTTTTTATGATAATTGCTCATCGTTCCTATTTTTGTCGGGCAATAATGTGTAATGACAATGATTTTCTTATTCGTCTCTTTATTCAAATTAATAACTTTGTTCAGTGCAACACGAGATGTGTAGTGCATATAACTAAAGTCGTCCGAGTTGATGAGATGGTCTTCGTATAGAATATGCATTGCTGGTGAGGCGTCAACCTTGCTCCACCATGTAGAACCGAAGATGATGTGTGTCTCGGTCTCGATGTAAGAATTGTTAAGGTAGTACACACCAACCTCGAAGCAGATATTTTTAATGGTGTTTTCGAGATCGGCCAAAGGTCTAATTTCATAACCGGCCCGTAGATAGTATTCGTTGTTTCCAGCAACATAAATAACTGTTTCAAAATTGGCCTTGCACGATTTTAAAAAGTGCGTTAGCTGGTCTGTGTGATATGCCGAGCCAATGTCTCCAGCAAGAATTAAATTTGGAGCAGAAGGCTCGATAAAATCCAAGATTGATAAATGAGTTTTTACATTTGTTGGCAAAGTCTCCGCCAAAGCTGTTAGTAGGCTTTTTTCTTCGTCCTCAACAGGAGAGTTGTTCCCAACATCTTCCTCTTTTTTACTTTTCTGAACATCCCTAAGGGGATATTTTTCAATATGAATATCAGATACTATCTGAAAAACTAATTTAGTATTCATACTATACTTATTTGTATTCATTTAGAACAGAATTTTAAAATAATTTTCAAAATTATTTACGCTCAATTTATAAATTATTTTCTAAACATCACAAAACTGCCCGTTATGACTAAAAGAACAACAACCATCAAAAACAACTCTATGTCTGTAAACTCTCCCGCAGATTTGTGTTGGGTGTCGCTCACATATGGTTCTCTGACATTATTATACCCATTAGGATATGCGTCGTCTTTATACACATATGACCCAAGGGGAATCTGTTGTGGGTGGTCAAATAAATTTGGGTACACATAATCACATGGGTATTGCTGTTTTGACAACGACCCGTTAGTATACTTGGGCATTGCAACATAGGGCAAATCAACTAAATTATCTGCTTGTCCGATACCGTAAACCATTTATTAGTATAAAATAATCTTATTTTCTAATCTTATTTTCTAATACTATTCCTAATCTTATTTTCTAATACTATTCCTAATCTTATTTCTAATAATATTTCTAATAATAATTGGCTATAGTGTCGAGAGTTTTATACTTGACAAAGTTGGAGTCAATAGTTCTGTAGTTTTGGGCAAAAAACGTAAGGAAGCCAAACTCAACCGACGCAACAAATGCCAAGATTATAAAGTCATTTTTTATTATTCCCAAATAATCAATGTGCTCACCCCTGTATTTTGAATACATAAAAATACAGAAGATAAGTATAACCCCAACAATTGTAATGATGGTTATGGACTTGACAGCCTTGTCTAGAATAATTTTATTGCTCGCCTTAACTTCGTCATCCTGAGCCGATAAGTTGGTAGGCTTTGTTGACGCAATTTGTTGTTTGACGTAAGTGAGAGACGAATTAGTTGGGGGCCACAACATTTTAATATCACCCACCAAATCAACAACAATGTCATCGACTTGTTTTTCGACTATTTTCTGTTCAATGTATGACGCATATGTAAAGAAGAAAATCCCAACAAATATAAAAATAATTATTACTTGGAAAATAATCTTTATTATTTCCTCTCTCATTTATTAATTTTATGTTTTTTAATACAGAACGATAAATTTAATAATAATAAATGGTTGATAGTATCATAGACAATAACACACTTGAAGCTGTTGGGACTGTGTTAAAAACATTCACAACACACCATTATGTAATTACATCATCCGAGGGGACATCCGAGGGGACATCCGAGGGGACATCCGAGACATCATCCGAGGGCATATCCGAGACATCATCCGAGGGGATATCCGATATAATAAAAAGAAAGCAATATATAACTAGGCTGTTTGCTATAATGGGAATTCCGTTCATATTTTTTGACAAATGTGTCAGTAAAGATGTTGAATCAACACTTGCGACACGAATGATTGGATATTACAATCGTAACAGTTTATATAGGGAAATGGATTTTATTAAAAATAAATATAAGAGGTCTGCAGTGATGGTGACGTATTATATTTTATGGTCTCACTGTCTTGTTCATCATTCTGGAGAGAACGTTATGATATGGGAAGATTCTATAGTTATCAATACTAACCTGTGTCGGGAGATTTTCGCAAATACTATCAGCGGTTGGGCAAACGAGGTGCCTCCAACATACGATTTACTTTTACTTGGACACTTCCCCCAACAATTTAAAACATATTATTATGATGACGGAAAATACAGGATTAAAAACAATGTTCCTGTTGACGGATACAAGCATTTCTCAGACCATTTACTTCAGCTCAAGTATAGTTTTCCGAGTGGATGTATCATTTACACTCCAAAAGGCCTTCGCAAACTTATCTCCCATTTTGAAAAAAATGTTATAACTAATCAGATCTACCCAGTTGAATGTTTCATTGCCAATATGATGGATGAACTAGACACGTATTGTGTTAATCCATCATTGGTAGGCCAACTATTGGACTCTGACTCTGTTGTTCTTAAATAATTCTATATGAAATTCTATATGAAATTCCCAATTGTAATATAAAAAAGAAAGTAATAAATAAGAATGAGCTGTCTTTTTAACAGCTTATCTAGATTTATAAAGGATGAAACTGTCGACGGAACATCTCTCCGCGCAATTATTTGTAATTATTTATCAACAAATCCACTGTTGATGATGGATGGAATAGATTTAACGGCGATTATTTTTGCCGAAACTGGAATGGATACAGACACATACATTGGCCTGATGCGAAATCCATCAACATTTGGTGGAGCAATAGAAATCAGAGCCTTTACAAAAATATTTAATTTCAATGTTCGCGTCAAGAGTATTCCAAATGGAAAACACATCGATTTTCTCGAAAACGATGCGGGGAACTGGTGTGTATTAATTTGGACTGGCAATCATTATGACGCATGTGAAAATACATACTTATGAATTTAAAATTGATTTTTTATTCTGTGTTTATCTATAAACACAATGACCGTCCTTGCAGAGTTTAATTCTGTCCGCGAATATCTTCTATACTATGCAGACTCGCTGCCCAAAAAAGTCTGCTATTATAAAATGATACAAACAGACCAGCGAGTTGTCAACGCTGATACATTTGACAGTGTTTTTGACAATATTGTCATCCCCGCCGAGAATTATATTTTTACACTGATTGAAGCCATTGATATGCTTATCGAACAACAAGTGCTGGGTGTGTCGTATAAAGATTTTGCTATTTATGCCCACCATCTAATTCTAAACCCGAGCGGGTACAGCAACGACATTCCGGTTGATCTTCGAATTCCGTTTAATCTTGAACAAGAGATTATGGCTGACATCAAGTATAACATAGAAAATTATTGGATGTATCCCAAATGTGTCTAATTCAACCCAACTTGTAATTAAATTACAAGTTTATAATATATTTCAATAAAATGAAAAAGACAGCTGTTTGGGTTTACTGCAACCGCCCGATAATCCGTAAATGATAATCCCGATGGACAGGATACCGCCAATACCCGGAGAAAACAAAAGAATGATTAATAATAGAGTGACGAGTGGACTCCAGTTGTGAGCCTTGGCACACTCTAATATATAGTGAATTGCAAAGATAAGAATGATAATATCGACTATGATGAGCAATACAATTATTGCTATAACATCTTTGAATATTTTAGTATCGTGTTTTTTCGAATTTGACGACACGTATTGACCACTTATCACCCGCTGACTTCCGCCAGTCATTCCCATTCCCATATCCGACGGGGACATCATTGCCATTCCAGAAACAAATGACATTTATTATAAATATTAATTAATATTTATTATTTGTTTAAAAACCTGTTGGAAACTAAAATGGAAACTAAAATACAAAATACTCTAATCGAAGAAGAACAGATAGATTTCAGACATCTGACCGAGTTTTTGACCGAGTTTTTTAAAACGCCATCTCATCAAAAACTGGAAATAGAAAAAATATTTAGTAGTGGAAGTCAGGGAGTATGCGGACTTGTAAAGATTGATGTTTCAAAGGGTAAGAAAAAAAAGCAAAAACCTGTTTATATAAAAGTAGTATTCAAGGTGTCTCAATACATTGACTACATTATAGAACACGAGTATAAAGCGATGAAGTTGTTGGAACAGATTTATAACTTCTGCCCCCACTATTCTCTTGCCTACAATGTTTATAGTGCCAACACAGAGGCAAAAATTAAAGAGGACGAAAACCCATTTATTGTTACTTCAAAGTATCCGATCCGGCGCAAGTTTATATTAGAAGAGTATATTGAAGGTCTGTCTTTTAAACAACTGTTGAACGATGAAGAGTGTTCTAAAAATATGTTTGTGAGCACCGTAAAACAAGTTCTTGCGAGCATCAATATTTCGGGTAAAAAACTCAATTTTTCACACTACGATTTACACTCTAGCAACATTCTTATCGCCAAGTGTAATCCAGATGAAGTTAATTTTTATATATTTGAGGGTGATGGTTATAACGGCCTGCTCGTTCCGACCTTTGGAACAACGCCTAAGATAATTGATATGGGTTTTGCGTATGCCAAGGGAATGGTAGGAACTGAGGTTACTGTGGACTTATCTCATTCTGACCATGGCTATTTCTGCGACAGATATTGCTGGTTGACCGACTACAAGGTATTTCTTATGTCTTTGTGTTCCGATGTCAAGGACGTTCTTAAAGATAGTGATTGTATTTTTGATGACGAGAATGGTGGAGACCAGTTTATAAACATTGTAAAAAATATTTTCAAACCCATTGGGGCGAGTTGGACAACTGGGTGGGACAAGTATAAAAATGAAGAAGCTACAGACAAGACGCTTCGAAGAATATCCGAAATTGTGCGTATTAAGTCTGGACTGTTTAAAGAATCGCCCCACGCGTGTTTTGACATCATCATATCCATGTGCACATTCCCCCTTGTTGAGACAAAGACGTTCCAGACGGATATGCGTATCTGCTATCCGGTATTTCTCTCCGAATTTGAAAAGATTGAAAGTGAAATGACTGTTCCAGTGTATAAATTGAATATGTTGAAGACAATTGTTGACAACGCAAAAATTGTCAAAGCCGAGTATATGAATATTGAAACTCGGGGTGTTGCCGTCTCCAAGTTTAAGGTTGCTGTTGAGACTGAAATGACACGGATTTCAAAGTATTGCTTACCAAGAATAAACTACGAGATGATGCTGTGCAGCTTGTATTCCTTGGCGTATTGCTATGCTGGATTGCTAAAGCGGTATCTGGACGCCACATATAACAAAATTACAGAGACATACGACTTGATTGTGCCAAAAACCGGCAACGAAATAGTTGAGATTTTCAACATCAACTTTGAAGACAAGTATATGTATAGTAGCGAAAGCGTCATCAACGTGTATGATTCTGTTGGAGAAAAAACGACTCATCTACAACTTCTTCCGGAAGAAGTCGAAAAAATCAATAGTTTGCCCCACTACGCAAAGGGTGAATATGTGTATACACTATACAAGAGTGTATAAATGTGTAAGAAATTTATAAATTATTTATTATAAATAATAAATGAAAGTGTATATACTTGAAAAGAGTTCTAATCAAAATAAGAAATTTACTGCTATACGCGTGATGCCAGCCAAGGCTGGCGCGCGAAACGACAAACCAACTCTGAAACATATATCTTTTGGGGCAAAGGGATATTATACATAAAGACCCAGACCGTCAGAAAAATTATATTACAAGACATAAGGCGAGAGAGAATTGGAATAATAGTGATACGGCAGGTTTTTGGAGTAGATGGTTACTCTGGAACAAGAAGACAATAAAT
>Ga0194045_1000019_pt1 | contig 48240 bp, 34 predicted proteins | sample JunL6211m_MetaG_FD_161686 | JGI IMG/M metagenome (GOLD analysis project Ga0194045, IMG submission 161686) | Anoxic zone freshwater microbial communities from boreal shield lake in IISD Experimental Lakes Area, Ontario, Canada - Jun2016-L626-11m | ecosystem: Environmental > Aquatic > Freshwater >...
GGGATGAAGATGGCGTACGACTGGGACTTAATCGCGGAACGAACCCAAACAAGCCGCCTTACATCGGGGATTTGTATTCTCTCTCGACGGGATTGAACTGGAAAGCAACGAACTCTCTGATCGTCCGACCCGAAATGCGTTACGATTGGTTTACCGGCAGCGGCAATCCATTCAATGACAACGCGTCGAAGAGCCAATTTGCAGGTGGCTTCGATGCGATCTGGACGTTTTAATCCTTTTCCTGTCTCGCAATCGAACTTAGCCAATACCCGCCAGCCAGCATCAACCGACGCAGGCGCAGCGAGCGAAAGTGCTCCAACGACTTTGTGTCGTTGGGGCAGCAAGCTTGTTAAGTTAAACTGAGTCAAACCGTGCAGCAGACTCGGCTTCTATCAACGAGTTGATCCGAGTATGCACACAGCCCCCGTATCAGGTCGCAGAGAGTTTTCCGACGAGACATTACGCGAGAAGTGTCCGTTTTTGTTATGTCTTGCGCTTTGTTGTTCGTTTCCGAACGTACCACCAAATTCCAACCACGCCCAATACGCCGATGAGGACAGACGCACGGTTAGCCATCTGGTTTACGAAGGAAACACCGTCGTCAGCTCCCACCGCCGTGCGCTGCAAGGAATCCAGCACAACAAGTGGGCCAACTTGACGTTTGCCGGGGCCCATGGATTGCGTGATCTCCTGCGTCTTGTAACTCCAAAAACGATAGAACCAGCCCGAGCCGCTTGCCTTCATGCGGGGATACCAGACCTGTTCGACTTGGGTCCCAGTTTCTGCTTCGTTCCCCGCCTGGCTTGCTGAGCCTTGAGCTCGATCGGATTCCTGCAACCAACTGGGAATTGAGATGGAGACGCAGGTGACCGGGTATTCTTTGTAATAGACCACTGGGTCTTTGTCCGTCTTGATTTCGTACGAGCGATCACCTACGTTTGCCATCACGTCCAATTGGTAGTACCGGTTAGTTCCAAGAAGAGAGACCTGAACGGGATCGACGACTCGTATCGAGGAAATGCGCACAACTCGCATGTTCATAGACATTCGCTCTAGTGTCGGCTTCGAAGCCCCTTTCTTTGTTTGTCGCAACGACTCCAGCAAGTCCGTGATCTCGCGAGGTTGATTCTTTTTCTCGGTCGCGATGTTATCCGAAATATAAGGAGCCTCGTTCGCGAGACGCAACAACGCAAAAAAGGGTTCGTACTCTCGCTGCGAAAGTGGCTTGATCGGCTCGGTTTCCATTTCATGAATCAAATCTCGCCACCCTAAATCCCATCCGTGATTTAAGAGAAACCGTTCGGGTGAAGAGAGCTGCGGTATCAGCCCCTCGTCGCCCTGAGCACCATCCGCATCGTCGACGACACTTTTTCTCCACTCAATGGTGCGTGCCCAAACGAAATTCGTGTCCGATCCTTTAAGGCGAACTCCGCTCAAACTACAAGGTTGACGAATCTCAACCAACGGTGATCCGTCGGGCAACAACCACGCCGACGGAACGGACATACAAACCACCGAATGCTCGCTCACGTTTTGGGTCGCCGATGAAGTCATCGCCTTGGACTGAATATGGCATCGATACACGAACGAATGCTCGAGGGTCGGCACAATTTGACGATCAACCTTGAGAAGTTCAACTTTCGTGACGAGCCCGGACAATCGCACAAGCGCTGCGTTGTCCGCGATCGGCCAGTTTGGTTGGCTTTTCGTTAAAAGTTCGACTTCAGGAGATAGTCTCTCTAGCTCCAAAAGTGGCTTGAGCACCATCGATATGTTTGACCCATGGAATCCCGATTGCAGGAGTGACTCATCCAGCTCTTGGAGCGTTAGCGCAAAACTCTTTCTCAGAATCGCGAACGGAGTCATGGTATCAACGGGTGGTGACCAGGACGGGCCTTTTCTTGTCCAAGAAGCCGAGAACTCAATCCATGGAACTTCGGGAGGATTACTCTTTGCGTTTCTCGGACCAACATAAGCAGCTAGAATCACCGGTCCAACTTCGGCCCCTCGTTCGGAAGCGTACGCAATCCGTTTGATGAAAAAACCGCAAACGACAACTTGCGTTCCTTCCCCTATTTTCGTGTTATTGTCGACGTTCGAAACGGGCACTGAGACACAAACGGGTTGATTGCTTGCATCGTTGGGCCTAAGCCATACATCTTGATAAGACCATTGGCCGAACCCGGATTTCTCGATCGATTGATTGCGATCCAGCTTCACAATCGTTCCCTCAAGACGAATCGGTCGCCCACGAATCGAATGGCTTTCGGAAACGATTTGAGGGACATTGACCTTGGGAATACTAGCGAGGCTAGTTTGGTTGTTTGCCAATAAATCGCGAAGCAAACCAAGCCTTTGCCACGTTCGGACCACGGTGCCATGTTCCTTTGGCCACCAAGGCTCACAATCGAAGACTCCCTCGAGAAGTTTCGAGTCCAATGCAAGCTTAAATCCACGCAACATCTCATCCGATTCGTCCAACAACCCGCCCACGGCGCTGGTCCCGAACAACTCTCCATGCGTGTTCAGCCAGACGATGAACCGGGGGATTGGCGATTCGTCAACCTGGGTCTGAGCGTCCTTGGTCTGTGCGTCCTTGGCCTGTGCGTCCTTGGCCCGTGCGTCCAGAAAGAGAGACTCTGCATTTTGCGATTCGATGGTCGACCATTGCGATAGCAGGATTTGCGAGTCTGTAAACCAAGACTGCAATTCGGACAACTTCGCTGTCGAATTGTCCTCCTCAGAGGGTTTGACTGTTTTCGCAAAGAATTTTTGGGCAAGCGATGCGACCGTCGACGGGGACGCGCGCTTTAGCAGCATCTCCCAAATTAGACGGTTTATCTGGACCTCTTGACTCGCTGTTTCGAGGGCGATGGATTCGTAAATCCATTCGCGGTTATCGAGGTTAGATACAAGGGTTGGTTTATGGTAAATACTATCGATCGATTGCGGATCGGAGCCTTGGTTCGGGTTAGGCAAGAGTCCTATGGCGGTAGCAACCTGCTCCACTTTCTCGGTGTCGGATGTTTGCTGAATGAGTACCAACACCAGCGCGAGCAAGATGATCAAGGACACAACGCGGCGTGTTCCACTCGAGCGAGCATATGCGGTTGACCGGCTTTGACTTTGGCCATCAAGGCTGTACCATCGTTCGCGTTTGTGTCTAGACATAACTATCTGGATCCTTCGAACCGAGCGAAATACTTGCGAGCAGCTTCGTGGTACGGCAACCCTTGCCAGTTGGCAGCCTGTTCGACCGGAATGAATCCGTCTGCCTGGAGTGACTTTTCGTAAACGGCTTCAAGGCATGAATTGACCAATCGCGTGGAAGCGTCTTTTCGGACGACTAGCAATGCTGTTGTGGCCAATGTTTGGATTGCCTTGTTGGTCGATGTGCCATACACCGTATTGGAGATCTCAAACAATCGAAACATTGGTTCGTCAAGAGCCAGTGAAGCGGCATTTTCGATCGACAGCAACCGAAAACGGTTCTCCTTGAGCAGGTTCGCTATGCCTTGTTGTCCAACTTTGATGACGGCGATAATTGCATCTACATTCTCGATACTGTCAATATGCGTCCAATCGCTTTCCAAAACGGTACTATTTTCGGGAGTCACTTTGAAACGTTTCAGCAATCGCGTTGCCGCTTGTCGCGTTCCCGAGTCTTTAGAACCCATCACGATTCGCTTCCCAACCAATTGATCAATGCTTTGGATGCTTGAGTCGCCAGGTACTAAGAAATGAACGGCTTCATAGAAAAGCGGTGCGACAACGGCAACTTGATCCGAACGCACGGACGACTCTTGCATCAATGCCATGTGCGCGTGGTTGTTCTCGAGTTGCCGGAGGTTTTCCAAGGACCCATCGGTTGCAATAACTTGCGATACTCGTCCGCTGTTGATTTGCATTCGCTCGGCCAACTTGCCTGCCAATTCATAATACATGCCACCAGGCGTTCCAGAGGCGATCGTCAATCTTCGCGGCAAAGACGTGTCCCGCCAGTACTCACTCAATGTCCCGCCAGCGAGCCAGAGCATGATCGCTCCGAACCCCGCAGCCATCATTATGTTTTGGGCAATGCGTTGCGAGCGAGTTGGCTCAACGTTTTGAACTCCAGTAATGGCGGCCACCAGCGGGACGTGTGCCAACCAATGCTTGGCTTGTCGCAAGAAAGATGGCGGGCGCGCCCGGATCGGGACTCCACGGTAGAACCGGTCCAGATCGTCCGCCAATTCACCAGCCGAAGCATAGCGTCTCGCGGGCGATTTTTCTAAACATTTCGTAACAATCGTGTCGAGGTCCGTGTGAATATTCGGATTGAATTGTCGAACGGTGGGTGCGGGCCGATTGATGACTTGCATGATCGTCTGCAAAACAGAATCGGCTTGGAACGGCGGCTTGCCGGTCAGCAAAGAGAACAAGACAGCCCCTATCGCATACACATCGGTCGAAGCACCTTGATCGGCATTGTTTCCGGCTGCTTGTTCGGGCGACATGTAGCTTGGCGTTCCCAGCATCGCACCGGTTGCCGTGAGTCCTTTGTCGGAGTCCATTTGTTTGGCCAAACCAAAATCGGTTACAACAACATCATCCGATTCGTCGATCAACACGTTGGCCGGCTTGAGATCTCGATGAAGCACCCCTTGTTCGTGAGCATAATCGATCGCGCGGGCTACATCTCGAACATATCGAACGGCTTCTTTCGGCGACATCGGCCCAGACACCATTCGCTTTGCGAGGTCGGTCCCAGGAACATAGTCCATCGAGAAATAGTGATGGCCGTCGATTTCGCCACAATGATAGACGGTTACGATATTCGGATGAGTCAAGCCGGCTGCACTTCTCGCTTCGGTGTAGAAACGATTGACTTCTTCCTCGCTGGCCAAGCAACCCGATCGGATCATCTTGATGGCAACACGGCGCTCCAGTTGTACTTGATACGCCAAGTAGACTACTCCCATTCCACCGCGGCCAAGAACGCGTTCGAGGATATAGTCTCCAAATCGATAGGGCAGAATCGATTGAGCGTTATCGGGGTTGGGTAAACTCGTTAAACTGAAATCTGCTTGGTTCGTTTGCGGGGGCAAAGTCGAGTCATTGACGGAAATTTGCGTTCGACGATTCGGTTGGCCGTCCCTTTTCGAAGCGGAAGGTGCTGGCGGCGTGATTGCGTCAGGAATTGGCTCAGCATTATCTGTATCCGCTCGTGCATTCGGAACGGAATTTTTCGAGGCTGAACGGGCTAATTCGCCCAAGGTGGGGCCGGCCATGTTTTCGATCCAGTCTGCCGCGTCGAGCAAAGTCCTTAATTGAGGGGCTAGATCGGGGAATTCGGCCAGAAAGGAGTCGCGATCTTCCACTTTTCCAGCATCGAAACGACGCATAAACTCAAGCAACGCTTGGTCCAGCTTCATCTCAACGCCATCGTCCGCAGGATCAGACATACTGGTTTTCGCTTCGGGGGTCGGACAAACAAATCATACTAGAGAATACACGATTTTCGTCGAATTTTCAGCTGCCACTTGTCGACCGCTTAAAATTAGGGCTCAAGGGAGTCGAAGGCAAATCGAGTCTCGCGTTCCAAAATGTCTCAAAAACGAAAAATAAAATGGCAATTACCAATACACCAACGTTTCGCGTGCTCCTCCAGAAAGAACAATTGGTTTTTTCATCGGCTCATTTCATTACGTTTGCGGGGGACATCTGTGAATGCTTGCACGGACACAACTATGGGCTGCGAGCAGAAGTCGAAGGCAGCCTGGACGAAAATCGCTATGTCATTGACTTTATTGCATTCCGTGACGCATTGTCCGAATTGGTAAAGCAACTGGATCACCATATGCTGCTACCGACAATGCATCCGATGATCCAAGTGGACGAGCAAATCGACGAAGTGACGGTGCGATTCCGAAAAAAACGGTGGGTCTTTCCGCGCGAGGATTGCATGTTGTTGCCGATCGCCAACACAACTGCCGAAGAAATTGCTTGGTGGATTGCGACACAGCTCAAGAAAAAGCTCTATTCACAAATCGGCCCTCGCTTGTCGGTACTAGAAGTTAGTGTGGATGAGAATCATGGACAGTGGGGATCGTGCAGGTTGCCCTGGATAGAGTAACGAAAAAAGCAGGTTGGATTGTCTGCTGTGATCCAAGCGGCCCTTTCGTTGGTTTGCAAAATGCCAATGCGAACCTTCAAAGCTGATCCCTGTGGACGAGTGTTGGGAAGAGACGCAACCAGAGTCCGGCGACAAGCAGCGTTCCCAGCCCACCGAGGACGACCGAAGGAACGACTCCAAAACCCGCTGCCATAACTCCAGATTCGAATTCGCCGAGTTGATTCGACGCCCCAATAAACACAGAGTTCACGGCGCTGACTCGACCTCGCATGTCGTCCGGCGTTTCAAGTTGAACAAGCGATTGACGAATAACCACGCTTACGCAGTCGGCTGCACCGATCACAATCAGGATACCAAACGACCACCAGAACGAAGTTGAAAGGGCGAAAAGAATCGTTCCCACCCCAAAGATCGCAACAGAAACAAACAGACGCCGCCCCACGTTCCGCTGAAGTGGATGGCGAGATAAAAAATAAGTCATCGCCAAAGCTCCTATCGCTGGCCCAGCTTGCAAAAGGCCAAGGCCTGCAGGACCCACGTGCAGTATGTCCTTCGCAAAAATCGGAAGCATGGCCGTTGCCCCTCCGAACAACACCGCGAACAAGTCCAACGAAATGGCTCCAAGAATGACAGGCTGCGAAGCGATGTAGTGAATACCGGCCAGGAGCGATTCGCTTGAACGAACTCGGACGTTTGCGATCCGAATGGCTGGCATGGTCAGCATCATCGCGCACGCCACAATGAACAATGCGGCTGCAACCGCATAAACGGCTGTTACCCCAGCCAGAAAAATGAGCCCGGCCAATGCAGGGCCCCCAATGATGGCGATTTGAGTTGCGGCAGTCGACATAGCTAATCCGCGTGGGAACGCTGATTCGGGAATAACATTCGGCAGCAACGATTGCATCGTCGGCATTTCAAAGGCACGGGCTGACCCAATCACGGCAATCAATCCGAATATCGCCTCTCGGGACAGGATCTCCGACCAACTTCCAAATGCAAGGAGTGTGCACGCGACCATCTGCACCAAGGTGCAAAAAAAAGCGATCCAGCGACGATCATATCGATCCGCTACAGCCCCAGCCCATAGCGTCAACGCAACGCGAGGACCAAACTGGACAAGTCCGACAAATCCAAGGTCGAGCGGATCGCGTGTTAGTTCGTAGACGGACCAGCCCGTTGCAACAACCTGCATTTGATACGCGCTCATGGAACAAACACGGGACGTCCAATAATGCCGGAAGGGGCGGAATTGAAAAAGAGATCCGGTCAGTGTCTCGGAAGAAGCATTAACAATCATGCTTGTGGGTTTTGCAGGTGAAGGGCCTTCTCGTCTTCGTTGTGCGACGCTCCGCGCCGCAGGAATCACGACGGCGGAGCGTCGTGCAACTTAGTCCACTCTCTACTTTACCAATTTTTCGGATCCGAGTTTTGAATCGCTCACTCGAATCTGTGTAGGATTGGTCTCGGGCGTGGACGAGGGCGACGAGGAATTCACAAGTGCTTCATCGCTAGCCTTGCTGGCGAATAGCTTGTTGGCGAACAAATAATTGCTCCGGTGGTCGACTCCGTTCGAACGCTGTGCAATGTGCATCTCATCCGATTTAATACCGAACGGTCGAATGCGTTTTCCCGCGAATCGAGTCCCCTTGTAGATGTTTCCATATTGCAATGGACCGACCCCCAGTATCCACGTATCGCGAGCGCTGCTGCCCGCCTGCGTGATCCCCGATTGCCACAACGGTTCGCGGGTTTCCCGATCGTATGCAAAGACTGCGACCTTAGCTGCGGCACTCTTCATTTCCCGTTTGGCAACCGATAGTTCCGGGATAGAAGGTAACGTCGGAGTTCCCGGTATGACACTCGATGCGCTGTTCAAAAAGTTGTTCGCGGGGATCCCGTAGGTAACACTGTGACCGTCCGTTCCCAATGCGCCACATCTTGCCTCACAGATGACTTCCGCAAGTTCACGCGTATCGACCAACATGCAACCTGCGGCGGTCAATTGCTGCCTCAAGCCGCTGATCACATAGTCTGAATTCACAAGGTTTGCGGGCATTGCAACGCCCGGAATGACTTTTCCTGCCCCCACGACATACGTGGTATCCAGAAAAACCTTGTGCCCAGATAGTGCTCGGAAGTCCATTTTGGAAAGGGTCGAGTCAACGGCGTCGGACATCAAAAGTTGCTCAGTCGCCGTAAAGGATTTTGTGGCACCGCAACCCAAAAAACTCAGCAAAAGACTCAATGTGAGCGACCAGCCAGTGGCTGCACCCATGGTGAACATCAACTTGTGGAGGGCGGTTGCTAACGTCATTGCTTGCGGACGGTCCGTGGATTTCGTATTTGGTAAGGGTGGAACCCGGGTGGGGGAGTTGACCGTGATGGGACAATACCCGGCAAGAAGAGAACGGGGAAGACAATCCTGGCAGACTGGGGGGATTGGGTAGAATTACTGATAATCATTGATGTTTTTGGCCGCCGCAATCACAATGAGGCGGGGCACTTGACGAGAACGCCTCCCACCAATCCTCTCCCTCCATGATTCGCAAACGACACGACCTCTTTGATGCATATGCCTTCGCCTTTCAAGCCACCCGCGTTTCGCGCAGGGTTCGTCCTAGCCTTCGCCGTTGCGCTCGCGAGTGGGCACGGATGCAAAAAATCGGAAACCGTCCAATCCTCCGAACCGCCAAAAGAACCAGTGATTCAAGGCACTGCCCTTGAAATTGGCGAAATCATTTGGCCCAAATTGATCAAGTGCCAGGGGACCTTGATCGCGGACGAAGTCACAACCGTGGGTTCCAAGGTTGCTGGACAGGTCGCGAGTGTTCCCGTCGATTTGGGGGACAGCGTACCCATGGATGCACTGCTGGTTCAGTTGGATACCATCGAATTCAAGCTGCAAGCCCAACAAATGGACGCTCAGTTGTTGCAGGCAAGGTCGGCCGTGGGCCTGAAGCCAGGTGATCCCCTCGAAAACCTAAATCCAGAGAATGCGCCGCCTGTCCGCGAAGCCAGAGCGGTTTGGGATGAAGCCAAACAGGCGGTGTCGCGAATTCGTCCACTCTCGGATCGCAACGCAGTCAGCGCGGCCGATCTGGAAGTTGCCGAATCGTTGGAACGGGTAGCTTCGGCTCGTCACTCATCCGCCCAAAACGGCGTAAGAGAAAAGATCGCGATGATCTCAGTTCAATCGGCTCAGCGAGATTTGGCGCACCAGCGACTATCGGAAGCGACCATTCTCGCTCCCTATGACGGTGTTGTGGAGTCGCGATATGTCTCGACGGGCACTTATGTTCAAGCAGGCCAACCGCTGATGACTATCGCCAAAACCACCACACTTCGCTTTCGCGGGAGCGTACCAGAACGCTACGCTCAAAATTTGCGAATAGGCCAAGCGATTGACTTGCGATTCGATCTAAGCGATCAAGTGCGCAAAGTTGCCATTTCCAGGATCAGCCCAAGCCTAGACCCGATAAGCCGTTCCTTGGTGTTCGAAGCCAGCCTCGATAATTCGGACGGATCGCTTCGAAGTGGTCTGTTTGCAGAGGGTGTTATTGCAGTCGAGCCAGATGCCAAAGGGATCGCGATTCCATTGTCCACGTTGGTGCGTTTTGCGGGCGTCGATAAAGTCTGGAAGATTGTTGACGGGAAAATAAAAGAACAAGTTGTTGCGTTGGGACGCCAAGAAGGTGATCTCATCGAAATCCGATCAGGCGTTGCCGCCCGCGATCAGCTATTGCTGCAAGGCAAAGACGGCAAGCAAGGCACGTTCGAACCGAAGAATTAGACGGAATAACGGTCCGGGGAGAGGCGGTCCAAGCGAATCTTGGTCGGTATCTCATGGAGTATTTGGCTGACAAGCTCCCCAGTGATTGGGCCAAGGCTTAATCCCATCATCGCATGTCCAGTCGCGATGGTCAGATTCTTCCAGGCCTTTGTTCTTCCGATGTAGGGTAAACCGTCTGGAGAAACAGGCCTAAGCCCGCACCACGGCTGGATGCCTTCGAAATGCTGAACGCGAAACCTGGGCATGAATTTTGGCACACTTTTGACGATGCCATCGACGCGGCGTGGATCGATAGATTGATTCAGTTCTCCGATCTGCATCGTTCCACCGAAACGCAACGCACTACCCATTGGAGTTACTGCAACTTTTGCCTCGCATAGGATCGAACATACGTTTGGAAGTTCAATCGGGTTGGGAAGAGTTAGCGAGTAACCTTTTCCCGGCTGCATCGGCAATTGAATTTTAAGAGAATGAACAAGCCCTTCGGACCAGACGCCACCGCAAAGAACAAACTCATCCGCTTCGATGTCACCCTGATTGGTCTCGATTGCGTAGATGGAGTTGCTGCCAGCTTTCCAATTCTTAACTAAGCAATCGTATTTGAATACGCCACCTAGTTTCGTGATCTCATTTCGCAAGGATTCGAGCAACTGAGACGGATCGAGGTGACAATCCTTAGGATAGTAAACGCTCCCTGCGATCGTCAACGTAACGTTCGGGTCCAAGGCGCTCGTTTCGTCCGCGTTGAGGACTTGAGCGGGAACACCTAGATCGCGAGCACGTTGGGCCAGATGAGCCTCTTCTTCGAGTGTTTTCTCGGTACAGCAAAGCATCAAAAGTCCCTTTTTGGCGAGCGAACATTGAATCCCTTCGTCGTTCCATCGCACATACAGGTCTCGAGATGCAAAATTGAGATCGCGTAGAAGCGGACTCGCCTCTTTGACTTGATTCGCGGTCGATGCCAAGTAAAATCGCAGACCCCACTTCATCAAGTCCCAACTGAGCCGTGGCTTCACATGGAACGGGGATTCTGGATCTAGCATCCACTTCATCGCCTGGCCGAAGATTCCGGGGGCAGCCAGCGGAACAAAGTGACTTGGGACAATCATCCCTGCATTTCCACGGGAGCAGTTGTCGCCACCCGACGCGAGCCGGTCAATGATTGTGACGTCGGACCCTTTTCGTAGGCAAGCCAGCGCGGTCGAGAGTCCGATGATCCCACCACCGACAACGACGATTTTCGGGCTGGATACTGCAATCATTTTTTCGAAAAACCGCTTAGGTAAAAAAGAAAACCCCGCTCAACTGGCAGGGTTCTCGGAGACTTCGAACGTATTCGAATTACTTCTTGGCTTCAACCTTCGCGAACTTAGCCTTGGCGTAAGCATCTTCGCCGAAGAGATTTGCGACCTTGTCATCGTCGGACATCTTTTCAGCCTTGCCTTTGCAGTTGTTGCAGCAGAAAGCAACGGTTGCACCCTTGAATTCGACTGCGAAATCTTTCTTGATTTCACCACCCGAGAATGGGCATGCCTTTTGTTCAACTTGCTTGGAAGCGATCAGTTGATGATTTGCCTTTGCAGCAAAGTCCTTTTTGTTGTCATCAAACTTCTTGAGGCAATTGCCGCAGCAGAAGTAAACCTTGCCGTCTTTCCAATCGCTCGTCTTGTCTTCCTTTACCGCAGTTCCGGAAATGAAGCACTTCAACTTATCGACAGCGACTTTGGAATCAGCCGCAATGCTGACCGTGGCAAACGCAACCACGAACGCAAACAAACCCACGATCCACGAATTTTTCATCTGGGAAAACTCCACCTAAAGTGTAGAAATTGACAAACCAAGCCTCAGTGTAGCCCTAACGGCGGCCCGCTGTCAACTAGAAAGACATGGCCGACCAAAGTCAACGTAGTAGGCATATTCCGTGTGCCGTCCACCTAGAATCCTGGCAAAAGCTTGTCTGCGAACGGCGCGGCATAGCGTGCTTGCACCTTTTGCTGGCTGGGTCCTGAAAGAACCTTGAGAAACGGGCCATTACCCGGCTATTACCCTGTTTGAGCCGTAGAGATAGAGCCTCGCCATTTTGCATTTCGCAAGCCAAGGCGGACGCAGGGAGGCTCGGTCATGGCTGTCATGTGGAGTAAGCTTCTAGTTGCCACCCATGATTCATCGCAAGCTGGTAGCTTACGCCACTTTCATGACGCTGGCGTTGAGGTTGATCGCTTGAAATAGAGGTAGAGCGGAATGCCGGCGGCAATGAGTATCAGGCCGGCTACGGATTCGACCCGTTTGGTGATGAGTGTGTTGATGATGAGCCACACGGCAACGAAAATAAACACCAGCGGTACCACTGGATATCCGAGGGTTCGATACGGACGATCGGCATCGGGAAAGTTCCGCCGAAGCACAAATATCGACGAGGTTACCAGCGCATAAAAAATCCACGCAGCGAACAGCAAGCAATCCGTCAGTTGATCAAAAGTGCCCGAGAGCGCTAGTACAGAAGCCCAAATGGCTTGAACGACCAAGCAAGCAACGGGTGCCCGCGTTTCGGTGTTGAGCTGGCCTAGCCGACTGAAAAAGAGGCCGTCGCGAGCCATCGCAAAAGGAACGCGTGCATTAGCGAGAATAGAACCGTTCAAGGCACCACAGGCAGAAACGACGAACACCAGGGCTATGAAACGACCACCGAAATCGCCAAAAAATGTATCAGCCGCTTTGCTCGCCACGGGAAGTGCATCGCGATACTGTGTTGAGTTCGATGAGCGAATCTCTTCAAACGGCAATGCATAGAAATAGCACAAGTTCAGGAGGCAGTAGATCGCCATGACGGCAACCATTCCGAGAATTAAAGCTCGTGGTATGTTCCGTCCCGGGTTTCGTACTTCACCGGCTGCCATCGGCATATTGTTCCAACCATCGTATCCCCAAAGTGCGGCCAACATAGCGGTACCAAACAGCGTCCAACCGCTCCAAACAGGTGTGTCTACGGGTTGGCGAAGGTGGCTCCAAGTGGCTGTACCGGATGCGGAAAAAACACCAACAACCACAAATGCAATCCCTGCAACTTTGAGAACAGTCAGCACCAATTGAATTCGACCGCCGACCATGACCGTCAAGCAATTGACGCCGCTCATCAAGAGAATGACAGCAACTGCCACAATCTGTTTCGCACCAAATTGCCAGTGCAAGGTTTGACCAAGCAGCCTAAAGTCGCGTTCAAGCCAAACGGCTCCGAGCGGCAAAAAACTGGACAAAAAAATCGCAAGGCCGGTCCCCAGAGTAGCAATGGAAGCACTACCGGCGACAATAAATCGCTGCCAACCAAAGAGAAAGGCAACGGCTTCCCCATATGATTTACGCAGAAAAACGTATTCGCCGCCAGCTTCGGGCATCATTGCCCCCAATTCCGCATAAGTCAACGCGCCCGCCAAAGACAGAAGTCCTGCGGCTACCCAGGCGAGCAAAACAAGGGCCGGCGAGCCAACCGCCTGTGCCATCGGCGCAGCCTTTAGAAAGACCCCGGTGCCAATCACCGTACCAATAACTAATGCCGTTGTGTCAACTAATGAGAGTCCGCGTAGCAGTTGAGCAGTCGCTCGATTCATGTGATTTGACCTTGTTGGATTGCTAAGGCTAAGCCGGCTAAGCCTCAATTGACACTCTCGCAGCTCGCCCAGAGTCGCTGAAAAAGAAGTTGGTAACTATAGCTCCTTTTCCGACACTCCTCGCCCAGGGCGAGCACTATTTCTTTCTGTTCGTGCACGTGCAGGAAATCGTAACGCAAGATGTGCCTAAAGATGAGCCTCCCCCAAGGCCCCTCGGTTCCGTCGCCGCTATTACTTGACACAGCCGACAACCGCTATTAATCGACACAGCCGACAAGAGGTGCAGTAACGCTCCGCTGTGCCTACTACTTTGACTTTCGTCGGCAGCTAGTAATGGTGCTTGTAAGAATTCGAGATTCAGCGAAAATTGCGATCAAGGCGAACTCGGTGACCAGACGTGTCAACAATGGAATGCCTAATGAAGTCTGCTACGTCCGCTAGCATTCTTCATCCTGATCGGAACTGCAAGGAGGTTTTTCATTTATGGCAACTACCAAGATTCCGTTTCGTCAACGTCGACCTCTCCTCGAGCAATCACAAACGTTGCAACTGTATTTCTTGGGTTGGTCCCAACCAATTCTGCATGCAGCCTGCGACTTTTTGCTCAAGCACTACACTCGCGGTAACAATTGGGACATGGACAGATGCTTGCTGGTCCTACCCGGAGGATTGGCAAGCCGACGCTTAACGCAATTGATTGCCAGTCGAGCCAGCGAACGCTCGCTTGTGCTTCGGCCCCCCGAATCGCTCACCATCGGTACACTTCCGGAGCAGCTCTATACGGCGAAGCTCCCTTTCGCGAGCGATCTGGAACAAGTTTTGGCATGGACCAAAGTGCTCCGTGCCGCTGATCGAGATATGCTCAAGCCACTGTTGTTCGAAGTGCCAGATTCCAAGGAACTACGACCGTGGATGGATCTGGCGCGAATGCTGAGCACGCTTCATCGTGAGCTTTCCTCGGACCTCGTCGATTTCGATGACGTGACGACCGAGCTCAAAGACTCCTCAGAAGAGATTCGCTGGCAAATACTCACGAAATTGCAGCGAGCTTATCTCGATGAACTTCATCTGGCTGGCTTGTGGGACGTGCAATCTGCGCGGCGGTTCGCAATCGATCACGATGAAGTGAAAACGGACCGCGAAATTATTTTAGTCGGTGCCGTCGACTTGAACCGAGCTCAACGCCGCTTTCTTTCCGCTGTTTCGGATAGCGTCCACGTTCTTGTCGGTGCACCCTCCTCGTATGCCGCAGGTTTCAACAACGACGGAACCCTTGCGTCCGACTATTGGCAAGATATCGAAATCCCAATCGACGACGCTCAGTTGCACGTTCGCTCGAGTGCCAATGATGCCGCCAACGAGCTGGCAGCACAACTCGCCGAGCTTGGGGATGATTACTCTGTTAACGATATTACTGTGGGAATCCCCGACCCTCAGATTGTACCCGAATTGCAAGAAACATTGGCTCGCAGCGGGATCGCATTGCGTTATGGACCAGGCATTTCTGTCACTCAGACTCCTCCGATGCGAGTCGTCGAACTCCTTGGCGAATACCTTGTGGACGGTTCCATTGATGTCTTCAGCAGCTTGGTTCGGTCGCCCGCAATCCACGCTTGGCTTATTCGAACAGCAACAATAAACAAATCGACCGTCGAAACCGCTTTGCCTCTCGATTTTTTATCCAAGCTGGATGAATACCAAGAGGCGACTCTCATCCGTAGTGTCAACATTCCTGAATGGCCAAAAGGCAAAAGCCAAGATGTCTTCCTTAAGGTGCTCGGCCAAGTCGACGCGTTGGTCAAGCCGCTGCGAATGCTCGATGCCAAACTAACGTCGTGGGCAGCGCCGCTTCGCGATGTGTTGAAGTCGATTTACGAAAATGTTCAAGTCGATCGGAACGAACTCGTTGGCAATCTAGCTCTGCGCGGTTGCGGCGAAATTAACTCAGCTTTGGACCGACTGGCGGAACTGCCAGCCAATCTGGATACGGTCGCGACGTTTCAAGAAACGATGGTTTGGTTACAAAACCAACTCGAAAAGGTCAACGTTCCGCCGCCGCAAGATGAAACCGCCATCGAAATGCTTGGCTGGTTGGAATTGACGCTGGACGATGCCCGTATCTTAATGCTTACCGGGTTGCACGACGGGATCGTGCCAGAAAGCATCAACGGAGATCCGTTTTTACCAAACCAGCTTCGCTCACTGCTCGGTTTGATGGACAACGCGCGTAGATATGCTCGGGATGCTTACGCCATGTTAGCGCTGCTTCACTCTCGCGAACGCGTCGAATTTGTCCTCAATCACCTAAGCCTCGACGGCGATCCTCAAACTCCCAGCCGGTTGCTGTTAGCTGTGCCATCCGATTTGCTCGCGCGTCGCGTGAAGCTATTACTGTCACCCAAAGAAACGCCAGTAGATCAATTGGTCTCTGACTCTTGGACGCCTCGCGATGGTCAAACCAATATCCCGATCCCAGTACCCGCCCCGGACAAATTCGTTCGCGACATGGCTGTTACCGATTTCAAGAAATACGATCAGTGCCCTTATCGCTTCTATTTGAACAGGGTCGAAAAGGTTAAGGCGTTCGAGCACGAACGTCTGGAGCTAGACGGCGGAGGATTCGGCGATCTGCTCCACGTCTGCCTCGAAGGTCTTATCGACTCTCCCGTTGCAGCCTCGACCGATCCCAAATCGATCGCCGATTGGCTCATCGATCAATTGAAGACCATCGCGAGATCAAAATTTGGCGTTAGCCCAACGCCCGCATTGCAAATCCAACTTGAACAGGCCGAACGCCGACTCGAAGCGTTTGCAGTCCATCAAGCCGCACAAGCCGCTAATGGTTGGCGCATCAAGTACATCGAGCACAAAGTCGAAAAGTCAGACGGTATAACGCTCGATATCGACGGCAAGACAATGATCGTTCACGGCCGCATCGACCGAATCGACTACAACCAAAGGGATGGCAAGTTCAACGTTTGGGATTACAAAACAGGTGACCATGCGGGCAAACCCAAGGAAGCTCATTTAAAGCCGAACGGCACCTGGACCGACTGGCAATTACCCCTTTATGGTCTGTTGATCAAAACTCTAAAAATTGAGGACTTGAGCAAAGTTAGCTTCGGCTACATCCTACTTCCCAAGAATCCTAGTGAAACTCAATTTATTAGTGCCGATTTCACTCTCGAGCAACACGCTCAAGCGATCGAATCCGCCAAAAACATTGCTCGAAATGTCATGGCTGGCCAATTTTGGCCCCCGAAATATAAGGGAATCCATTCGAACGATGACTACAACGCGATCACGCAATATCCTGTCGTGCGACGTTGGGACCAATCGATCGCAACGGCGGAACAAGATGCCAAACGCCAGCAAGAGTTAGCCGCAGCCATCCACCCTGTCCCTGAACTCAGGTTGGATGAGAACCAAGCCACCGTCGTAAAGTTGAAAAGCAGCGAATCAAAGCTGCGAGTGGACCGTTCGCATGAATCAATCGCCATACGCCGACGCGAAGAACAAGAGGTCCCTCCGAACAAACTGCGACTCGATGTGCATCAAGCCAAGGGGCAAGCTAGTCGCGATTGGTTCACACCTCAGATGATTCTCGCTTCGGCTGGCACCGGCAAAACGTACAATCTCGCAAGCCGCGCGCTACGACTGCTATTCACGGATCAAGAGCTCGACTCGATCCTTGCGACTACCTTCACTCGCAAAGCGGCTGGCGAAATCCTACACCGCATCCTCAGTTGGTTGTCGGATGCGGTTGAGGAGGAGGAAGGCTTCGAGCGATTGGTTGGCGTTCTCAAACCGCTTGAGATTACGAAAGACACTGTCCGCTATCAACTTGGCAGACTCTGTTCGCATTTGCACCGATTCCGAGTTAGTACTTTAGACAGTTTTTACTCGCAACTCGCGAGATCCTTCGCCCTAGAATTGAAATTGCCACCCGGCTGGTCGCTGTCCGATCCCTTTCAAACGGATCAACTGCAACATGAAGCCATTAGCCGCATGTTCGATACGATGGACCGTGCAACCCTGAGATCGCTCGTATCTCAACTGTCCAAAGGCGAAGCGACTCGCAGTATCCGTCGCGAGATCGAAACGGTCGTCACATCGGGCTACGACTTATTTCGAAAGACGACCGAGGAGGCGTGGAATCAATTGGACGTGCCTCGCGGTCCAACTGTGGAACAAGTCGAAAAGTCCCTCGCCATGTTTCGCGTTTCGAGTGTGGAACACAAATCGTTCGCAACCGCCCGCGATAAAGCTATCGCTAAATTCGAAGCAGGCGAATGGGCGGAGTTTCTCGGTACAACCTTGGTGAAGAATTCGGACGACGATACACCCAAGTACTCAGGCAAGGAACTCAGTGACGACGCAGTTAAAGCTTTGAAAATACTCGCCAAGAAAGCGGCCGCAGAAGAGCTTGCAAGCCGCCGGGCACAAAACGAAGCCGCTTACCGTTTGCTTGCGAACTATCATTCGCAACTTCAATTAATCAAAACTCGCAAACGAATCGTGTCGTTCGATGATATTGCCGAACGCCTCTCGCAATGGATGCAAGAAACGATCGCCAAAAATCGCGATCCCGATGAGCCCAAGAATCGCGATCCCGATGAGCCCAAGAATCGCGATCCCGATGAGCCCAAGAATTACGATCCCGATGAGCTGAGTGTCGCTAATCAACGGGCCACGAATTCAATCGACGACGAAGCCATGAAGAACGTTTCGTACCGGCTTGATTGTCCCGTGAATCATCTGTTGCTCGACGAGTTCCAAGATACTTCGCCCATGCAGTGGAACATCATCAAACCCTTTGCCGAAGCGATCGTCCAAGGGACGTCGAAAGACAAGTCGTTCTTCTGCGTTGGGGATAGCAAACAAGCCATCTATGGATGGCGAGGCGGCGTCTCCGAAATTTTTGAATCCGTAGGCAATCAAATCGAACGCGTGCGACAAGAGAAATTGGTCAAGAGCTATCGCAGCTCGCCTATCGTCATCGACTTTGTCAATTCTGTTTTTACGCAACTTGCAAAGCATGAACGTTACTACAACGATGACGAAGCCGAGATCATATCGAGCGACACGCAAGCGGTGACCGACTGGATGAATCGGTACTTCACCAACCACGAAACGACCAAAGACTGTCTGCCAGGCTATGTCGAGTTTCGAAACGCAGACTGCGAAAAGAACCGCGACCAAGAGGGGGAAGAAAGCAGTTATGGGCTGCTTGATGAAGTTGCCGACCGCATCGCAGAACTGCACAAAGCTTCGCCACATGCCGAGATTGGAGTATTGACTCGCACGAATCGAGATGTCGGAAAGGTCATCGGATTGTTGCGAGAACGTGGCGTCGAAGCAAGTCAAGAAGGTGGCAATCCGCTCATCGATTCGTCTCCAGTTCTGCTTTTGTTGAGTGCGATGAAGCTAGCGAATCACCCATCGGACTCGCTGGCTTTCTTTCACGTCAGCCACTCACCGCTGATGGAGAGTCTGCCGAATGAGATCGCTGGGCAATCAATCCTTTTATCCTCGTTCTTGCGCGGGCAACTCGATTCGTTCGGCTTTGGCCGAACGCTCGGCAATCTAAGTAACTTATTGGCCAATCATTGCAACACACGGGATCAAGACAGGCTCAAGCAGTTCGTTCAACTTGGCTATCGATTCGATGCGTTGCGAAACCAACATATTCATGATTTTGTTGAGTACGTAGAGCGGCAAAAGGTTTCGGTACCTGGAATGAGTTCGGTCCGTGTCATGACAATCCACCAATCAAAGGGACTTGAATTCGACGCAGTGTTTTTGCCCACGCTGGACCAAACGATCATTTCGAGGCCACCCACATTTGTGGCGATGTACGATGACCGAACGAAGCCACCAATCGGAGTGCTTCGTTACATGAACCGCGATATTCAAAAGCACCTGCAAGATTCATGGCGGATTGCCTTTCGCGAATTTGCGAACCAGCAACTTGCAGAAGCATTGTGCGTTTTTTATGTAGCCCTAACGCGAGCGCGACAAGCCTTGTATCTCTACACATCGCCCTCATCGACACCCAAGAAGCGATGGGGCTCGGTATTGCATTCCATTTTTGCGACACAGGGTCAGAGCGAGCAGCCAGGCATCACCGTGGCGAGCTTTGGCAACCCTAATTGGTACGAGCGACTTGAGGCAAACCGGCAAACCGATCTAATCCATGCACCACCATTGCGAGCCATTCAAGAGCCAAGAGTTAGAACGATACGACTCAATCTCGCAGCGGATTCCGTTCGGCGACTGGCTTGGCTGCTCCCAAGTGCTCCCAGTCGACCGACGAGGGTCGATTTAGCAACTCAATGGGCGGGAAGCAATTCGTCTGGCGCAGTCGTTGGGAAACTGGTGCACCGTTGGTTCGAAGAGATTCGCGGTTGGATCGAAGACTTCAAACCGAGCAAGAAGCGTCTCAAAGAGATCGCGGGCTCGACGCTAACGCAAGAAGAAATGACGCACATCAAGATCAACGAATGGGTCGATCGATTCGTGCAGTATTGCGAGAAGCCCTCGGTGTTGCTTGCGCTCAGTGCCGATCGCTACCGTGCATGGCATCAGCCGAGGATGTTGCATTTGGAGGTGACAAACGAACGGCGATTACTGCAGATTATTGATGGTCAGATGCTAAGTGGTGTGATAGACCGTTGTGTGCTGGGCTTCGATGGCGACCGAGTGGTTCGAGCGGAAATTTTGGATTTCAAAACCGATCGTAGACCTGAGTCGATAGCCATCGACGAATGGACCAAAGAACGAGCCGAGGTTCACGGTACTCAGTTGCGATACTACCGCCGAGTGCTTTGTGAGCAATTTGGGCTACATCCCAACGACGTTCAACTCAACTTGTTGCTGTTGAGCGAAGACCTGCAAGTTTCGATCAGCTAGTGCTTTTCAAAATCGCCTCAAACGCCTCACAGCAGATTTGCTTGTCATACAATCGTTCAGCCAGTGCGCGGCCTCGTTCACCCATTGCTTTCAATTCGCTGCGTTCCATCCTAAGAGAATTGCGAAGTGCCTCAGCGATCGCCTGGCGGTCACCCGGTACTACATTCCAACCAATCCGCTCTTTTTCGACCAATCGCCAAACTGCGTTTCCTTCCGGAACAATTGCCAGCACGGGAGTACCACTCGCAAGAATGCCATAAAGCTTGCTAGGTGCCAAACAACCGGTAATGGCTGCGTCCATTGAAACGATGTGGAGATCCGCCGCGGACAAGCTTGCGGCAAGAGTTTCACGAGGTTGGTAGTCAAAAAACCTTACATGGTCATATCCGGCGGACTGAACCTCCAGTTCGTGGCGTTTAGCTCCGTTGCCGACCAATGCCAATATGACATGACGCTCTGCGGCATGATTTGTAACCAACCTCATCGCATCAACCAACACATCAAGTCGTTGCGTCAACCCCATATTTCCTGAGTGCATCACCACGAAGTTGTCATCCAGATGCTGTTCCGCACGAAATGGATTATTAGACTTGATCGGAATAACGGTCGAGCAGTTCATCCAGTTTGGGACAATTCGAAGCTTCTTTTTGGGAATGCCCCAATCCACGAGTCGGTGCCGCATATCCTCGTCCAGAACCACAATGCAATCCGCACGCAAGTATTCCGCTTTCAATCGATTGCGAAGAAATCGAATCGGAACGTTGTTCTTGGCAACGCCTACCGCAACAGCGACGTCTGGATAGATATCTTGAAGATAGTAGATGAGCCTTGCTTTTCGTCGTCGAGCCATCGGGCCCACAACGAGCGGCAAAAGGAACGGATCTGTTTCGCAGACGATAATCTCAGATTTGCCTTTTGTTTTGCTGTTTCGGCCGGTGGATGCACTTTCATAAATCGGTGCGATAAAATCCTTTCCAATCGTTTTTCCCCACCGCCTTACGGCCAGCGTAAAGGAAACTAGATTCCGAACTCGAGCAAATCGTTGGCTTTTTGGAAGCCGGCTATGAAGCAATCGATGTATCGCGACGCCATTTCGAGTTTGGACCCCCGAACGAACGAATGATTCATTTTCGATTTCCCAATTTGGCTGTCCTGCAATGGCGGATACCTCCCACCTCGGCGCCAGAAACTCGCACAACTCGGTCAGTAATTGGCCAGTAGCTTCGCTGTCCGGCCAATAGCATCGATTAATAAAACAAACGCGTGACAAGTGTTAGGTGTTAGGTATGAGTTGCAAGGTGTACTGCCATTCTCGGCCGTCTCGTGTTAATGATCGCTACTATTCGGCCCCGGTCGACTCTTGCCAATCGCTTCGATCGAATCAATCACATCCTCGTTTTCCGGCATTTTCTGTTTCAAATACTCTAAGCACTCGATCGCTTCCTCGAACTGTTTCAATTTCAGATGTAGGGTTGCGCGGTCCTGCCAAACCACGAAGATTTCTGGTGATGAGCGGTTGATCTCCCGAAGCATTTCAATCAGTGGTTCAATAGGCGAGGACTGAATCTCGGAACGCCTTAATGCCAACTTCGACGCAACGACGCCGAATGCGGGTGAAACTTGAGTCAACTTTCCAAATGAATTTAAAGCAGCCGCTGTTCTGCTGTTAGAAAAGTCATCAATAACGCTCATCAATTGCTTCAGTCCAACATCCTCACCGTTCACAATTTCTTTGCGGACTCCAACCGACCAGAGGTCATCGCCATCCTTGGCCATTTTCTCCAACAGTGTCAATAGCTCCGGCGACTCAGGGTACAACTGCACAGCCATCGCGATCAGCGTACTATTGCGACTGTCGTTGGAGGCGCTTGTAGGCTTGGGGAAAAGAACATTGGAAACGACCGATCGAAGGCAAACCGCCGCCAATTTTTTCCTTAAGGTTAGTTGATCGAATGGCACACCATTTTGAAGTCGTTTGATCAAAAAACTCTGCGCTTCTTTGATGCTGCCTGCCATCACGAGACAATCAAAGGCCGCAGCAATTGTTTCGGGTAAATACGAATCCGATTCAGGGGAGTCCCAAAAGTTTTGAGATGCTTTCCAGGCAATTTCTTGTCCAAAAACAGGGTCTACTGCGGTTTTGGCTTCTGCAGCCCAAGCGACGTCACGAAGAACAGAAGGCGGCTCGGCTCGAAAGTACTCGTTCGCTTCCGTCAGCAATAACAACCTGTCCTCGGCATCTAAATCAACAGAAACACGCAGCGATTTTTCAACTAGAATTTTACCAAGTGTTCGTTTAGCAATCGCATGCACGGATGCGTCCGCTACGAGGGATCTAACGCTTTGTTCGATGGCTGCCAAGTCCGCAAAAGGCATGTCCAGATTATCATCCAATTTTTGCCAAGCTATCCATAGATTTGCCCGAGCAGCGAAAGCCCCATTCATCGTGAGAACTTTGCGCATCGCATCAAGCGCTTTTCGCATTTCCGCTTGGGACTTTCCTGTCATCATCCCGATTTGATCGCTCTGGGGGTCCGTGGAGAGTATTTCATAAGCCAAATTTAAATAGTATTCTGCTTTGGAAACGGAAATGATTGCTGACTGAAAACGAATGGAATCATTCTCTGGATTCCATAAAGTCAATCGTCGTAGGCAAAGGGAAGTTTCTACAAGTAGCCGCTCATGTCTCAAATTATCCTGAACCGTCCAACGAGAATTACGAACGGGCAGATCGTTGAGTGAAATCTCGAGAGTTGCAAAATTTTGGTCTCGCATCTGTTCATAGCGATGCTGTATTCGCGGTTCGACAACGAGTGTGCTGTATCCGATAAGCAGCATAGACACGACAGCCAAAACTATAGAGGGAATGCTCCATCGAAGATAATCGCTTTTGGAGGGCCGCAAATCATTCGACGTTATTCCTTCATCGTTCATTTGGAATACAGAGGAATTCCACTCGGGTGCAATCCAGCTTTTCCGAAATCGAAACGGAGAACCGCCAACGCACACAACAGGGAGGCGGAAATCAGTTTTCTCCCATGAGGTTAACATGCATAGCCAAAGAACTCATAATCAGATTGATAGATTGAATTGACAAGCGAACGAAGTCTCGTTTCATCGAATGCCAATTGAGTCTGTTTGCCGGTGTTCGATTTCTCAGTCAGATCTATATCGATCCCTGCAAACGGGAAAGACGTCCCAGCAACATGCTCAAGGCGAAAAACTTTGTCGACAAGCTGTTCTTGATTGTCATCGAGGACGTAGCGAGCCTGGCTATGAAAACAAGGGTCTACGGCTTCAATCTTCTCGACCGGCAGACGTGCGTAATGTTCTGCAAATTCCAATATCGAAGGAAAGCCATGTAGATGCCAACGCGCTTTCTGAGATCCGGAAACATCTTGTGTTCCACCATTAAAGACGAAATTAAACGCAGAAATGAATCGATCATATGGATTGCGGCAAACGGCAAAGGAGGCCTTACCCATGAACATTTGCTCATCCGCAGCAAGATACCATGTGGCAGTCCTGTGTCCAATGTAACGACCATAGATTTGCATCGATATATTTGTCCCCGCGTTTTTCGGGATGTGAATGAACAAGGGTAGGGCCGGATCCCTAATACAGTCCGGTATGGGAACGTCAAAAATCTTCTCGGCAAAGCGTTTTATAAAATTCGATCCGTGCAAGCCAAGCGCATTGGACATCTCACTTTTATAGTAGCTCGCGACAAAAAGTGAGGCTACATTTTTGAATAAGAATTTATTACTGATGATTTCGAGCCTCTTCGACGAGCCAAATCTGAAAATGCAAAAGTGCTTCGAGCTCAATCGTAAAAAATACGCTCTATACGCAATAAAAACAAGCAAGCAGTCAAATCAAAAATCAAGAGTCGGGCGTCTGAAAGCTTCCAGTGCCGGTAACGATTTCTTGTGAACCGTTTCTCTTAGTTTCAAGAACATCTGCCTGTAAATTTGTATCTGCTCCGGTGGAATGGGCGAATCACTTCGAGTCATTAACTGAAATTGGAATGTGACGGGTTCTATTGGGTTCTTCAGTGACCGAAGTTGTCTTAACATTGTGGAAATCAAGTCTTTCGAAATTCGCGACTGAGCGTCGTTTCTCTCCATTGCGATATCAGAATCAAAAGGTGCACCATTTCCATCGAATAACGAAAAATGCAACACGGCGTGTTCGCCACTCATGTTTTGCAATCGAGATTCATAAAATGGCCATTGAATCGATTCGTCGTCCGCTGACGTCTCCACCCGAATTCGTTGTTGCTCTTTCCAACCGGTCGCTTGGTAGCATCTCCAAAGTGTATGCCAACCACGAAACGGAAAATCGAGTGATGCGACGTGGTCCGCATTCTCCCTCGAATATTGCCATATTCGAGAGTATTGCCCCAAGTTATCGTTGGAAACGCGAGTCTTTGTGGTGAATCCAATTCGCTCGCTTCCTAGCAATTGATTAGGGACGTCCCCATCTTTTGGAAACATGTTCGCTAGTTGTGACGCGAATAAAGGTGGATTTACGGATCGAAACGAGAACTCCAATAAACCAACGATACCAAAAGGGAAAAAAAGCAACAAAACGAAGGGCACCGTGAAAAGGCCTTTGAAAACGGGCATACCTGAGGTTTTTGAAATTGCCCCGACTTTCCCATCTTGTTGATTAACTGAACGACCTATCGCGTTGAGATCAAGGCTCGAAAAAAGACAAACGAAATAGTTCAGCAACTGAACGGAACTCCAATGTGCAAAAGCAGCTAGAGAGAAAGTTACGAAACCAAGAATTGTATGGATAGCCCCGGTCGATAAATCAACGTTTAAGAATTCGAGACCGAAAACAATCGAGTAGATTCGCAACAAATTTCCTAAAATGGCCCACAGCGGTACTGTGACAATTGTGATCAAACTTACCACAAGTCCAGCTCGACCGATTAGTAACAGGATTCCCGCGACAGCCATTAATGCATATTGGCTATCGACTCCACTGCAGGCTTCCTCGACAAAGAGTGGTTTCGTGGCAATCTCAATGATGTTACCTTTTTGGAAATGTAAAATTCCCGTTACGTCCATCAAACGGCTAGAAATGTTTGCCGATAGACCTTGTAGGACTTGAACAAGTGTTCGATCCATTTCGAGAGGTAGTGGGACAGTCACGGCGACAAGACCACAAATGCCAAAAATTCTCAAGGGAGTTAAATTTCCGAACCTACCAAACGCCCAACTGACACACAATAATACGCTTGCCACATGCGACATCCATGGGCTGTATAGGACTAGGGCGATCAGGCACAATAGGGTTGCCATTCCTGAAAGAACCCAAGATAACCTGACGCGAACGAGCGAAAGTAACGCTTTTGATTGTCCTTCCCAGTAAAAGAAACTGCACGAGGCACAGATTGCAAGAGGGAAGAACTGCATATGCTCTCGGGACCAAAGGTAAATTGCCTGAAAAAAAAGCAACGGCGCAAGAGCAATCATTGGCAAGACAATTGCATACCAATCCCAGCGATCCAACCTTATCAAGTTGGGCTTCATCCAAGTTTGCAAGTTCCAAGAAAGATGTAATTGTTCATCGCGAACTATTTGACGTAGTGTCGGAGTCACTCAGCACGTGAATTGGTTTGGCAGGCACACCTGCTACGGCAGTTCCTTGTTCAACATCTCGAATGACGACAGCACCTGCCAGGGTTCGACTACCCATTTTCATCGTTACTCCCGGTCCTATAAAACTTTGAGCTCCGACCCAGCAACTTTCTTCCACCACGATTGGTTTCGTAATCAGCGAGAACGTCTCGCTTGAAAAATCGTGCGATCCGGTACATAAAAACGACCGTTGAGAAAGGCAGCAATTGGAAGCGATTGTGACTCTATCCAGGGACAGAATCATAACGTCATCCCCAATCCAGACATCGTCACCTAGTTCTAGCCTCCAAGGCATAGTGATATTAACGCACGATCGAATTACAACTCTACTACCGATTTTCGCTCCAAATGCTCTCAGAATCCAAGCCTTCCAACGCGACGGAAAGGGAATAGAGTGCATAAATACCGCAGCCCTAACAAAAATCCAGCACCCTTCGCAAACTTTGGATGCGCCTCGATCGAAGCCTCGATTGCTGAAACGTCGCAGGTTAATGTAATTTGACAAAATGCTTCTTCGTGCAGCTAGCATGCATTAAGCGAACGGTAGTCAAAAAAAAATTTCTCATTGGAGAATTGATTTGATGTCCATAAACGGCAATTCGGAACGAACCTTTTTTTTTCTCATGCATCGAGGTGAACACAACTTGGCTGGCAGTCACCTTGAACGATCCATTGATAGACCGACAAAAGCTGTTCCGCGACTTTTGGCCAAGTAAAGCTATCGGCAACGAGTCGCTTTCCTTTTCGTCCCATTTCGGCTTGTTCACTGTCAGTTTGATCAAAGAATTTCAGAAGCCCCTCCGCGATCGAATCTGCGGTCGTGTCGACCTGGATTGCGCAGCCGTTTTGGAAACCAATATCGAGATTGCACTGTGGAGTCATCATGACAGGAAGTCCTGACTCCCAGGCTTCTAGAACGGCAATTGGCAATCCTTCACTTTTAGAAGGTAAAATGAAAAGCCGAGCTTCATCCAGAACTTTCTGCTTTTCTACACCGAACAAGGGACCATTCATCGAAACACATCCTTCGAGTGACATTGTTCGAATCAGTGTTTCAAGTTCTCGTTCGTGCCCTCCGTCATCCCATCCGATAATCCTTAGATGCCAAACCTTCAGAATCTCCTCCGGCATCTTACTCCACGCGTTGATAAGATTGACCAGGCCTTTCTTAGGGTGCAGACGTCCAATAAATATCACTTCTTTTTTCTTGCAGAGTGAAATACTTGCGTTTCGATTTTCAACGCCGTTTGGTAGAATACAAACTGGATTCTTGAGGCCAAAATTCCTAATGTCATTCAATTCCTTTTCGTTAAGGGCGTGAATACATGCGGCCGTTTCAAGCATTCTTCGCTCGAACAGCCCAAGCATCAACCTCTTCTTCCACGAACTATTTCGGAGAGCCCATCCTTCCAACATGCCGTGCGGTGAAACCAACGTGGGTTTACGATGTTGGAACTGAAACCGACGTGTCAAAAAAGATGGATATTGCCATAAGCCATGCAAATGCACTAAATCAATTCTCGGTGCACTCTCATCCATGAAGTTGGAAAGACCGGGCGATCGTCGGTAGAATTTCGGAAAAACAGAGGGAAATGCATTAGCGTCAATGTTTTCCCATTCATGATTGTCAATGCTCCATCGAGAGTCCTCGATTCCTGCCGCGACAACTTCAACGCCTAGGCTCTGACAGTGTATCGCAAGCGATTTTTGGACTCCATAAACACCTCCAGCCGCATGTGAAAGTGAAGAGGATAGACTCATGATACGAATTTTACTAGGAGACATTCTAAACGTTAGTGTAAGCGAACTAGATCCATATTGTGCAAAATTATTTACACGGAATCAAAAACGCGGACCAGATCCCTGCCATAGTTCGTCAATGTTAATTTTTGAACGTATTGATGTGCAGCGACTCCCATTTGCAATCGCAATTCTTTGTCGGATTGAAGCAACTTGATACTTTCAATGAAGCCATCGATGTCATCCGGTGCATGGATAAACCCTTCCCGTCCATGTACCACTGGAGTACCGCTATTTCGAGTTGTGATAATCGGTAATCCAGAAGCCATTGCCTCGAAAACGGCTCCAGCAGCTCCCTCACATGTGCTTGGAAAGAGAAAGACGTCAAACATCCTTAACTTCTCGGAAACCCTTGATCTTGGAATCGATCCGGAAAAACTCACGAAGTCGCTGTAGGCCGCTTTTTTTGCTTCGGAAATGCTGCACTTACCAACCATTTCAAATACAAACGAATCATGTTGGAGTTGTTTCGCAATCTCCAAAAAAACAGGGGCGTTCTTCCTTAGATTTACTTGGCCAACAAATCCAACTCTCAATGGCCCCATTCTTTTTGCGCGGTCGACAAACCCTATTGACTCAAAATCAGCGGGATACGGCACCAATTCAATCTTGCTAGGAGCGACACCTACTCGCTGCAGCCCCTCAACTACGTAGAGTGAAGGGGCAACAATCTTGTCTAGCAACGGCCATGTCTCGTTCTCAACCGTTCTCGCCAGCCGAAGCCCATCGAGAGGGCCAGATATTTCCCAACCTGGCCATTTCGCTTGCTGAGCCTCTAACTCTTCTAACTCAATTTCCGCAGGTGCAATCATCTGCTCTCCAACCAACTTTATTCCCATTTCCCGTGCCAATCGACATAGGTGTGTGTCTATGGTCCTTATGTAACAATAGATCCCCGTGGTTTCGCCAAATCCACACTTCTTGATCCATGCACTTGTCTTCTTAGAGGACTCAAACACAAATTCGTCAATTGTACGAAATCGACTGCGGTTTAGATTAAGTCGAATCGCAAGTAGTGAGTTTCTTGACACCAACTCGCTTGGAATCGATGGTGTGTATCGTTCCATCATCCTCTGCCCCAGCCCCGGATAAGTTGTTCTGACAATCCGTGCTGTTAAGGCTGCAATACTTCCAGGTACTGCATACCAATCAGCAAACATACGGTAAAGACAGCGCTCGATATGTAACGCTACGGCAACATCGTAGTTTCGACGCGAACCGTCCATCACGATTGAAACTTTACTTTTATTTATATTTTTAGAATTCACTCACTTGATCCTCCCTTTGTACGTACCACTTTCATTATACATTGCAAAATCAGAAATTGGAGGAGTGCCCGCGATTCCCTCAAGCAGCGAAATAAGGGCGGCACTTTTCTCAAACTTTCGCAGACGAACGAATGCTTGAAAACCGAATTCAAATGAGTGGGGTTAGGATGGCAGGCGTATGAACCGAAATACGATTAGAGGGCAAAGAAGGAGAATTGCTCCAGGCACAAAGGCTGCCGCAAACCCTTGACTGAGAAGCCATAGGCTGCAACAAGGCAAAACCATATACGAAAATAGCGAAGGAACCGAGCCAGTACTTCTGTAAGTCGCTAAATGTTTCGCGAAAAACAAAGTCAAGAAAAACCAAAAAACAGGCGCGAAGAATCCATACTGAACGAACGAATCCGCAAAGCCTCCGGCCGCTGCACCACTACCCTTGATGGACAGTCCGGAAACGCGATCAAGCTCTTCTAACAAGTCACTCGTTGGAAACCAGCCTGCGCCTATCATTGGCTTATCATTCCAAAGCTGTCTTGGAATCCAATGTATAAAAAGTCCTAGGTGCCCGGTTCCGAGCTGATAGGCCTGCGTGTCCATTACTGTTTCCATCAAATAGCCAGAGTTCACGAACTCGTTATCAGTAATTTTGGAAACTTTGGATGTTAAGACTCTTTGGAGGTCTATGCTTTCCCAAACATCACTCCAGGAACCTTGCGAGTATACGAACTTACGAGCTTCGACAAATAGCAACATCGCAAATCCAGTGGCCGCGAACCCCGTGACAACCAACAGTCGTCGCGGATCGCACTTACGAGCGAGTGGGGGCAAAAACAACACTATGATCGCAAACGGAAATAGTGGGCCTCGCTTCGCCTGGAGAATGTGCGGAAAGATAAACGCCAAAAACATAGCGGCAGAACAGACCAAAAACTTTTTCGACACCTTACTGTCCATCACGGAAACTGAATATGCGACCAGCATCATCCCGCAATACCCAATCTGGAAGAAAAGGTAAAAATAACCACTAGAACCCTCTAGTGTGATTTGGGAGTTTGCATTTCCGTTTGACAATGCGTTGGAGACCAAGTTTCTGTTAAAGAGATGGATAATAGTAGCAGACAACGCTAATACCATGCCCGTCCACCACATACGATCGTTCGGGTAGGAATGTTTCACAACATCTACATCAAACGGTCTGGACATACCAATATTCCAACCAAGCTCGATCGCAAGAATACAACTTAAAGCAAAAAGTAAGGATACGGATGCAATCGAGAGATCGATTATACCGTCGAAATTGTAGTAGGCCGTAAACCCCATATACGAATAGAAATAGAGGCAGATACAACCAGAAAGAAACGGGAACTCAAGAATCTTATTTGGATGTCGAAGTCCTTGGGTTACAAGCCGCGTACAATATGCGGTCATAAGGAACCAGCAGGTCCAAAAAAATATTCCATCACTCATATACAATTATTACTCAATTGCACTTAGGGTCACCAAGGCTCCAACATGCAACATCGGTTAAAAATTTTGTTTACGTCCGAAAAAACTTCTCGTATTGAGCAATGCGCTCTCCCATTGCTTGGAGACACTTGCGAAGCCATAGCGATCCTCGGTCCATTTTTGAAGTCGTTTGCAATCTATTTTTTCACTTCGGATCATTGACATCATCTTCAATAGCCCAACCTCAAATACGCTCCAATCCGTCCCTTCCGTGACGATAACATCTTCGTTGTCCGAACCCAGTTCTGCGGTTCCTCCTGCCGAAGTCGCAACGACGGGAATGCCCCTGGCCATCGCTTCCACCAAAACAAGGGGGAGTCCTTCAACAAGCGATGGCAAAACTACCAAGTCAACGTTTTCGAGAACCTGCGAAAGCTGCGCATGATTGTATTCTCCATGGAATGAGACACGGTCTGTCAGGCCGCTATGCTTAACCTTTTGGACTAAAACATCCTTATAGCCAGAGCCGCAATCCCCACCATAAAAGTGTAGCTTACTAAGTCCCAAAACATTGCGATTTTCGTGATCACTCCAGAAATCGATAAGCTGAGCGGGTCTTTTGTGTTCGACGAGTCGACCAAGAAAGGCCACGTTCAAATCTCGACTTTGGGATTCGCGAACACGGAACATCTCAGCGTCACTCGCTTCTCTCGAAGTTAGAAATGGAATTGTTTTGACAGGAATCTCAGGCAGGAGCGTCTTGAGCTTGCGAGTTACTTCGTTGGAGTTACCAATGATCTCGCTCATACCTGCGGCTACTCTATGACCAATAGATTCTCGCAATGGGCAATCTACAATCTCATGATAAATGCAATGACCTCCTGAAACACAGTACCTTTTTGCGACAAGATGCATTCTTCCTTCACCAATGCAGTAGACAACATCGAATGACTTACTCATCAACAGAGGCCACCCCCAAATTGATACCGCTTTGCCAATAAACGAAAGCCTACCAAAGCCAAACGGGGGAACAATGATTCGAATTCCGATTGACCTAAGTGCATTGAGTGACAAAGCGTCCCAATTTGTTGCTGGGGCGGCGATTGTCACATCCGCGCCTTTGCTCTTTAGAGTCTCACAAAGAATTGTCACGTGTGTCTGCGGCCCACCCACAGCCAACCCGCCGCTGATTAGTATCTTCCTCTTCGTCGGCACCCTCACCGTAGAATCACCCTCAAAAGCCATTTTGGAACCAATCGAGAAGCTAAAAGAAGAATGACAGCGCAGCAAGCAGCCATCCTAGATCCGTTGTAACAGTTCATTAGATTCCTTATCCGAAGTTCTGAGTAGGTTCCACGCCGTTCTTTGCACTGTCCGGAACGCTGAAGCATCACAGCTCTAGGAATACTTCGAAGATTAACAACATAAAAAAGCAAGTTTTCAATCGGTCCTCCTTGATGGCGTAGATGCCCCTCTGTTTGGACTCTTGCCATATCGACTGCTGTCGCTCGAGCTTGACAATCCCCAACGTGACGATCTGAGTCATCGACCTCCAAGCAGCAGAGATTACGGAAATGCACGCGCTTTCCACGCATGATTTCAAATAATATCGCCGTGTGTGGATAAATCGAATGTAAAAAGCGGGGATGAAAATATTGTAGATAGGCAGTTTGTCTAAAAAGAAAATTGCCAATAAACGTAGGATGGAACTTGCCAAGTTGCATCAAGGACTCGCGAACATCTCGGAAAATAACCTGTTGACTAGACGCCATTCTAATCCACTCACTATTACAATCTGCGTTTTTCAGGTTTAGTAACACGAGCGCATCTGCGTCTAAGCCTGAGCATGCCGTCAGCAAATCAACCACCCCACGAGGTACAAATATGTCATCATCCCCAAGCAGAAAAACAAATTCGCCAGATGCAATTCGGACGGCAGCATCCATATTGACGGAGAATCCCTGATTCTCTGGAAACCGATGGAGAGCGAACCGCAGGTTTGGATTTCCATCTACAACCCGACTAATAACAGGGGGTGTATCATCAGTTGAACCGTTGTCGCTAATACAGATTTCAACTTGATCGCCCAGCCGGTCCATCTCAATTTGGCCAGCTAAAATCGATAGAGTTTTCTGTAAAAACTTGCTTCTGTTCCAAGTTGGAATACAGATACTTAGTTTTGCCGACTTAGAAGTTCTTGACTCTATTTTTTTTCTCAGCGATTCAAAATGTCATGTTAACCAATATGTTTGCCGCTCCGTGTTGTCAATCCATAACAACATAAACCCAGAGAGCACACGAACCAAATCAATTTTTGCCATCCGAGAGTCCTGTTTACTCAACGCTTCCTTGCGTTCGATTAAAATAGGGAAGACTCGTCGGATATTCCTTTACTTCAACAGCTGGTAAACCTGCGTAGAGCCGATACTGCTTCTCGAAAGATTTATTGAGCAACGCACCCGCTCCCAGCACAGAATAGCTAGGAACCCTTGCTCCTCCCATAAGTAGGCAGCGAGTGCCAACAAAGCAATAATCGCCAATCTCAATTTTTTCGGCATGTTGGCGATTTTGATGCAGATCGATTGAGTGAGTGAGCAGTTGCGAACTGTATCCCGCTATCGTCGAAAAACTCCCGATTCGCACCGATTCATTGCAGTCGATAAGATGCCACATCGTGATCGCGCTACTAGTGCCAACATATAGGCTTCTGTCTCGTAAAGGTAGGTGCTTGTAGGAGTTCGACGACTCATCGCGAAAGCAAGTAACGTAATTACCCTGACCGATAGATGAATCCGCTCCCAGATGCAATCGATCTAGTTTATGAATGATGTTAAAATTCCCGATCCTGGCTCCGCTCTCTAAGACTAGTTCGGAAACATAAACCCAGGAAAAGCCGATGCGAGCGTCCTTGGCAATCGAATAGTTGGCAACTGTGGAAAGTAAGATTCTCTTTAAGCTCCACGGCAAAAACAACGCAATTAGCAATTTCAATTTCAAAAGTGAATTCATAGGAGTTCTAATTTAATCCTAAAGAACTTATCGAATATGTGCCTGCAAAACGCATTTATACGATTTATTTTTGTGGAGAAATCGTTGCCGCTGAACACCATGCCTTAGTGTAGACGCCTAGTTTTACGGCCTTTGGCATCCGCGTCCCTTTAGGCTAATCGTTCCAATTTGATCCCAATTCCTGATTTTTTCGGTATGCTCCATCGTTCAACAAGTTGAAAGAAGACGTAAGCAAAAACAACACTTACAACGACTCCTGCTAAAGTCATCCATAACGTCTCGTACTTGTAGTTTGGATCACCCGGTGAAATAAGCTGGTGGAACATCAGTAGCAGCGGGGCATGCACGGCGTAAAGGGAGTAGCTAAACACGCCAATATTTGCAAGCAACTTCCCAATTCCCTGTTGCCAAATCCTTTCACCCAGCGGAGACAAGCTCGTCCTTAACAAACTCGCAAAAGCGATCGACCAGAAGATTTCCGCCAACAAATAGTTATTCATAAGCGACAGGTAAACGCCAATAGGTATTGCCACAACGCTCGCCGAGAACCAAGCTTTGTCTCCGGCATCTCTGCATCTTCCTGCTTCAACCTCCGCAAGATAGAAGCCCATTGTCCATGTAAACCAATAAGGTAGGAAAATTGGTCCGCGCGCACAGCGATTAGTAAGCAGGCTCTCAAATCCGAACAACATTTCACAAACGGTGTAAAGCAGGGATATGAAAAACGTAAAGGCCAATACTCGAACCGGTCCTATCCGAAACGATAATGCGTATAGCAACGGGTACATAACGTAAAGATGAATCTCCATTGCCAGCGTCCAGAACACGCCATTGCTGCCAAACGAAGGAGCTGCATAACCCTGAAGTGTCAATAAACTAATCAAGAACGTAGATACGGAATTGTCCTGATTGGGGACTGAATGCCCAGACATTGCCTGGAGCCAATAATCTATCAAAGCCGTGAATAGTAGAGCACAAACATATGTCGGAAAAATCCGCCAGAACCGACGACTTGCAAACTTGGCCAAGTTTAAATCTCTAGGTTCTTTGGTCGCGAGATTGCGTGCACCACGCCTGTGTATACAGTATCCTGAAAGAACGAAAAATAATGTAACTCCAAGGCCGCCAAAGCTAAAGGGTGCGGTCAAATACCCTATCCAGGCATTCAGATTTGGCGCTAGGCCATGTTCTCTGTAGGTGGCGTTAATCCCGACCCAAAAAGATGAGCGAGAGTGGTACACAAGCACCGCCAACGCGGCCAAGCCTCGAAGCCCATCAATTGCATTCAACCTTCTCATAGAGTCTGCTCGTCAGTCCGCCTTCCGATCGCGACGACTTTTGAACGGTTCATGGTGCATTCAAATTTAGCGCGCACGAGAGGCCCAGTTGTCTAGAGTGGATTCATGGAAGTTGGGCAGATTGAGTAGCAATGGATCGCGCAGCCAAAAACCTTCTCTCATAGACGTAGTATTTTAACTGCAATGCAAAGTTTATCAAACACCACGCAAACCCAGGTGATCTTGAAAGCAATGAAGGCAGCCAGCCCGATCTGCGGACGGCCCCAACGACGGTCTTGTTTTGCAAGAGTTGCGTGCCAAGCTGGAAAAGGTCATGTCTGAGAGGCCAAGAGAAACACGCCAGCACCAAGTTTCTCCAAAAAACGGGTGCCGCAATAACGTCGAATGTGCTTTCCACACATTCGTTGTCAATGGCCCCGAGAGTTCGCACTTGAGCAATGAGACCATCACGAGCTTGCTCAAGATTCTCTATACCCCCCATACCGGTTGGATTGGAGGTTAGCGATGTTTGGCTCATCGTGTGCGAACGGATAAAAACGTATGTATTTGGGTTAATCACAAGGGCTCCAAATCTCGCAATGGCGAAACCAAAACGAGCGTCAAAATTCCAAAGTGATGCCGGGTGCAATCCAATCCCCGTCGAATTTCGAAAGAGCAAAGAACTCATGTGTATCATCGAGGATGATGTTCCCAAAATGAGATTCTTTGAGCTTACAGGCAAGCACGCGAATTTTGTCCAAAAATCTTTTCTTGGTGCATCTTTCTGAATCTCTCCGTTTGGCCGGTTGACGCATATATCCCATGGACTAAGCACCCCAACTACGTCGGATGAACCGCTAGCACAGTTCAGCGAGGATTCCAGGAAATCTGGACTCCAAATATCGTCGTCGTGCAAAACAATTCCCCAAGGCGATCGGACGAGCTGCATGCAACGGAAAGTACTTGCTACTATGTCCACACGTTTGTCATAACCGATGACACTCACGCGACGGTCGTCAAAACTTTGAACAGCATCACGATATGCACGATGACCAATTCCGTTCTCTACTACGATTACCCGGAAATCGCCAAATGATTGACTAAGTACAGACTCTAGAGTTTGTTTGAAATATGCGCCCGTTCCGCCGGCCGGAATTACGATATCGACCTTACACATTAATGTTGCAAGTTATGCTGGGACGATTCGCGAGACGATTGCATGAACGAAGGAACACAAATGTACCAAGTCCAAGGCCAATAACAGTGTTCGATGCCAGCATTCCCATGCCAAAAAACCAATAGTCTTTGAGTGGAGTCATCGCGATAGTGACTATGGTACAAATACTACAAATCATATTTACCGGCATCAACGGCTCTTGCTTGAACGCTCGAAGATAGCATGACTCCGCGTACATCACCGTTGCAGCCAACGCGGACGCGATTACCAATGCGAAGGGCCCAGGAGGAAGCATTTTTTCCAAAAAGGGTGCTTTGAATTGGTTGGCGGCTAACAAGGTGATAACGAGAACAAACCCCGCAAATGCGATGAAAAGTATCGAACGAGTCAGCGAGATTTTGAAAAGCGAATTCAGTTCGGCCAATCTACGTGATGAAGCCAGTTCTCCGAACTTGGGTACATTTGCATTGATCCACGTGCTTCCGATTGCACCGATTGTATAGCTGATACCTATAGTCATTCCAACTTTCCCTGCTTCAATAGCGCCATGCGTTTGGAATATAATAGGAGGTATCGCTTGGAAAGCAAAATAACCGGCTAACCAGCTTACTGCAATTCGCCATTGCATCGGCCATACCTCAGTAGACCAACTAAAGGGCACGTGTGATTTTTCCGTCTTCATTAAATCAATGACGGCATGGAATGATTGAGCGATGCACCACCACCATAAGATAATCGACGAAATGACCAAAGAAATGCAAATTGCATACAGCCCCAGACCGGCGTACAACGCTATCCAAAAACCAATCGAAGCTACAATTGTCGCAATTGCCTGAATCTTTGCTAATTCCCCTAATCGACCACAGCTAGAAATAAACGAGGTTATCGGTGTCGCCCCCCCCGATACACCTACCAGGAACGTCAGTAGGATCCAAGGAACGAACCAATTGAGGTTTTCCTGAGCTTTGATGCGATCAAAAAATAGCACACCGCTCCCGAGAACAACGGGTGTCGATATCAAGGAAATTAGCGCATATACAACTATTGCTGTCCTCAGGATGGAAGCGATTCGCCGTTTCGCCTCAGGTTCGCCTTCAAGTTGTCCCGCATCATTCCATTTTAACTGCGCATATTCATGGCTGAAGAATTGCGTCAAAACAACACCGAGCCCCAACTCGAAAAACACGGATATGCCCGCAACTCCCATGAATGCGTAATAGTAACCTTGTTCCTCTGGCGACATGCATGTCGCCAGCAAGAAAATATTGATGGGGCCACTCATTAAAGACCATAGGCGTCCAATCAAGATCGAACTAACGGTTTTGTCGATACCCCAAAAGCGCCAATAACGGCTTATTGTGTATTCTTTAATGGCTTTGGAACCAGTAGCAGTGGAATCCAGATTCGTTTTGAGACGCCCGATGGTAATGCTCTAAGTGCTTTCCATTTCAATTGGTTTTGCAAATGGTTCCATTTCCGATATTGGGCAGCCGAACGCTACTTTTGGGTAGGCATTGGCAAATGTGTCTACCATGATCTGAAGAAGACAGGGAGCACTCAGGTCTTGTGACAGCCAATCCATTGCTCCCTGGATGTCTTCACTGAGTCGACAGGTTCGAGCTGGAATTCGATAAGAATCGGCTACTCTTTCGAAGTCAGGGGCGCTGTATCCCCAGAATGTCGATTGATACCTTCCTTCGAAATAGCTCTCTTGAAACTGCCGAACCATACCGTGGCATTGATTGTTTATTACGATCATTTTGATTGGCAGATGATATCTTCGAACCGTCTCAAGTTCCTGAATATTCGTTTGAAATCCGCCGTCGCCCGCAATCATAACACACGGGCGGTCAGGTACTGCAACGCTCACGCCAATCGCAGCCGGGAGTGCAAATCCCATGGATCCCATTCCACCCGATGTTAAGAAGCGTTGATCCGCACCAAGTCTTAACGATTGGGCCGCCCACATTTGATGTTGGCCGACGTCAACTACGTATGCCGAAGCGGATGGGGTTGCCGCAGAGAGAGCGTGCATAAAACGGTTCGGATTGATGCCCTCGATCCCAGGAAGTTCACCATCGTCCGGCCATTGCTTCCTGGATTCGCCAATTTCAAATTGCCAGTCATCCTTTTCCACTTGCCTAAAAACTTGCGCAACCGCGAAATCCAAAAAGGTGCTCAGTTCGCTTATGAGTGTCCGGCAGCCTTCCACCCGATTATTCATTTCTCCTGATTCGCAGTCGACATGGAAGAACGACTTTCCCTTGCTAAATGCCTTCGTGTCTGAACCAGTCTGTCGTACGTCCAAGCGACTCCCAAGTACAAGAATGCAATCGGACTTATGCAATGCGATGTTAGCCCATCGATTACCATAGGTGCCAATCATGCCGACTCGGAGTGGATGAAGAAACGGAAGAACGTCGACTGCCATCAACGAATGTACAACCGGAACCCCAAGTTTTTCGATCAAGCGCAATAGCTTTTCCGCACATCGTCCAGAGCGGATTCCGCCTCCAATCAGGATCAACGGAAACTTTGCTTGATGAAGCGCTTTGAGTGTCTCCTCTAGAAAGGGTCCCATCTCGTCCGAACCAACCTTGCCCACTTTTGTAGGGCTAACGGGTTTGGGTTCAATCTGTGTTCGCTGAACATCCATTGGGATGTCCAGCAACACGGGACCGGGTCTACCGCTTGTCGCTGTCTCGAAGGCATGTTCGAAGCATTCTTGCAACAATTCTGGATTTTGTACCATCGTTGCGTGTTTTGTGACCGGGGCCGCCATCGACACGATGTCCGTTTCTTGAAATCCTAACTGGCGGATTGCTTTGTTTCCTTTTTGTTCATGTCTATTGACCTGACCGGTAATGAAAACCGCAGGCGTAGAATCAAAAAAGCAACTACCGACGCCCGTCAATAAGTTGGTTGCACCAGGTCCGCTGGTCGCCATTGCAACACCTGGAACTCCGGTCATTCGACCATATCCCTCGGCAGCAAAAGCGGCAGATTGCTCATGATGTGTGCTTACGATCCTTGTCTTTCCGTAGAGATGAATTGAGTCGAGTAGGTGCGTAATCATCCCACCGGACATCTCAAAAACTGCGGTAACGTTCTTCTCGTGCAGGGCTAGGGCGATATAGTCAGTTGCTTTCATTGAGTGACCTCTTTCTTGACCCAATCAATAGTAGTTTTGATACCCTCCAACAGTGAAGTTTCGGGTTTCCAGCCTGAAGCAACCAATTTGCCAATATTCGCTTCAAGGTGCTTAGGTGCATCCGGATTCTGTTCAATTTCTCCGAACCCAAGTGGCAAAGAGCTGTCGATTTGATCACGAATGCACTCAATGATTTGTCTCAGTTCTACCGCGTTGCCCGAACCCAAGTTAAAGATACCTTCTAAATTAGAATTGACAGCCGAATGAATGACTGCTCTGGCCGCATCATCCACGTATAGGTAATCCCAGTTCTGTCGAGCGGAAGTCAGCGACGGCTTTTCACCAGCCAGTAAAGTGGCAATCAAACTTGGGATCATTGCACCTGAGTGATCTCCAGGGCCGAAGCAAGAGAAAAGCCTCAGCCAAACAAATCGTATTTCGTTCAATTTGCACAACTGAGTTCCGATGGTCGAACTTGCAAGTTTCGCAGCTCCATACAACGTGTTAGGAGCACATGCAGAGTGTTCATCCATCGCGCTTTCTTTGGGGCCATACTCGGCTTGACTACCAAGTGCGACGATGGTGCTAACTCCAAGGATCTTGGCGAGCTGAACCAACTTGATGGATGTTTGGAGATTGCACAATTGCAAGGTCTCATTTCGATTTCCAGATGCGACACCAGTCCATCCCAAATGTAGAATGGTGTCCGGCCGGAAGCCCTGTAATGCTCCGGAAAGGACTGACTCTTCGTGCATGTCGCCGCAAAACACTTCGACATTTGATAAAAGATGGCCTAACTTACGACAAGAGGCATCGTTTCGAACAAGCACCGCAGTTGGGATCCTGGATTCAACCAACATCCGTACTACATGGCTACCGACAAAACCCGTTGCACCGGTTACGAAGCATTTCACGTTGCTGCCGTCTTACTTTTCACGAAGTCAACAATCGATTCATTGATGTAATGAATCATGGCAGACGAAAGCCCTGGATAGGTTCCAATGAATAGGGTGCTATTCATTATCTCATCGGCACCACTCAAATCCCCGATCACGCGAATGGAATTTGGTGTATCCAAAGTTGCTTGAACAAAAGCGGGTTGCCTCAATAGGTTCCCACCAAACAACATCCGATTCCCTATTTTGCACTCGTCGAGATGTCTCGCCAAATCCGTTCGAGTGAATGGGGCTCCAGGACGCACAGACATCTTGAAGCCGAACCAGGAACAGTCTGTACGGCAACCCGTGGAGTCCCAGTCGAAACTACCATCTACATTCCATTTGGTTGCATGGGTTGGCAAGGAAAACTCAATGAACTCTTCCAGCGATGCAAGTCCACTTCGCAACGCCTGCCAATTGTCTTTTCTTGCCTGAATGAAGGCAGGTAATTTTTTAAGTTGCACGCTTCCGATGGCAGCCTGCATATCAAGCGGCTTCAAGTTATAGCCAAGATGACTATAGATATATTTGTGGTCGTAACCTTCAGGCAATTCGCCGAGTTGCCAGCCAAATCGTTTGTTGCACGTATTGTCCTTGCCAGATGGGCACCAACAGTCTCGTCCCCAATCTCGAAAGCTTTCTACCAGGACCTTTAAAGCAGCCTGCCTGACGATGTTGACGGCTCCACCCTCGCCCATCGTCAAATGGTGTGGCGGGTAAAAACTTTGAGTCGACAGGTCACTCCAACTTCCCGTATATTTAGTCAAACTACCGTCGGGATTAAGCGGTGACTTTGCATAGTCAGCGATCAATGGAGAGTTTGCAGGGAGGGTGTACGAACATCCCAATGCATCGCAATTGTCTTCTATCAACCAAAGATCGTGCTCTTTGCAGAACGGAAGCACCACGGAAAGATCGAATGGGTTACCTAGTGCGTGAGCCATCATAACTGCTTTTGTTTTGCCCGGCACATAGGCATTTTCGAGTTGTTCGCATCTAGCATTTCCCGTGATCGGATCCGCGTCAATGAACACGGCTGTTAATCCATTTTGGAGTATAGGTGCGACCGTTGTTGGGAAACCTGCGGCAACGGTGATCACTTCGTCACCAGGGCGCAGTCTCTTGGCTTTGGGAAGCTTGGGGCTTGTCAAAGCCGATATTGCGATAAGATTAGCGCTCGACCCTGAGTTCACCAAAAGCGATTTCCGCACTCCCAAGAACTCGGCAAGTTGGTTTTCAAATTTGTCACCTTCGGGACCGAGCGTAAGCCAGAAGTCGAGCGTACTTGACACAGCCGCTTCGACTTCATCCTCGGTAAAGACTCTCCCTGCGTACGGAACAATCGTTTCGCCCGGGATAAACTTCGGTTGAATTTCCTCGTATCCGGGCCGGTTACTTCCATGGACTCGTCTTGAGAACTCACGAGTAAGTTTAAGAATCTCGGCCTTCAATTGATCGTTATTAAGTGCATTCATTGATGATATAAGCTATTGTGATTGGTTCATGGTAGAAGCCCATGGATTGCCAATTTCCGATGCGTTCGACTCAAACAGAGAGATATGTTGTGAAACCATACTGGTCGGGTCGGCTCCGCCGGTGACTGCCTGATACCACTCTGCAGTTCTAAGAATGGTCTCATCGTAGTCCCAAGTCGGTCGCCAGCCCAGCAAATGAAATGCCTTGTCGATTGCCAAATTTAATTTGGACGCTTCATGGTGCGCATTTGGATCCGAACGATCTATCCATTCGCCACCGGTATGGCTCAATATCGACTGGACTACGTCCGAAACGGTTCGATTGCTCAAAATGCTGGGCCCAAAATTAAACGCGGAGCAGTATTGCTCCCTGTAGGAACCAGAATCAAGATCTTGTGCAAGGGTCGAGCCGAGCCAAAGGTACCCTGACAATGGCTCGAGCACATGTTGCCATGGTCTTGTTGCATGCTTGTTTCTGACTGGAATCGATTCTCCTTTTGCGAGTGCTCGAAACACATCAGGAACGATTCGGTCTTTGGCCCAATCACCGCCACCTATGACATTGCCCGCTCGTGCAGTTGCAATTCTTTGCCTGGAGTTTACAGAAAAAAAGGAATTGCGGTACGCAGCAGACACCAATTCCGCACACCCTTTCGATGCACTATAGGGATCGTAGCCTCCCATGGCGTCTTCCTCTCTGTATGCATGCAACCATTCACGATTCTCATAGCACTTATCTGTTGTCACAAGTACGACTGAGCAAGAATGATCGAGCAACCTAATGGACTCGAGCAAATTTGCCGTTCCCATTACGTTGGTCTCAAACGTATCAAATGGAATGTCAAAGGAAAGCCGGACTAGAGGCTGTGCTGCCAAATGAAATATTATATCGGGCTCAGTCTCGTCAATCGTTGCCTTGAGCAACTCCCTGTCGCGAATATCGGCTCGCGTGTCAGTTGCAAGTTTCTCGGCCATTGCAAGCTGATCGAAAAGTTTCTCGTGCGATTGTGGATTAAGTGCAAAGCCATGTACCTGAGCTCCAAGTTGCAGAAGCCACTGACTAAGCCAACTCCCTTTGAAACCAGTGTGGCCAGTAACGAGTACAGAACGATTTTGATAAATGTCAGCGAACATTGGTACTATTTGATTACCAAGATTTCCAAGGAGCTTTTCCACTCGACCACAATGCTTCGAGATCAATCTTATCCCTCAAGGTATCCATTGGACGCCAAAATCCCCCGTGTCGATATGCGACAAGTTGTCCATCGTTAGCCAATTTATCGAGCGGTTGTCGTTCCCAAATGGTATGGTCACCATCCTTGATGTAATCAATGGCCTTGGGTTCTAGAACGAAGTATCCGCCATTGATCCATGAACCGTCGCCCTCAGGCTTTTCTTGGAACGATGAGACGATTTTCGCATCTTTTTCATCGAAGCCCAGGGCTCCATAACGACCAGGCGGTTGAACCGCCGTTAATGTTGCAATCTTGCCTTGCTTGCGATGGAAATCAACTGCTGCAGTAACATCGATATCCGAAACGCCGTCTCCATAGGTAAAGCAAAAGGTCTGGTCATTGAGATAGGGTTTAACCCGAGCCAATCGTCCTCCGGTCATTGTGTCGTCACCAGTATCGACTACAGTAACTCGCCAAGGTTCCGCATTGCGAGCGTGGACTTCCATACTGTTTCGACTCATGTCAAATGTTATATCTGACATGTGGAGGAAATAATTGGCAAAGTACTCTTTGATCACATAGCCTTTGTAGCCTGCGCAGATGATGAAATCGTTAATGCCATGGGACGAGTAAATTTTAAGGATGTGCCACAGAATCGGTCTGCCACCGATTTCGATCATCGGCTTGGGCTTTAGGTGTGTCTCCTCGGAAATCCGCGTTCCGAGACCTCCGGCAAGTATTACAGCTTGCATCGATTTATGAATGAATTGCTTGGACATGCAGTGGGAAGTGGGAAGTAGGCAGTGGGTGTCGGTTATTGATCTGTCATCGGTTGCGTGCCAGCCAGCAACTTCATGTCATGATCCACCATGAGTCGAACGAGTTCATGCAAGTGTGTTTTTGCCTTCCATCCAAGAATTCTCTCGGCTTTCGAAGCGTCTCCGAGAAGTGATGCGGCGTCAGCAGGTCGAACGAAGCGTTTGTCGAGTTCGACATGTTGTTGCCAATCAAGTCCCACGTGTTCAAATGCAATCTGAGCAAATTCTCGAACCGTATGACTTGTTCCGGTGGCTAGGACATAGTCATCGGGGGACGCATGTTGCAATATCAGCCACATCGCCTCTGCATATTCCTTGGCATAGCCCCAGTCACGGGCTGAATCGACGGAGCCAAGCATTAGTTTGGACTGGAGTCCGAGCTTAATTCTCGCCACAGCCAGCGTTATCTTGCGAGTGACGAAGTTCTCCGCTCGCCGAGGACTCTCGTGGTTGTAACAAATTGCATTGCAGAAGAACGAGCCGTGCGATTCCCGATAAACACGAACCATTTGTGTTGCAAACGCCTTGGCACAACCGTAGGGCGAGTTGGGGTTTTGTGGCGTATACTCATCCTGGGGTGATATTTTGGGCGTACCAAATATTTCGCGGCTACTTGCGTGAAGTAGCTTCGGGTTGTTCGGCTGATCTCGAAGGATCTCCATGATCCGAAGGGTCCCCATGGCAGTCAACTCGCAAGTGCTCTCTGGGATCTCAAAGCTAAGTCCAACGTGCGACTGGCCTGCTAAGTGATAGAACTCGTCGGGCTTTGTCTGAGCAATGATCCTACGTATCGAGGTGGTATCCGATAGATCCGCGTAATGCAAAAATAATCTCTTGCCGTAAATTTCTGTATTGTTGTATTGGGAAAGCAATCGTGGACGTTCAAGCGAGCTGCTTCTGCGAACGATCCCATGAACGACGTACCCTTTATTCAAGAGGACTTCGCAAAGATAAGATCCGTCTTGTCCGGTAATGCCGGTGATAATTGCTGAACGCACGATGATGGTGTTAAAGAATGAGAAAAACGAAATGGCAGAGATCAATCAGAGCAGACTTCGTGCCCGTGGGTGCCAATCTATCCCGTTTTTGCCAAAACAAAGTGTCAAGTCTGCATATCCCGCTGTTAATCGTAACCGCAGGCCACAAGCCCAATGGCGCTCAGTTTTTGTGCTGTCGCTTGGCGGGTGGTGTTTTCAAGCCTCGCTTTTCAGCTACCTTGAAGTTCTAGGTTAGAGCGCTTTTTGATGTCGGTAAAGCTGTTTCTCGAACGAAATACCCATCGGAGTTTTTGCAATCGGATTAATGAGAACAACCTGAATCTTCACATCCAATTGGAATTGCTTTCCACTATTTCGCGGGTTTCTTTTTCTTGATTTTCGGCCGCGGCTTGAGGATGGGGGTCAATTCATCGACGAAGTCCTGCGCGTCGCCAAAACTGCGGTAGACGCTTGCAAACCTTACAAACGCTACTTGGTCTACTTCCTTCAAAAACTCCATGCATAGTTTTCCGATCTCTTCGCTACTCACTTCTTTTTCGAAGTTGTCGAGAATGTGCGATTCGATCTCTGCGGCGAGTTTTTCAACGTCTTCACCGCTGATTTTTCGTTTCCAACATGCAGCCCTTAACCCCAATTCAATTTTAGAGCGACTGAAGTCTTGGTGAGTTCCATCTCGTTTTCGGACTTGGAGGAGCCCTTCAACGCGTTCATAGGTCGTAAATCGTCTTCGGCATTGATTGCAGAACCGCCGGCGACGGATGGCTTTTCCGTCTTCGACGATTCGGGAGTCTCGAACTCCGTCGTTATCACTGTAACAATAGGGACATCGCATGAATGAAGCTAACTTAAATCGAAACTGTTTGACGAAATCCGAATTAAGGCCGGATGTGGTGAAATATGGAACAGTCAATCGCCTTTATTTTCGCAGGCGAACCACAATTCTTCAACCCTAACACGCGTGATCCATCTGCAAAGTTGCTTTGAGGTCGCACCTAACGGGTTTGCGTACTAGAATTGAGGTTCGGAAACGTCGTGGCGGCTCAAGCTGACTCCTATTTTGCATTTTATTGAACCGTAGCCGCGCAACGCAATCAGCGTAATCATAGAAAGGTCGAAATGGATCAGTCCCCGCAAGTTAATACAGAACCGACAAAGGAAAAACGAGCCGCTCCTGCCTTTGTCCCGTTGATTTTAGCCGGCCTGTTTATGGTGACTGGCATTTGCGTTTTGCTGTTCATAGGCCGAGAAAAAGCTCGGATTATTGGCCAAACGATCACCGAACTCGATATCCAACCACTACTCAATGCGGACAAAGCCATTACCCAAGAGGCCATGAAAGGAAAAGTAGTTGTGCTTTATTTTTGGGGGTATTGGAACCGACCAAGCGCCACGGAGTATCCGGACTTTCTCCAACTTCAAACGAAATACAACGCCGACAGCGACGTCCTGTTCGCAAGCATTGCATGTAGCGACAGGACGAATGACACCAAAGACTCTCTTGCATTCTATTCCAAGAAGTTTCTGGGCAACCTGAGCGATCCAAATGCCCTCAACTTGCCTGTCTACTATGATCCGGCGGAATACACTAGAACTCAAATTAGCCAACTTCTGACGGCAGGAGGCTTTACGTATCCGACCACCATCGTCGTCGATGGTGCGGGGCGAGTGGTCGATGTGTGGCGTTCGGCCGTGCCGCCTGCCACGCTGGAGCAGACGATCGAGAAGGCCAAAAAGCAAACTCGAATTTAAAATCGCCAGTAAGGCGATTTGGGAGACTGAAAACTACCAATCATAATCCGATACGTAAGTGCGGGCCTGCGAAATTTTCCCTCACGTATGCTTCGGATTGGGATACGGCAATCTGCCGCTCGCCTCAGTCACAGTGCATCGCGGTTCTTTTATCTGGGACACGTCCATGTCGATCTTACCAAGCGTCGCCATAACCATGGGTGATCCAACCGGAATCGGTCCGGAGATCATTGTCAAGTCAATTGCAAGCGGTCAGTTCAGTCAGCGCTGCCGACCAATCGTAATTGGGCGATCTTCCATTTTGCATCGTGCGTCATTGGCTTCCGGTCTCGATCTGTCAATCGTGCCAATCGCGTCTTTGGATCAATGGCGACCCTCCGACGCAGAAGATCGGATCGGGAGACTGAAACTGTGGTGCTTAGAGACAGGTGATTCCGCCGCCGATCTGGCAATCGAACCTGTCGTGGATGTGCGAGGTGGCCAAGCCGCCTACGATTGTTTACTTTGTGCGGCCAAGCTTGCAATGGACGGTTGCGTGGATGCGATCGTAACAGCACCACTTCACAAAGTATCGCTTCAAAATGCAGGGTATGATTGGCCTGGCCATACGGAATTGCTCGCTCATTTGTGCGGAGTCGAGGAATACGCAATGATGCTGTACTTGCCACCAGGAAGGCCTCGGCACGGAGGGCCAGCCGGGTTCGGAGTTGTGCATGTAACGCTTCACATGGCACTTCGTGAAATATTTAATCATCTAAGCATCGAAGCGATCGGCGAAAAGATTCGGCTTGCAAACGACGTTTTTACTCGCATTCGAAACTCCCTCGGAATCGATCCCAAGCCTCGCATCGCTGTTGCTGCCCTCAACCCGCATGGAGGAGAAAGCGGTCGATTCGGTGCAGAAGAACAAACGATTATCGGCCCTGCTGTCGCAATCGCACAACGGATGGGCATCCATGTCGTTGGTCCTTTGCCAGTCGATACGCTCATGCCAAAGGCGGTCGATGGAGGTTTCGACGCGGTTATTGCCATGTATCACGACCAAGGCCATATTGCTTTGAAACTGCTCGATATGTTCGATGCCGTGAACGTGACACTGGGGCTACCGATCATTCGAACAAGTGTGGCTCACGGAACAGCTCACGACATTGCGTGGCAGAACAAGGCGGAGGCGTCGGGAATGGTACAAGCCGTGTTGACTGCCGCAAGAATGGCCGGGAAGAATCAAGCTTCTCAACAATAGATCGGTTTTTAGCGGTTGTAGGCTTGCAAACGATTTGCTTGCATCGCTGTTGGTTGACCGACGCGAGAGCCGAACATCTGAATGTTTCCAAAGCGTAGCCCGGCGACTCTCACGCTCGTCGCCTAAGGAACAGCTTGGATCGATAATCGATTCAAAGACGGAGTTGGTTGACCTGTGCTGGTGACCGATGCTACCAACTCGCCTTCAGTCGCCTGATCCAGTCGCAATTGAACGACACACGAATAGGCATCGTTGGCCCTGAAATATTGGATGGGTTCGAAGTCGATCTGCCTGTCGTTGTTGGAAAGTTTGTACTTCAAGTCTTTCGCTCGGATGGAGGTCAAGGTTGCTGTGTTTGGATACTGCAATCGAAGGGAAACTTGCTGATGCGGCTTGTTTCGTAGATTCTCCACTCGGATCTCGTACGAACCAACCTCGCCTTTCTTGACGGTATTGCTGACCGGAATGATCGTAACACTCAATTCTCGTTCAAGGCCGTTGCCTGCGGGCGGGTATCCGTTACCTGATGGAACGGGGACTCTGTTTGAGCCAAACCCGCTACGGTTCGGTGCGGGTGAATTGCCTGGCAAAACATCCCCTCCAGAGCCTGAATTGCCTGGCAAAATATCCCCTCCGGAGC
>Ga0194045_1000021_pt1 | contig 43799 bp, 28 predicted proteins | sample JunL6211m_MetaG_FD_161686 | JGI IMG/M metagenome (GOLD analysis project Ga0194045, IMG submission 161686) | Anoxic zone freshwater microbial communities from boreal shield lake in IISD Experimental Lakes Area, Ontario, Canada - Jun2016-L626-11m | ecosystem: Environmental > Aquatic > Freshwater >...
TGTCAAATATTTTCATGTGAAATTAATAGCCACAAAGAATTACCGATGTTGTTAAGGTTTAAAAAGGCGTAGGAGGCCTATAAGCATGGGCCAGATTCAAGCCTACCTTGGGGGTCTTCTTGGTGACACAAAAGCCCTAATTCCAATGCGACGGCCAAGGCAACTTCATAATCGATGTTTTTTAAAGCAAAGGAAACTTTTTCTTCTTTGGGCTTATTGATTAACTTCCAATGAATGAAAGTTACTAAAAATTCTTTAAGCGAGCTCTTTATGCCACGCGCTTTATCAATGAACGGAAAGTTGCCCGTGGAACTTTTAACATTTCCTATCAATTTGTTTGCCGGAATGTAGAAATCGTTCTGGTAATTTTCAGCAGATTCAAGGGTTGCATCAATAGATTGATTTTCACATTCACTTTTTTTGAGCCAGATGCTTGGCCCCTGCTGGATTACGGCTTAAAGCCAAACGTTTATATAAGCATGAAGATTTTTGACGCCTAAACTTGCGAACAGACCAGCTCTCATTGGTAGATTCGATCTCGTAGAACTGGCGTTCCGCAGTTTCTTTAATGGTGAGAAGCAGTATGTAATGGGACCAACTTAGAGTGAAAGGCGATTTCCGAGAAGCCTTCTCGGAAATTGGGTTTGAGGCAAATATGCGATGAATGGTAGTTCTTTTAAAAGACCTTTAAATCTTCTGGGCAAAGGATCATCCTAAACAGACATTAAGAAATGTTGCAATGAAGTAAAGCGATAAGTTAAAGGTTTTAAAATTCTAATAACCGTGCTTCTGTAATGCCGTACTCGCACGGTTATTGAGGTAGAGCCTCCCGCCTTACTTCACGAGCCATTTGCCTGCTTCGAGTTCCTGCTTGGAAGCATCGCCTGCATAGAGATTAAACTTAGTTGGGGCTCCTGCTTTTGTGTAAATATCTGAAACAAATGCGGGAGTTTTGGTTTCTCCTGCAAGCCAGATTGCATGAGGAGCGTTAAGCGCCATCATGCCTGGAAGATCCAAATACTTGGAACCACCTGGAAGGAAACTTGGGTTGCGGTAATCCAGAAGGTTCGAGAAGCGGAAGCCCTTGGTATCAACCGCAGCACGGTCGATTGCATCGCCTGCGAGAGCACGGGCAGCAATAACGACGGGGCCTATTTCCCCAAAGCCAGCCACACCAATCAAGGTGGGTTGAGGATGGGAACCAATCTTTGCGGTCTTAAGAAAATGGGTGAGGGTAAGCACATCGTGGGTGCGTTGTGCAAAAAGGGTGTGGTTATAACCATAAGTGAAACCAGCAAACTCACGTGGGTTTGAAACAAGCCTAGTTTGTTTCATGGGTTTGCCATCTTTCAAGAATGCTCCTTGGAAAAGAAGGTCTGCACCCATGACGGTTGCCCCTGCATTCAAAAGTTCTTGAACGCCCGCTTTGACTGAGCCATCTGCATTGTAAAGGGAAGATTTACCCGCATCGTCAAGCCAAACGACTGCCTGGCCTTTCCATTCCTTGGGGTAAAGCCAAGTAACGGGGAGTTCCTCTGCATAAGTTTTGTTGCGAATGATACCTGTCATCTCAACATACTTTCCTTTGTCTTTTTTATCGTTGAGAATCCAATCGGAATCACCAGCTTGTGCATAGGATCTGCCAATGATGATTTCAACCGCTTTGCCAATGCCATTACGAAGTGTTGCAGCGGAAGTGGCGCTGGGTTGCAATAACTGTTCAGAATCATCCTTAAAGTATTTTAAAAGGTAGCGTTCGAAATCTGGGCCATTAGTTTTTGGTTCGGGGTGCTCGGCATCCCATACGGTGAGTTGTGCAGGGGTAAGAGGATCAAAATCATTTTCAATCACAGGCGATTTGTGACCTAGTTTAAAGTGATGATTTAAGAAGGTGAAAAAAGCAGAACGACTTAGTGAGTTGTAATTGTGTGGGTGATGCTCGCCCCGATGCAGCATTACATTCTCTGGTTTTCCAAGGGTTGAGTAAAGTTTCTTAAGATCTGGGAACCCCTTGGTTGCCATTTCTTTGGTCCAATCGTTTGCGGTGGTCATGCCTTGTGGTTTGGGCGCGAAGAGTGCAGCGAATTCAACATTGCCTGAGTTCACTCTAAGCATTGAGGAATTTTCGCAGGTGCAACCGCCTTGCATCGAGGTGCTGACCATGACAGCGGGGAAGGAAAGTTTTAGGCGTGGATCGATTGCAGCAAGCAGCATGGTCTGGGTGCCACCACCGCTTGCGCCTGTCATTGCGGTGCGTTCTGAATCCACTTCAGGAATACTGAGTAAGAAATCCATGGAGCGAATTGCGTTCCAAGTTTGTAGGCCCATGATGCTCTGAAGATTAGATTCAGCTTGTGGGCTATAGAGGCCCCAGTTTTCGGTTTTGTTCATTTCGGGTCGTTGTTTGCCGAAGGTGTGAACAACTTCGCGCGAGAACTGGTGGGAATCAGAATCGCTGAGCATATCCCACTGCCAAACAACGCAACCCATGCGTGCGAGTTGGATGCACATTGCTTGAAATCTGCTAACACCGCCTTTTTCGAATCGTTCTTCGCCGGTTGCGATTTCGTGACGAACTTTATTTGGTGCTTCTTCGCTAAGTCGAGCATCTTTCCAATGGCCGTGGGCGAATAAAACGCCTGGGACTTTGCCCTTCACATTTTTAGGTTTGTAGAGATTACCTGTAACAAAGAAACCGGGGCTGCTTTCGAAATAGACTTTTTCGACGGTGTGATCGGGCCGATCTATTTTGCCATGAATCACAGCTTTAAGTGGTGTCTTGGTGGGCATGGGCCAAAGGCCTTGTGAAAGTAGGATTTGTGTTCGCACAAATTCTGCTCGGGTATCCCATTCGATTTTGGTTTTGGGCGGAGTGAAAGGGAAGTAGCCATTGAGATCTTTGGGTGGCGCCAATCGTTTATCTGAAGGAAGAATATCCGCCCCAGAAACAAACAGTGGAGCTAAGAGTAATCCAGAAAGAAAAGCGGAAGCAAGTTTAAGTTTCATGGTTCATGTTTCCAGAAAAATACAGGCAGGGATAACAATATCAAGGATAATAGTAAGCCACAAATAGTGTTAATGCCAGCGAAAGCACGATTTAATAAAGAATGAAGATATTTGATAAGGAAGCCTGAATGGGCAATCTTAAAATCAATTCTGTCCGAATGATCGAACCCTAATGCAGGGAAAATAGTAATTCTTTGGTAAAAAATGGGGATATCAATAGGTTTTCGATTAACATGGAACTGTAATTAAGGACTTGGTTAACCTACCGTACTCAAGTGTAAATATGTCTCAAACTATTCGTTGCATGATTAAATTTAGCAGTATTATTACTGTCCTTTTTTTAACGGTTGAGCTTCACGCTGCCCAACCTACTGCAATAGAGTCTGGTTTTCAAAAGCATGCAGCTCCCTTCTTGAAACAATACTGCGTTCAATGCCATAACGCAGAGAAGATGAATTCAGGGATTCGAGTGGATCAGCTTACTGCTGGGTTTACAGATAATGAGATCCGCCTATGGGATGCCATCTTACATCAGGTCAAGGATGAAGAGATGCCCCCGAAAGGCAAAGCTCAACCCACAAAGTCGGAGCGCCAGCAACTGATATCTTGGATCAGGAGTTCCACAGATATTGCCAGGCTTAGGCCAACGCCCAAGAATGGCGGTGCGAGAAGGCTAACGGTGGCCCAGTATAAAAACACGCTTCGAGAGTTGCTGAAGATCGAAGATAACTTTACTGATATCTTGCCACCCGATGCTGTTTCTCGTGATGGGTTTTTAAACAACCAAGCCACCTTGCAACTTTCGCCGTTGCTTTTGGAATCGTATTTCGAGATCGCAGAGAAGGCGCTTAAAGAATGTATCTTTGAAGAAAAATCAAAGCCCACCATACAAAGCTTTCGTATGGATCTGGGTTCAGCCATTAATAATAATCCTTGCCCTGACCAACTTATCTTGGGCGCAAACAGCCTTCTGCTTAACAATAAAGATTTCAAGGTGACTCAAACTACTCCCATCAAAAGTTTTGCTTTTGACCCTTTTATCATGCAGACGAAATTTCGTTTCATAGAAGGGTATGCGGGTAATGGTACCGTTCGTGGTTGGCGAGATTACGACAGTATTTACCATGCGGTTTATGCATGCATGCGTGGCACCACTGGCTATCCCAAAGGTTTGGCCTATAGTTCGGTACCGCAAGGGTTATTATTGCGGCCTGCGATTCCCAGTGCTGAAATCTTTGGCGTTGATAGCACTTATGGCCCAAGGGCAAACTTTAAAATTGCGCTTCGTGAGCTGCCCAATCAGGGCCGTTTTCGCATTACGGTTAACGCTGCAAAATATGATGATGGCCTGCTGTTAGATCCGGGTGCGACTGCCCAATCTTCAAATTCGGAAAATGTTGTTGTTTGTAGCAACCTATCAGATTCTGCATCCATCATGATCAAGCAGGCAGGCATTTATCAGGTTGATGTTCATGCTGCAACTCGCGAAAAACTAGCCAAGCAGGATTCTTCTCGATTAGTTGATAAGTTGATCGGAAATTGGCATTTGAATGGCAATGTGCTTAGTAATCCCGATACAAAAAATCTTGCAGGGCAACTTCAAGGCGATGCTAAGTTTATCAATTCGCCTTTTGGCAAAGCCCTCTCTCTCGATGGTAATGGCGATTCGGTTTTAATCCCCCGTAATGAATCGATGAATGTTAAGGATGGCGAGTTCACGGTTGCTGCCTGGATTCATCCGACTCAACTCAGGCAAGCCGGGATTGTTTGTCTGGGGAAGTATAGTTGGACCAATGGCTGGTATCTTGACATGCCCAATAACAAGGGTGTTCTTAGAATTGAAACGGCAGGCCCTGATAATCAATCTAATGGCACCGTTACTTCGCCCCCGGGTACGATTCGTGCCAACGCTTGGCAGCATGTAGCAGCGGTGGTGCGACGTGGTAGTAACGAAACGCGTTTGTATGTTAATGGCTTCTTGGTGGGCAAGGGCGCGATTGGCTCAGCAAATCTTGATAACCCGAAGGTTGATCTTTATCTGGGCCGAATTCAAGATGCGCAGCAATTCAAAGGTGAGTTGAGTCAGGTCAGAATTTATCAGCGGGCGTTGGATGAATCAGAAATACAAGCTCTGGTAGAACCCGGTAGGAAATTTGTGCAGCAGCCTCGCGAGAAACCTCCGGAGTTTACATTATCCCTAAGCGAAAGGCAATTCTCAGGCACCTTAAATCAGCCTGCGTTTGTTGTTGTTAGGCTGCCTGCAGGCGAGATTAAAGTAAATGCTCAAACGACTGGTGCGAAAAGTTTTGATCGTATTGTTTTTACTCCTTTGCCCGAAACGCATGAACTTGCCCAGAGGTTTAATCTGTTTGAAAAGCGCACGCTACAGCTTGGGGTCTCCATGGGTTTTCGGCGTGACTGCGGTAGTACACTTGCCCTGATAGGCACACCAAAACCAATTACTTCTAATAAGCCGACTGCGTTTGTGTTTGAAGGCGCTATTCGAAATTACCCGAACCCTGAAGTAGAAAAAGACAATGTTAATTATCTAGCTGGAGTTCGCGAAATAGGTGTTCATAGTGAATACACCGATGGCCGTGAAATGCCAAGATTGTTGATTAGTTCGGTGGAGTTTGAAGGACCGTTTTATGAAACTTGGCCCCCTGCAGCGCATAAGAATATCTTCATTGATTTTGATAACAAAGATGATGTTACTGCCTATGCCAGAAAGATTATCACGGAATTTGCTGCTCGAGCATTTCGTTCACCGATTAATAAAGAAACAGAATCAGCGTTGTTCGCAGTGTTTGAAAAATCGATCAAATCGGGGAACAGTTTTCAGCAAAGTATTAAAGATGCACTTCAGGTAGTGCTTACTTCCCCACAGTTTTTATTCTTGATTGAGAACAGCCAGACGCCCAATCCCGAGCCATTGGACAATTACGAATTAGCATCGAAGCTCTCTTATTTTTTGTGGAACGGCCCGCCCGATGAAAGGGCGTTGAAGCTTGCATCAACAGGCGAACTGCGTAGCCAGATTAATGCTGAAGTTTTGCGCTTGATTGCTGATAAACGGTTTTCTGGATTCATTGATGAGTATGCATCGCAATGGCTTGCACTTGAAAAGTTTCAGGTATTGGAGCCCGATAGAAAGCAGTTTCCAAAACTTACCAGAGATACGAGGGCGCAATTACTCAAAGAACCTGGCCAATACCTTCAATATTTGATTCGAAATAATCTGTCCGTTAAGAATCTTGTTGAGTCCGACTTCATCCTTGCTAACGAGGTTGTTGCAAGTTATTACGACCTTGGTGATAAATCTCAAAGCGGTTTTGATTTCATTCCCATCCAGCATGGCAAAAAAGAACTAGGTGGATTTCTGGGTCAGGCTGCAATCATGGCAGGGCTTTCGGATGGGCGCGAATCCAACCCCGTAAAGCGTGGCGCATGGCTTGCCCGAAGAATTATTGCAGAGCCACCCGATGACCCACCACCCAATGTGCCCGCACTTGCTGAAGATTCAAAAAAGTTATCTCTTCGCGAAAGGCTTGAGCAGCATCGCAACCAAAAAGGCTGTACCCAGTGTCATGCGAAAATTGATCCTTGGGGAATCCCGCTTGAAGAATTCGATGCAGGCGGTCGATTAAAGTTGCAGAAGATCGATACCCGTTCGGTACTTCCCGATAAAAAAGAAGTTCAAGGGTTTGATGATCTAAAACACTATTTGACAAATGATCGGATCGACCAACTTGCTTTTAGTATGTTGAAACATCTTGCGATATATGCCACCGGGAGAAATCTTTCCTTCAATGAGCTTGAGTTTCTCAAAAAAGAAGGGTTAAAATTGAAAGCGGATGGATATTTGATGCAGGATATGATTCTTTTTGTCGTCAATAGCAGGATATTTACCGAAAAGTAGAGTATCATTACAATGCCAGTGACCCCTAGAGCACACCAAGCAGAGAAACCAATGAGTTCAACCCAACAATTAGATCGCAGAGCTTTCCTCATGGGCATTGGTGGAATGGCAATGGCTTTGCCCGTTTTGGATGCCATGGGTGCGGAAGTGGCTGAACAAATCCCCAAACGATTTTGCGCAATCTATACTGCTAATGGAATGTCGCTTCCCCGAGCGGAACATGGCATGGATGATTGGAGCTGGTTTCCCTCTGCTAAAAATGGCAACGATTTTGTTTTTGGTAAATCCACTGAACCATTTAGCCCTTACCGTAATCAACTGAGTTTCATGGGCGGTTTGTATCATCCAAGTGGGCCCAAAGCCGATCCTCATGTATGTTCTGATATGTGGCTTACGGGCGCCCCGCTTCATAATCCGAAACCAGGAAGTTATAATTCTGCGGGCTTGGATCAAGTGATTGCGCAGCATACCAAACAATTCTGCAGGCAACCTTCGTTGGTGCTATCGATCGATGCAGGTACTGGATTTTTATCACGCACCGGTACGATCTCGTACAGCTTGGAAGGCAGGCCCATCCCTGCGGAAAATAACCCCAGACGAATATTCAACCGGTTGTTTCGAGTCGATCGTGATTCAATGAAAACAGAACGCGAAGATCTCAAGCGTCGCATTAAACTAGTTGATGCAGTGGTTGAAAGCACCAAGGCGCTGAATAATGTGCTGGGTAAATCTGATCGTGAAAGGCTGGAGCAGTATCTTACTTCCCTTAATGAAGTTGAATCTCGTTTGATCTCTTCCGAGAAATGGGTTGATGTACCATTAAAGAAACAAGATTATGCGCATTTGAACCTTAATGTAACTTCTGAAGGTGAGCCCGCGGATTACTATCGTAATATGTTTGATCTGATCGCATTGGCATTTGATGCTGATATCACCAGATCTGTAACTTTCATGTTGAATCGTGAAGATGGTATGGGCATCAGCGATACCTTCCCACTTAAATTGAATCTATCAAAAACCCACCATGGCCTTTCTCATGCCAACGATAAGGCGGGCCAGTTGGACTTTGCAAAGTATGATCTCTTCCTGAGTCAGCAGGTTGCACATTTCCTTGAAATGTTGAACAAGTACAGAGATAAGAATGGCTGCATACTTGATAATACGATTGTGCTGTTTGGTAGCGGTGCAAGCACCACGCACAATCCAAGGAATCTTCCAACCTTGATTGCAGGTGGCGCCAAGATGGGTTTAAAGCATGGCACCTATTGGAAAAATAACGATACCCGCATGTCGAATATGCACCTGAGCATCCTGCGATCTATCGGGGTCGAGAAGGAATCTTTTGCAGACAGCACGGGCGCTTTGAATAGTCCGGTTTTCACCCGTGCTTAATGCTAGCTTAGGTCGAGCCTCTATCTGGTTTTTAGTTTTGCCAGAAAGATATCGTTGCTGCCTAGGTTTGTAAACTCATGTTTGCCAAACATTGCATTACCACTGCAAGCCCCGGATAGATAAAGATTGCCTGAAGTATCTGCAACAATGCTGTAGGCGTGATCGGTGCCCTTGCCTGGCACTTGGTTAAACCAGCGAGCCTTTCCAGCCTGATCAAAACTGATGACAAAAATATCTGCAGATGCTGAAGAGGTTTTCTCTTCGCCTTCAAACAAAACCTTTCCAGTAAATGAACCCGTAAGGAATGAATTACCCTGGTTATCGGTTGCTACACCCAGACCGTAATCGATGCCTGGCCCACCAGCGGTTTTAGTCCAAAGTTCTGATCCATCAGCTCCGAAACTCATAAGCAATAAATCGCTATCGCCATTGCTTTTCACTACCCTATCTTTAAGCTTGAGATCGCCCTTGAACATTCCAGAGGCCCAAACATTGCCATTTTTATCTGCGGTGATTTCATGAATCATAGCCCCGCTGCTGCCATGCCCTTGGGCAACCCAATGCACCTTCCCAGAGGCATCAAGCTTTGCAACCAGAATATCTCTGCCCATTGCGTTGGTAAGTTTAATATCGCCAAACGAACCTTCGCCACCGGTATGGCCACCCACAAAACAATTACCTTTACCATCAACTGCAATGCCATGGCCGCTGCTGTTGCCTTTGCCCTGGGGAGTTTTAGCCCAGAGAAGTTTGCCATCGGTGGTGTAGCGGGCACAAAAAACGCGTGATGAACCAGGCTCTGAAAGTTTAATTTCATCAAAGGTTCCTTCGCCTGTAAGGGCGCCCGTCACAAATAAGTTTCCGAGGGAATCCACTGCGATGCCATGGCCGTAATCGGAGCCTTTGCCACCAGCGGTTTTAATCCAAAGCATCTTTCCCGAAGAGTTATACTTTGCGACAAAAATATCGTAATCGCCTGAATTCGGAAGCGATACATCTTCAAACTTTGCATCGGTACTTTCGTAATGTCCAGTCACATAGGAATTTCCCGCATCATCCACTGTGATTGCATAACCACGATCTATTTTCGAACCGCCACCACTGCGTACCCATAGGAACTTTCCCTTGGGATCAACCTTGGCGATGAAGAAATCCATGAGTTTGTTGCTGGTGAGCGTGAACTCGCCAAAAGTTGCGGTGCCTGTGAATTCGCCTGTTAGGTAGACATTGCCTTTGCCATCGACTGCGATGCCACGAGTTTTATCATGCAGTTTACCACCCGCCTGGATCACCCAGTCAAATTGAGGTGGAGTCTCCTTTTCAGCAGCATGAATAGTATTACCCAAAAAGAGTCCAAGAATAACCAGCACATAATGTCTCATGAAAAATCCTCTTAATATTAGGTGTCTTATAGTACTTTGCAAGCTTGCAGTAAAGTTTCCTGAACTACAAAATCGTGATCATAGGAAAAATCGGAAGGCTTTTCTTTACGGATAATACGAACCATGTCTGCTGCATCTGCAACATAGCGGTTGAACCCCTGGAATTTAATTACTTGTGTGCCCTTCTTGTATTCACCTCGTGGTTTTGAAAGCGAAAGCTTGACCGATGGATTATCCAAAGGTTCGATCTCGAATGTTCCTTCGCTGCCACATACCACAAGATGCCTTCTGCTGCCTCCTTCAACTTCCATCGCAGATGTTTTGACACTCGCAATTGCTTTTGGATAGGTGAGCACTGCAAGCATATTGTCCATTAAACCATCATCAATTGTTGAGGCATGCTGGTTGAATCCTTCAACTTTGGTTGGTTTGCCCAGAACGCCAATAACAAGATCTGTGATATGGCAACCCAGTTCGAACATGATGCCACCTTTGAACTTGGCAAGCTGTTTTCGTTCAGGAGTTGAAACTACTTTGCTCATGACGGTATGCACTTCGAAGATATCGCCCAACCAGCCTTTTTTAAGGAAGTCACGAAGTAGAATAACAGCGGGGTTGTAGCGATACATGAATCCCATCTGGGTGAGAAGGTTTTGCTTTTTCGCATTATCAAGGATGCGTTTGTACTGGGTGAGGTTATCGCCTGCGGGTTTATCGAGGTGAATATGCTTGCCCGCAGCAATGCAAACCTCAGCAGTGTCTAATAGATCAGCAACCCGGGTTTCTACAAGCACTGCATCAAGATCTTTTATGTTTAGGAGTTCATCGCGTGTCATCCATTTCAAATCGCTATACACGGGTTGTGCCATTGCGCTTTTCTTAAGCGATTCATCGGGTTCAACGATGCCAACCACTTCGTAATCGGGGGAAGCCCGGTAGACAGAAAGCTTGCTGGCATGAGGATGCCCCACGCCTATCTGCCCAACTTTAATTCGCTTCTTAACCTGGCTTGCATCACTATTTTGAGGAAGAGAAGTAGCGAGAAGAAGGCCCGCTGCAGAATGTTTCAACCATTGGCGCCTAAGCATGATGTTGTTCCTTTGCTAAAGATATTAATCGAGAGGTTTCTTTTCGATATCGGAAGGGTTGACCCAGCCTGCTTTCAATTTTTCACCTTTCATATAGCGATCATAAAAATTCACATGGGCCTTGTTGGAGTGCAGGTATTCGTCAAAGAGATTGCCCTTGCCCTCCATGCGCGGATCGCCTTCTGCCTTCAATTTCGCAAACATCTGGTTTTTCAAAGAGTCACAAAGTTCTGCATTGGCAGGATTCAAGGCAAGATTATTTAAACAATCAGGGTCTTTCTCAAGATTGTAAAGTTCTGCACCGGGGCGCTTTGCAAAACACCAGTTCCAAAACTTATCTGTAGGGTTGCTTCGGTGATCTTCCAAAATCAAACTCTTGGTGGGGCTTGCATCAACATTCAAATAACCTGTTTCCGGATTGCAGGCAGGCCAGCGCGAAGGTTCAAAGTTATGAAGATAAATTAAATTTGATTTGATGATCCCACGAATGGGATAACCAACATCGCCCGGTCTGCCAATGTCGTGTCTTTCCATTCCAATAAGAACATGATCCCGAACCGGATTGATTGAACCGGATTTTGCAGAAGCAAATAAATCTTGAAGACTTAATCCCGGAGTAGGTGCCATCCCTGCCTTCTTCCAATCAAGATTTGCAACCCCAAGAAATGTGGGCGCTAGATCTATAAAACTCACATAATCATCCACCACTCTTCCCGGGTTAGTAATGCCTTTTTTCCACATGATTGCCAAGGGCACATGATTGGAATCGATGTAGGCACTGCCCTTGCAGCGAGGAAAAGGCATACCGTGATCGGAAGTCACAACGATAAGGGTGTTGTGCAATAACCCTTGTTTTTCCAGTTCATCAAGCATCCTTCCCAAATGCTTATCAAAGTGTTCTACCTCGAATGCATAATCGAGCATATCATTTCGAACGGTATCATTATCGGGCCAATACCCGGGCACTTTGGGAATGTCAGTAAGCTTCTTACCACCCTTGGCAATGCCCGAGCCAAATTCATAACCACGATGGGGCTCTAGCCCACCGTACCAGAAGGCCCAAGGTTTTTCCTTCGAAGTGGTGCTGAGAAAATCTTTAAAGTTCGCAGCATAATCATTGTTGCTGATACCGTTCGTGGGGGGCGGAGCTTTATGATCATTGAAAGGTTTCCCAGTCATCTGCCTGGGTTTGTTTTTGTCATCCATTGCAACACCAGGGCCCCAACCCTTTGCAGTATGGCCTACTTGCCATTGGTTTTCTGAAAGCGCTTCGCCCCATCCCTTAAATTCTTTGGGGAAGTAACAAAGATGGTTGGCAGCTTCTTTAAGTTGCCAAGAATTTCTACCTGTAAGAATGCAAGCACGGGATGGAGCGCATTTGGCATTGGGAGTAAAAGCATTGCGAAAGAGAATACCTTGTTTTGCTACTCGATCGAAGTTGGGAGTTTTCACCCAAGAGCTACCATAGGCGCTTGCATGAACGCCCCAGTCGTCTGCAATTGCGAAAAGAATATTTGGCCTACTTGGAATGGTCGTATCTTGTGCTGCAACTGACAAGCAATTTAAAATGAAAATAGTTTGCAGAATCATGGTAGTTTTTCCCGGGTCTTTAGATCGAATTTCTCGCCTGCGTTTAAAAAGAAATAAAACTTCTCGCCCTCTGCAGGTATACGATCAGGATCATAAATAGCCACTTTACTCGAACCTATGACTTCCAGATTGTTTCCTTTTATGATCACTGCGGTGTCTTCATCAATTCCAATACCAAGAAGGTGCCGATGTTTTTGCACCACCGCGATAAGATCATCTTCTCGCTTGCGCTTGATAAGGTGTTGATCAATTGCACAATCCTTAAGAAAGCCTAAACCAGTTTCATAGCCTGGCGCCATCATGATGGTGTTACCTTCCCGGGCTCCTCGCACCATGTATGAACTTTGGATGGAAGCGCCCGCAGAGCTGCCGCCAATCACTCCGCCACGATCTAAAAGATCAAACAAAGCTTTCTGGGTTTTGGTGTTGAGGTAGCTGTCTGCGTAGCGCCATTGCCTGCCGCCATCGAACCAAACCCCGGTCGCTTGTTTAAGCGCAGAAGCGAATTCATCAGAGTCTGCAACTTTTTTATCGCGGGTGTGAAGTACAAAAACTTTTGCAGCCCCAGCCTTGCGTAAAGCAGGCGCGGGCCTTGAGTCATTATCAAATTTGTCTCCCTCAAGTGCGGTAGGCACCACTGCAATTACTGCCTTATCTCCACCAGAAAGTTCGAGAAATTTCTTCATGATTCCAGCATCTTTACCGCCACCACCCACGATGAGAAGCGTTCCCTTCGCAGGGCCGATGGTGCTAGGTTGGGAGGGAGTTGCAAGTTGTTTTTCAAGCCAAGGCGCTACTTTTTCTACCCAGCGAACTGCATGTTCTCTCTGACCTTTGCCATTGAAATGCACGCCTTTACCATTGCCATCCCGGTATTCACTTCCGAGCTTATCCGAGTCTGGGCCTTCGAGGGCGATGGTGTTGTTCCACAGTGCTTTTTGGGCATTACGAATATCTTCAGATCCTTGGTCTGCAGGCGAATGATAACTAACCTGAGCGACAAACCAGGGGAAATCCCAACCCACTTCCCGACGGCTATCACGAATAAGTTGCTCTAAATATTTCTGATAGAGTTCGCCTTTCAAAGTGCGTTTTGGGTCTGCTTGGTTAGCATCTGATTCCCCTTGATGCCAAAGCACTGCTCTGAAACCTTGATTGCCAAGGGGTTGCAACTTCGATACCAAGCGTTGAAAGATAATACCTTTGCTTTCCCATTCACCGGAATCAAGTTTTGTTACATTCCCAAGAAGCGTTGGAGGGTTAGGGAAAGTTGTTTTTTCGGGAAGCCATTCGCGGATGCTACTAGCGCCTACACCTGTAGCTACGATACCTACAGGGACATTAAATTGTTCAGCGATTGCATCAGCGAATGGAGGGATGAAACTGCCACCGCCACCACTTGCGCCGGGCTGGGGATCGTTTGCTACTTTCCAACTCTTGCCATCGTATGCAACAACCTTGTCAGATTTTGGGCTGAGTTTTTCTTCTGCGTGGTTGGCGGAGTTGGATTGACCTGCGATGACGAAAACTTCACCCACGCCCACATGGGCAACCGAGGCAGAAATAAAAGGGATGTTTTGTTCAAGGGCCCGAACTTCAACTGCGTACCAAGCGCCAGTTGGCGCCTCTAGATTGCCCCTAAAAGATTCGCCTTTGGGGGTAGCAAGAAGTTTTTGCCAGTCTCCTTTTATTCCTTTGCCAATTAAACGAGCTTCGATTGCACCAACCTCTGCTTTGGTTGTTTCAAGTTTACCTGCAACGATGATTTTTCCTTTGTCCTTCGAACTGCGTTGAACGATCTGGTAGTCAAGGGGCGTGTTGATCGTAAGGGTGTCTGCCAATAGGTTGGAGCAGAGAAATATTACCGAAAGAATAGCAGATAAAGTTCGCATGGAATTTATTCCTGAGTCAATTTTGAATCTCGAGGCTTTAAGATAGCATAATGGCTTTTGAATGTGCATGAGAAATGTCTATAGAGGTATTCAGCTTATGATGGGGTGCTTTTTGCCGATAGGAAAAGCAGAAAGCCCTGCGAGTGATTTATTCACTCGCAGGGCTTTAGTAATTAACACTTAAGGTTTGTTATTTCACACGCTTCCAGATGTGAACCCATTGGCCGCTTTCATCTTTTTCCGTGGTGAACTTGGTTGGTCTTGGTTTGCCTGGCATCGAAAACGAAACTTTGAATTCATCTCCATTGATTTCGTAAATACCCAGAATGGTTTTACCCTTGTTACGGCCACTGCCATCGGTTGCATCAATAGTCTTGGGTGATTTGGTGATATCAACGGTCTGAATGCCTTCAACGGATTCACCGGCTCCTGAATTAAGGGTGTATTGGCTACCCTTGATAACCAATTTAAAATCCTTTAGATCTTCCTTGTTGAAGGGTTTACCATTGGTTTCGCCACCCCCTCCAACATAAGATCCGTTTAATTTTTCATCAACTTTTGCAGTATCCGCGGCAATTATAAACCCGATCGCAATAATTAACACAATACTTTTTCGCATGGGATTGATCCTTGAAGCAAGGTGAAGATCATTTGGATACACTTAAAGACTTATAAACATAATGAGTCAAAAAAACAACAAGGAATTTGATCCATCTTCCAATCACTTTCTTGGTTCGGCGGGCTCTTGGAATCACCCTGCCGTGGACTCAGTTGCCACATGTTGTAAGACTGCCTTCCGTAGATAAGTGAGCAATTTGCCGTACATTATAAGGAGAATGATACCTAGAACGGGAACGCCTAGAAGCAACATACCAGCAAATTCGACTCTTTTCGTCGCCACGACCAATACCACCATCCCCAAAGCGGCCACGACCGTCACGACGCCTAAAATGAGGACTGTGTTAGCGCGACCGGCCAGATCAGGCTTTTGGACGTACTTAGCCAAGTTTTTGAGAAAAATAACAAACAGCACGGAGCCCAACAGCGCCAAGGGTATCTGTAGTTGATCCATGACTTGGGGCAGATGCACCAGCACAAAGAATAAGTTGCCGATCTTCAACGCAGAGATCGCTAGTGGCAATAAACTGAAAGCCAGCGACACGTATATGATTGGTCTTGTCCCGGATTGGTCGGCTGGCATTGCCAGGCAGAGCAAGCGACCGATGGTATCTAGAAGGATGGCCAAAAGCATCAGTACTGGGGTAGAAGCAAGAAGGAAAAAGACTCCGCCAGGCCCCACAGGTCCCATTAGGGCAAAAAGCTCCCCTCCAAGGAAAGGCCAGCTTACACTGAACACAAACAGGCACAGGCCACCGTATACCAAGCCTAGGCCTGTAGCGACTGTCCGGAGAGATTGGGCCGTGTTGTTCATTGATAATATTCCTTTGCCGCCGAGCTTGTAATTCGGCAGAATTAATTACATTTATTTAGACTATTTATGTTTTCTATTCCGGAATCAATTCGTTTTAAAATAAGAATCGTAAGGCCGTCATAGGTGCGGGCGGAACATCCCCCGCATGAGAGTTGTTATATCCGGATTTTGAGCTGATGGCAACGTGAAAGCTGTGAATCTGCCAAAGAATTCTGGGCCACCGCCGCCGCGTTATTGCTGGATCAAGTGGCGGGGAAGATGCGGCTAGTGCATCAATCCAAACTCACGGAGTTGGGCGGATGTTGTTCGCAAAAGTCAGGAAATTGTTGAACTTACCTTAAAAGGGATGCTGCGGGCTTGCCATATGGAAGTGCCTCGAATCCATGATGTTAGCAGCATTTTGCTAGAACATAAAAAACGTATTCCTGAACCTGCCCGATCTTCAATCGATTTTCTGGTCAAGGCTTCAAGATCCCTTAGGCGCGATCGCGAACTTGCTTTTTATGGGTCAGAAGATCTAACGCCCTCCGAATTTTACACCTTGCAAGATGCTGATAAGGCCTTTGAATATGCTAGAAAAACTCACCAATTGGTTCTTGATTCCCTGAAGTAGAATCCCTTCAATCCGAATTGATCAAGGCTTCAAACCATCTTTTGCAAGCACTTCCTCTGGTAGTAATAATTCCGCTGGTGTTTTTGCAAAATAGGGTGGTACCGTAAGAAGCCTTACCGGACCCCTGCAATAGCGCACACGCCAAAATTTCCCATCCTCCCCGGGAGGTACGGGCACACTGTAAAAATTAGGTTCGCGCCCATTCAGCCAGAAGTGGGGTCTATCTTGGCTATCGCGAACTTCACCATGCTCACCGCCAAAGATCCCGATCGTTTTAGTTCCTTTGGGAACATAAAAGTAACCCATCCACAAACCATAAAAGCGATTCATGGGGTTTTCCTGGGTTGAAGCGATGGCCATAAACTGTTCCTTGGGCCAGTTCACCTGAGTGCGATCATTCCCATCCTTGACGACAATTTTGTAGGAACCCGGTTGCTTAAGAGCAAATTTAAGGGTCCGCTCAACACCATCGGGCGGGATCGAGGCATTGGTTTCAACAAGGGTTTCTTTTTCACCTGTTTGGCTCTCGCCTCCGATTTTATAAAGTTCGACTTTCACATTTCCTCTATCACGATAATGGGCAATCATGCCACCCATGATGGTAAGTTCAATATTAGAAGGCGCTTTGGCATAAGTGAAGAAAGTCTGCATGCCTCGACCCGGGGTGAAATCACCTGTAGGAAAATTAGCGGGTATGGGCAATCGTCCCAATGCCGGAGCCAGATTGGTACTAAAGGTTAAAGGTTTGAAATTCAACTCAACCAATTTGTGGGTCGCTATGCCCTCGGTGATGTAGGATTCAATTTCCTGCGGAGTGAAGGGTGCGCTGGACTTCCAGGGGTTTTTCCCCTCAGGGATTTGCCATTTGGCATCTGCAGGAACCGAAATGGTTTTATCACGGCCCGCAAGATCGCGGTACAGCGCATAAGCATGCACCATCATGGTGGTTCTGATGCGATAAGCGTGCTTGATAAGGTTTTCAAAAGCAACCTGCCTTGCTTTGCCATCAGCGGTTGCATAACGGTGGTAAAGCGAGCAATATCTGGTGTAAAGTGCAAGGTCATCAAGGCGCAAGTTGATTTCGGTTGCTGCAGCCAATTCTCGGGCTTTCTGAAGCGAACGATACATTCTTCCCAGTTGATCATCAACTACAAGGTGGGGCTTGGAACCATTGATCTGGTCATAGAAATCTTTCATTGCGGGACTTGCGGAACCAAAGGCACGGTCTAAGAAATCGCGTTCGATGGCGTCACGATTCTTAGCTTCGCGTACATCCCAAAGCATGCGGGATGCGAAATAATAACCCAACCCATTGGGCCCCCAATTATCACTGGATTCCGCAGACATGAATCGTGCACCCTTGGCATGAAATTCCGGGATGGTGCGTTGTAAGTAATCAAGGTTCCCGCCTCGGGCATGCCCTGGCTGATCCCTATCCCAAGTATTTACGCTGTAGTATTCCCGTATTCCAAGTGTCGCTCCTTTTTCCGCCCATCCTGTAATAATATCTTCCAGCGACATACCACCCTTGATGAATGCAGTGGCAACACTGACCACCACCTTCGGATGCACTTTAATGTTGGGCGGGGGCGAATGAAAGTTATAGCCATAGATACCTACAAGTTTTCCCGGGAATTCCTGATTGATGGCTGCTGCAACTTCGTTGGAAAGAGTGATAGCCTGATCTGAAACGCTACCCAGCTTTGAACATAATTTGCATTCGCACCAACCTCCACCATCACTAGGATCCATCGAGACACTATCGAGCAGTGGGTTTTTTCGCACCTGCTCAACCGCATTGCGAACGATAAGGGAACGCACCCCTGGGTTACCCAAACAGGGCTTGGGGTTTCGAACTTCTTTGCGCTCATTGTTCAGCAAAGGCCAGTATTCATTATGATTGGCGAATTCTTTTTTCAAGGCTTTGACAATACCATCGTAGGCATGGCCCGTGCTTAGATTGACGCCTTGAAGGGCTCGGTTTTTTTCGCACCAATCACGGTAAGGTTCCTTTGCATAATCCCACGCACCATAGCCGTACCAGATCCTCCTCGAGTGATAATCAGGCTTTTCAATCGTATCGACTGCAATCTCCATGCGTTGTAAATAAGGCACAACTTCCCAATGCTTTCCCGGAAAGAACTGCCTATATCCCAACCGCCCTAGCAAATCCCACATACCATGTTGCACCGCAAGATCACTCACACCCAAAACATATAACCCTTCCGCATGGCTTCTCACTAGATATTCTTCTCTCTTAAGAATATCGGTGCTGTTGAATGTTGAGGTAAGTTTAAGAGCAGGAAAATCTGAGGCCAAACCAAGGATTATACCTCGGGTGCCATTGCCTGTTTCAACCAGGAACTTTGCTCCTGCTATTTTTCCGAGATAATCTGCAAGCTTGTTCGCATTGGCTTTGGTTAAAGCACTGGCATTATCTGAAATGACAATCGGTATCAGGGCCTTACCATTCTCCGCCATTGCAATCTTTACCGGCGTTGCAGCAATGAGTGTTGGGGCCAATACCAATAAGGCAAAAGTAATACTCAAAGATTGGAAAGTTTTCATTTTTTGTTTTCAGATCTAAGTTTGTCTACAAGAAATTCATGCATGGTTCGATGCTTGACATCGGGTGCGCCTGGATAAACCAATTCGCATTCCACTTTAAGCTCATCGAGTTTTTCCTTCAGCTTCACGCCAAAGTTTGCGCTGTGGGTAGGGTCTTTTTCTTCCTTGCCCATAGCAGGTGGCCCGCCATAAATCATGTAGATGGGCGGATCACCCGCGCTTGCATGTTCAAAAGGAGAATATTCCTTGATCCAAGGCAGTACGGATTCTCTTGCAGCAAGAAACTGTGGGAACTGGGTGTCACGGGTTTTACGATCCTTGTGATCGGGGTAGAAACCAAAAGCATGGCCGCCATATCTGCTGTTGGGTGTCCACTCTTTCATCTGTTTGGGATCAAGTGTAGTTTGTGCACCATTAACCGCAGCACACCAAAGGCGGGTCGATTCTCTTGCGATTGGGTCTGTGCTTTGGGGCTCTGCGAGGTCGTTATGAAAAGCGAGCCAAAGGCTTGAACAAGCACCTGCTGAGCCACCCGATGCACCAATGCGAGCTTTATCAATATTCCATTCAGAAGCTTTGCTACGCACAAACTGAAGCGCACGGGCCGCATCGTTCAAGGGCCATTTGACAGGTGGTTTTATGCCAGCATCAATTGCATCTGCAATAAATCGATATTCAATCGAGACAACTGAAATGCCCTTGGCGAGATATTTATCAGCATCGGTGATACGCCTATCGCCCGCAACCCAACCTCCACCATGAATGAAAAACGCAAGAGGGGTGGGCTTATCAGACTTGGCTTTGTAGAAGTCCAAAACCTGTGCGGGATGCGTGCCATAAGCAACGCCTTCTATGGTTGGTTTGCTATAAACAGGATCTGCAGCAAAGGCAAATCCCACACTAATTACAAAAAGTAAAGCAAGGGTTCGTTTCATGAAGAGTTTTCCAAATGGGTTAAAAACGGAGTCAAGGGAGATGTATTCATAAATGGCAGTAAGATGGCCTAACGCAGCCTTAGTCCAGCGAACTTTCAAACTGCCAATCCAAAGCGACGACGAACCTCATCAACTTCAATTAATTCGTTTTCATTTGCAGACTTCAATCCTGCTTCTATCGCCTGACGAATGTAAACTTGTTCCATAACATCATCCCAAGTAGCGCCCTTAGGCAATCCCTTGATCAACTCAATTGCGGTAGAACGCACATTATCGTTTTCAATCTGTGTCATGTTTATCTCCAGTTAACTTAATACATGATTATAATCTATTCTACCGAAGTTCGTATGTCGAAAATAATGGCCTATCTAAAAACTTGCTGAAGGAGATTTATCCCCATCCATTTTAATAGGGTGGGTAGCATCGATGCCCATGGCAGCAACCGCACCTATAACTTGAACAACAGCACAAACTAGAAAAACGGAAGCCCACCCTGCTTGTGGGTCATCGGGGTGATAAGATTTGATGAGTATGAAAAGCTGAGGAGCGATAGCAGCTCCAAGATTGCCCCACATGTTACCCCAACCAACTACGGAACCCACATACTTCCCGCCCACATCTTGACAATAGGCCCAGAAGGCAGGATTGCCCATGTCGGTCGCTGCTGCAACGAGGCACATCATGATGGTAACCCAGAGGGCATCACCAAGAAAAAGACAAACTATGTAGGAAAGGCCAACGATAACGCGGGAAGCAGCCATGGGAATACTTCGGCCCCATCTGGGCCCAGCAAGCCGGAAGATGCGATCAGTCCACCAGCCTCCTATAAGCATGCCCGCAATCCCGAAATACAATGGTAAAGATTGATAAAGTGCCCGTGTATCTGCGGGGGTGCCAAAAACTTTTTCGAGGTAATCAGGGAAAAGAGTAATGATGAAAATCCAACCAAAATTGGAAAGGATCATCACGATGGAAGCAAGCCAAAGAGAAAGGTTGGTAGCAAGTGCAAAGAAGTTGGGAAAGCCAGGCTTGGAAGAATCTGGAACATGGTTGGTTCCATTGATCAAATCAATTTCAGCTTGATTTATCAGAGGATGCTGGCTTGGCTCATCGCGATACCAGACCCAGAAAATGATAGCGCCCACCATTCCGATCAAACCGTAAATGATAAAGGGCTTACGCCATCCATCCGAAGCGCCCGCTGCTAGAAAATTCGTGAGCATTGGTGCAATTGCGCCGCCTAGCCTGCCACCGATTGCTACGATCCCACTTGCAGTGCCGCGGCCTGATAAAGGTACCCATTTACGAACAATGCCGTTGGCAAGTGGGTAGGCTCCTGCTTCAAATAACCCACATCCGAGCCGTAGTAAAAGAAACAAACCATAGCCACTTACCATACCCATCAACCCGGTGCAAAGCGACCAGAAGAAAAGATAAATTCCGAGAGCGATTCGGGGCCCGTAGCGATCGCCTATCCAACCTGCGGGTATTTGGCAAAGGGCATATGCCCAGAAGAATGCAGATAAAAGATTGGCAAACTGGACTTCGTTGAAGTCCAAATCTTTCTTGATGGAAGTGCCAAGGATGCTTAGGCAAACCCTGTCGAGGTAAAGCATGATTGCGACCATGGTGGTGCATAAGATCATGCCATTTCGAACGCTTGTGGGTTTGTCGTTATTTATGGAAATGTTCAAGAAAATACCTGCATGGTAAGAAAGCTGGTAGGAAGGAATGCTACACCAATGAGGCCAAGTATAGCAAACCCATGCGTAGAATCACGCTAAATCATTTGCCTGCATAGGCGGTTACATCCACTTCATACTTTAATGCTCCGCCCAGGCAATTAACGATGGTGGTGCGGGCAGGGAAGGGTTCCTTGAAGTAATCACGGTAAAGTTTGTTGTATTCGGGAAGATCCGCTGGGTTATCAATATAAGATCGAACCTGGACGACATTGGCGAAAGTAAGGCCGGCAGCGTCTAGGATTTTTCTGGTGTTCTCTAGCGACCTGCGGAATTCGCCTTCAAAAGTATCGTTGACAATTTTCCCGGTTTCATCAACGGATGCTTGGCCAGAAACAAAAACGAAATCCCCCGCTTTGACTGCTGGGCTGAAAGGCAGATGGCTTGTTGGTGTGCCTTTACCCCGAATCACTTCAATGGTCATGTTGTTAATCCTTTACTTGGTTTTTAAAACTTGTTCGATCTCGAGGGCGACTTGCCTGCCTAGCATATCATATCCCTCGCCTTTGAAATGCACATCCATGGGGTTTTGCACTTTCGAAAGCTGAGGAGTGATGAAGTCAAACAGATCGTTTACATGAACCATGTTTTTTTTCATGATGTCTGCTGCAATGCGATTTTTTTCGATGATGGCTGTCGTTGCTTCAGGGCCATCTTTGGTATCAGGGGGGATGGGCGTGGTGCTAGCCCAAATCAGCTTTGCCCCTGTTGCTTTAAGTTGTTTTACAATCAATTCTAATCTATTTTCGTAATCCTTAGCAGAAGTTTTGCGATCATGAATACCAAAGTTAAAATGAATGACATCCCACTTGCCTTCGCCTAGCCATACATCCATTTTCTTAATTCCGTTGGCGGTAGGGCCACAGTTTTCAGGTGCACGATGAACATTCGCTTTGCGTTCAAGCGCAACTCTTGCAGGCAAAGTATAGCCTCTGGAAACTGAATCACCTATCAAAAGGACACGGGGTAATTTGGGATTATCTTTGACATAATCCCAGGCGGATATTCGATTGTTCAATTTTTCCAACTGATAAATAGGAAGATAGAAACTTCCCAGATTTTTCTCGAGTACAGTCTCCCAGACCTGTTGCTCTTGGGGCCGTTTGCTTTTCCACAGTTGAAACTTTTCATTCGTAGCTTTATCTGCTGTTTTCTTTTTGGCAATATCTTCTGCAGAGGGAGGTTCCGCACCCTTTTTTGTGTTCTGGGCAAATGCGGGAACAAGACAAATCATTTGCACGAAAATCAGCGTTCTGAGCATTCCCAATAAAAGCTTCAATCCATTATTTTTGCAAACATTCATTTAATTGCTCCTTGGTTAGTTCGCCTTCCCAACGGCTTATCACCACCGTTGCAACACCGTTGCCAATTAAGTTGGTGATGGCCCTGCATTCACTCATAAATCGATCAATTCCAATCAATAGCGAAAGTGACTCAATGGGAATTGAGGGCACTGTTGCCAAAGTTGCAGCAAGCGTGATGAATCCTGCACCAGTGACTCCACTAGAACCTTTTGAAGATATCATTGCCACTAAAAGAAGGGTTATTTGCTGGCCAAGATCTAGTTGCGTATTAGTTGCCTGGGCTAGAAACACCGCCGCCATGCAAAGGTATATGTTGGTTCCATCGAGATTGAAGCTATACCCAGAGGGAATAACCAGCCCTACCGTGGATGGTGAACAACCAAGTTTAATACTTTTTTCCATCATTCCCGGGAGAGCTGTTTCTGAAGAGCTGGTGCCCAATACCAAGAGAATTTCTTCTTTGATAAAGGAAAGATAGCGGAAGATTGAAAAACCAGCGAACCAAGAAATACTGCCTAAAACAATGAAAACGAACAATGCGGAGGTGATGTAAAATCCAAGCATGAGTTCAAGTAATTTTCCAAGAGCGCCCAAACCATAGTTGCCAATCGTGAAGCCCATAGCTCCAAAAGCGCCTAGGGGTGCGAACTTTACTACGATGTTCATCAGGTTGAAAAAAACTTTCGAGCTTGTGTCAATCACATCCAAAATAGGCTTTGCTCTTTCGCCCATGAGGGAGATTGCAAATGCCATCATGATTGAAATAAAGAGTATTTGTAGTAAATCGCCATTGAAGAAAGGCGAAAAAATCGTGGTGGGAATAATGTTGAGAAAGAAATCGACCATGCTATGCCCTTTGGCCTTTTGTGCATAGCCAAGGCTAAGGGCGGGATCTAAAGAAGCGGGATCGATGTTAAATCCTTCGCCTGGTTTCAAGATATTAACCACGACCAAACCAATTAGAAGGGCAAGGGTTGAAACAATTTCGAAGTATAAAAGGGTTTTGAAACCGACCCTTCCGAGTTTTTTCATGTCGCCCATGGAGGCGATGCCATGCACCACGGTGCAGAAAATAATCGGGGCTATCATCATTTTTACAAGCTTTACAAAGGCATCGCCAAGTGGCTTGAGGGATTTGCCAATCTCAGGAAAAAATGCCCCTATACTTATGCCCAATGCAACCCCGATCAATACTTGTATGTAAAGAATGCGGTACCAGGGTTTGCCTGAAATGGGCATGAATGATCACAGCCGTTTGTTAAAGGAATAAAAAAACATTTTAATCTGCAAGACCTATTTAAACCAGCAAGAAGTTGCATAGTTGTGTTGAAGTCAAATCAACGATGAATCTTTACTTTTTGGAGGTCCTTCTTTTGCATTTAGATTTGCGAACGCTTCTCTAATTTTTTCTTGGGCGGCTTTATTTACTTCCGACTCCTTGGCATTGAATGCGGGTAACAGTTTATCCTAAATAAGGGATAATTGAGCCTGCATGTTTTCTGTGTGTACGGTGATTACGATTACTGTATCTTCTTTTTTTTATGTCTTGATGTGAAATCTTTATTTTTGATGCATTTGTTGCCCACCGTCCCAGGAAGGATCAGGTGGGTTGATCACGAAGTCTTTGCAACGATCCAGATGGATTTTGGTAAGCTGATCGTTTGGATGTTGCTCTGCGATTTTTGCGAAAAGTTGCTCCCCGGTTTTCCAATCCTTGTTTAAGTAAGCAGCAAAGGCTATTTTAAAATCGTTGCAAAAAGCCACTATTTTACTGGATGTTTCATTGGTTATACCTAGGAGTTCGTGCACTAGTATTTTCTTTTCTTTTCCTTTGACAGCAACCAAATCTATCGGGCGGGTCACCAACTTATCGCCACAAGCTTTTAGGGTCAAATCTGAAATCATTATGGTTGTTCCGTATACCTTGTTCAAGCCTTCAAGCCTGCTTGCAAGATTAACATTATCACCCATCACGGTGTAGCTTAGGTGTTCTTCGGTGCCAATGTTTCCCAGTACCACATTGCCTGTATTAATGCCGATTCTAACATTGAAAATTGGTTTTTTTAAACGGGCCCATTCTTTTTGCAGGAAGGAAAGATTATGTAGGCCTTGGATTGCAGCTTTGCAAGATTTGAACGCATGATCTTCACAATCTTTAGGTGCATTCCAGTAAGCCATTACCGCATCGCCTATGTACTTATCCACAGTGCCATGATTTTTATTGATTACGGAAGAGAAGCAACCAAGGTATTCATTGAGTTGTAATACCAAATCATTAGGCGAAAGGATTTCGGAGTAATGGGTGAAGTTGGCGATATCTGCAAAAAATATGGAGACCTCTTTTTCTTTGCCACCGGGTTTGGCGACGACTCCAGCATCAAACAAACTTTTAAGCATTTCCTTAGGAAGATATTTGGTGAAGGATTGAAGCCCGACCTGCATTAGATTCATGGATTTAGATAGGTTTTGAACTTCTTTAACAAAGGCAGTACCTATTTTAATTTTGTAATCGAAATCGAGGTTACTGATTTTGGTTGCGCAAAGGGCTAGGTCCTCAAGATTTTTAGCGGCTCTTCCGGCAAAAAATATGGTGACAATTGTACCGATTAGCATGATGAAAAAGGTGATAAGCGCGGTGATTTGAAATTGTTCATAGGACTTGGCGTATAAAATATTTTCTGGGATATATAGACACAATACCCACCATGGCATTTGACCCGGAACCAAAGTTGCGGCGCTTCCCATGTAGCCTGTTCCATGATCATTAAATGTAAAAATTTGGTGGCCGGCTTCACACGGTATTTGAGTGAATTCTTTAGGCAAATTTTTAATCAGTGATGAAATTACAGGATCTTTCATATCCTCTGGCTTACTGATAAGGATCAAATTTCCTTTTTCATCCCTTGGGAAAGTTTCATCCCGGAGTGAATGTGAGATTAAAACAATGGATCCGTCCTTGCGCTTTTCTAAAATGAAACCCTTAAGATTGTGGGTATGAACATCATTCAGTAAGGAAGCCAGATAATCACTGATGATAAAATTGCCTACATCCATGCCTATTACTACTGCGAGGCTTCCATTTTTGTCGAAGAGGGATTTAACGCAGTGAATTCCGGAATGATGTTTTTCAACATTTTCGGCATTTTTATATTTAAAAGCTTCCGTCCACATACTCTTGGATTTGGCTGGTAATGATTTTCCCAAGAGATACCAAGGCATGTCGCGGAAATTTAATTGCAAATCCGGAACAGTTTCAAATGGTTTGTCAGGGTAATTTTCAAGCAGATATTTTTTTTGGGTTACTGTTCCATTTATGGGGTTGGGTATGTATTTTCGTATTACAACATCTGCATCTGTCGAGCCATGATTATGCATTTTTTTTGACAAAGAACGGATTGATCCATATTTAAATTGTTCATTTATAGGCGGATTTAATACGAATGTTATTCCTGTTTTTTCTTCCGTATAGACGATGACGCCATATCTGGGGTTTTCAATTAAATGGTCTGCAAGTGTCTGCAGGAAAACTTTGTTGTTAATGCCATCAGGGTTGGTATTATTATAAATGCGCTCGGTTGTGTTTACAAAATCTTCTGTTTCATTAATAAGCCTTTCTAAATTTTGATTGATATTAAGCGAAAGCTGATAGCCAATTGCATGGGCGAAATCCTTACGGTTTTCTAGGTTCTGCCTCAAGCAAACTAAAGTGATAGCCAAGCCTGTTGTAAAGACTATTCCAAGAAGAATAGTAATTAAAGCATATCTCAAGTGAACAGATATTAATTTTTGAATCATCACACATGGCCTACAGTAAAAAATTTAAACACGCTTAGGTATCATCAGAGGATTTGTCATCGAAGATTATAGCACCAATATTGTTCAGGTCGAAATAGATTCATCCTTATTAATTTCCTTTTTCTTATTAATCATGTACGAATAAACCCGCATGGGGTACCTTATTATTGTCTGTATAGGCCATAAATACTTTTTGGGATGACTATAAAATCATGAATAGATGCATTAAGCTTGTAATTCTCACTGCTTCGGCTCTTGCATTTTTCATTCAATCTGCAAATGCCCAGTCTTTGCTGGAAAAGAACAAGGTGTTTCTTGCAAACACCGAAGGCATTCGCTCGTACCGTATCCCAGGTATGGTTGTAACCACCAAGGGCACGGTGCTGGCATATTGTGAAGCGCGTAAAAATAACTCTTCTGACTGGGGCGAAATTGAAGTGCATTTACGTCGTTCCACCGACGGTGGCAAAACCTGGGAACTACAAAAAAAGATAGCCCATACTGGTGTTAGGTTCGAGGGAAATCCCACCAAAAAGAACGATGGTGAAACAGAACAGACAGTCAATAACCCTGTTGCAATCATCAATCGACAAACTGGTAATATCCACTTGCTTTATTGCATCAATTACTCCCGATGCTTTTCCATGCGCAGTAATGATGATGGTATTACCTGGAGCAAACCAGTAGATATCACTGCAACCTTTGAGCCTTTCCGCATGAAGTATAATTGGAATGTGATCGCAACCGGCCCGGGCCATGGAATCCAAATGAAGAGTGGCAGATTGGTCGTTCCTATTTGGTTGGCTTATGGAAAACCGGGCGAGCATAAACCCTCTGCTTCAGCCACCATCTATAGTGATGATAATGGCAAAACTTGGAAGGCAGGCGAGATGCCTCTGCCTAACGAGGGTGAGATGGGCAATCCAAACGAAACCATGATCACCGAGCTTTCTGATGGTTCCGTAATGCTTTTGAACCGCAATGTATCAAAGGCCAATCGTAAGCTCATCACGACAAGCCCCGATGGTGCAACAAATTGGACCAAGCCTTACTTTCATCAGCAACTCTGGGAACCCATTTGCATGGCAAGTATTATTTCCCACCCTTCGAGCTTAGGTACTTTGATTTATTCCGCCCCCCATACTTTGGGCCTTGATGCTGCCAAGAAAGAGATTCCTGCGGGCAGAGGCAAGCGGGAAAATCTTTCGATAAAGCTGAGTCGTGATGATGGTAAAACATGGCCTATCAGTAAAACGTTGGAAGCAGGCCCCAGCGCATATAGCGATCTCGCAGTACTTTCAGATGGCACCATCCTCTGCCTTTATGAAGGGAAGGATGTAATCTCCCTCGCTCGCTTCAACCTTAATTGGTTAAATGAAAAGTAAATTAGACATATCTTTCTTTGATTGAGATGGAATCATGATTACTTCCAGATTGTTTTCATCGCTTACAATTATTTGTCTGATTGTTTTTTCTTTGCACTCCCGTGCCCTTGTCGCTGGCGAAGGTGATAAATCTTCTTTAATTAAAACCGGGCATCCTAAGCTTCCCGAGATGAGTGGGAAGGTTGAAATTGAAGTGCGCGATAGTGCAGATAAGCCAGTGCGCAAGCTTCCCGTGCATCTCGTTTATTCACGCAATCGGCTATCTACGGTTACCGAGAAGACGGGCATCATGCTCACCTTGCATAACTGGGGCGGTACTATTTGGGATAATACGCCGAACCCAAATCACCTTGCAGAGAACTTTGACTTGCTTGTCATTGGCGTAACTTACTACCAAAGTGGCGACAAAGATGGCGACCCAGAACCGTATGACCATGGCTATATTCAGGCCATGGATGCACTACGCGCCCTTCACTATGTTTACCTTGGTCTCAAAGCCTCTAATCATCCTTTTGATCCTACTCGCATTTACTGTACCGGTGGTTCGGGTGGTGGTAATGTTACCTTAATGGCGAACAAATTCGCTCCCAACACCTTTGCTGCCGTTATAGATCTTTCAGGCATGGCAAGTCTTTCTGATGATGTTGCCTTCAATCTTCAAGGTGGAAGTTTTTTAAATGCCCGCTATAGCCGTGATCCTAAAAGCAGATCTTATCTTTCGCCAGATATGCAGGAAATCAGAGACCTCGGGAACGAATCTCATCTTTCGCTTCAAGCCAAGAATGCGAATCGATGCAAGGTTGTTATTATTCATGGCGAAGATGATACAGCTTGCTTGGCATCAGATAAGCGTAGGGTGGTAGAAGCCATGAAAAAAGCTGGCCTAGATGTGATCCCGCACTTCATAAGAAAAGAAGATGTTGATGGTAAGTTGATTAAGAATTCGGGGCATTCAATAGGAGATCGAACCGCATTGTTGATGCATTATGCTGGGAAGTATCTTTCCCCCAAAAGCGAGCAAATGTATAGGCTTATAAAGCCCAATGATTTTGATCTTAAATCCGCGGTAGTCTATCCCACAAAAAATGGTAACCATGTGATTAAGTATGCAGAGGAAGGGCCTGTCTTAACCTTTGTGCAGAATGGTAGATAAATCTAAACTTTATTTTTAAACAAAGGATAATACCTCCGTGAAACATAATCTTTCTGTTGCTTTATTACTAGTGTTTTGGGTTGCGAACATTCATGCAGAAGATTCATTGCCTTTGCTCAAGGATGGCAAGGTGCCTCAAAACCTTACTGAACTTTGGGCAGGCTACGAACCTAAAAAAGAACCATTGGAAATAGAAATCAAGAAAGAGTGGGAAAGCGATGGCGTAATCTGTCGCGTGGTGCGTTACAAAGTTGGAACATTCAAAGGCACGCCTTCAATCATGTCTGCCTTCCACGCCTTCCCCAAGGGAGGTAAAAATCTTCCCGGCTTGGTGCAGATTCATGGTGGCGGGCAATCAGCTTCGCTCGATAGTGTGTTTGCTTATGCTAAGCGGGGCTACGCAGGGATTTCGATCAATTGGGGTGGAAACAAATTAAACTTCGGTCGTTCGCAAATGGTTTATGAGGGTTTGCAAACCGATTGGGGCAAGCTCGATGCAACCCATCCGCCTCAGCGTAATAAAGCAAATCATTTTGCAGGCTCACTTGCTCCGGATGAATACACTTTTGATGCGGTTGAATCGCCTAGAAACAGCAATTGGTTTTTAGTGCTTATAGCTGCAAGGCGCGCCATCACTTTTCTTGAACAGCAATCCGAAGTGGATCCAACTCAGATAGGGGTTTTCGGCCATTCCATGGGAGGTAAACTTACCACCAATCTTGCAGGCATTGACAAGCGGGTAAAAGCCGCGGTACCTTCATGCGGAGGTTCCGGAGATCTTTTGGAAAGCCAGACAGATTTGCCAGGTGGTAGAAGAGACAAGCGTACCGCATTGGAACTGGCTTGTGTTTCCGACAATGCCTACATCCCATTGATTACCTGCCCTACACTATGGTTGTCACCCACCAACGACTTTCATGCCCATATTGATAACATGGCTTGGAATTGGCGTAACCTTCCCGATGATCGGGTTCGTTTCAGCATCTCGCCGCACTTCAATCACCGCCATTCTGATGAACACATCCTTACCGAATACCTGTGGTTTGAAGAGCACTTGAAATGTGCAATATTCAAGATGCCACAAACACCAAAGATGTCGCTCGAACTTAAGACGCCCGATGGTATTCCTATGATTACCGTCACGCCTGATGAATCGAAACAAGTGCAGCGCGTGGACATTTATTATTCATCTGATTCCCATGCATTGACTCGTTTCTGGAGTGATGCAAAGGCCTTAAAGGTTGGTAAGCAATGGAAAGCTACTTGCCCGGTGATGAATCTGCAAGAGCCTATCTTTACCTTTGCCAATGTTGTGTACGAAACCCCCGCGCAATATACGGCGGTGGCCCAAACAGCGGGCCATAATAACTCAGCCACCTTTGCCATCAGTTCTAGAATGCTTTCGGTAGCCCCCACCCAATTGCAGATGGCTGGCGTGAAGGCTACTGATAAACCAGACCGGTTGATTGATGATGGAACCCGTGGTTGGCATGATTGGTATTTACTGAACTGGGGACATCCTCCCTTGTGGACTGCAACCACCCGCAAGCTTAAAGATCCTAAATGGCGTGGCCCTGATGGTGCAACTCTTCAACTTGAAATCAAGTCTCTTACCGATAACAAGCTTGTGCTTACCTTCAACTGCAATGCATGGGGTGCGATCAATCCGGGTAAGCCCGCAGTTGATTATATTGCGGTTAAAGAATTGAAAGGTTCACCAGAATGGCAACAGGTATCTGTCAGCTTTAAGGATCTTGTTTCCACCAATGAAAAAGCAGGGCCACTTACCAACTGGCAATCGGTGACTGAGTTCAGCATTAGCCCCAGTGGAACTACTTTGAAAGATGGCAAGAAGGTAAAGGTTGATGGCAAGGCATGGCAGGGGCCCCGCGAGATTCGCAATCTGCGATGGGTGGACGGGGAATATAAGAATACAGCAACCACAAATAATGCGCTGAGCCCGGAAGATTTTAAAAAGAATTTCAACGATGCCATCAAGAAGTCGCTAGAGCAGGAAAAAAGCAATGGGAAATAACTACATGCTTTATATTGTTTCTTTCGTGTTAAGCGTTGCCTCGGGTGCGTTGGTCTGGGCCGAGAAGCCCGCGTCATCAAGTACACCTACGATCGTCAATTTGTGGCCCAAGGACCAAATGCCCGGGCGTGGCTTAAAGGGGCCGGAAAAGGAAATGCCATCGAGGGGCGATAATGTGATCCGTATCACGGATATTAATGAACCATCGATCGCTGTTTATAAGGTTGCAAACTCGAGTAAACCGACTCCCGCAGTGATCGTTTGTCCCGGGGGTGCTTATAATATTTTGGCCTATAACAAGGAAGGAACTGAAATTGCGACATGGCTTAATTCCATCGGGATCACCGGCATCGTTCTCAAATACCGGGTACCGGGCAACCTCGATGGGGCATTTCAGGATATCCAACGTGCCATCCGAATTGTTAGGCATAATGCTGCCGACTGGAATATCTCACCAATGCATATTGGGGTGATGGGATTCTCTGCGGGTGGTCATCTCTCCGCTAGGCTGAGCACCAATTTTAGCCAGTCAACCTATCCAAGATTGGATGTAGTGGATGATAAGAACCTTCGGCCAGACTTTGCAATACTAGTCTATCCAGCATATCTTTCGAAGGTTCCGGGCAAACTTTCCGAAGGCCTTCCCGTGAACGACAAAACGCCGCCGACTTTTATCGTTCATACCGAGGACGATAAATCTTTTATCGCAGGGAGTAAAGTCTATCGTGATGCACTAGATGCAGCGAAGGTTGCGAATGATTTTTTCCTCTGCGCCGCCGGTGGCCATGGTTATGGTTTACGCTCGGACAAAGAAATAAGCGCATGGCCTAAAAAGTGCCAGGCGTGGTTGATGAAACAGGGATTCTTGAAGGATCGTGTTTCTACCGAAGAAAAAAAGTAAAGGTGCATGGATGTGGTCATAAGATTCATAACCTTACCAAGATTCGAATTAACAACAAAAACTAGATATTCCGATGGGGACCAAATGAAATACTCTCTTTTTATTCTTGTTGCGTTTCTTCTGGTGCCGCTTCTGGTGCCGATGGTGATTTTCCAAGCAGCGGAGCCAGTAGCTGAGCGTAAAGCTCATTCGGTTACGCTTGGAAAATCCAACGCAATGGAAGTGGAATTTCAAGTTGGGCCAGTGGGTAAGGTTGGATTGATGTTTAAGTTTGCAGAAGGAAAGAGTCAAGCCTTGCTTGGAGTAGTGAAGGCCGATCTGTTATCGCGTCAGGTAGAGAAAGCAGGGAAGAAGAGTTTAGAAAAAGAACCCATGCCCGATGGTTATATCGAGTTTCAAGGCGCAGGCTTGAAGTATCGCCTTCATAGCCGACCTTATCTTGCCCGTTATACCGAGGCGCAGGGAGTTGGATTAGCAAAAGTATGGCAGACATTGCCGCCAGCATCTAATTGCTGGGTACATCTCGAAGTCCGGTCCGATGGTGCAGGGGCCGAGTTGTGGATGCAGGGGCGCTATTGTGGTCGTATCAATGGAGAAGGCGGGCTTGTCGAAGTTACTTTGCAAATGGAGCCTGGCGGTGCAGTTCGTGGGGCTCGATCGTTCACTCTTGAACCCAGCAAGTTTTTATCTTTGGATGTAAAGCATATTGCCCAACCGAGGGTGATGGATAACGCAACTATTTCCTTGAAGCCCGGAATCCAGCAGATTAATGCTGTGCCCATGGTGGTGGTTGAAGGTGGTAAAAATGCTGATGTAGGCAAGGCAAAAGAAATGCAGGGAACACGCTTCCTTGAGACAGATGAAAATACATCACGCACCGCATTGGATGGTATGCCTGAATCATTGCACTTCTCGGTTCCTCAGGCGTTTTATAAATGTGCATGGGTCTTGTGCGCAGTGGAACCGGATTTAAACAAGGATCCCTTGCTGACAACCCGCCTTACACGCTTTGCCATTTCAGGCAGAGGTGGGGCGATGGCTGATACCAGCATTACATTACCCCGCAATGGAGAGCAACTAGGCGAAGGCATCAAGCAGGTGGGTAGCGTTACCTATCCTATCGCCGATGGGAAGACAATTACCACGCCACTGTATCTTGTGCGAGTGGATTTAAAGTCAGGCGACATCCTTGATTTAATTGCAGATACTCAGGATTCCTATGCTGCGATGAAGGTTGGTCCTTACCTTGATTTCGAGTTTCTGGGTCGATGTGGTGGCCTCGAAGTACAGCGCGACAAGCGCCGTAAGCCTGTGCCTACCTTGACCAGTGCTGTTCATGTTTTTGGTGCGACCTTAGAAAAGCTACCTGTGGAAGTTAGGCTCAAGCAGTCGCAAGCAGGCAATATTTTCCATAATGATGAAACCCCTGAGACCACATTTTCTCTGAAGGCGGTGGTGCCAGGTAGCTATTCTTTACGCTCAGAAATCACTGATATTAAAGGGAAAATTCTTACCAAGAATGAGAAGATCGTTTCATTGACTAGTATTGGTGCAGAGGTGGATATTACTCTTCCGCTTGCCATGCCTGATATTGGTTGGTACGGGCTCCGCATGATTTTGCTCGACCAAGCAGGCAAGAATATTCTTCAGCATAACGCTTCTTTTGCACTGCTCGGAAATGATACACGCACCGCTGGTTATGAATCGCCATTTGGTACATGGTGGTTTAATGGCGTTCATTACACAACCCGCGATCCCAAGGTTGCGGGCCCGATGTTATTCAAGGCGGGTATGCGCCGTACCACCATGGGTTGGACTAAAGATTCTGAAGTCGAGCTTGCCCCTTGGAAGATTTCGCTAAACCAGATCAACTGGCCTTTTCGACTCGTTGATCTAAATGACTGGCCTGCTGCGGAAGCACGCGCAGAAAAAGTGATTGGCGACCTTCTTAAAAGATTCCCCCATTGCCAGTACATTGATTTATTTCATGAAAGCTATGATCCGGGCGCCTATCCACCCGAGCTTTATGAGTCTAAGTATGTGCCCAAGGATAAGGCCTTTGAAGAGCGTGAAGATCAGCTTTATCAATTAGGATTGAAGGGTGCGAAGTTCATTCGGGCAAAGTTCCCGCAGCTTAAAATCATCGCAGGAAACTCCGGGGGCTCTTTAGGTATTGTTGCTGTGATGTTACGAAGGGGATTCCCACGAGAACTTATTGATTATCTGGGAAGTGAAACCACTGGGCAGACTATTGCCCCCGAAAAACTTTCGCCACACACCACTGCGGGAATCTGGTTGATGGCAGAGACAGCCCGCAAGTTTGGTTATGATATTCCCTTGACGGGCTGTTATGAGTTTACATCACGGGCCGAGCGTGATTTGGGTGCGGAGAGGCACGCCGAGTGGTATGCACGCGATGTGATGATCGGGCTTGCTAACCGGTTTCCAACCATATCACCTGCGGGCATCGAAGATGTGGGAAATTCTTATTACGATACTTTATGGGGTGCGAGTGGCCTTTGTCAGCGTAACCCGCTTCATTACCCTAAGCCTGCTTATGTAGCCCTTGCAACACTTACGAATGTTTTGGATTCCGTAAAACTTATTCGCCAGATGCCTACCGGGTCTGCCAGTGCCAATGTGCTTGAGTTCGATCGCAATGGCAAGCGCATCTATGCGTTTTGGGTGCCTCGTGGGGAATGCGAATTGGAGTTCGAATTTCCTTCGGATACAACTGCGACCGCTATCGAATTTTATGGAAGGCAGCTTCAGCGGAAGTCTATGGGCCGTCGCCTTAAAGTTACCGCAGGCACCGGAGTCAGTTATCTTGTGTGCCCTTCTGCTATAACGCAGGTTACCGCAGGCCGACGCTCCTTTCCCGAAAATCAGCCACCTGCAGGCACCCAGGTCATCAACAGCATGGATGATCTTGCACTTTGGCAGCTTGAACCTGAACAAGCAATCACCACATCCTTGCGCAAGCCCGGTGTTTTTAACCTTCATAAAGTTAATGATTCTGAGAAAGGTTCTTGTCTGGAACTAGAGCTTCAGCGCCTAGGTGAAGTGCCGAATGTTGTTGGTGAATACACTGCGTTGCGCTTAAAGCAGCCATTACCGATTATTGGTAAACCTCATTCGGTAGGGGTTTGGGTCAAGGGTGATAGTAGTTGGGGGAGAATATTCTGGGAGATCGAAGATGCCAAGGGCGAGCGCTGGCGTTCCTCCAATGATTTTGATGGAGGAGACTGGGGAAACCAATCTGCGATTGATTTTGATGGCTGGTGCTTTGTCACATTTCCTCTTACCAATGATTCGCCCGCAAGGCAAATTGAGCCAGGTGGTGGCTTAAAGCAATGGCAGGGTAATGGAGATGGCAAGCTTGACTATCCTCTGAAGCTTGTGGGTCTTTATGTGCAAACTAATCGCAAGTCGCTTAATCTTACCAATATGGAGCCTGTGAAAACCAGCATCCGCTTGAAGGATGTAAGTGCAATTACTGAAGCCAAGTAGCCTCTTGAGCTTTTGCTGGTTGTTTTGAAAAAAGGATGCTTATTACTTTGCCCCTTTAGGTTTAGAGCTGCGATTGCTTTCCCTGCGATGGTTGATGTCTGCATTAAGAGAAGAGAACGCCATTTTAACACCTTCACCGCTGGGCGAAAAGTTGATCGCATTTTCGGAAGGTATCGCAAGTTTCTTTGCCGCCAAGATCGCATCCTGGTTCGCAGCCAGAAACATCACATCCCAATTATACTTTTCCTGTTGATTACGAATCATGCCTTTAACCTTTTTCGATGTGTAGACAGTGCTGGCGTTTTCCTCGCCATCGGTGAGGATTGCCAAAATCACTTTACCAGGCCTATCAGATTCTGGAGTCTGGCTTAATCGGGTGCCTATGTCATCGATGGTTTTTCCAATCGCATCCAGTAATGCGGTCGAACCCCGAGGCATAAATGTCGTGGTATTAAGGTCTTCCACAAGTTTGATATCGGTCCCGTTGTGAACCACTTGGTATTCGTTGTCGAATAGCACTAAGGTAAACTTTGTGGAACCGGGTTGGGTTTTCTGGCTGGCCAGAAAAGAGTTGAACCCACCGATTGCATCCGAGCAAATGGCCGCCATCGACCCTGAACGATCCACAACGCATGCAATTTCTACTAAGTCCATATTCATATTAAAGTCTCCGATCAAAAGTTAAGGCGTTCTGCCTGGGATGAAATAATGCACAATCACGATTTGTCACCTGTTCAATAATCAAATGTTACCGTTGGAATCTGGAATAGATAGGTCAGCAGCAGTGAAATCAAAGTCGTCAGGTCTCTTTTTATCCAGCTATACGCCATCCACAGATGAAGCAGGCCTGCTGTAAAACGTATTTTATAGCAGAATCTTAGGAGTTTACCCCTTTGATTGTCCGAAAAAGAGACCTGAGCCCTTTTGTTTGGTTCTTTCAAAATGTTTGACTTCGCAGCCCTAAACCGCCACAATGGGTAAAAGGTTCAAAATAAACTTTCAAGGTTGGTACTATAAAATGTTTGGCATCAGGGGCAGTGAGTGGTTTGCATGTGCAGATCTTCTGCGATGAGCGACGCCTGACGAAAGCGTGTTTTCTTTTTATCAGACTGGTTTGAGGTTGTTTTCGTATCGGTGGTCACCTGCTTGCAGAATGTTCTCAAGGACTTGCCAGAACAACGATTTCATCCCGCTGTATGTAGCACAGACGCATAATCAGGCACTGTACTTACGAATGGGGTATTTGCGATAGGCTCAATCTAGATGAAACCAATTGTGTACTTGGAAACGACTATTCCCAGTTATCTGACAGCGTGGCAGAGTCGCGATGTAGTTCGGGCCGGTGAGCAACAGGTCACGCGTGATTGGTGGGAACGGCGCACCCAATTTGAATTACGGGTCTCGTCTCTGGTAATATTGGAGTGCGGAGCAGGAAATTCGGACGCTGCGGCCTTCCGCTTGGCGGTTCTTGATGGCGTCCTGGTGTTGGCACAGACGCTTGAGGCAGAAACCCTCGCAGACATACTGTTGCGCGAAGTGCCTTTGCCAGCGAAGGCGGCGGCCGATGCGCTGCATATTGCAATCGCTGCTGTCCATGGTGTTGCATTCCTTTTGACTTGGAACTGCACCCATATCGCCAATGCGACTCTGCGGCCAAGAATCGAGTCGATTTGTCGTCAGTTGGGTTATGAACCACCGGTGATCTGTACTCCGTTGGAACTTCTTGAATCAGGAGATGGGTCATGAGTAATGGAGATATCTTATCGGAATTAAGAGCTTGGCGCAACGAGTTCGCTCGATCGCATGGCTATGACATTCGCGCAATGTCTGCAACCTTGAGCGAGTTGGATAACGCAGGCGAGCGAAAGGTAGTCCGTGGCAATCCACGGCAACCTGCGCCTGCCACAACGCCTAACCAATCGCTGCAGCCGACTAGGGCCCCTATATCCGTTTCTTCAGACTCAACATCGCCCGGATGAAATCAAAAGGAGGCAAGGCTAAATGTCATTAACTTAAGGTGTAAACATAAATCAAAAAAGTCAGATCTCTTTTTACAACTCGATAAAGAAACCTGCCCCCTCTTCTCCTCGAATACAAAGATCGATATGGGATTAAACACCTTAAATAAGGGTGTGTTTAGGTCGGATACTGTTATGGTAGTGCTTGTGAATAATTTGTGGGCGATACAATCCCTCGGTAAATGTTACGATATGCGGATGCAACAAACCTAGTTCTATCACACAGGTGAATCATGACTTGGTTCGAGAATCTTACTGGTTGCGTTGGGGAATCTCCTGAAAGCGTGCGGAAGCATCTCTTCATTGATGGGCAGCGATTGTGTTCTCGTTTGAACGGAAAATCTTGGCTATGCGGCGAACTGGAGACACAAACATTAGCGCAATTGCGTCAGCGTGTTCGTAACATCAAACGTGATTTAGCTCCGATATCCGTTCGCAATGTAGTTGGTAATGTGCAGAACCTACATCTTAATCGAGCGAATGAGAATGCCGTATTCCAAGTTGCTTCTCAATTTAATCTTCTGGAGATGACATCGCCTAGGGTGACGCCTGAATGCGGTGTTGGTATATACGAACACGACTTTACCCAAGGGCCTGCCTGCGCAATTGCAGCGGGTGCGGGTACGATCTATAGGAATTATTTTGTTGACATAAATGGCCGCATTGGGCAAACTGCCGACAACCAGATAGATTGCTTGTCTGGCATTGCAAAATTGCTCGACAACTCAAAGCAACGACTATGGAAGATGGTAAATGGGTATGCATTGCCATCGGCAGAGGGCTTGGAAGAAATTAATCGGAAGCTAGAAAGCATGGACGAAGCTGCGCTTGATGCTGTTCGGCAAGCGCTTCAGATCGGACTACACTGGGATACGCAAGTCACACTCGGCGATGCGTCCCATACGGTTTCTCAAGCATATTGCTCCGCAATGCCCGTGGCCTATACACATCACACAAAGGAACTTTGGGCGCCTCTGGCAAAAATCGTACTCGAGGCCGCTTACGAAGCTACGATATGTGCAGCGATCTTGAATGTGGACAGAAATCGCAACAACCGATTGTTCCTGACACGGCTTGGCGGCGGTGCTTTCGGAAATAATCCTGATTGGATAACGGATGCTATTAGCCGATCGCTGGAGTTGTATTCTGATTCGGGCCTCGATGTTGCCATTGTAAGCTATGGCTAAGATAATATTGATGTAATGACCAGTTCAACAAGATTAGTACAGTTCCATTAGGTAGTGATAACTTGCCATGGATAAATCAAACCAGAAACACATTATGAAACACACACTCACACTTTTTATCACTCTGCTGTTCTCACCGCTTGGCATTGCTAACGCCGCCGATGGCTTCATCGTCGAAAACGGTCAGCCTCGGGCGGAGATTATTATCGCAGAAAAACCTGAGCGGACCGTGCGGCTCGCAGCACAGGAGTTGCAGGATTATTTGGAGAAGATCAGCGGCGCACGCCTTCCAATTGTTACGAAGCCAACGGGAAAGGCAGTGAAGATATTTGTCGGGGCTAGTTCTCATTCGCCTATCAAGGCTGATGGCCTAAAGGATGGTGCCTATCGAATCGCTTCGGGTGCGGATTGGCTTGCGCTTTTAGGTGATGACAAGGAGTTTACCCCAATCGAGCCTTGGGCGAAAAACAATGGGTGGATCGTGAACGGTCAGACACAAGCCGAGTGGAGCAAGATCACAGGTAAACTGTGGGGGGTGCCAAACATCTTAATGTACAAGAGCCGATTTACTTTGCCCGGTACCATTGGCCGACCCACGGCAGAGGCAGGGGAGAAGTCTGCACCGCTTCAGCTTTGGGACTACGATGAGCGTGGCTCGTTTAATGCAGTGAATGGATTCTTGCATCGCCTTGGTGCGCGCTGGTATTGGCCTGGGGATCTGGGCGAAGTGATGCCAGCGATGAAGTCAATTGAGTTGCCAAAGATTGATGAGACTGTAAGGCCCGACTTTCCGCAGCGTCGATTCAGTTATCACGGCGGAGTGCATGGCCGCGACAATTCGATGTGGTTTATGCGGCTGGGTGTGCGCGATCCTTATGGCATTCAAGACGCTCATGGGCTCGATACGATGACGAATCGTAAAGAGGTGTTTGCGGCGGATCCCGATTGGTTTGGGATGTATGGCGGGAAGAGGCGTTTTGACATCAAGGAGAATAATCAACTTTGCTACTCCAATGAGGAACTGTTCCAGGAGACGGTTCGTTTTGTTCGTGCGCAGTTCGATCATTACAATATGAGCATGGTCTCGGTGATGCCGCCGGATGGCTACACTGCAATCTGCCAGTGCCCGCTTTGCGTGGGCAAGGATTCGCCTGAGCGGGAAAAAGCAGGGCTTGCGTCGGATTATGTGTGGGGCTTTGTGAATCGTGTTGCCAAAGAAGTCGGCAAGACGCATCCAGACCGCAAGGTGCTCAACTGCGCCTACGGCATTTATTCGCTACCCCCGCTGAAGATAGAAAAGCTAGAGCCGAATGTCGTCGTCTCTATCGTAGGCGCACGCCTACCGCGTAACAACAAACCCCAGCAGCAGGAGGAATATCGTAAGCTGCGCGAGAGTTGGGCTACGAAGACTAACAACCCGATCATCAATTTCGAGAACTATCCCTTCATCGATCGCGGTTGGTATCTGCCCGCCTTCACTCCGCATGTGATGGGTGAAAGTGTCAATGCGACTAAGGGGATCTCGCAAGGTGAAGACATCTCATTAACCGTGAGGCAAGATCCCGACACCTCCGGAATTGGCTTCAATCATTTCCAGATTTATTTCACTGCGAGAATGTATTGGGGTGGGAAGAATGCGGATGTGGATGCGATGTTCCGCGAGTATTGCCGACTATTCTACGGCCCTGCAGAACTGGAAATGCGCGCATTTTTTGAGTACTGCGAGGGCAACTGGCAGGAGATGGAAAAGGATAAAGCTAAGGCGGACACCGCACTTGATCTCTTCGCCAAAGCAAAAGCGAAAGCCGATGCAACGAGCATTTATGGCAAGCGCCTCAAATTCATGGATGATTTCCTCAAGGGCCTGCGTAGCAAGAGTCAGCAACTCGGCAAAGTGCGTGGCCCGGTGCCCGTGCTAAGGCTCGTCCATGATTCCCACGAGAAGATAGTCATTGACGGCAAACTCGATGATGATGCATGGGTCAAATGCCCAAGTTCATCCACAGTGAGTCTTCGTGAACTGCAAACCGGCAGGCAACCAATCTTTGGTACCACGGTGAAGACAGCATGGATGGGAAACAATCTATACTTCGCCATCCGCTGCGATGAACATCCAGGCGAGAAGCCTAACATTGGCACCAAGAAGAAAGACGATAGTGCGCTCTGGTATGGTGATGCAGTCGAACTTCTGCTCGAAACCGAATCACGATCTTATTATCAGATTGCCATCAGCCCAAGCGGCGCCATCGCCGATCTGGATCGCAGTGCAGGGCGCGATAAGTGGTTCACTTGGAACTCGAACGCCGAAGTTGCCACGCACATTGCTGACGATCACTGGACTATCGAGATACGCTTGCCGATTACGAAAGACGAGAACGATCCGCTAAATCAAATCATCGGCCGAAAGCCCGACAAAAGCCTTCCCTGGCATATCAATATCTGCAGACAGCGCATCCGCGAAGACGGAAGCGAATATAGCGCCTTTTCACCCACCGGTAGTGATAACTTCCACGAGGTGATGAAGCTCGCAACTTTCTTTTATGGCAACAGTTTTAATTTCGATCATGGGCCACGCGAAGAAGATTTCCTTGAATCAATGCGCATCGCTAGCGACTTCGCACGCTCAGGCAAGCGCGAAGAAGCGCTTGCAGCTTGCGTCGCTGCAGCAGATCGCAAATGCACGCCCGAGCAAAAATCTTACGCACTCGAACTCGCCTCCGGTTATGCACGCCATCTCCGCAAACTGGACCTTGCCGATTCGCTTGCTACACGCATTCCCATCGATGCCGTCAAGAAGTCTGCGCAGATGCAATCGCTGCTAGATTCCGGTAAAGCTTTGCAAGTGATTGCACAGTTTGCCAAGGAGGATATTGCAAAGTGGCCCTTCTGGAAGCGAGGCGACGGCTATCTCATGCGAGGCCGTGCCTATGCGATCACCAAGGATGCCAAGCAAGCCGAAGCTGATCTCATATTCGCCCTCGAATGGACGGGCGATCCGCGCACCCGTGACTCCATCTTGTTGGTCACTGCCCAGAATATTGAAAATAATTTCAAGAACGATGAAAAAGCGATCAACACCTACCGTGCCATTATCGAAGGAAGAAAAACCATCGGTAGTGCGGACGAGTTTACTGCGTTGCAAGGCATCGCCCGAATTCAGACTCGTAAGGGTCAGTTTGATGAAGCCCTGAAGACGCTCGAGCGTGCCGACCCCCAGAACCTTAAAGGCGTTTGGAAGGAGAACATTCAGAAGTCCATCGATGCTGTGAAAGAGGCACGCAAATCACGATGAAAACTTTCTATAACTTCGCATAAAGATCGCCGAAATCTTACCCAATGCAATATATCTCTTTGTATTGGCATGCGTGTTGACATTGCCAATCATTGGTACATCATCCTAGGCACCGTTATCGCTTATCTTTCAAAGTAATTCACATCATCAGCAAAAATATCATGGACAACAATTCCAACTTGAATGATATTTAATGGTGAGGTCAACGATCATTCCAACAAGTTTGGTGCAGTACCATAAATGCAGTGGTAACTTGCCAAAGCTCGAGTTTACAAAGAAGGTAATCATGAATCATTTATCTAAACTTTTCACATCCATGCTACTGATGCCATTGGCAGCTTTCTCTGCGATGGCAGCCGAGCTAGGGGATTGGCCACAGTTCCGAGGTCCGAACTCTGATGGGCATGTAAAAAATGTCGCTTCGCCTTTGGAATGGTCTGATTCAAAAAGTGTAGCATGGAAGATGGCAATCCCAGGTCTGGGTTGGTCTTCGCCTGCCTTGGCAAACGGTAAAGTTTTCCTGACGACAGCCGTGCCAAATGAAGGAGGATTATCTCTTCGGGCCTTGGCACTAGATGCCAAGACTGGGAAAATTGTTTGGGAACGCGAGGTAAGGGCGATCGCCAAGGCGCCAAAGATTCATTCGAAGAATAGCCATGCTAGCCCGACCCCTGTAGTTCGTGATGGTTCCGTGTTCGTGCATTTTGGTGCACAAGGCATGGCGAGCTTGGCTGCTGCAGATGGCGCCATTCAGTGGACCAATTTTGAGTTGGATTATCCACCAGTGCATGGCAGCGGTGGTTCGCCTGTGTTCCATGATGGTAAGCTGGTCATTGTTTGTGATGGAAGCACCAAGCCTTTTGTTGCTGCTATCGATTCCAAGACTGGTAAAGTTGCATGGAAACAACCTCGCTCTATTGTTGGAAAAATCAATCATTCCTTTGTAACACCAACAGTTGCGGTGATTGATGGTAAAGCCCAAGTAATGGCGCCCGGCCCAGATCACTTTGCTGCTTATGATCTCGAAACTGGTACCGAGCTTTGGCGCGTTAAGGCTCCGGGTTGGTCTGTTGTTCCTCAGCCTGCTATAGGCCATGGCCTAGTTATCTACAATCACGATTACGACAACCCCGAGTTGTTGGCGGTTAAGCTTGGTGGCAAGGGGGATGTTACTGAATCCAACATCGTGTGGCGGCTTAAACAAGGAGCGCCTAGTTCGCCCTCGCCGCTTTTGATTGGCGATGAACTCTACTTCGTTTCAGATAAAGGCATTGCCTCTTGTGTGAATGCCAAGACGGGTGAACGCTATTGGATGGAAAGATTAAGTAGCGACAGTAATTACTCAGCATCGCCGATTTTTGTGAATGGCCGAGTTCTGTTTTTAGCAGAGAACGGTTTGGCGACATGGGTGCAGGTTGGGCAAAAATTTGCAGTTTTAGGTAAGAACAGCGTACCGGGCCGAACCTTAGCGACCCCTGCGTTTTCAGATGGCGCCATGTTTTTGCGCACCGATGAATACCTCTACAAGTTTGTCAAATAATAAGGGCCAGATCTCTTTAGGCCGCATCGTAGCGTTCGCCAGATGCCTGCAATTCCATGTTAACAGATAGGGAATTGCCTTCGTTGCCGCAATGGCAATAGGTAAATTATCAGCGCTTGT
>Ga0194045_1000022_pt1 | contig 43465 bp, 51 predicted proteins | sample JunL6211m_MetaG_FD_161686 | JGI IMG/M metagenome (GOLD analysis project Ga0194045, IMG submission 161686) | Anoxic zone freshwater microbial communities from boreal shield lake in IISD Experimental Lakes Area, Ontario, Canada - Jun2016-L626-11m | ecosystem: Environmental > Aquatic > Freshwater >...
GCCTTCTATTATCAGAAATGAAAAAATTATTTTTTGGCACACCTGCGTCGTACGACGTGGGTGAGAGTCTCGTACGTCGCCCGTACGTCGCAGCGCAGGCGGGTCGCACGTACGGGCGTGAGCGTGAGCGTGAGCGTGAGCGTGAGCGTGAGCGTGAGCGTGAGCGTGAGCGTGAGTGATCATTCATAGCGCCTTCAATCGTTGCTGCAATTGCACGTAGAACTCCGCGAGTGGCTCTAAGTCTCGCATCACCGCCACTACGCGGTCTCTGTCCCAATGAATTGGCGGGTCTGCGGATAACGTCTGCTTACTGTAAGCTTTAAACCCGTTGACCACTGCCCCTATACCGACAGACTCGGGCGCTCTCTTTGTTGATGCTCGCAACTCTGCGGCGCCGCGAATATGACGACGCAACTCAGAGACGCTCCACTCTTCTTCAACAGCACGCTCTAACCAATCGCGTTGCTTATCGGGCGAGAGCTTACACACTTCGCGGTGGTGAGAATAGGTGAGTTCTCGACGGCGTAATTCAGGCTGAACGTTGTTGCAGATGTATGCAATGTTGACCAGTGATTGGTATTCGTACTTGTCACCCAGCACCGTCAAAGCTTCGCGATATTTAGTCCCGTATATCCGTTGGCCAGCGTTGAGCCAATCACCCAACCAGAACAGCGAAGATTCTTGCAACTGCGTAATGCTAGCGCCAAGTTTCTTCCATTCTGTGAATGTCATCGCCTGATCAATAGTGATACTGACTTCACCTATAGCGACACAATCGTGTGTGATTCCCGTTATTGCGAGAGACGATTTATTTGACGAGCTTTTCATTGCGGCGATTGCTTATAGCGTTCTCGGTATGTCCGCGTTCATCTGGGACTGGCAGTCCAAATTGAGCGCAGAACTTTTCAATGTGTGATCGCGCGGTCGTACGCGATACTCCATATTTTTGAGCGAGTGTGGCGCCAGTCCACCCATCACGCACTCGCAATCTTGATGAATACGCTGCGACATCGGCGGCGAATCTAGCGTCTACAGCTTCAGTAATGTACGACAAAAGCGGGTGAAATCCAGTCATCACCATATCACGTGTTTGACTTTTAACTTCGTCTAAAACGATTCGTCGAGCCTCATCATCGCGCCCGTGCCGAACTGCTTCGACAACTTCGTCTACCCAATCTTCACCACATGTGAATTCTTGAGTATACTGCGACAACGGCGACGTCGCTGAGTCTAGCTTGATTTCGACTTTGGGTTGGTACGTGGTTAAGCCCATATTTCTCGAAGCTCAAGATTACTTAGTTTGCGTTGGTCATCTAAGAACTGAATGAATTTGTCAGGCGTCGCCCACTCTTTATGGACGCCATTTGGTTGTAGAAACTCAAGGTCGAACAGCAACATAGACCGGTGTTGCTTCTCAATCTTCACATTGTAGTCGTAGACACACCGATGAGCTCCTTCGAAATCGCGATCGTACAGATGCATAGACCCGGCGGTGTAGTACATATTACCCAATGTGAGATTCGCTAAGCGCTCGTCTGTTTGGCGTAACTCTAACAACATGTGGAACGACATGCAAGAGAACGAGAAAATGTCGTACGCCCATCCGAGCCAGAGATCGCTCGATCGCATATTGTATACCGCATGCAATGCGCCATCGCGGATGATCCATTGGATAGTCAATGAGCAAGGCAAGTCGCGAGTGTCTGGTGGATTCGCTACATCCCAAAACGTCAGCACGGCTTGACGAGTGTCATGATCTCGGCGAAGCGCTCGAAGAATTCGTTCTCGTTGCGCTACGTAACGCTTTCCATACGCTCCGAAAAACGTCACTCCGTCGTCTGAATACGCTACGATGTTTTTCGACACTTCGTGAAGTGTGGCTACATCATCGCGACCAGTAAGCATCCACCAAGCTTCGGTGAACGCGAATTTCAACGAGAGCTTACGTTCAGGTAAGACGATCAGCGGATCGTTCATATCGACGACCGCGCGGCCTTGAAGCACTTCAAGAATTGGGAGTCCTCGCGGCACTCGCGCGGCGCCAGTGTTGAGCGTTAATTGGAGCAAGTCGCGCCAAATTTCAGTAACGGAAATAGGTCGAAGTTTCATGATTAGATTTTGGTGACTGTCATTGCGGCTTTGTGCATCTTCTTGAAGACGACATTCGAATCACACATTTCGCGAGCTTGTTCCCACGCTTTCGTTCGATACTTTTCGTAAATGTCTTTGTGTGCTAAGTGCTTCATCGCCTCAATCGTCGCCATCATACCTTCGCGAGCGCAAGAAACTACGGCGAGTTTAGGAGCACAATGTTTGATCCAATGAGAGTCGAAGACGCCGACCGTTCCAACCGCAATCGCTTCAGCCATGGAATACTCCATCATGTTCTCTCCGTAATAAGAAGCATCGAGATGATAGAAGTCTGCGCCAAACATCGACTCAGCGAGACGAGGCAACCCGTCTTCGCCCATTCGAGTATACGGACCATACACCAACAGTTTGTCCTTGGGTATCGGCTTAGTGTGCTTTTCAACGATGCCGTTCTTGGGATGCACTTCGAAGATGCAATCGCGTTGCTTATCTCGAATCGCTGGGTCTTCATAGAAGAGTTTAAGCGAACCAAGCGATCGTTCAACGCCTCGCATTTCGACGGCGAAGCCTGCATTTCTAAACTTATCAAAATGATCGACTAATCGTTGAGGGTCTTTGAATGTAGCGAAGCGCCCGAAGTACGTGATACACTTCTTCTTTTCTTCGAATGACCGCCACATCTTTCGGTAACCGTCGAAGTTGAAGCCATTACCCACAGTCATGATGGGCAAGCCGGGAACGAACTCTCGCACCATTGTAGCATATTTGCACGTTTTCGTGAAGGTGAAAGTAGCATCGACATTCCGCAACAACTCAAACATTCGGTAGTTACGATTGATCGAATGAATCTTGTGGTCGTTCTGATGGGCGATCTTAATGGGCTTAGTGATCTCTTGCATCATCTGCAAGAACCGAGTACAGAAGATTTGCGAATGATTCTTCGAAGGCCATGATTGAAAGTAAACGATGTCGTACTCTTCGTTGATCTTCTTAGCCGTAGCTGACGCAGTTGACGCATCGAACGTTCCGGCAAGTTCTAAAGGTTGGGCCAGTCGTCGTGGCCAAAGTTTGTCGGTGCTTGCGTAAACATCGCACACCATTTTTTGTAAGCGATACCACGCTTGTTCTTCAATGACGTAACGGGTGACGCCGCAGCCTTCGACGCCGCGACCGAGAATTATTGCTATTCGAGGTTGTGTTTTCATAGTAAGGAAGTTGTCTAGGTGAGTGTTATAATTCGAATTTAGCTAAAAGGAAACTCTTTCTTCATCAGATCATCAAATGATGGAGGGGACCAGTCGTCTGGTTTTCTCAAATCGAAGGGGTCATTCCGCTTCGATTCTTGCGCAGACGTCACTCGCTGCTTTTTCAAATTCGCTTCATGAACGCGCCTCCAACACTCGTTCAATGGAATTTCAAGAATCGCGGCCATGCCACACAACACATAAATCAAATCGACGATCGCATCAGCCGCATCATGTCGTCCAAGCTTTTGGCTGAACAGCGCATCGATCAACTCGGATCGCTCCTCATCCATGTGAATTGCTTTCTTGCGTACTTCATCCCACATCGTCGTTTCGTCGACGATCACATCATTCAATTGAAACTTAGCGCGGAACTCTCTCACATCATCATAGAACGTTTTCATAGGTAATCAGGTGGCTTGGTCATTATTTGGTCATTATTGTGGCTTGGTCATTATATCCAGTGAAAATGGACATTCATAAACCGTTGGATATCAATAGCATTTTGAACAGAATGTCCATTATACCATTAAAATATATAGAGTCCTCGTACACACACTCCCCTGCTTGCATGCAGGTAGGGGTGGGTGCCTGTACAAAGAACTTCGAAATGAATGGACAAATGGACATAATGGCCATGATCCGCTTCAAAGCATTGGTGATTAGTGACTTAGACGACTTGGTCATTATTTGATTCAGTGTCCATAAGTCCATTATTTGGGCCCTCCTTGTGCACGGTAGTGCGGACCTGCTCCCCAGCGAGGGTGTGCGACCCGTACCAGCACGACCCGCTCCCCAGTGCTGGTGCAGGAGGGTCGTAGGGTTGAAACTTTGCTCGAACCAGTCATTTCTGGCCCTCAGACTGTCGCCTATGATCTCGAACTGATTGTCCATATGGATTTATTAGTTTCTAACTAAGGCCTCTCAGGCCTTCTTCCGTGCTTTTGCCTTAATTTGTGTCATTTCTGACACTTGAGGTTGCAAGTTGTCGCAATATGCGATGAAATCTTTCTTCGTTATCGACCACATTCTGAGGCCGTCTTTTCGTATCTGAGTCAATGGAACGCCTTGGCCAGCCAGTTGGGCAATGAAGCGCCCCACACCTCGCGGCGTATAATGCGAAGTGAGAGCTCGCATTCCGTCATCTCCCGCCATGTCTCGCAACATCGTACTAGCGTTGCCAATCCATTCATGCGTCTTGAACTCGTTAAACTGCGAGGACATGAACATGTGAAATGCTTCATAGAATGAATGCGAAGACGTTACTTCTTTCGCAGCTTGGAGCAATTCAGGATGATGGAAGCTCGTCACGCCAAAGCGACTCGCTTCGATCGTAGCGTCTGGCGGCTCCCAATCTTCGAGCCATTTCGCAAATGCCGGCAGTTCTTCAGCCAATGCTTTATCGAGCTTATGGAAATCGTAACCCTCTCTCGTCGGCGCCGCTTTATACAAACTCACTTTGTCTAACAGCGACTGTTCAATATCAGGTAGAATGCGTAACGATTCGTTATCCAAATTGCATGTCACGATGATACGACCGAGCCATGGGATCATGCGAGCTCGTTTGAATTTGTCGTCGAACAAGAAGAGTTGGTTGGCCGGCATCTTTTTGATCAACGCTGAGTAATTGGCGTGTGCTTTGTCCTGGCCCGGCCTCGTATCGTCAATCGTCCAAATGGGAACTGCGAACAAGTGCCCAGTGAATCGCGTTTCGCCAAGTAGATACGACGAACAATCAGACGAGCCACCCGCGAGTCTCGCTATCACTACGTTGCTCATAAACGTTTTACCGCTCTGCACTTCACCTGCTATAAATACTACCTGGCCCGGCAACGGACGCTTTTCCTTGCACGACACGTAGAATCTTTTCAACCACGACAAGTAAAACTCCAACTGCGTAGCTCCGTGGCTCGCATCGATTTCATCAAAGAACCCGTCTAAGTAGTGGGCTAGCGTCGAGAAGCCGTCGCCCCACTTTTTGCACTTCGCGGCAGGTAGGATCAATTGGACAGACGCGACATTTAAGAACCGCTTCATCTGTACTAAGTTAATGCCCGTTGGAAAGTGTGGCATAGGCACCGCCGCATCGACTCTCATCGTCGTTTGCACCGTCGCTAACGCTTTTTCCATTTCAGAAAGTCCGCCTCCTTCTGGCGCCTCATGCGTCAGGCCACGTTGCTTAAGTTGGAGCTGAATATCTTGGCGACTGAAGTCAAACCAATCGTTGCCGAGCTTTGTCCAATAGGTCATTCCATCGAAGAACGTATCTTCAATAGCGCCACCGACACGGTTGTCTTCGTAGTTTTTCGTGAAGTTGGATCCAAAGATTTCAGACCACGATACGAAAGACCTTGAGCCGGTGAAACATTGCATTCCAGTTTCACGGACGATTGCGGCGGTATGGTTATCAGCAGACGCATCCCAGAAGCGAACGCCACGAGCTCCCAAATCAAATGGGCCTACCCAACGATTTGGGAAGCGCGATTCAAGCTCTTCGGCGACAATCCGAATCGGGAGAACCGGCGCTCCGCGCGGCCTCCATTTGACTTTGGACGAAGCTTCAACCAAAGCGTGCATCAAAAGCGAATGTTGAATAGGCGTACCTTCTTCTAATTTCGTCCAATGAAGCGGTGCGCAATAGAGAAGCCCAGTGTCTTTTAGAGCGCTCTCGTCTAAGCCTTCGCAGATATGCCGGCAGCGAAAGTCTTTAGTCAACTGTTGAAGGAATGCTACGTGAGCTGGGCCGTGCACCATGATGGGCTTTTCAAATTCGTAGACAAAGCGTACTCCATTTGAAAAAGTCTTGGCGATTAAAGTAGGGACTGGCACGCCGCGGCGTTGGCATTGGCGAACCACGAACTGGCCCACCTCCTCTTGTGATTCTTCGACTGGCGAATCGAAATCAATCACCAACACTCGCATGGTGTGAGCAGGATTTGAGGAGTTGACGCGAGCGTTTGCTGCGACTCCTTCATACGGCGAATACACCTGCCATTGAGTATTTGGGTCGGTGATCCACGTAGAGAAATCTTGCTTTGACTTTAAATTGGCTGGCCACGACGAACGCTTCCATTTCGTAAGGCTCGAAGATTCTGATGTAGATGACGAGACATTTGCGAGAGTGAATAATTGCAACATATAAAATGGTAGGGTTGGCGCGTCAGAGCGCCTTTGAGATCAAGGAACGCGGCGAAGATTTGAGGACGACAAGGAAGACTCATGCCGACAGCGATTTGCGAGCTTTTTCTTGGGCGCGAAGTTTCTTCTCTTTCATTTCTTTTCGCGCCGCACCCACCAATCGAGTTCTAAAGCCGTCCATTGCTCTTAGTGGCTTGTCCCACTTATACATGACGCATTCGATCTTCTTTTCAAACGGGTATTCAGTGCTCGAACAATGAGATAGTAAGTCAGATAGATCGCACGCGGCGAGACAGAAAGATTGAACGCGGTCTGACACGCCACCTGCCATGTTCGCAAGTTCTTCATACAAAGGACCGGTGAATGTAGTCTTAAACGTCTGACCCGGTTTGCACACGTTGGCTTGCTTGATCAAATGTGGAACGAGCTTTTTCGCCATGATCATAGCGCGCGTTGGAGGGCGTTCAGCCCGCTCTTTCGCTTTTCGTTCTTGCCGACGAGCTTCGGCATCTTCGTCTGACTCGTCTGACTCGTCTTCATCGACTGGTTCAGGCACGGGTTGTTTAGTCTCCTTCGGTTCGCGAATAGGAGTGTCGTCGATCTTTTCGTCTTCTACTGTTGAAGCTTTGCGAGAGCCGAACGACAGTTTTACTTTTGGAGGTGGCGCACTTGGTTGAGACGATTCAGACGTCGTTATAGGAGAGGGCGGGAGAACAGATGCTTTTTTGAAGGTGAAGGCCATAGGAAGGAATTTGATTCTATCATTACCGAATCATTGTGGAACTACTTTTTTCTATTTGACTTCAAGCGCATGATAAAACAATCGATAGTGCCTGAATAATCGAGAACCACATCATGAGCTGAACACCACTTTTCGAGCTGTTCGCGTCTTGACAGATGAGTAAAGCCAGCGACGACAAGTGGCGACTTATTCCAACTGCGCTGACTGAGCGTGATGTGTTCGCTACGTCGTTGAGTTAAACGTTCAAGGATGTTATCTAATAAAGTCATTTGGTTAGAGTGATGTTGAATTCTTTAGCCCATTCGCGAATTGACCGCATAGACGCGTGTAGTCGCTTTTCGACGATTTTGCATCGATAACCACTACGACGTAAGTCGTTAGCTTTTAGTACGATAGCTCTACGCTCCTCGTCTGTGCGTTGCGAGTTATGAATTAGGATTCGATTGATGCTCACGGTAGTAGTGCGAAGTGTTGATTGTGGTTACGTTGAAGAGCAGCCTCGCCTTTTTCAAAAGGAAGCTCGCCGTTGAGATATTTGAGCACGCCTGTCGCCATGTCACGAGCAGTGACAACCGGGACATTCTGGCAGACATGGTTCAAGTTTCGTTTGGGGTCTAACAGCTCGAAGTCGTACGGCATGCCCATCAACGACATGCATTCGCGGTAAGTGAGGTGCCGGTCTTTCGTTGGGTGAGTGAGCAGCGTAGGGAAGTGTCCGACGAACGCTCCGATTTTGTGCTTAGGTATTTCAACGCCTCGCCTCATGACGTTCTTGCCTGACGCCAATTTGGCATCCATCGCTTGACACCTCGCTGCGGCTTTTTCGTAACCCTCTTTCTTTAACCACTTTGCGGCTGGCCCAAATGTTCCGTCCTTGTCTTCAGTCCAATGGATCGGACCCATCGTCCTTGGAATAAGCGCGTGGAACTGTTTGTGAGTAATACCACCTTCAAGTTTCTCAAGAACGTAGCGATACATCGGGTCATCTGACGGAGTCTTCTCATTTGTCACATCATTTTGAATAGCAGCGCGAGCTTCGCGATCGTGGCTAGAGAAGAATTGCTCAATTGTTTGCTCAGCTCGCTTGACGAATGGAAGCACAGGGATGCGATTCTTTTCGCGCCACAAGAAGTAGAACGAGCGCTCGCGGACTTGGGGCAACCCGTGCAACCACGACTGCGTCCGATACAATGTCATCGTATACCCGTTAGCTTTAGCGATCGCTCGCATATTTGCTACGACTGGCTCGCCTAGACGTGTAGCGAGACACGGAGCGTTTTCACCCCACAGAACGCGTGGCCGAAGGTTTTCCACCACGTACTTCGTACTAATAGTCAACCAATCGTTTGTTTTTGAATCAGAACTAGGTGATGGAGACAGCGTGGACAAACCGGCACATGGGCACACAGTATTGACCACATCGACTTTTGGGAGCTTGGGCACGTTGTCGACGTCGACTTGATAGTATGGAACGTCTTTGAAATGATGGCGACAGTGCGAATCGTTTGATGAGAACGGCGAGTACGAGAGGAAGAAACTCGGGTCACTCCCGAACGCTTGAACTTGGCCGATGGTTTCTCCACCGATGAGTGGAATGATAGAGGCGTGTTTGATGCTCATGAATTGTCTCGGTTTTTGAAAGAATTATCTTTGAAGTGACTGTACGTGAGTAGGAACGGGAGAATCGGCGAAATGATAATTACTACGACGATAGCAATTGTGATTCCAACGAAGTAACCGACGACGCTAAATAAACGCGGAGTGACTGGCATTTCAAAGTGAGGTTCTTCAACGCTGCGCTGGACGTTCAACATGAAGTCGCACCATAGCGCGTCAACCCAACGAGAAGCTTTTGACGATTTGATGCATTCGTCGACCCATACTTTTGCGGGTTGACTCATTGCGAGTTCGACGAGGTCATCGTCTTTTGGTTTTATAGAACGGTAGGACATGATTTGCGCGAGATGAAACGTGGACGTGGTTTGACGTGGCAGACGCCAACACAGATGCGGTGGATCTGCGTCAGGTGAACGTGGAACTTTTTAGCAAGTTCGCGATACGTCGTATTGTAGGTTCGTCGTTCGCGTTTGATGGCGTCGACTTGATGGGCGGATAGTTTGTAGTTGGCCATAGAATCAAAATGGTTCAATGTCTTCGTTAATCAAGGTAAACGGTAATTCTTTGACTGACTTTTTAATGTGGCAACGGCGACAAAGCAACTGCAGATTTTTAAGTTCATACTGTCGGCGGTAGAAGCTCGTGCACTTCACGTAGCCAAAAGTGTGATGGGCGTGTCCTTGCGGGATGATGCAATCAAATTCTAGATTTCGAGAAGCGGAACATGACACGCACACTCCGCCCAGTTTGAACGTCAATTCAAACCGGGCGCTGCGAGCCCAATCAACTTGGCGTTTGCTCATTCAATTCAAGTTCAGGGTGAGATTGTTCAAGGCAATTGGGACAGATCATATGGGTGTGGTATTAGCGTTACTTCTTGTAGTATTTGGAGGCTTCGAACTCGACGTCCATAGGACAACCTTCGAGCCATTCGGGCGTCTGTCGAAGGATTTTAGCGATGGCTTGTGGATCCACCTTGTCGTCGACTTCGACAACGATTTCATCGTGAATCGACATTAGCGGGTCGTACCCGGCGTCAATCAAATTCAAGATGCCGTCGCGTAGAACATCTCGGGCAGTTGCTTGAATTAGGTTTTCAGTAAGCAACCCGCCATAAATAGACCGGTGAGCGTAACCCATCCACGACTGAGCCATGACTTGCGTCCCGAATTTGGGATGCTTCATACGCTTCAAGTTGAAGTACCGCAATGGACGGCCAGATGGCAACTCAATAATCCAAGCGCCAGACGGGTTGGTGACAGCGTTAGTTTTTGAAACAGCCTCAGCGTGCAACCTGTCCCATAAAGCTACGACACCTTTGTTTGTAGCGCGATACGCGAGGACTGTCTTTTTACTTTCGGCCAGTGTGATGTCGTAGTTCGCCATTGTCTTTGCGGCATGAACGAATTTCGGAGCGCCGCATTGGTAACCGAGTCCGAGGACACGCGCTTTTGCGAGACGATAGAGTAGGTCGTTTTCTTTCTTCAACACTCCGCCTTTCCAATCCATCGTCTGTCGAGCATGAGCTTCATACACGCTCATTCCGGTAGCGAGGAGTTTGAGAGCTGGTTCATCATCGGCAAACCACAACAAGATGCGAGCTTCGATTTGGGCCCAGTCAGCGATGATCAATTTCTTCTTCGGTCGCGAAATGATAATGTTACGTAAGTTAACGCCACAGATGGGTTCGCGTGGAAAGTTCTCCATGTTCAATCCACCGTCGCCAGAGAACCGGCCCGTATGGGCGCCGTAATACTTCTTAGAGAAAGTCAAGATGCCATCGCACTGACGCATTCGAATCGCATGCAACACGGCTAACACGCGGTTGACGCTTCGATATTCTTGCATCGCTTTGACGAATGGCGCTTTGTCAGAGTACTCATCGAGCCACATGTCAAAATCAACGGATGTCTTTGCCGTCGATTTGGGTGGAGGAATACCAACATCACGGCAAGCTTGGGCAAGAGCTTTCGATGACGTGGGTTTCGAATCTGAGTCATCATTCAACCACGGGATTATTTCACTGACTTCGTTGAGACGAGTCGATAACTTACGAATGCTTGTGTTGAGCAATTTGACGTCAATCGCCACGCCTCGCATCCCACTCTCAGTCGTCCATTGAGACAACCGCCACTCTTCAACGGGCATCATTTCGTGAAAGTCTTCATAAAGTTGCCACGCATAGATTGAATCGTGCATAGCGTACTCAGCCAGCGCGTTGGCTTTGCCTTCACGTATGGCGTCGTTAAACGTCCGGCCCTTCATCCAATCTCGCATGCCTTTTGACAACTCGATGTCGAACAGCGCTTTGCAAGCGCCGGCCAAACTACGAGGAGCGCCAAGGAATGCGGCAAGCGCGGCGGTATCACGCCAAGACCCAAGGTCTAACGACTTCGGACATTTCTTCCACCAACTTTCTCGTTTGGCCGCGTTAAAGATCGTCCAATCAAACTGAGCGTTGTGGGCCACGACTTGGCGACCTTTAAGACTCGCCCAATCAAAGTCTTTAGGGTGACCCACGTACTTGATAGACCCCTCTGGCCCGTCGTAGACAGACACCATGTAAGCTTCAAATTTGGGATGGCGAGTATATGCTTCGGCTCCGAGCGTGGAGACAGAGCATTCATTGTCATAGTAAGACTCGAAGTCTACGACGACGTGTGAAAGAGCGACGGGTTTTCGTGTCGCGACCGGTTTCTTTTTGAGCGTGGGCATAAGGAAAGAGAAGTGAGAAGACGATCAGTTTGAAATTGGTGAGAGACCGAGCAAAGCGAAACGCTTGCGGCGAGCCGCGGCTTCTTTGCTTCGATAATGGTTATGAAGAGCGACGGCGCGAGCTCGTTTTTCGAAAACTTGCATAGCGCCGGCATCACCGAGTTTGTATGGACCACCTTTACGCTTTGGATTCGCAGCGGCTTTGGCGATGACGATGAGGTCACGTTTGGTAGGACCTTTGGGGTCAAGAACAGGAAGGGACATGATAGGAAGAGATGAAATTGGTGAGCCACCACATTGTCAGTAGGTTGCTCAGTCCCTGTTCGAGCGCGTTTGAATTTCCCAAAGCTAACGCGCTTAGAATTAGTTACGCGGTCAAGTATTTCAGGAACTCGATGAACTCGTCTGGGTGAGTCCCGGTGCGCTTCATCACAGGGACGAAGACGAAGTTGCCGTTCACCTTTTCGCGTTTGGCTCCGAGGGCCCATGCACCAGCGACCAGTCCGCGGTTTTTCAAGTCGGACATGGCGACAGCGTTGAACACGAGTTTTGCAGCTCGTGTGTACGAGGAACCTTTAGTCTTATACAGTGCCAAAGCATACGAACCGTTGAGAGCTTTATTCGCTTTGTTCTCCGCTTCGAACTGATGCGGGAAGTTCGCGAGAATCGTTTCGTCAGACGTCTCAGGAGCTTTGACCACGACGAGCATAGTCGCAATTGGAGAGAATGGAGGCTTTTTGTTGTTCACCCACTCAGTGTGCCCGCCCGCTTCGATCACTTCGCGCTCGGTAGCAAAAATGCGCGGACGGTTTTCATCGCCGTACTCAATGTTCTCTTCGTATTCTTTTTTGACGCGAAGCACCGTGATTTCGAGTGGAGTTGGGTTGTCCTTGTCTGGCTCGTCGGTGATTGGGATTTCGCCGTTGAGCACGATGACGCCACCGTCAAAGTTTTCAGAAAGCGGTCCGATGCTCTGAACGATTTTCAACGAAGGAGTCGTCAAGTCAGACCGGTTAATTTCGCCTTCCACATCGCCGTTTGATGGGGCCGACGACCGTGAGGTAGTAGCCAATTGGCTCGTAGGTTCAGTGTCATCATGATGAACTGGAGGCGGAGTAGCATTTGGGCCCTTCAGCGAAGTTCGAGATGCCGGAGTGAGAGCGCGCTTGACGGGAAGAGTTGCGGGTTTTTTCGCAGGTTCAGCGACGGGTTTTTTCTTAGCAAGTTTAGTAGCCATGGTGTGTGTAGTGTGTTTGTTTACGTTTGTAATTGCTGTGTGCAATTAAATGGATTAGACCATATGTGGTTGAGATGTAAATCAGAACGTTCGTTATATTCTCGGCCGCATTTAGTTCTTAAGCTTTGGATAGAATGAAGGTGAACCGTGGCCGATGAAGCCGCGTTGAGTTAGACGTCGTGTCAATTCAGAGTTCAGTTCACTCGCTTCTTCTTTCGACTTGCCACTCGCAATCAGTGCGTCTTTGACGCTCTCACCCGTTTTGTTGGGAGTGCGAGTGTCTAACAGATTGAAGACGAACTCGTCGTCGATGAGTTCTTTGTCAATGATCCCATTCAACAACCCCTTGTTCAATATTTCGTTACGTAACTCAAGAGGCGTAATGACTAAGAACGCTGAGCCGTCGCGGTCTTTAAGTTCAACGGATGGTAGATCGTATCCGGCCAACAACATTTGAGTCACTTGGTCTTTGACAGAGTCGTGAAGTTTCTTTAGTGGCGCCGAGATTGTGTACAAAGCGTTGAGCACATTTGGATCCACAATCGTCTCAGCGGTTTTTTCACGGAGCACCTTCAGAGCTTTTAGATGTTCGGGCGACAGCGTCTCAGACGTGTGTTCTACGAATTGAACTGTGGCTTTCAAGAACGCTGGGCACATGCTTTTGCGACCGCACCCATCGCACGTCGTGGGCACAAGGTTCACTGGCCTTTTGTCCACTGGCAATTTCGTAGCGAGGTACGCGCCACTCAAGTACTCATACAATTCGTCAAGTCTTTTTGCGTCGAACTCTGCAGATGTCACCATGTCGCGCTTAGGTTGGACGAACCACGTTCTTACTCGAGGCGCCTTCATTTCAAATCGAAGTGAGGCGGCGTAACACCAACCTTGAGCATTCGTTTCAGCCGCTTCGACTAACACCTTGCCAAACTTCCAATCAACAACGTCAACGTGAACAACTTGGTTTTTTGAATCGCGCACGGCGATCAGCCAATCGATATAGCCATTGCTGACGCCTCGAAGAATGGGCAACTTAAGCTCTGTCGACTCGATGTGCGTGAACCCTTTCGACTTGGGATAACTTGTTTCAACAAGCTCTCGCAGTTGACGTTTGAATGCGATGCATGAGTGCACAAGCTTCGCAGCGTCTAGGTCGAGGCCTTTGACGTTGTCTGACTCAGTATGCTTGTGCAACTTCGTTCCTTCGTCTGCAGCGGAACGGTCTTCAGTTGGGTCTTCCCACTCAGGATAGTACGACGAACAGTTGATGAAATGTTTAGAACCAGACGGCGTGAATCGTCCGATGTCCGTGGGCTTTGGGAGATGACTAATGGCCAATTTAGCTTGAGCAACGGCAGCAGGTCGAACCTCGTCGAGACGGACTTGTCGTGGGTTTGCTTTTTCAACTGACTTAGAGACTGGCGTTTTGGTCACTGTAGAGGGCTTCTGTTTCTTGACGATGGTGGATACCTTAGGCATATGTTTGGATGGTTTGAGATGAGGTTGAGAGTGGGTGGCTGATAGCGAGTTAGTGGCGGAGGCGGCGGCGTAGATCAATAGTCGTTTTGATGTCCGCGACCAGCGCTTCGACTGAGTGACCTTGAAGCCCGCGGTCTTTGTTGTCATACGGATCCACATCAACAATACAATATCGATAAGTTGTATGATCCCACCCGTGTCGTCGGTGTCCGATGGTCACGTCGAGGATGTAGAGTTTGCTTTCGCGGTATGTGGTAAATAACGCGGTGCCGGGTAGTGGTGGTTGCTTTTGGTTGCTCATATGTGGTGTGGGTTAAAAGGAAATTCCAGAGGTAAGGTCTCCGTCGTTGAGGAGGTTGAGATTTTGAATTTTGCGACGGACGGCTTCACACGCTTGCTCTTCGATAGTGTCGGCGGCGAAGACGATTTTTTGAATGCTCTTCGACAGTCCTCCTTGGCGCCACACTCGTCCGATGGCTTGCTTCAATTGCACCGCCGAATAGTTGGGTGAGATAATGGAGAACCTTGGATGGTCACCGCTGAGATCATGTAAGTTGACGCCAGTGCCACCGGCCGCGATATTGCAGACAATCACACGGACTTCGTTTGATTGGAATGCTTCAATATTCTTTTCACGTTCGTCGCCACTCTGGCCACCTGCGATTTTTGATACGCGAATCTTTTTCTTCGTCAACCGTTCGGCGATAAGTTCAAGTGAAGGTGTGAAGTTGACGAAGATCGCAACACTGTGCCCATCTTCAAGAGCGTCCATGCACATTTCAACGTAGGCGCTGCACTTCAACAATTCAGCTCGTTGGCGAGCTTCAAGGAGGATCGCGAAAATCGACTGACTGTAATTCATGGTGCGCTCGTCCAACTTCGCTAAAGCTTGTTGCATATCAGCATAGACGTGATTAAGCTTCGAAGTCTCGCCGTTCATTCCCGCAGCGACTGCTGTGACCTGACTTTCAGGGAAGCGGTCACCCAGTTCTGAGATGCGAATGCGGTAACCGCGGTTGGGAAATAATTGCTTGTGCAGAGCAAACATGATTGCCTTGTTTCTCGCATCGTTAGCGTCGAAGTCAAGGCCACCCCATTCGTTATTCTCCGCGCCATGAGACCTGGCCCATTGGAAATAGTTGGTGAGGTTGTGCAGACCGAGTGAGAATCCAATTGCTCGCATTTCAAGAGGAGACACCGCTAACGTCGCAGACGCCATGTAGATTCTCACGCCCTGTTGGCGAGCTGCGATCAACATTTTGGCGTTCTGTGAAGAATGAGCTTTGCAACGGTGAGCTTCATCAAACACCACCAAGGCGTCAGACGGGACGTGCCACACAAACTTTCCGTCGGCTTCAGACTTCGTCGGAGTCACCCATTTGAGATGCGGGAGGTTGCACCCTCTGAGCTTTTCGTAACCGACCACGTCAATCGCGGTGAGTTTGAATTTTGCAATGACTTTGCGCCATTCGGGAATCACAGACTTCGGACACACCACGAGCAAGCGGAGTTTCAATTCGCGAGCCACGCCACAAGCGACGTAAGTTTTTCCGGTGCCAGTGTCTGATGCATCGACCGTCGCGTTGAAGGCCGCGATCGCTTTGGCATTGTACCACACTGCGGGTATTTGGTAATCCAGAAGGCCGGAAGGATTGACACGTGACGGGTCTGAGACGTTATACTCGACGCGGCCAAACGGGGACTGCGATGGAGCCGCCACGCCGGTGAAAGAGGAGAGAGACATTTTCATAAGGAAGAGGAAACGATACTAATTGGATTGAACGAGATGTAAACTGAAATGCGTTGTCGGATGCGCATCCCCCGTTGTGAGTGTTAATCAAGGTCTTTCGTTTGGCACTCTTCGCACCATTGGCCGCCACCTTGCAACATGGAGAGCGGGAAACGTTCGCCGCAGTCGCGGCATTTGCATTCGATTTGTGAAAGCCACAAATCTTTACCGACGCAAAGACCGGCGATGTCAGCCGGAATAACTTGGCCAGTCGAGAGTTTCACAGCGCGTTCGCCTTGTGCGTTTTTGATGATCTTGAACGACGGAGTAGTGTTTGTCATATTTTTGTTTTGTTAGTGTTGAGTGGCAGCGGCCACGATCAATATCTAACACACTCAAATCCTGCGTAAAATCAATTATGCATATTTGCGCATTTAAGCAACGTACGGGCCAAACTCGTACTTCATACAAACTGGCCCGTACGTTCCGGTGTATGTGGAGTCCTATTGGAAGCGAGCGTCCGTGAGGCTCTCCGTGAGGTTGGTGAAGGACCGTGCCGGGCGATGGTGGTCAATCCAACGCTTCAACCAAGACTCACGACGGTCAGTTTCTTTAATAGCAAACCGACGGTCAGTGACAGTGGCTCGTGGGATGAGACGAGAAACAGTGGGAGATTTCATACGAGATTTTTGAGTTCGATTTTGCTGACGAGAGTGCGAGTGGAGACGAGGCCGATGCGTTCTTGAAGAATCCGACGAGCGGATTTCGGTGTGGATGCTTCGATAGTTGTGGTGCCGGTGGATCCAAATGGCTTCGACCATTTGAAGGTGTAGGAGTATAAAGGGCGTTGACGTTTCATAGCGTATGGGATGTTGAGGTTGTCGTTGAAGTGAGAAAAATAAAAGCACCAACTGAACGTTGAGATTCAGTTGGCGCTCTGGGTCAGTCTGCGCGTTTCATCCAGTTTTTCAACCGGGTAATCCACGGCAGCTTCATAGGCACCGCATTCACGGCGTCCAATTGGTTGTCCAATACGTAGACGCTGTTCGACGTAATGACGATTTTCGGAGCGACTCGCGTTATCGCTTCAACTCGAGCTCGTCGAAGTTCGACTTGCTCGAGTGTTTCGATGCGCGGAGTTTTTGCGACGACCGTCGTCACTGCGAGTTTCGTAGGCTGTTGCACGAATACCATCGGTTGGCTCGCTGTGTGACGCAGAGTGAGTGCGGCAGCTGAGAGTTTATGACGGGTCGTCAACGGCATTGCAGTTTTCGTTTGCATGTGGGTGTGTGGTGTGTTGTATGTTGTTACGCGTTGTCGGATGCGCGTCCCCCGTGTTGAAATGTTTATGCAGACAGGGCGGGTGTATTGATACCAACCACTGAGTCTACGAGACGGTAGAGGTTGTCGCCACGGCGAGGAAGATCAAACACGTTGACGGACTTGAAGAAATCCGTGTAAGCGTTGAACAAGCGCCACATCGTCTTGCCATCGGCTGAGAATTCAGGATGATCAGGAGTCCTCCACTGCTTGAGGATGTGTGGAACATCCGAGGCGCTGATGACGCTTTGGTCGATAGACTGGATCAAAATGTCGTGGGCCATCGAGTCGTTGAGTTCGAATTGACGGTAGGCGAGGAAGCGGTCGTCTTGGATTTTGTAGTCGCCCATCAGTTGTTCAACCACCGTTTCAACCTGCTGGTCGAGGCGAAGGTCGATTTTGCTTGTGTGACGTTCAGTGAACTTACGTTCGCCGCTGAAGATGCCGTTGCTGCACACCATCACTTGGCTACCAGCGACGCCACCAGCTGCATACGTTTTGTCATGGGAATTGCGAACACCGACGACCAGTTGGAAGTCCTTGTTCGCATGGTCTTTCTTAGTGACGTTGATGCGGCCAAAATAACGTTTGTCGTTGTGGCTGGTCGTGTGAGAACCGCTGACGACTTTGAAGCCGCGGCGGACGATGGTTTTCGCGAACATTTCAAAAAGTTCGTGGTGAGCGACTGGCTGCCAAGTTTTCGTAGCGTGTGGCAACTTAATAGCAGCCAATTGAGTGTGTGTAAGGGAACGAGGAGCGTTGGTTTTCATAGGATCGGATGTTGATGTTTTGTTGATGTTTTGTTGATGTTGAGTAGCGTCGGCTACAAACGGATACTAATAATTTACGCAAGAATGTAAAATCAATTGTGCATTCTTACGCATTTAGTCGGCGTACGAGAGGTTGTTCGTACGTTCTAACCTATGTAATAACCTAGCCATTCGGGACGCGACTGAGCTTTAGCGTATGACAAGCCCAACCCTGCGATTTTTTCGACTGCGTAAAAGGCGCGATACGCGTCAACAGTATCCTCACGCTTATACGCGTCTGGCATGCATTGCGGCGGCAAAGTGAACGCCGCGACTGGGAGGTCGGGTCGATGTAGGTCTAACCATTCAACGACTGAGCGTGTCTTGTGGCGACGTCCGTAACGCTTTTCATACTCGTCAAGAATACTAAACGCGTGTTTGACTAACCAATCATAGTTATTCGTAGACGCTCGCGCCCAAATAGTCGATGGATGGTTTGTGTGAGTTCGCTTATACGGCGCAGACCCGCCGTTCGACCAATGAGCTGTCGACAACATCTGAGCCGATTCGATTCCCATCTTTACTACGTGCTTGTCGCACAAGTAACTAGCGGCGACATTTGGATGTGGATCTAAAAAGAAGATGTTCATGGTGTTAGCCGGCAATAGCCATTAGAAACTCACGGTTGCGAGACCGTATGGTCTTATGGATGACTTGATGTGAAAGCTTCAAGTCAGAAGCAAGACGGTCGACCGCGACTTGCATCGCAGACGTTAGCACTGGGTTCTTCCCCAACAAGTGAAACGAGCGAGTGAGTACATTTGACACGTCGGCGACGTTGGTTGACGTCAGTAAGACCGAAAGAGCTTGAGCGAATGAGTTTTTCATATGAGTATGTTGAGAGTTACGCCGCGCAATCGCCGTCGCAAGTTTCCTCTAGACTTGGAAGTTCGGGAAGTTGGATAGTCGTCAATATGCGAAGCCCATAGTAATGATTGACTTGCGTGATTTTTGAAAGTCCGCATTCTGAACACTTACCGACGTGTAAAACGTCGACTCCGTTGAATTCTTTGCGGTAGTGCGTAGGCTGTAATGAATTTTTCATATGAGTGTTGTGCGCGTTGGAGAGTCGCGCCCCTCTGGGTTAGGTATTTCAACGTCAGTTACTTCAACAAGCCGGTGACACCGTTTCCAACTTTATCGTGGAGGCTCAGTGAAGCGCCATCCAATTTGCCTTGAGCGAAAGCGTTGTGGTCGAATGCTTTCTTAGACGCCTGTGTGACAGTAACTCGGAACGTCTTGTCGACGTATTGATCTACTACTTTTTTGACGTCCACGAGAACCAAAGCATATCGCGAAGTGGAGTCGGCGTTAGCCGCGGCCATCGCTGCAGATTTCGCTTCACGGTTTCTTTCGACGAAACCTTGACGAAGGCCGCGATCGTATCCACGTTGAAGATCAGCATTCCACTTTTGGCCGGTGCGCTTGAGGTAACGCTTCATGCCAGAGAAGAACGCTTCACGGAGTTTGCCGTAGAACAACATAGCACAGGCGACTTGGTCAGCTTGGCCAATGTAGATCACCTTGAAGAATTTCTCAGGGCGACCGTTAGCATTCTGAGAGTAATAGTGAGACTTCAACATGCGGATGGGCAGCATTTCCATGATGATCACCATGATAGCATTGTCACTGTAATGTTCGCGGCGGCCAAATTCAGAAGCATCATGCATGATGTCGTCCATTGACGTTTTGCGGTCCATCACTTCAACTGCGTCAATGCCGTGCTCCGTCATAAGACGTTGGGCGGCGGCCATAGCCGTCTGCATTTCAGCGTCTGTAGCGCCACCAGCGGGATCCGCCATGGCCATGAGCTTTTTCAGTTTTTCGATGAGTTTGGATTTGTCGTTCATATTTTCGTTTTGTTAGTGGTGAGTGGCAGCGGCCACATACGGATACTAACAAACCGCGCAGGATCGTAAAATACTTTATGCATATTTACGCATTTAAGCAACGTACGGGATTTCCCCCACACGTTGCTTAAACTGCTCGTACGTCGACTGGCTCTCGCTAGATAATAGCCAACACACTAGATAATAACGGCGCTTCGCTGGTCAAAGCCTTTCGCCTATTGGAGTATGTTCATCATTAGCTTTCGCCGGTTAAGCATTTCATTGCGGTCGGCAGCAGACTGCTTAGCGCGCCGATGAACGAGAGCGTCTAACGTGTCTAACGCGTCGGCCGCCGAAACAGGATGCTCAAAAATATCGTGGTGAACGACTTCGTATTGATGAGGAAACGTCGTACGCATCGAGCATAATCCACCGTGCTGCGACAGCCGATGACCCAAACCTTTCGCGAAAAAGTTAACATCGTCAAAGTCGCGAGCATGGAATCCTACGACACGACGGTACAATTCAGCTGCGTGCTTGAGGCGGTCGTCGGATTCATATAGTTGAGACACCCCTTGGCCGATCGTTCGATGGTAAGATTCAACAGCGTTAGCGACAGACGGGCAACACATGACGTACACCGTTGGGACTGTCATAAACATTTCAAACCACAACCGCGAGTAAATCGTCGATCGTGTTTGATTTGGACGATACACTGCAGAGTATACTTCCTCTGAAATCCAATGACGATCGATGATGGTCAGGCCGCGGTGGTCAATGGCTTTCGACGTAGCTAAAAATTGAAACGGCGCTAAGTTGCGGCGCTCGCGTAGGTGCATTCGATGAACGTTTGAATAGCGCCAGTTTTTGCGACTCGTTGCTTCAGACTCGATTTGCGAAGCTAGTGTAGTTTTACCAGACGCGTCTGGCCCTTCTAAAATGATGATACCGCGGTGCATAGGAAGAATGGTGTGGATGACTAAATGAACGAGGGCCAGCGTTGTTGCCGGCCCTCGTTTTTCGGTTATTGAACGACGCCGAAACGATTACTTGTTCGGGTCGAATTGAGCGAAGAAGTCGTTGAGAGACTTCTGCACCACTTCGCTGTCTGCGCCGGAAGCTTCCACCACGCCGTCGAAGGTAGACGCACCGGATTCTTCAATCGCGGTTTGAACTTCCTTGCGAGCTTTGCGGTAGGCACTGGTGGTCGAGCCGTTCTCTTCATCCGAAGTCACGCGGCTGTCGGCCACGGCGAAGCCGAGGGCTTTCGCGTAACGAGTCAGGATGTAGTTTTTCTTTTCGTTCGACTTTGCGGCGGGTTTCGCTGCGGCTTTCTTCGCGGCGGGTTTCGCTGCGGCTTTCTTGGTTGCGGATTTCTTAGCCATATGGTTATGTAGTTGCGGTGTTTGTGTTGTTTGGTTTGTTGCGCCGGATTGTTTCCGGTTTACGAGATTACTTATATAAAACTCACGAGATTCGTAAACACGTTTACGCAAAAGTTTCTCTCGACTCGCAAAACCCCAAGACGCAATCAAAACCGCATCGGCTACTTGATTGATTATGCGAAATTGAGGATGCATTTTGCGAGCATACTCGACTAACAACTTTTTGTCGCCGCCAGATAGACACCCCAAATCACGTTGCCATTGCGCCGACATCACAAACTTTACTTTAGACGGATCTACCGACAGCGCGGCACATACGGGTCCGTAGAACCAACAACCCATCGTGAAGCCTCTACTAGCGAATGCCATTTTGGCACCAGGGAACCAACCAGTCACGCGCTCAACGACAACTAAGTCGTGACTCTTCGTCAGTTCGTTAATCAACACGGTCATCCGCGCTGGACATTTGGGCATCTTATACGTCGTCAGTACCTCACCGTCGTACGAAGCAAACGCGCCATTTTTGCCAGGGTCTACTCCAAGAATTTTCATCTATGCAATTTCACTCCTATTGAGTTCAAGCTTTGTCTGCGTTCTTCGCAAGATGCGCAGTCAGCCAGCTTGGTGCCCAACACTCGGTCAGACACGCGCACGACTGGTTCCAATAACGTTTTCACCACGTCTCCGTACAACCGCTGTTGAGCTTTCAATTTGGCTTGCTTCAATATGTCAGGTAGTTCAATCATAACAACCTAGTTATTTCAATGTCGTAGATGTCTAAGCTAATTGTTCTATTGACTGGTGTGGTGTATCCGATATAGTCCCCTTCGGCGATAGCGCAAGTTGCAGATTCTCCTCCAATTAAACAGTCGAACGATTCCCCACCAGTGCTAGCTGGCCTAGAAAGAGTCAAGCGTAGACGAACTTGCGCGTGACCACCATCAACAAAAGATGGCAAGTTGCTATAATCAGTTCCTTCATACGGGTATGGAGCACCGAGCTCCGGATAGAGCTTATACGATCCATCATAAGCCACCGTCGTCTTTTTGGTTTTAGCAAACTCAAGAGCACCGACTGTGTTTGACGCCTGCGCTAAATTATCTTCTATGCTTGAGATAGTTGAATAAAGACTCGCGAGTGTAGTCCCTTTCGCAAACACTAAGCCAACTAAGTCTGCAAAATCTGGGTCAGACATTGCGGGAGTTCCAGCCGCTCGTTCTTCTTGTTCTGCTTGGTAGGCTGCGTGGTCTAAGGCCCAAGCGTCTAAGTAATCCGTCAATGCAGTTTCTGCGTCAGTTAAGTCTGATTCGATCGATGTTTGAGAAGCTGCAGCAGTGTCGATCAAGTCGTCTAACGCCGAAATTTCATTGTTGTAATCGGTCGAGGTATTCCCGACTACACCGAGGCAGTCAGTCGAGTGGTCATACCGATTCAAAATCATTTCAATATCGCATCCCCAAGGAATGTCTGATATGCTAATGGATCCGAGGGCTTCAGCCAGCGTGTAGGTTGGATTGGCTGCGTCAGATAGTTCATCACTCTTGTCGAAAGTATTTGAACCGTGACTCCAAGTTTCAGTCACTAGAGTGGCCGTCACTGTTGTGGTTGGGTATCCCCACGTGGGACCAGCGTCGCAGTCGTATTCAGAACTACAAAACGAAGTAGTTGGCCAATATGCAAATTGTCCCGATATGGTTCCTCCTCCCGACCAAGGGGCGCTGCTCGATACGACGAAACCGGAAGCGGTCCACGAACCGGACATACACCCATCGTCGTCTATCGAAAAAGATTCGCTGTAAGTAACGTCTCGAATCACTGGACTGGACCCCAACGTCATATGACTAGCGTCTAACCATGATCGAGACACAGTTCCAGTCGTGCAAACCACGTTGCCTTTGTCGTCATATTGCGTAGATACCTCTTCGCTAGCGTCCCAATGACCTGCACCGTTGAACGGCCCCACACTGGTGTTGGCGTAGGTCGTAGTCGCAACTCGCGTTTTGTATTTGTTGTCATTCAGAAAGTCGAAGGCCGAGTATCCTATTTGATACAACCTAGCGCTGATTGATCTATATTCCAAACCGTAAGTCGGCATGGGGCATTCACAACTGCAAATGTCAGCGGGCGCCATCCACTCGTGAGTTCCCAAATTTGGAGGCCAGTTGCTCATATCGGTTATTCAGTCCACACCAGCTGATACTTATTCAGAGCACAGCTGACGGCAACGGTCGACCTAGACAAAGCGATGTTAGTTTTAACTACTTGATCGATGTCTGAAATTTCCCCACTAACTGAAGTCACTTTGCACAACGGATAATAGGCTATGGTTGGAGCTGCATCGGCGGCAAACCATCCAGTCGGCGGAGTAGGTGGAGTGTTGTTTGATTGTAAAATCAAAGCCGTGATTGTTCCTTCTGAATTGAGTGTGGCTTTAATCCACACCCACTTGCCCGCCGTCGTAGCCGTGAATGAAGCCGTCATATTGGACGGCACCATTGCATTGACAGTGCCTGATTTCAAAGTGAAGCTGGTGCCGCTCCCTCGAACGACTTTCCATGGATGACCAACTGACGCTCCACTCCCACTCTTTTGCCCCGGCGTGAAAAGCACTTTACCTTTCGGAGTGCTGACCACTTCCACTTCGTGAGAAGACACTGGAGCATTTGCTTCAACGTGATCACCTAATTTAGCAATAGCTTCGCGCAACCAAATCGGACCGCGCGCCAATTTAGGCTTGTCAGTCGCTGGCATTATGATCCGCCCTCCAGCACGATAGCAACCACATCTTCATTGATCCAAATAGGAACTTCTACCGCTGCAAATGGAGTGCTCTTGTGTGAAACGACTTTGTGCACTTCTTCCAAAGTTGTAGCCGTTACCACTCCCACAGGAGCGTTGCCATACCACGTCTTGTCATCGCCTTCTACGTCTTTCGCAGTCACGACTGACTTGAGAACGGTGGTGGTCACTCCGAATGTTGGGACGGTAGTATTGACTGCTGCATCTTGCTGGCTATTCGTGAAATAACTGAACGCACAAGTAGGCGCGCGATAGGTCACGTCTCGACGAATGTCTGTGTATCCACCAGACGCCGAGTCGACCCCAATTTGAGCGGTTTGAATTGACCAGTCAAGATCGCGTTTTGTCACTGAAGCTTCAACGAAGCCCAAATACGAAAGCGTAACTGTCGGATAGATCACGTTGTCGTCGACAGACCAGTCGTTCAAATGATAGTTGGTATACGGCGCGTCAGGGTATGCGTCGCCTTTTGACAACGTCGCTAGATAATCATCGAGCTCAGTCGCTGCACCTTTCCAGCGCACGGTCAAAGTAGTAGGTCCCCAATCCGGCGTGTTGAGTGCTGGATTTGAAACTTGAACGAATTCGGTTTGTCCTACATATGTCATTGCCAGGCTTCCTCCATAGTGTTGTTGATTTTTTCGAGCAACTCGTTTGTGCGATCGGCTGGGTCTTTAGACTTGGTTTTTCCGCGAGAGCGAATACCAGAAATCGTATCGGCTTTTCGCTGTTCGTAAGCTTCTTTAGTTTCGCCTCGCTTGCGAGCAAATCCGATCCCTCGCTTCACTCCTCGCGACCAAATTGAGTTGGCTCCAATGAACCCACCTCGCGTCGGGTCGTCGTCGTCGCTACCGCCTTTCTTAGGTGTGTCTTTTCTGGGTGTGAGAATCTTTTCGCCGGCTTTGACGATCTTATCAAACGCTTCTTTGATTTTTGCTTTAGCTCGAGCAATTTCAGGGTCGGCCCATTTTCCAGCGTCCATAGACTCCCACACTTTAATCGCGGCGTCGCGGAAACTTTTCAACCGATCTTTAGTAGCCGTCGCTGCGCTGGCTAACGCCCCTTTCACCGCTTCAAATATGGGCGAAACTTTGTCGGAAATCGCTTGACCCAACTCTGTGAGAGTCTCTTTAGCTTTCACAAATGGCTCGTCTCCGAATGCGCTTAACCTTTTCATAGTCGTTTCTACTCCACCGAGCCCGGACGAAATGCGGCCACGCGCTTCTGCATACTTTTCGCTAATTGGTCGGTCATCGACTTCTTTCGCTAAATGACCAAGCCCTGGAATTTTGCTCAAACCAAGAACGACTTTTGTAATAGCCGTGTGGATAAGCGCGACAAACATCGCGGCCGCTGATTTCATTCCTTCGTAAATCGACACAACAAACTTTGCAGCGATGCCAAGCCACATATCTTTAAGCGTAACGGCGATCGCAAACAGCGCTTTCCCAAACCACGTGCCTACTTTCACAAAGACATCCCATACAGACTGTAGCACAGACATAATTGACGAAGAGAAGTCAGACGAAAAGTACGCAGACAGTTGATCAATAATGCCTAACACGAGATCGGCCACATATTTGAAAGCTTCTCCCACGTACCGACCGGCATCTGCTAGAAGCTTGCCAATCACTTGGCCCGCTTCGAGCAAGATCAAATACAGCGAGTACCCAGCCAATTCGAGAACGGGCTTCATTTCATATAGAGCGCCGGTCACGCCTTTAATAATTGACGCGATTGAGACTCCGCCATCTGCAATAGCTTTATACATAGCCGTGCCAGCGCTTTTCAACAGCGAAAGCCATCCAACAAAAAACGTAGCAGTCTTCGCTAGCACTTGACCAAACGCTAACCCAGCGTCAACGAAATCGATGGCCGATAGTTTGTCAGCGATAGCGTTCCACAACGGAGCTAATTTAACTGCGATGCCTACGAAGAATCCGCGACCGACTTTGAGTAAGTGGTTGAACGAATCAGACGCCGCGCCTAGCGCTTCAGCATTCGCCGCCATCACTTGCGCTTGCTTGTCGGTCTTAGTTCCAAGCGCAGCGAACGCTGGGTCAGAAAACACGGGAATCAATTCTTTGCCCATGCGGCCGAACAGCGCAGTCGACGCCGCGATGCGGTCCATAGGATTCTGAATCGCTCCAATTTTCTTGCCGATCTCATGGAACATTTTCTCAGGGCTCAACCGCTTCAATTGGTTGATGTTCAGCCCGAGCTTACCGAACATTTCGACGCCTTTCTTCGAAGAGAACGCTCGATTCAATGACATTGTGGCCATGCCGAGCATCGACACTGAAGCTCCATTATCGTCAAACACTTGCCGCATTTCAAGGAGCGCTTGAACTGCCACTCCAGTTTTTCGACTGAGCTCGTCCATGCCATCGACTAAATCAAAAATGCCCTTCACTGAAGCGGTTGAAAACACCAACCCCATCGCGACGGCTAACGGAGCTACGAACTTAGCGAGTGTAGCGAATTGCGCTTTGATCTCCATAGACATTTTACGAACAACCGCGATAGCTTGACGAGAAGCTTGTTTAAGCGGCGTCAAGTCTAAACCGAACTTAGCGACGATAGCATTTTTTGTAGAAGTCATGAGCGTGAGAAGAATCCAGGGTATTTAGACGCGACGCGCGAAATGTCTTTAAACACTCCTCGAGCGACGTTGATTTCGAAGTATTTCGCTCTATACGTAATCGCGTTTTGCAAATCACGGACGGAGTTGGGTAACAAGTTGATTGTCGGCTGAGCGTTCGTTACTTCGATGCCGATCCCATTACGAGATTCTTGAACCATTACGCGAATGTTGTTCGAATACGCTCGACCCGTCGACGGCATCGCGTTTTTCACAAAACCAGATACGGCGAATGGCTCACCCATTTCTTTAGACGCTAGCCACCACGACTGACGCGCTAATCCGCGAGCTCCTAACTTAGCTGCGAGCGAGCGTTTGCGAGCGACTAACAGTTCAGACCACATCGCGTTTGAGTACTCGTTAGCTAAATTGTAAATCTTGCCGTTCATCGTCACGTACTCTGCTGCAATATGCGCTTCACGAATTTTACCGGCTTTCGCAACTGGCACAGTCTTCGCCGCTCGCGCCAACACTCGAGAAGCTTCGGTTTTGACTATCGTCTTCACCGGCACGCTAGGAACTAACTCGCCTAAGCGAGTGCACATTGCGTTAAACTGTGAAGTGTCGATAGACGTCATAATCCGCTAGCTTGATATTTCACTCCGCGATGATGCGATAGATAATAGTTCTGATATTGTAAACCTTCAGCGTATGGCAGTTCCCATTCAATTTCGTTTTTGTGTAACCCAGTAACTGCATGGACCATTGACACGTACTCGACTAACCAACTCCATGGCGTCTCGTCGTCACTGACTACTTTTTTTCAGTAGCGGTTCCCTCCGACGCAGACGATTCTGCGATGGTGTTAACCGCTTCGACGAAGCTCTCCAACATTTGGCGGCCGGCTTCTGATGTGATTGAAATCTCATTCTTGTCGGCCCAAGCTAAAACTTGTTCCAGAGCCCATTGGCGATTCAGCGTAGCTCGCACTAAATTCTTGTTGTCTTGAAGACGCAGCCACGTCACTGTAGCCGCGTCTAGCAATAGGCCGTCGTACATGGACGCTTCGTCGTCTAACGACAATCGCTCGAGCTGCGTCTGTGAAAGACTAAACAGTCGTAGACCAATAGACTGAGCCACCAGCATCATACGGCCGTTGAACACGCGCAATGGGGAACCGAAGACCGACGTAGTTTCGCCTGCGCGCGCTAGCGCCATGTCTAACTTCGTTGCTTGATTCAAATCTGGGTCTATGTATTCGGTAGGATCGTCGCTCATTTAGTTGTTTGGTTAGTGGGTGTCGTTGCGTGGACTAGCGACCAAGCTTTTCCGCCGCGCTTTTTGAATTCCATTGGTATTGCTTTGCGCCACCAATCGAGAATGCGTTCGCGATTTTCCATGCCGGCTCGCATATAGCACATGATGGCGGGAGCAAACATTTTTTCAAGAGCTGTAATCTCTTTAACGCAGACATCCCGCTTGACCAATTCGGCTTTCAGTGAAGCGAACGCGTCATCGAACTCAGAATGAGCAGCATTGCGCTCCCACTCTTCTGCGAGTTTTTGAGGAGTGGGCGCTCCCGGAACTGTCGCCACAGGCGTCGCTTCAAAGTGATAGAACACGCGACCTGGTACGTCTTTACGCTCGAACGGGCGCTGAGCCGTATAGATATTAGACACCGGTTTGACTCGGCGCGGGCGACACCCGAGAGTGATTAGCCCGGCCGCGACTTTCGTCGTCTGCGTGCTAGTTATTTGCTCATTACGAGCAACGACTTCGTCAGTAGCATTCATGGGATCACGATGAAGATGAAGTTAGCGTAACGCTACGTTAACACAATGTTTTTATTGCGAGAGAGTTTCGCGCTCAAGCTGCGCCAAGCGCCGCGGCCTTGAGAAATAGAAGCTTCATCGAGGAAGACCGTGCCGGTAGTCAAGTCCAAATAGTTCTTGTCGTTCGCGATAGTCACCGCTGACACGAAATCAGAAACCGGCAGAGCTCCATTGATTTCGCCGGCTAGAGAAATTTCTTCTTCCGCATCGCCGACGGCGAAACCGATTTTGGTATTCGTCTTATCTTGCAGAAACTCTTTGTATTCCGGACGAACCGTAACGTCAAACTGCGAAATGTTAATGCCCGATTCATCGGCTTCGACGCCGTATTGATACCCCGACAAATTGATAAGCGTTGCGGCCATGATGAAAAGAATTATGAGTTGATTCGATGAACGATCGCTGACACTGCGACGCCATATAGTATATGGTCGTTGTCAACCTCGTACGTGCTGCCAGTTACTTCTGAAATGACCAACAAGTCGAAGAGCTCGAGAAACTGAGGGTCAATCGTCTGCACTTGGGCCGGCGTCGGCGACACCAACTGCGAGCCAGTCTGATCAATAGCCGTTTGGTAGTCTGCTGGCTGAGCTCTCGAGTCACTTGAGGGCACTTCAATCACGACTGATATGGCATACACTTTAGCTATAGTGCCATCTATCACGACAGTCTGGTCGTCAGACTGCATCCGCGCGGTGACGACCACTCGCGGGTCTTGAGCTTTAGTCGCACGGTCGCTCGCAACACATAGTCGAATCGCTCCAACGCTCGGCAAAGCATCGGACAACAACCCTTGCGCGAGTGTTCCAATCAACCGCTCAAGACACTCTTCTGTCGAAAGGTTAGTGCTCATACAAGTATTCGCACGCGACACTCTACTTGGTTAATGCTTCGACGTTTATGTGGAGACTTACGATGAACGACTTCATAGCCTTCGCGTCCACCATCATCATTGGTGTTACCTTCGACTGTGTCGAAATGACCATCTGGATCCACGCCACTCGCCACAATCGCAGTATGCGAAAAGTCGCGAAACGTGATAATGTCGCCCGGAAGCAAGTCTCGTCCAGGTGACATCTTAGTGTGCGTGCTCTTGTCTTGTCTGCATGACCAAGCCGCAATTCCAGAAGCTCCTCGAACTGAACCTGTTCTCATTCGAGAAAACGTATACGGCTTTTCGTGCGGAAGTTCCATCGCGGTCTTCATGCAGAAGCACACAAAAGCTGCACACCACGCTCCCCAATCTTTGGGCTCGAGCCAAGTGGCTCGCTGATAGTCATCCACGCGAGGTCCGCGATTAGACCCGCGTGGATGCTCTTCGACGCCGGCTTCCGCCAGCGCGACTTTCAACATTTTAAGAGCTAAGCTCATGGATTGACTGGTGTTGAGGGTGGATTTTTAGCAGAAGTCTTGGGCCCGTATTTGACAAGGATTTTGTCTTCCAATTTTCCCAATTCGTTGGCTGCGACTTGACTAAATACTCGACCTGTTGGAGACGTAACGAAAGCCACGAATGGCGCGCAACTAGGAATCAGCAGCAGCGCTCCCGAAAGCAAAAGCACTTGAGCCTTGTCTTTGACGACTAGACCGATGTGCTTCAACCCGTCGACAATCGTTTCAAGAAACGTGTCGTCTTTTGGCGTAGGCGTGAGCTTGACGACGATGCGAGCGAGGTTAACGGTGAGAGCAACGGCCGCTCCGATAGCAATCCAATTTTCAGTGATCCAATTTATGATGTTCATTTTGTTGATGTGGTGTTGTGTGCATGTCTGGCTTCAAGACTAACTTCATTGATCGCTAGCCTGAGACTAGAAATTGCTTCGGATAGAACGAGGTTGGATGTCGCTTGTTTTTCTATCTGTGAAAGGAGTCTTTCGTTGGTTACCTTGTGGTCAGCATACAGTGTGACAGCCGCATAGGATGCCATCCCCGTAGCTATCACGATGCCACCGAATCGGCCTATCGCCCAGACCATCAGAGCTTGCCACGAATTAGGGACTGACACGTTTTGAGGTGTATCTGTTTCTGCGATTTGATGAAGTGTATCTTTGCTCATGGGTTTGAAATTTGTTTAAGTCCATCCGCCATTGGTGCCTATATTGCCTGCGCTTCCGTTGTTTCCGTTGTCCATGTAAGCTGTTCCGTCCGCACCTGAAGCGCCGTCTGATCCAGAACCAATTCCCATCCCGCCTGCTCCACCTGTTCCGGCTGTGGCTGTTCCGTGCGTCCCACCTGCCCCACCACTGCCTCCGCTACCTGCTGCGAAATATGCGCCGATGACCGTGACATCGACTCCCTTTACCCACTCGCCTCCGTTGCCTCCGTTGCCTCCGTTGCCTCCGTTTCCGCCGTTTGCGTAAGCTGATTCGCCGTTGCTTCCGTCTCCACCGTTCACGTCGTTATTCTCATATTCATCTACGCCTTCAGATAAAGCACCGGACAAATCAAGAGGGGCATCAACAGATTTTGATAATCTGATTTTAGCGCTCTGACTAACATTGTTATTGACGAAATACGCATTCAAGCCTGCTTGAAAAGTTCCAAGATTTGGTATGGCGGTGTAGGTCCCAAGAATACCTCCAATCATCGCAACAATCGCCGCTGCAACGTCATTAGTTGATCCCGTGCTACTGGTATCTATCCAATGATCGTATCCGTTGTCAGTCCCATCAAATGTCAGAACAAAATCAACTGAAGACTGCAAATAGTCAAAACCAACGGTCAATGTATCTCCGTTGGCTGGGATACTGATTACTCCAACATACAGTTGGTATGGTGAAGTCGCTGGAACTATTTCCGGTTCTGCATTCCATCCAGCATTACCATCCTCTCCGAGAGCGATACCACCGTTTCCACCTATTCCGCCTGTGTAACCGTCGTTCGCGTTAGCATACAGAGCGACCACGTTAAGCAGACCGCCCAGATTTCCGTTGGCAGCATCTTCCCCATAGTTTCCACCTGAACCTTCACCGCCGTTAGCCACCGGACTATAAGGCTCACCGGTGTTCCCGTGTCCTCCCATGTTACCTTCGTATCCTACAGGCTCTCGCGATGCGTAGATGTAACCAATCGTTGTGCCATCTCCACCTGTGAGTCCTGTGATGGTAGGAGTGTAGGCTCCTACGAAACTCAGACCTAGGACACCAACGTAGAAGTTTCGGAGTTTGAGTTCTGCGAAAGAGTTTGCAGGAAATGTGATGTTGCTGATGCTGCGTTGAACCACATCATCAGCAGAACGAAGAATCAACGTGCCGTGAAAAGTTTCTGGTATCGTGAATGTCGTATCATACGCGATACTCAGCAAGGACAGTGTAGCTGTCACAAAGCCATCAGCAGACGCTATGATGGCGAGTATAGCAGCCTCCATCGTTTGGAACGGCAGAGAGCTATTTCCCAACGCTCCTGTTTCGTCGTTACCTGTGCCGATATTAACGAACGCATAAGAAGGATCACCATCTCCTTCGTAGCCACTGGCGGTCTGGTATACAAAAGGGTTTAAGATCATGTTGTGCGATATCCGATGAGGGCTATCTTGAGTCCTGCGCCAGCAATAGTTGAACCTACTTGAGAGATGTCCACATGAATTTCTTCGTCATCAGTCAATGACCATGTGCTAATCGATGCCGGAGTTCCAGACCCCACTGAAGTCCTCGTCCCATCGTCTATGTTAAGTGGAATGCTTAGAATGGAGCCTCCTGTGTTTCCAACATCTACAACTAGATTACAACTAGTTGGTGCAACGGATACACTCGCTCGAATATCGGTTAGCGTCATTGCGAAGGGCATTCTGAAAGCGACCTTATTTGACCCTATTGTGAGTGGAGTAGTCTCGTCTGACACAGCCAACTGAATGACTTCAGGAAGTGGAACCCCTAGTAGTTTAGCGTTGAACTCTGCTAATGTGCTCATGTAAGTGAATCTACGGTTGATTTAACTGCGGTATAGTCAGAACCCAAGAGAGACACAACCTCGCTTTTCAGAATCTCACCTTTAACAAATGCCACCCCTTCATTGTAGCCAGATTGTAAGGCAGAATTATTCCCAAATGAACGAACTTTTGGACGAATGGAAAGAGAACGGACGAGTTTGATGAACATGTCTTTGCGTATAGTTTCTTCTTGTGTGAGTTCCATATTATTAGTCTTCGCTTTCTACAGTTGGACCCTGAATTGGTCCTTTGAGTGTCCAATAACCGCCACGTTTTAACAGTTGGAATGAATACGAGCGCCAAGTATCAAGATCGATTGGCATAAGAGAAGATACCCCGTACGGCATCTTAACCATAGAGCCAAGAGAAAGTCTAGGGTTCGATTGAACCCACCCAATTGCTACCTCAAGCCTATCCATGTTGCAACCGCTTTCTCCATTGCTGGATATATCAAAAGTAGTCGTTTCACTAAGGTATCCGTAGTAGAACCTAGAACCGCTATCAATATCAATTGTGACATTGCCTGTCGCAAAGGGAATATGCACCACCCCCGCATCAAGTATCGTTACACGCCACATTAAGTCATCACCGAGTTGAATACGAACACGAGATCGTGAAGGTACAGCAAACCAATCACGTTCAGAACCACTAGGGGGCAAAATGGTGGTACCATCAACGCCAGTATAAAATCCGTTGGTGTAGCCATTGGAGTTGTATCCATAGAAATCAATGATCGTGCCAACACGGGAGGCAACCACTTCTGGTAGCTGAACCCACTGATCGTTACCGTCGTAGCGAATCGCCTTATCGTTGTAAGTGACTACGTCTCCATCGCTAAGAACGCGGAAATTTCCAACAATACCCCAACCAGTCGAATCTTCTGTATTATCTACGCACTCCCAGCGCACTCCATTCTTAGACTCAAACACAGTTCCTACTACCACACCCTTAGTCCTATCAAGAGTTGGCTGAGGTATTTCCTCCCAAGTTGATTTAATTATACTTACAGCATATGGCGAGTCGGCGCTTAAATACCACATGCGTCCTTCTCTCCAGCGTGCAACTACAGCAGCAGAGCACACAAGATCAATGCCAGTGCCGCCTGGATTGGCGCGGAGTGAAGAGAGGTTGTCGAAGGCGATGACTGCGCCAGAGTCCATGGTGCCACCCGCGAGAGGCAACTTGGCATCTAAGTCATCTTGTAGATCAGTGACGTCAGCGATAGAATGCGTGTGGCTTGAAGCAGCCTTGGCATCTAAGTCATCTTGTAGATCAGTGACGTCAGCGATAGAATGCGTGTGGCTTGAAGCAGCCTTGGCATCTAAGTCATCTTGTAGATCAGTGACGTCAGCGATAGAATGCGAATGAGACGACGGCGGAAAAGTCGAAGGCTTACCTGTTACATCTGACCACGCTACAGCTACCGACAACGTGATTGTTTTTAACGTATCATTTACCACGCGAGTTATGAGTCCACCCGCTACGAGAATTCTTGCTTTGAGCCAGGTCCACAGCAAATCTTCAGAAGCCGTTGGTGGTTCAGTTCCGTCGCGCACTACAGAATTGATCACGCGAGTCGGCAACAGTTTTGACGTAACTAACTCTGACGAATGCGTCAAATACAGTTGAGCGACTGCGTCAACATGAGAAGTCGTACCGAGAGCTGTCCGCATTTCGGTTGTGTCGACTGTGACGGCCATCGCAGCCGACTTACTATCATTGGTTAACGACCACGACTCTGCCGTAGCTAAGACGCTCGTAAACGAGGGAAACGTTCCTATCGCGAATGAAGCTGTCGCGCCAGACAGCGCTAACTCGCCACCTCCTGGCGCTACAAAAACGATCGTCAAGCTTTCAATCGAACTCGTCAAATACAAAACGGCGCTCACGCGCTCGTCAGTCAGACTCTTAACAAACCGCCGAAGAGATGGTGAATAATAAAGAGTCATAGCACAGGTTCAAATTCAAGAGTAGACGTAGCGTCGTTAAGATTATTGACTCGACGCAACACCCACTTCGTAGGGTCCGTTAGCGGAGTCTCAGTATTATACCCGTACGTAAACTTGACTTGTGACTCGAGTTCGATTGAGTTCGCTGCAAACTCAGAAGACTTGACTCGTAGAGACAGCGAAGACCCGCGTTCGATAGACCCACCGAACTCAATAACGCGGGCGTTGATTCGACGGTCGGGCAAACCGGAAAACACATACGCGTCATCAACTAACACACCGACTTGGGGCCAGTCGGACATACCGGCTTCTGCGTCACTCTCAAGTTGGTCTTGATCAATCATATTTGGGATCGCTAAAGCTTATACTTCCAAAAGTATAACCGTCTCTAAACCGCCTGCGGGTGGACTCGAGACGATCGTCTGTCGTCCACCCGCCGCAGCCTCCTTCCTTACGGGATTCTTATGCGTAGTTGGTCGTAACCAATTCGCCGGAAGTTCCGTCGATAACCTTCTCCGTGGTGTGCTGGCGGACACGAACCACATCAGAGCGATTCGTATCGGCGCGGTACGTTTCGGTGATAAACAGTCCACCTTCAGCGTTCCACACCAGCGTACGACCGGCGCCACCATTGTGAGGATCGCCGTCTTTGACTTCACCAATCCAGAAGTATGAGGTGGGCCAGATTGCGGTCGTGACAGTCGCTTTGCCTTTCTTCGCCGTGTTCTTCGGAGCGCGCGCAACGATGACTTCCTCAAGATCAAAAGCCGCGGCGATGTCGGCCGCTTTAAGATTGAGATCGACATCGGATGGGCGATTACCGCGGAGGAAATTTTGAAGTTTCGTAGCGCGGCGCAGGCGAGTGAACATCAAGTGGCTGATCACCATCTTGTTGGGCATGACACCGCGTCCGTTGAGACGATCAACTGCGTCTTGAATGTCGGCGACAGGATCAAGCGTTCCGTTAGCGACGTTAGCCGCAGTGTAGTTCACAGCCGCTGCAGTCGCGTTAAATGCGCCAGTATCAAACAGCGCAGCGGCGACACGGATTTCGTAGGCGATCTTCATGCGGCGAAGCACGAATTTAGCAGCTGCGACTTCCTGGTCGAAGAAGCGAGCGTTGTCGCGCTTTTCTTCGTCGTCCACCAGCTCTTCAAGACCGCGGTCTTTCGTAGAGTAGGTGTCCATGGTGAACGTGCGTTCAACGCGCTTGTACGAACCTTTGGGGGCGCGCTCAGAGACATCGCCGTCAAGAAGTTCAGAGCCACCCGACAGAGTAAACTTCGGGTAAGTTCCGTCCTTAACGTCGACGGAGTATTCAGGGAACACGCGGTTCCCAATAAACAGCGCATCCACCGCTGAAGCTTCTTCAACGAAGGTATTGAGGTCGGTGCGCACGACGGCGCCGGAGGAGTTATTCATATTCTAATGTGTGAGTTGATTGTGCAGGTAGCGTTAGCTCCGTAGGAAGTTGGATTAAGAAGCCGTCATGAGACCAGCCGCAACCAGCGCGGCATGCATTGCGCGAACGTCGTCACCGATTTTTTCGGCTTCGACTTTGAGAGCGGCAAGGTCGGCGGCGGCCGCGGCTGTGCCGTTAGTGCTCGTAAGAACGACCGCTATAGGGTCACTCAAACCAGCGCCGTTAGGAACAGTTTCGATCACGTCGCCATCGGCCGACGCAGCTTCGTTCGAAGAGAACGGAATTGCTGCAGCACCTTCTTCGGCGTTGTTGACTTTGCCATCGTTAGCGACTTTCAACTGCAGAGCATCGGCGATAGCCGAATCAGCAGTGAAGAAGAACGAGCCGGGAGAGTTGCGAAGACGCACGGTCACTTGGCGACCGGAAACTTTAGCGTGGATAGTCACGCCGATCCAGTTGTTGCCGTCGACGGCGTCTGCGTAGACGACTTCTCCAGCGTTACCGCGTTTCACACGGCGATGAGCCGCGAGGTCTTCGCCGGCAGTAAAGGACATGTGGCCTGATTCGTTGATTGCACTCATGATGATGTATTAGAGATATTGATAGTGTGTGTTGTCAACGCAATTACAGAGACCGGAGAGCGGATTGGCCTGCGGAACCTGCGGCGATGAATTCTTTGTGAGCGTCAGGCGCCGTTTGCACAGTCTTGCGGACAGCTTCACTTTTCGCAAGTTTGTTGTCGCCAGTCATGAACTCGCGGACTTTCGCGACGAACGCGAACTCTTTCTTGTCGGCAGGTTTGTCTTCGACTTTCTTCACGTCGTCTGCAGGAGACGGTTTCGCTGGGGCGCCGAATTGACGAAGTTTACCGAGAGCTTCGACTTGCGCGCTCAGTTGTTTGACCGAATCGAGAACGGACGCGAAAGTCTTTTCGTCGTCGGCGTCAGGTTCTTTTGGGTCGCTTTCTTTAGAAAGTTTCTTTTTCTTGTCGTCCTCTTTAGGATCGGTGATAGCGTCTTCAATTGCGGAGAAGCGCTTGTCGGATGCTTCGACGAAAGCGCCAAATTGGCGAGTCAGTTCGGCGATAGGGTCTTTAGTATTATCTGGTTCGGCCATATTGGTGTGAGTTGAGTTTTGAAGACGCTCTAGGCGTATACCTATAGCGCGATTGTCAACTACACACCAATTAACGCTACGTCTAAGACTTCAACATCTCATGGGCGTCTTTCGAAGAACCGCCACCTTTACGAGGACCTGACCCAGGTCCACCAAATTGCTTAAGAGCAAAGCGACTCGCGGCCAGCCCAAAACCGCGAGTCGCCCCAACAACCGCCTCACCCAACGAGGCCATCTTTTTCACAGACGGGTCTTCGTCTTTAGCAGAAAATAGTCCATGCTTGTTCGCAGCAGGTTCAGTGACGATGTCTGCCGAAAACAACTCGCTGCACCGCGCGAATGTGAGTGATCCAACTTTTTGATCTTCGCCAGCAAAATTCACTGAGAGACCGAAGGTGTCCGGAATTTTCTCAGCCATGTCGAAAAGCTTTTCGCCGTCTTTCTCAGATGCGAAGATTTCAAAGTCAGCGCGAAGTTGATTGCCGTCAAGCTGAAAGTTCTTCAAGAATCCGACGGTGGATAGAACTCCACTTCCATGATCGGCTTTCACTTTCACGCCGCCACCGTATTTCATAGCACACTCTTTCAATTGGTCAAGAGTAGTCGCGTCGACATGCAACCCGTGCCCGCGGGCTTCTCCGATAGTCGCTACGGAGACTCCGTGAATAGTGCGAGTTCCGCGATCGATGCCTTTGTGGACGAATTTAGATTCGAGAGTGTGTTTCATATAGCTGTGTTAACGCGTTTAAATAGTTATTTGTTAAGTTCTTGTTTGTATTCGTCTAACTCGTCTTGCATATCGTCGACATAATTTTGTGGAGTCTCTCTGCGCAACGCGTAAGCACTATTTTTTGGAGCGTACGTTACATCTGAACTTTTAAATTGACTTTTGGTCGGGTCGATAATTTCGCCGTCTGCGGTCTCAATCCAAACGTGGTCGACCTCATTTACTCCGTCGAGTACCCCACCACTGACTACGCTAAACCTAACCACGCCCGCTTCCAACGCGGCTTCGCTCACTCGAGCCACTTCTACCGCGCAATCGCCGTATTCAAACGAGCCGGCGCTATTCACAAAATCATTTATTTTGTGAAATACCGCCGATTTGGCTTCTGAGTCTTTTGTATTGTACGGCCCGCGAGACTCGCCCTCGCGAGGTCCCGATCCTGGGCCGCCGAACTGTTTGAGCTTAAACTCAAGCGCGTTCAATTCAAACTGGTAAAGTTGACGAATCATAGTGTTGTTTTCGTGAGAAGAGAAAGTTCCTTGATGAGATGCGATTCCAAAATAGACCCAGGTTGAGCGCCCTTAAGAGACTCCTCAAGCCAAACTTGACGATACGTTGGATCCATATCAACTGTATCTGTGTGGTGGGCAGACACTGACCGACGTTGAAATTCTTTTTGCTGGGCTTGAGCTGCTACCGCGGCGTCTTCGGCGTCGGCGCCATGAATGCCTTGCACTGGATCCGCGTCAGTACGACCTTCTTTAGCCAGCGTTTGAATCATGCTGACTGGTACATCGTACTTTTTAGACAGCGACAAAAGATTCGCGGCTTCGACAGCGAGTTGCTCTTGCTCATCGAAGACATTCTGTCCTTGCTCGCCGTAGATGTTCAACGCGGTTTTCAAACCTTGACGATTTTCAGCAAGGTTCGCTTGAGACTCGCGGCCAATGTCAACAGTAGGATGCGCAGCGAAGAGGAACGTACCATTGTAAGGGTTGGGAGTCGCTCGAATCTTTTTCGTGGCAATACCTACTGCGATGACCGCATCTTTGAGAGGTTCGAGCCAACTTGCGCGCCCGTTTCGCTGATGCCGATAGAACGCTCGAGCGGCTCGAGCCGAATCCAATCGAGTAGCCGTCCCCATCACTCCCGAAGCATCGAACAAGAAGGAGTATGGAATACCAGTCCCCATCGACCCCAACCGCAGCATGAGTTGGATAAAGCCCTGCCATGCCGCCGCTGGTCGCTGGTTGGAAAACTGCTGAAACTTTTCGTTGGCCTCAAGGTACTCGATTCGTCCGTGTTCAAAGCGCTCGAACTTCGTGGCGCCTGACAAAGCCGGCGAATCGCCGTCGCTGAAATAATCTTCATCTTCTACCGCGCCGCCAGACTCGCGTTGGACTACGCCAGCGATGTTAGACGCCCATTTCACCGCTGCGATTTCAGCTTCGATGATCTCTTTACTGTCTCGGATGTGAGTGACAATAGGTCGGTAACCTGTCACGCCTCGGTACGCGTCAAACCGAGTCAAATGCGTCCAAAGCAAAAATTGATTGCCGGGAAGCGTCGTGTCGTAGAGGTAATAAGAATCGTTTCGGTTGTAGACGTCAACTCCTGTGACTTCGCCACGATCACCAAGGTGCAAACCCGAAACGAAGCTTGGACTATACGCCACCGACGAGTTCATTGCGCCGATGCGATCGCATTCGTAAGGAATCACTCGGGGTAACCCATTATCGTTCGCATAGCCTTCAACGATGTGAATACCAACGTCGCCGTCTCGGCAAGATGAAGACGCACCCATCTGAGCAAGCCGTTCGAGCGAGAACCGCTTATCGCTAGTCACAGACTTCGCCCATTCGGCGAAATACTGATTGTATTCGCGGTCGGCTTCCAATCCGCCGCCTGTGCGAGCGCAGTATTGAACTTTGCCGAACCCATACTCTTCGATCGCCATTTGAATTGCTGCGGCGACCGACGAATTTTCTTCAAGGTCGCGAGCCTCTAACATCAATTTGACTCGGTCGCGCGAGTAGACGCTACTTTCCGGATTCTGTTGGGCTGGTGAAATGGGCGACTTACGATCGCGCGTGGACATCGCGGCTTCCGCTCGGAACATCTTAACGCGAGATTTGGCGCGCTTTTCCATCCACCCCGGAAAAACCGTGGCTAGTTTCTTTTCCCAATCATGAAGAATAACGCGTGAGGCCATGAGTATTAAAATCTACGGAAATCGGTGAAGGTACGACGCGACATTTTACCGCTCTTCTTTCGTTGCGCCATAGTAATTTGATCAATCGTCTGTTTGACTTTATCAAGATCGGCGCGAGTGAAGGACCGACCGTCAATGGAGTAGGATTGGCCAGCAGTCGCAATCGCTTCAAGACACGCAAGATACTTCGTCCTCAGAGAGGCGAGTTCCGGCGACGTGAGGTTGTAGAAGGGGTTGGCCATTTAGTTGTCGTCGGGATGAATGCCGTGTTTCTTCAAAAACTTGTCGACTTTATACTTGGGCCCAGTGAACTTAAACACTGGGTTCCCGCCACCAGGTCCGTTTGGGTTAGTCATTACCGCTTTCACGCCCGCGTCATCTGCTGACCGCATGAAATTATCTTCTTGCCTCGAATTCTCAAACGCTACATCAACGTCGTCAATCGTTGTCGGTTCGACAGACAAGCCATTCTTTTCGGCGAATGCGGCGTCTTCTGCGTCCATCAACGCTTGAATTCGAGCTGCTTCTTTTTCACGATACGTCGTAGCCGCTCGTGGATTCGCGTCTTTCGAAGAACCGCCGCCTTTTTGAGGACCTGACCCAGGTCCACCGAATTGCTTGAGTTTGAACTTAGACGCGTTAAGATTGAATTGCTGAAGTTGAGTGACCATAAGAATTATCTAATCAGATGTTGTCAAAAGAGGAAGATCGAGATGAAAACTGCTCACTGATGGGGAGAAACGAGTCCACCGCCATCCGCAATCGTCGACAATACAATTCGGTTTTGACAAAATGAAACTGAAAAGTTCAGTCACACCAAACTTTGTCGCGGCCGCTTTCGCATATTCGACGCCTCGCATCGACCAAAGAGTAAGAACGTACCCACGAGATTTCTGACGCTTCAGCCAATCAACGAGTTTAACGTTCAACACGTCGTTTCGCACGAGTGTTCCGTCGACGTCTACGTAAATGTTATTCGACATGCTCATACTCTTCGGCGTCTATATTTGCGCCAACTGGCGCGGTTAATTCTTCTGTGTTGCCACCAATTTCAACATCATCACCGATCAACCCGGAGAGAGAAGCCATCGCGACGATCATGCACTCGCAATCTCGAAGATGCGCTCCGTTCTTACGATCTACTAAAACATATTTCACGCGGCCACGACCAGTCGCCGGATCCACTTTAACTTGCGGAATTTCAGCTTTGAGTTGCTTAAACCAGTCTGCGGGTGTGTTTTCAGGAATGTCCCAAGCTTTTCCGTTGCCCGCCCATAGATTATCCAAGATTTTTTTGATCGTAGGATTCGACCAACGAAAGAGCGCACACGCTCTCATACGCATCTTAGATTTGTCATACGAAGACACATCAGACGTTTTAGCGCCTCGCATTGGATCACCCAACATTTTTTTGCTGATCGGGCGTTGCGTGACTTTACCGTCAGCTCTCGCGACTGAATATGATATCTTGTCGTCGCCCATGAGAGCCGTCCAACCGAACCTACAGCACTGATAAAAGACTGCGCGCGGTCCTTTGCCACCCGGTCCGAACGACGCATCGACTCCCACGCATTTGTCAGCGACTCGCGCTTTTAGCTGAACTGCTCTTACGTCGTCCCACGAACCAAGAATTTTGCCACAATAGAGCAACCGGCTTCTTCCATCAGTAGCAAAAGCTCGCACTGCGTACCAAAAGTGGTCGGCTTGAACGTCGACAGACATATACAACCTGTATTCATCAGCCCATGGGTCTCCCGCGCGGTAGTTGGCCGTGACTTTTTCAACTTCACTGTGCGTGTCTTGTAACTTCCAAAATTCGCCAAGACGTTTTTGAATAAACTCTTGAAGAGGAAGGAACGCTCCGAATTTAGACGCGCTGACTGCTTTCAAGAACTCAACGACCAATTTAGACCACGAAACCCACTCAACGCAGATCGCATTAAAGTGAAATGACTTGTTTCCCGGCAACGGGTTAGTATTTTGAGCTACGTACCGAGACCGTAGATTCATATCGCGTCTAGACGCTACTGAATCGTAGTACCGATGAGTGCAGTCAGAGTTTGAACATTCATAGTACGCGGTCTTCGCTAGCTCCATGTAGTTCCATTCGCCGTCAGTATTCTGCGTCAGTTCATTAGTCTCCCACGTCAAGCCGCCAGTATACTTCTTGTTGCGTCCTTTGATCTGGTACGGCTGCAACATTTTACAAGCCGGACATTCAAACATCCACTCACACTGATCACCGTCGCTAAACGCTCCATGAGAATCGTCGTTCTCCACACCGCCAGTTGACGTGTTGAGTATGAACCTATTCCAAAACGCGGTCGTTCGTTTTTCAGCTTCGGCCAGATGTCCTTGGGGCCACAACCATATTTCATCGTTCAACAACCAACGAATAGACTTGCTTTGCAGATTCGCTCGAGTCTCGGCGCCTTGAATGATAGCGAACATGTGACCGAAGTCGATGTGCTTCGCTCGGTATCTATCTGGCAACAACTTAGCAATCGGCGGCGTAGCTTTGAAGATGCGGTCAATTCGTTCGCGTACCGCTTCGTCAGCGTCTCCGTCTGTCTGAAAGTTCCACATCAGAGGGCCCGGTTCTTCTGCAACCGCGTAACTTGCTACGACTTCTTGCAACGTAGACTTCGCCGATTGAACGGACCCAACCACCGTAACGCGCTCGATGCGATGACCATTTTGCATCGCCGATCCTGTGCAGAACCTCATGGGCTCGCGCAAATACGGAGTGGGAGTGCATGAGAATCTGGACGAGATCGCCGAGAAGGGTAGCCTTACATTCTCTTCTGCCCATACATCAAGCGTGACGTCCGTCACTGGCTTGATGATAGACGTGACGATGTCGTCGATAAACTGTTCGTCGGTCTTAATCATTTAGAGTGTCTGTTTTAGATGAGAACTCCGCTTTGATGCGGCGATACGCGGCCTTCAACTTTTCACGAATCTCAATAGCCGACAAGCCTTCTAATACTTGGGGCAACTCTTGCTCAAACTGCCGGCGGAAATTCATGTCGAGATCGGTGAGAAAGCCAGACAGTTTAGATTGGAGCGTTTGACGAGAGACGTAGTCTCCCCGTTCAATAGCCATCTGCTGTTCGATCTTTGCGATCTGTGCCAACATCTGTTTTGCTCGGATACTGACAATGTCGAACGTCATAGGTTGACCCGCAGACGATGGGAGAGAATCAAGCGTGTCAGACGATTTACCGAAGTGAATTTTCGCGAAGTCGATAAACTTCTGAACGTGAAATCCTCGAGCGTTTGGTTGCGGACACCCAGGTATTTTGAGAAGCCGGTCGATCACCACGCGGCTGATGCCGATGCGATGAGCCAACATCACTTTCGTCCGCGCAAACTCTGACGTCGCAGGATTCTCAGTCGCTCGAGCCTTCTTCGAGTGAGGTTTGGCGCTCTTAAACTTGATAGTCATGGTTATATACTGGTTGAGCTCGAGTGCACGAGTGCCTTCAGGATTCTCACACGGGTGTAACAGCGCGGTTTCGCTCGTCGTAAGAGAAACGAGGTGATTCGATATACCTGCCTTCTAT
>Ga0194045_1000030_pt1 | contig 37781 bp, 19 predicted proteins | sample JunL6211m_MetaG_FD_161686 | JGI IMG/M metagenome (GOLD analysis project Ga0194045, IMG submission 161686) | Anoxic zone freshwater microbial communities from boreal shield lake in IISD Experimental Lakes Area, Ontario, Canada - Jun2016-L626-11m | ecosystem: Environmental > Aquatic > Freshwater >...
CCCGATACGTAAGGTCCCCCACAAATGTGTTGTGTCCCTTTGCTTCCTTGGTTGATTGTCGGTCATAGCGCGGGTTTTCATGCGGCCTAACAAACCGAGTTAACCGGCGCTGCCAAAGAACGAACGCCGAGAGGAGATGAGAAGGATGACGGCATGATGGATATATTAGCTCGTTGAGGCAGCGTCCGGTTGAACGTTGGTTTAGGGCGGGACGGATCAGCGAAGCAAGATTACTGCCGTGGCAATCGCCACCAATACGAAAACGAATTCGGCAATTAACCCAGAAAGCCTTAGCCAAATTGCATTCTTAATTGGAAGCGTTCCGAACGGAGAGCGGAATACCCAAGCTCCAAAAAGGGCCCCAAACGTAAGCCCACCAAAATGGGCAGCATTATCAATCACTGCCCAAGCAAGGATGCCGAAAACGACCATAATTAATAGACTTCTAAGTAGGCTTGGAAAGAAATTGGGGGGCAAAAGCGGTCTACGCCTCCAGGCTGTAACGAGTAGGAATCCAAATAGTGCCATGATTCCACCGGATGCGCCTATTGAGGTTGCGGGAAACGCGATCCAACTGAGAAGACTACCAAATAAAGCACCAAGCACCCATATCGGAGCTACCAAATGCCGATGAACACTTCGTTCAATGATGGTGCCAAGTGACAACATGGCAAGTGCATTCATAATAATATGCATTAAGTCTACATGGAGCATTGGACCTGTGAGAAGCCTCCAAGGTTGTTGGCTAACAAGGGATTTAATTAAGCCTACTGCCAAGATACCGGACCGAGAACCGTGCGGTGAAGTATCAAAAGAAACGCAAGCTTGGATTACCGCAATAATGATCCAGGCTCCTACCATACTATACGTTCTGAACCTAGTGCGAACGCCACCGGATACTTGCCAGTATGCATACCTTGCTGTAGCAGCGAGCGTTTTAAGGTATTCGTCTGGGCCCTTTCGAAGATTTTGAAGAGCTATCCATGATTCAAGGTAAGCTCCTCCCGAGATTACCGCGAATATTGCAGGTAAAAAGGCGTCTCCGCCAAGGCCTCCATATGCCATTGCAAGGCAAATACAAAAGAGGAACAGAAATATCAGCCCGTTTTTTTTCTTTTTGGAACTATAGAATTTTTCATGTGAATCGAGAATCAAGTCTTTGAATTCTTGACGTTCGGCAACTGGAACCATTCGTTTTTCACCAGGGGCAGCGACGAAGGCAATCGGGGGATTTTCGGGCTTTCCATTCCATTGCAACGCTCCCGGCCCTGCCTTAAGTTGAGCCAATAAGGTAGGAAGATCATGGGGTTCGACTTTGCCATCAACCAGATTCCCCCATTGTTCTTGGTATGGGTTTTCCGGAAGGAGGTGGCTATCAAGCCATGGTGCGTCCCCTCGATTTTGATCGAAGAATTGGTATTGATCATTTGGGGGCGACTGGTTTTGCATTGTGGGCTTTTGAGATTGGGGCATAGATGAGCCCGAACGAATAGTCATCTACCCCAACCGAAGCGGAGGGATAGATTACCCGTTGAACTGTGCCGATTTGCCGTGTCTGAGTAATGCGGAATTTATCGTCACACTGCTACAGGATTTAAGTCTAGCAAAGGCAAAGGCTGCTTTGCAACCGCATGAACATGCACTTCCTGAATTTCTACCGTTGGACATTCATGTTGCTTGCGACGGTCGATCACGCCTGCCAGTCGCTGCCGAACGGAGTCTCCACCGAGGCCGTCTCATTCGGCCGGAATGAGACGGGTCTTCTGATTTCGGAGCTCAATAGCTTGCCTGCTTATACCAAGGCCGTTGCTACACCCAAGACGTTACCGCCATCGGCGTACAACTCGAGGCCAAAGTGATTGGCCAAATCTTCTTTGGTGGACTCTTTCATTCCCAACTCCAATCCGGTTTATCCCGGCGCTTTCCTGTGTCCCTTTGCTACCCTTCCCAAATGTGCTGTGTCCGCTGTGTCCTTCATCGCCGAATCGAATACGATCCTCGATACGTCTTCGAGCAGGAGATCGTCGAATGAGGATTCTGTTAGCAGCAAAGCGGCGCTCTCACATAGCCACGAAGTGGCGAAAGGTTATAGCCATGGGCGTAAGCCCATGGAACATCGAGGACACAACGCGAAGTCCCGAAGGGACGAAAGGAACTCGGACATTCGCCTCCCCTTCTGCCTCTTCGGGGCTCCCCCGTTGTTCGTGCTACCGAATCCATGGGCTCGCGCCCATGGCTACATCGTTTCGTCCCTTCGGGACTAGGAGCGTACGCATAAACGCTCAGGCCCGCGCGCGGCAGAGGGGACAGTGATCCGAGTTTGAACGACGCTTTGTTCGTTCTGCGTGGAAGAACGGCAAGGAATCTGAAAACGAGTCTAACATCGTCTTGCGAGCAACCAAAACAGTTTGGGCAATCGACCGCAGTCCAGCCCTCATACGTCCCTAGTACGACGACGCAGAATCTAATCCTTTAAATGTTATCCACCGTTTAGAACGGCACGTTTGCCACGCTTCGGTGTAATTTTTTGGTTCCACCGGCCGCAGACCATGTTCGTGTACGTTGCGATTTCTTTTGGTTTTTAACGCAAGTCGCTCGTGGATACGCTGGCTCCGCCAACCAGAGAGCTGGTTGGCGGCTCATTCAGTACGCCTATGAATAGGCATGTCCGCGCCGCGGCGACGAAGACTTTGTCGTACTTCGCGGGCGGCTGGTTCTGCCGGAGAGTCGCTGGCTATTGGGTGAACTTGGGCGTTTGCCGCGAGCCATCCCTTGGCTTGATGAAACGTTGTTCGTGAACTCAGGAAACGCGTTGTTGACTTCGATAGGAGAGTCTAAAAGTCGCTCGATATCGTACAAGCTGCTTCGTTCTTCTGGACTACAGAATGAAACGGCCGTACCGGTCGCTTCGGCGCGGCCCGTTCGTCCAATGCGATGCACATAGATCTCGGGTACTTCCGGCAATTGGTAATTGATCACGTGAGAAATACCTTGAACGTCGATTCCCCGGGCGGCGATGTCCGTCGCAACCAGAATCGGTGGTCGATTCGATTTGAACTGCTCCAAGTTACGCGTTCTCGCGTTTTGGCTTTTGTTCCCGTGGATCGCGACCGCTTCAATTCCATTTTTCATTAGAATTTTAACTAGATCATCTGCACCATGCTTCGTCCGCGTGAACACAATCGATCGGGTGACTCCGGACGATCGTATGTAGTTGGTCAAAAGCTTGGCTTTGTTCTGGACCGAAACATGGAATACCGAGTGTGCCACTTGCGTGGACGCGCTCGAGACCTTGTCGACTTTAATGTACTTCGGCTCGTACAACCACTGTTTGGCAACTTCGCGAATCGGTTCTGGCATTGTTGCCGAAAACATCAACGTTTGTCGGTCCAATGGGACCCGCGATACGATGCGTTTGAGATCACGGAAGAAGCCCATATCGAACATTTGGTCCGCTTCATCGATGACCAGCATTTCAACTTGCGAGATATCGGCTACCTGTTGATTCATCAGATCCAACAGTCTGCCTGGCGTGGCCACCAAGATATCCACACCTCGTTGCAAAGCCCGGACTTGCGGCATTTGGCTGACTCCACCGTGCACGACGGCCACGTTCAGCTTCAAAAACTTACCGTAAGTCACAAAGCTCTGCTCGATCTGTGCGGCAAGTTCACGTGTTGGTGCAAGCACGAGTGCGCGAATCGCTTTGGGGGCGATTCGTTCCGAACTGGATTTAGGAGTTCGGTTCGTGGTTGGAGCAGGTGGGGCTGCGGTATTCGCTAAACGCTGTAGCGTTGGGAGCGCGAATGCGGCTGTTTTTCCTGTACCTGTTTGTGCACATCCCATTAAGTCGAAGCCGGCGAGGACCGGGGGGATTGCGAGTTGTTGGATCGGCGTTGCGGTTTCGTAACCTGTGGAAACGAGAGCTCGCATCAAAGAGGGCATCAGCCCAAAGTCTTCAAAATTATTCAAGAAAAAAATTCTCTCAAGATGGCCCTGAATCATTGGGCCGGTATGGACTGCAATCGGCGGCGGACAACTTTGACGCGCTCAATTCCCGATGGAAGCAGTTTTTTTCAGGGCACTAATTTTGGGGTCAATCGCATGCTTAAGACCAAGGATTTGTTCCCTTTTAATTGGTCAAGCTTGCCCCGAAAGATCGTCTAAACAGAAAACGCCCTGCAATTCGATTGTGAAACATCGGGTTTCTCACAAGAGTACGATAGCATCAGAGTCACTCGAAGTCAACCGATGGCTTAGTAGTTGGTTCCTGAGGGAACATGCGTCGATCGGTGCGACGAGCGCTGGCCTCCATTAGCCAAAAAGCATAACAAATCCCCAGGGCAAGCCTGGGGTATTCGAATCCCGCCAGCCTTGTGCGGCGGTTCGTTCAGGTTTTTAGGCTAGACAGCACCACGAGCGACGGCCCGTGCCTCCTATGGTGGTTGGACGATCTACTGGACTGTCAGCCCTTCGTTGCGGCTTTGAATCCAAGTTCGTACTTCTGGCAATTTTCCGTACGCAAAGGCCATCAGAGCAAGCGGGTGGATCGTTGGCTTATCGATCCCTTGCTCCATCTGAAGTTTGCAAGTTGAGCACTCGGTGCTTCCGATTTGAGCTGTTGTTTCTTGCATCGTGCTTATCAACCCCCAGCCGACACGCAAACTTGTCCGATAGGTTTGACGACGAATTCCATACGTACCCGCCATACCGCTGCAGCCTGCGTCGGCATGCTGAACCGATAAGCCCGGAATGAGACTCAACAATTTCATTCCAGTGTGCGATGGGTCGATCGCCCGCAAATGACAGGGCGTGTGATACATGACTGTCGTCGTCAAAGGCTTGAAGTCCAATTCAAGCTCGTTGTTCGCGTGCATTTGCCACACATATTGGCCCGCATCCCAAGTGTTGGCTGCAACCAATCTCGCATCTTCGTTGTCGAGGATATGAACGTATTCCACTTTTAAACACAAAGCAGCGGTCGGCTCGGTTGTTACGATTTGATATCCTTGTCGAACCGCTTCTGCGAGTTGACGGATTTGAGGGCCAATCATTCCCCGAACCTTTTCGATGTCTCCCATCACAATCTTGGTCATAAAGGTGACCGACTGCCAAGTTGGAACATAGACTTCCACGTTTTGGTGCTGGAGCACTTCGACCAGGGCGATTCCAACGAGCGGGTTGTTCCAATTGGCATAATGATCGACTAGATAAAGGACCTTGCGGCCCGCACCGCGGTTTGGGCGAGTCAGTCGATTCTTGGCTGCCCAACGCAGGAACTGCTGTTTTGCAAGTCTCGGCAATCGGCGGCCCTGCGCGATGCCGGTCGTCTTTTCCAACAGCCACCGTGCATGCCGATTGTCCAATGCCCAATTTGCCACAGCCGGCATGCGGCTTGCCATTGCGGTCAATGCGTCGAGTCGAGAAAGCAATCGATCGCTGACCCGCAATCCGTTGGTAGCGGTGTATTGTGCCTTGATTTCCAGCATCAATTTGGGAATATCGACGGAAGCGGGACAATCGATTCTGCACTGATGACAGTGAAAGCAAAGGTCCGCAATCGCTTTCATCTCGTCGCTTTCGGCCATCAAGATTGGTAGCTTACCGGACATTAGGCCACGGACCAAATTCGCCTTGGCTCTTGGCGACGCTTCCTCGCCTCGCGTCGAGCGGAACATAGGACACATGCGTTCGGCTGGAGTGTTCGAACGGCAACGCCCACACCCATTACACGAGTTGGCCGTGAACTCCATCGAATCCGATTCCGACCAATTCAAGATTGGCAGAAACGATCGCTGGGCAAGCTTCGCAACATGGGTCATCGCGTCCGTGTTGTCCGTAACCGAATCGGATTGCAGTAAGTTCGATTGAGTTTCCACGTCCGTTGCAAGTACCTCACCCTCTGTCAAATGCATCGATTCGATAGGGCTCAACTCTTTGCGGCTGGGGTGGATAACAATCGATGGCGGTCGCAAATTGTCCGTTGTTTTCTGGGCTGCATCGGTGACCAATTTTCCTGGATTCAATATCCCTTTCGGATCAAACAGTTCTTTGATTCGGCGACAGACCGGGTAGAGTTCGCCGAGTTGTTGCCTCAGGTAGGAGCTTCGACTCAGGCCAACTGCGTGTTCGCCGGAAATCACACCTCGGTATTCGATGACTTTTTCGAAAATGCGATCCGCGATTCGCTGCATCTTGGCGATATCGTCTGGCGAATGCGGATCCAAAAACGGCCGCAAGTGCAAGTGACCGTGAGCCGCATGCGCAAAGAGCGTACCCGTAACGCGATCCGCTTTAAGAATATTTTGCATCTCCACTAGGAATTCAGGCAAGCGGTCTGGTGGAATCGAGATGTCTTCGACAAATGGGAGAGGTCGCGAGGACCCCTTGAGACGATACAATCTCGGAATAACTCGCCGACTAAGTTTCCAAATGAAATCGCGTTCTGCGTCATCGACGATGATTCGCGTATGCTGCGTCGAGGGTGCTCGACGAACCAGACGTTGAATGAGTGAGCCAAGTTTATTGCGTACTTCTGGCACGTCTGCCCCTTGTTGTTCAATCAACAACAGTGCTTCCGCGCCGCGTGGCAACATCGATTCATAGCGTGGATCAAGTTCGCGAGCAATTTCGATCAATCGTCGGTCCATCAGGTCGCAGGCAGCGACATGGTCCCGCCGGGCATCGATAGCTGCCCTGGCCGCAAGTTCGAGCTTTTCAAAAAACATGAGTACGACACCGCGCGCACCTGGCCATTGCTCCACTTTGACAGTCGCTTCGGTCAGAATGGACAGAGTACCCTCAGCGCCCGACTGAAGTCGTGCCATGTCTACAATGTCGTGGTCACAGGATGCTTCCAGCCGATAACCGCATCCGCGCGCTACGCCTCGCCAAGGTGGAGATTTAATGATGGCTCGGTTGGCCCAACACAACTGCCCCACTTCCGACACCAAGTGATTGAACTTGGTATTGCTCGACGTAGGTGCTCGCCAAGGGGACTTTTCCAAAAGCACTTGCTGACCATCCGCAAGAACGCATTGAGCCGAAACCAGGGTTGCTCCGGCAGTGCCATATCTCAAAAAATGACTACCCAGCGTGTCGATTGCCAGAACGCTTCCGATCGTTGTTACAGCGCGTGTCGGCGGATCGGGACCAAAAACAAGCCGATCCTTGGCCAACGCTCGATTCATGTCTGCAAGCGCCATCCCGGGTTGAACGCGAACGACAAGTTTCTCGCGATCAATGTGAATCATACGTCTCATGAATCGCGAAAAATCAAGTACGATTCCCGGTCCTAGGGATTGACCAGCAAGCCCGGTACCTCCACCGCGAGGGAACAGCGGGAGCGAGTTTTCCGAGGCATACTTGACGCATTGAGCAACATCATCGGCGTGTCGCGGTCGTACAACAGCCAAAGGCGCGATCTCATAGATACTCGCATCGCTCGCGTACAACTGAGTTCGTAAGGGATGGCAAAAGACTTCGCCATCCAACACGCCTCGCAAGTCCGCTTCGATCCGCGACTGGTCCGCATCCATTCCGTTATCCGTTCTCGGTTTGGTATTTGCTGCAATTGCTAGTCCACCATTGTTCCGCCAATCGTTCGTTCCATTGCGATGATTCCGGGCTGGAATTGAGTGCGTCGTAGAGTTCACGCGCAGATTGGTATCGATCGTCGGCCGACTTCGCGAGGCACTTCAAGACGATTGCGTCTAATTCCGGCGAGATGGATAGCCCATGCGCGTGCTTGCGAACCGACGAAGGTGGCACCGCAGGATCATTCAAGTGCGAGAGCAATACTTTGAGCGTCGCTCCGCCTTCGAATGGTGGACGCCCAGTCAACATGTAAAACGCGACCCCGCCGATGCCGTAGATATCGGAGCGTTGGTCGGTTTGAACTTCGCCCATGGCTTGCTCCGGTGACATGTAGAGCGGTGAACCCGTCAACGAGCCGGCCACGGTCAATTCGGAGTCTTCCGTATTTTGCAGAGCATTCGACATTGGCTTGGCGAGACCAAAGTCCAGCAGTTTGATCACGTCGAACGAGCCGCCCATTTCCGCCACAATCAAATTTGCTGGCTTGATATCTCGGTGTACCAATTGAACCGCGTGGGCTTCGCTGAGCGCATTGCAGACTTGCTTGAGCAAATAAACAACTCGCCCAGGCGCAAGCGGTCCTTTGCGTTTGACCAAGTCGGATGCGCTCATACCCGTCAGGTATTCCATCACATAGAAAAAAGTCCCATCGGCGGTGCGACCGTAATCATAGATGGAGATGCTATTCCAATGATTGAGGCGAGCGGTTGCGCGAACTTCGCGTTCGAATCGAGCGATGGCTTTTGGGTCCCCTGCCTTTTCGGGCCGAATGACTTTGATCGCACAAGGTCTCTTCATTAACTTGTGTTCAGCCAAATAAACATCACCCATCCCACCTGAACCGATTTTATGCTTGAGACGATAGCGTGAAAACTCTTTTGCCTCGTCCGCTTGTTTGCGCAGATTGGAAATCATTCGAACACTGGATACGGCAGCAAATATTGTGGCCGCCAACGAAATGAACATTTCTACAACACTTGATCCGTCGTGCAGGATCAAGTCGCGAACGTTCTGATGAAAGATCATCGCGAAAACAGTTGCTAAAACTGGAAAAACACTGATGGTTAGAACCACGCTCAGGATGCGATACCATGAACGCGGGACAAAGATGGCGTACACGAAAATGAGAATGATCCATCCCGACATCGGCATTTGCGGAATCAAATCGAAAATGGGGGCCATGAAAACAATTTCAAGGTAATGCAATACGGTGAATGCAAAGGTGGGAACGCCAAAGATAACCAGTTCGCACCAGAGCAAACAGGACGCAGACGCTTTCGGCACCTTCGAAAGCCACACACCCACCCCAATCAGCACTAACGTTGCAAAAATTTCTAACGCTAAAAAACCGTATCCCAAATGGAAATCGCGACTAAAAAATTCTCGAAACCCTGTCCAGCTTGCAAAGATCGCAAAGCCAAATCCCAAAGCAAGAGATGCAGCTTGAAGTCGTGTTTGAATGAGCGAATTCGTCTGCTGACTCGTGGCGCCGCTATCTCCTTCAAACAGTTCCATGCCGACTCGAATACTGCTATCGTCTTGTAACTCAGGACGCGACGGTATGTTGAGCGGACTGTCTGCGTCCAGCGTGAGATCTTCGTGTCCGGCGGCTAACGCGCTCAAACTATTCCTCGCAAGGTTAAGTGTCAGAATTGTTCACGTCCAACCGTTTGCAAGCGTGCCAATCTTCGAAATGTACCAGAAAAAGGAGATTCCTCCTCTAAGCCGTTTTGGTAAATGTCGGGATGACATACGGTCCCTCCGGAATAATCGCGATTCGTTTGTCACCCGATTTAGCCATACTCGTCGCGATCGCATCTTCGATCGATTCCACCATCTGGACTCCGGTCAACGTTCTTTCATTCCCCTTGAGCCCCTCGCTATAGAGCGAAACGTTCCCTACCGCCAACGTTCTTAATAGCATGTGAGTCTGCCAACCGTCGATATCCGCAAGCGGCATCGCACGGATGCGATCCAAGAATCCTTGACTGCCCAGCGTTACCAAACGCGTTTGCGACTCGCGATATTCGTGCGATCCAAGCCCTTCTTCGCAGGCACTTGCGATGATCATGCGTCCGCCATCTGCCAAGATTTGAACCGGTGCGACCATCCCTTTGACTGTTTGGTAGTACGTTTTGTCGAGCGGGTAACCAGCAGCACTGGTTACCACCGTGTTAAATTGTTTATCCATGGGGACTTCCGCGAACTGCTTCACAAATGCGACACTTTCGAGGTGGCTCAGCTCGCAGTCGCCGAAATTGAGGAAACTCATACGCCTAGCCTCATCGATCACCGTATTGATTGCGTATGCCTTACCCAACATTTTCAAAATCTCAAGCTGCCCCCGGTGCAACGGGTTGTTCACAAGGTTTCCGTTGCAAGCCAAAGGGTCCGCCATGAATCGATGGTTATGAAACGTCCGAATCGTTGCTTCGCCAGCAACTCCAGGAGCGATAACTTTGCGACCGCCCGAATAACCCGCCATGAAATGGGGCTCCACTAGCCCAACGACGATTCGCAAGTCCGCCTCGACGAGATGGCGATTGAGAAAGACGGGAATGCCGTCCGTTGGAGTATTCCCAAGATTGACCATCCAAGCTGTATCGCGAGCAAAGTGATTTTCGATCCGGACGTTATCGAAAACCCAGTCGTCTCCAATCACTTCCCTCATCTCACGACCTAGATTGGGTCGATGTAGGCCCGTCGCAATCAAGATCGTAATACGGTCCAGAGTGACGCCTTGTTCACGCAGTTGTTCGACCAGCCCTTTCAGAATGGGACCATTCGGAACGGGGCGCGTGACATCGCATATGACAACACAGACTCGCTTTGCACCTTTCGCAAGTTCTTGGATGGAGGGTGCATTCACAGGATTCCGGAGCGCATTGCGAACGGCTTCATTCGCATCGTGCAGGACAGGCATGTCTGGTTTGCGAATGACAGTGGGTTCGCACCCCAAGGGCAAACGGATGTGGAGTTCCCCTTTGCCGTAGCGGATTGCAATGGATTCGCTCATATTCTTTCGATCGCCTCGTACGTTGTTTTAAAGTTGAACGCCATCTCGAATAGGTTTTGCATAAGCATCGGCCCAATTCTGCGAAGTCTCGTCAAACCTGGGTGGTGCAACATCGGGAAGTTTGATCATCAGCTCGACCGTCATGTCACCTGAACTGCCGTCTGCGTTTTTTAGTCCTTGGCCTTTAATGCGAAGTTTTTTTCCGCTGTTGCTCATCGGCGGGATTTTGAGTGTGACGGTTCCGGCTGGAGTCGGAACATCGATCCGAGCCCCTTCGATTGCTTCCGGAATCGAAATGGGAAGTCTCAGTTCCAGGTTTTTCCCAGCAATCTTAAAGAATGCATGGGATTCGACGTTGATCTGGAGAAGGAGATCCCCCGACTTGCCACCTGCGACGGGTTGTCCCTGGCCTCTCAACCGTATTTTTTTGCCCGGTTCGATACCTGCCGGAATTTTGACCGTAATCGATTCCAGTTTACCGTCATGATCAAGTTGGATTTGTGTCTCACCACCTTGGATGATGGTTCTCAAAGGTACTGCGATTTCGGCTGAAATGTCTTGACCTTTGGCGGGTCCTCCCCGACGGGTTCGATTGGCTCCGCCACCACCGCCTCCGAATTGTCGGAATATGTCCGCAAAGTCGGCACCGCCTGAGGCACCTTGGCCGAAAATTTGTCCGAAATCGAACCCCTTGTCGCCTGGACCACCACCCCACGCTCCACCCGGGTGTCCACCAGCGAAGGGATTTTTGCCGCCAAACTGCTCATAGTCGGATCCGAATTGGTCAAACAGCTTTCGCTTTTCCGGATCGTTTAGACAATCGTAAGCTTGTTGAATCTCTTGAAACCGCTTCTTGGCGTTTTTGTCATCAGGGTTCAAATCGGGATGATACTTTCGGGCATATTTCCGATAAGCCTTGGAAATTTCCTCGGGAGATGCTGTCCGTTCGATCCCTAACACCTTGTAATAATCTGTTGCCATCTTCGTTTCCGTGCGTTGTTTTCTCGCTGGGCTGCCAAGAAGCCTGTCACCCCATTTTAACTGTTTTGTCAGCAATACCCCAGGGCAAACCAATGGGTTGCTCCGAAGCCGGGCCACAAATGTCAGGATATCGCACAAATGCCCCACGCGGATTGACTTTTGTGCTAAAATTACGGAGCATTATACGTCGACGAACTAGGATCGACTCTTTCGAGAATCGAATTCGATCCAAGACCCCTCTCCCACTAACGCTCGCAGGCTTCCAAGCTTCGCTGAGTCCAGCCTACCACCTCCTACCCCCAAACGGCCATGACTATGTTGTCGATCCTAGGTCAGCACGGATCTCCTAACAGTTACTGCGACCGCGAATCACGGCGATCGTTTCTTAAGATTGGTGGCATGAGCTTTGGCGCCACCGCTTTCGGCTTGAGCGACGTCTTGCGAGCGGAGGCAGCCCAAGGGAAAAGCAACAAGCATAAAGCGATCATCCAGATTTTTCTGGGTGGCGGACCTCCACATCAAGATATGTGGGAAATCAAAACAGATGCACCTTCCGAGATTCGTGGAGAGTTTCGGCCAATACCGACCAATGTACCGGGGATTCAGATCTGCGAAGTCTTTCCGAAGCTAGCTCAGATCATGGACAAAGCGGTCGTGATTCGATCGATCGTCGGATGCAAAGACCGTCATGAGTCGTTTCAGTGCATGAGCGGTTGGCAAACCGAAGATCTACGATCCCTAGGTGGTCGCCCGTCGATGGGCGCAGCCATTTCCAAGATCTGCGGTCCCGCCGACCCAGCCATCCCAACCTTTGTTGGCCTCGCAGAAAAATCCTCGCACGTGCAATGGTCTGATTGCGGGGGGCCTGGTTTCTTAGGTGCTTCGCATTCCGCTTTCAAACCAGACGGGCCCGGTATTGAGAACATGAAACTAAACGGTGTTTCGCTTGACCGCCTCCAAGATCGAAAGCAATTGTTGACGAGTCTCGATGGCATGCGGCGCGATATCGATAACTCTGGGGTGATCGAAGGGATGGATGCCTTTAGTCAACGAGCCTTGGATGTACTGACGAGCAGCAAACTAGTTGATGCACTTGACTTATCCAAAGAAGACCCGGCTGTGGTAGCTCGCTATGGAGATGGCAAACCCTATCAATTCCAATACGACGGCGTCGCCACACGCAATGATCATTTTCTCATCGCGCGACGATTGATCGAGGCCGGCGTACGCGTGGTCAGCTTGAGTTTCGGGCGATGGGATAGCCACGGCAAGAACGCCGATATGGTTCGCGACCACGGCGGCAAACTTGACCAATGCTTGAGTGCACTCATCGAGGATTTGGATTCGAGAGGAATGCTCGATGATGTCAGTATCGTGGTATGGGGCGAATTCGGTCGCACTCCAAAAATCAATAAAGAAGGGGGCAGAGACCACTGGTCACAAGTCAGTTGCGCATTCATGGCAGGGGGCGGTATCCGCGCCGGACAAGCCATCGGTGCAACCAATAGACTGGGTGAATACGCAACCCTTCGGCCCGTCCATTTCCAAGAAGTCATCGCGACGCTTTACCATAACATGGGAATCAACGTCGCCAAAACAACACTTGTAGATCCTACCGGTCGGCCGCAATTCTTAGTCGATCACGAACCCATCAAAGAATTGATATAAGGTCTATACCATGCCCTGCAAGTCCTCTGCAAATCGATGTTTTTGCTGGAAGTCGATCGCCCTCGCGACTCTCGTGCTCGTTTTGTTGCCGCTCGTTGGTTCGGTCGGATTTCCATCAGCGTATGCCGATGAGAAGCCTGCGGAAGGCGTACGCTCGGTCCATTTTGAATTCGGAACACAAACCAAGGGCCCTGACGAAAACTCGAAAATCGTACTGCGAGGTAGCGATGCACGTTACCAATGTTTGGTGACAGGTGTCGATGCCGAAGGCTACAAGATTGACATCACTCGGACTGTCACCTTTCAAGTGTCGCCAGCCCAAGTGGCCAGTGTCGACGCGGAAGGAGTGATTTCCCCACTGCAAAACGGGATAGCAACACTCGTTGCTACCACACCTACAGGGACCTCGGCCCAGTTGACGATTGAAGTAACGAATTGGGACGAAAATCCACTCGTAAGTTTCCCGAATCAAGTGATTCCGATTTTTACCAAGCTCGGCTGTAATGGGGGCGGTTGCCATGGCAAGGCTGCTGGTCAAAATGGTTTTAGACTCTCTTTGCTCGGTTTCGAACCGAACGAAGATTTCGAACATCTTGTGAAAGAGTCGAGAGGCCGAAGGCTTTCTCAGGCTTCGCCCGATTCCAGTTTGTTGCTCACCAAATCCATCAATGCAACCCCGCACGGTGGTGGACAACGAATGGAAATGAACTCTCAAGAATACCGCATTATGCGACGCTGGATCGAGCAAGGAATGATGCCTGGTAAGGCAGACGATCCCCGCGTGGTTGAGATCAAAGTCGTTCCCGAACAACGGCGGATGCGGCCCGCCAGCGAGCAACAGATCGCTGTAATCGCTCTCTATTCGGACGGACAACAACATGATGTGACCGCTGCGGTTCAGTTTGAGAGCAATGACACCGAAATGGCAGACGTTACGAAGCGTGGCATCGTTTCGATCAAATCACTTGCTGGCGAAGTGGCTGTGATGGCGCGATTTCAAGGTCAAGTCGCTGTGTTTCGAGCGAGCGTGCCGATTCTCGAAGGCGAAAACCAATGGCCAGAACCAACCAATCCGATCGATGCCGCAGTCATCGCCCAGCTCAAGTCTCTGAATATTCCGATTTCAAATGTTTGTGACGACAATACTTTTCTGCGGCGGGTCACGCTCGATTTAACAGGTCAGTTGCCGACGCTGGCGGAGATCAAACAATTCGGCAGCAACTCATCCGCTGGCAAGCGAAGCGAATGGATTGAGTATTTGCTGAGCAGTGAGAACTATGCGGAACACTTTGCAAACAAGTGGATGCTGATATTGAGGAATCGTCGCGACACCCCGGGCCAAAAAGCAGGTTCGTTTGCGTTTCATCGATGGATCCGAGAGCAAATCGCCAACAATCGTCCGTTCGATGAGTTCGTACGCGACATCGTTGCTGCATCAGGTGCCATGGACGTTCACCCGCCGGTTGTCTGGTATCGTCAAGTTGCAGACACTTTCAGCAGACTCGAAGATACCTCGCAGCTCTTTCTCGGCCAACGCATTCAATGCGCTCGATGCCACCATCACCCCTTTGAAAAATGGGCTCAGAAAGACTATTTCCAAATGGCCTCTTTCTTTTCACAGGTCAAAACGAAACCCGGACAGTCCCCGGATGAAACCGTTGTGTTCACATCCATGGGGGCACCGCGAGCAGCCCATCCAAAGACCGGCGAATCTCTCAAACCTGCTGGGCTGGATGGTCCAGTGATCGAGGATTCGGACCGCCGTGACCCTAGAGAAGCCCTAGTCGATTGGATGGTAGACAAACAAAATCGGTTCTTTGCCAAGTCGATCGCGAATCGCTACTGGAAACACTTTATGGGTAGAGGCCTTGTAGAACCAGAAGACGATATGCGAGTGACAAATCCACCATCCAATCCGGAACTCCTCGATGCACTTGCGGACCAACTAACTCATTCCAGTTACGACCTCAAGGCATTGATTCGATCGATTTGCAACTCTCGGGTATATCAGTTGGATACAGAACCCAACGGCGAAAATTTGCGGGATCGAAAATGTAATTCGCGACACTATCCCAAGAGGCTAGGTGCAGAAGAAATCCTCGATAGTGTTGATCAATTCACAGCCACATCAACCGCTTTCGATTCGATGCCAGACAACACCCGAGCTGCGGCGTTGCCAGATTCGTCTTTTCGATCCTATTTCTTGACCGTGTTTGGACGCCCAGAGGGAACAACCGCGTGCGAATGCGAACGATCCAACGAATCCACGCTGGCTCAGAGTCTTCACTTTGCAAATTCAAAAGAACTGATTGCCAAGCTCGGGGAAGCAAACGCGTTGCCTCAAGTTCTTAGCAAAAGCACAAGCTCCCACGGAGAGAACATTCAGGAGGTGTATTTGAGAGCCTTTTCTCGATTGCCGACAGAGAATGAACTCCAATCTGCTTTGGCTTACATCGATAAAAAGGAAAACAAGCAAGAAGCATATCAAGATTTGGTTTGGGCCATTTTGAATTGCAAAGAATTCTTGTTTAACCACTAAGTATCATTCGATCGGTTCGGCGAGCGGCAGAGTGAAAGATACGGGTTGAAACATGGTGTAGGATGGGACCATTGTCCCGTCCAAACAACAGATCGGGACATTGGTCTCGCTCTACTTGAAAGCACAGATGACACTGGACTCTCACGATTCTTGCTACGACCTTTTTTTCCCTCCTGAATCCATTGGCGTTTCGACTGTCCGATGATGAAGCGAACGACTCTGGTAACGTGCACAATCGCAGCCGCATGCTTTCCTGCTCCGATGCTGATGGGACAGTCCGAAAGTCTTTCGCCTCAAGCCACGCTTGCGGAAACGAGCATTTCAACGCACGCTGAGTCCGATCATGGCTGTATGCTGCTTTGTGGTGGTAGCTTGTTACCGCAAACAATCTTGGATGCGTTTCATGAACGAGGGGGTGGAGTTCAAGGTCAACTTGTGATCATCCCAACGGCGTCACCCCGGTCCGACCTCGGCGACTTCACGATTTGGAAATCGATGTGGAATGGTCAGAAATGGAATAGCATTCGTGTTGTTCATGCTTTGGACAGAGAAGCGGCCTCGAATGAACCGCTTCTCGATAGTATTCGAAGTGCTTCGGCTGTTTGGATTGCGGGAGGGGACCAGCAACGACTTGTCGATCGGTATCTCGGCACGCCCGTTCACACCGAGCTTCAGAACGTTTTGAACCGAGGGGGAATCATCGGCGGGACGAGCGCCGGCGCTGCGATAGCGTCGCGAACCATGATCGCCGGAGGTGTCACACTGCCAACATTGACGGAGGGTTGGAGTCTGCTGCCCGGTATGATCATCGACCAGCACTTCTCGCAACGAGGTCGATTCGAAAGGCTCGCGCATGCCGTCGAGCGGTTCCCGGATCGCGTTGGAATTGGCATCGATGAAGCCACAGGGATTTTGTTAAATCGCGAAGGGATGCAAGTGCTCGGCAGCGGTTCCGTCTACTTGGTTCGCTCGCAATCGAACAAGGATTTCAGCCACTCGATTCCGGCAGAGCAACTGGGACTCGTCCCAATGCAATTTGAAGGGCTAAAAACATCGCGTCACAAATCGGGTAGCAGGCTTCCGATAGATCGCTGGAATCGTATGGTCACGCGGACCAACAATGTCGAGTTCGCGGACGCCAAGAACGAATAGTTGTTCCAATCATTTATGTGGACCGTGCGAACCAAATTTGTGTTTCTAATCGCAACTTGCTACATTGGAGTGTGAGTCTGCGCGTGACATTCGGGGCCATTGGTGTTCTCGAATCGATCCTGGTTTTTACCCCGAGTACGGAGAGCCTCTCAATGAATACGAATCGTCCCATTCTACGACCTGTCGACCGCCGCTGGTTCCTGAAGTCAACAGCCGGTACCGTAGGAGCGACTGCCTTAAGTGGATCTGCGCTGCGAGCCCTGGCCGATGAGCGGCTGGACAAGATCGATAAGGCCCCAGAAACGCTCGTGAAAGTATTCTACCAGACGCTGTCCGATCAGCAAAAGAATGCCATGTGCTTTGATTGGGATCACATGGACAAGAAACGCGGTTTGCTCAGAACGCGTGTTGAAAACAATTGGAAGATTACGGATCAAACCATCAATAGCGATTTCTACACACCGGAGCAACGCGCGCTGGTCCGATCTATTTTTGAAGGGATCATTCATCCGGATTGGCATGCCAAGTTTGACAAACAACTCAAGGATGACATGGGTGGATTTGGCAAGGCTCAGAGCGCGGCAATCTTTGGTACACCAGGAAGCGACAAGTTTGAGTTCGTCTTGACCGGTCGGCATACGACGCTTCGTTGCGATGGCAATACTACCGACCACGTTGCATTTGGTGGCCCCATTTTTTATGGACACGCTGCTGGCCGTGACCAGGAATTAGCCGACCATCCAGGCAATGTTTTTTGGGAACAAGCTGTTGCTGCCAACTCGGTGTACAAGACACTCGATGGCAAACAACGTAAACTTGCGGAAATCGCTGAGTCGCCAAACGAAGATGAGGTCGCTTTTCGTGGAAAAACCGCCAGCATTCCGGGGTTGCCAGTGAGCGAACTGTCCAACGATCAAAGGCAAGTGTTGGTAGAAGCTCTTGCTAAACTGATAGCCCCATTTCGATCCACCGATCGCGACGAAGTTAAAATGTGCATCGATCGTCAGGGAGGGCTGGAGAGCCTGCGGATGGCTTTCTACACCGACGATGACACGGGCAACGACAAGGTTTGGGACAATTGGCGATTGGAAGGTCCAAGTTTTGTATGGCACTTCCGCGGTTCGCCTCACGTACACGTGTGGGTCAACGTGGCAGACGACCCCAGCGTGAAACTAAACGCGTAATGGACCTAAACAGTGACATTTCTCGCTGACCGCTATATGCTCAGCCATCGGCGGTGCTGGTAACCGCTCGGTCCGATTCTTCGTTTACGAGGCAGGAGCACCATTTCATTGAGCACGAATGGGAAAAAACATTGGTGACTTTGATCTGTTCGAATGCCGTACGGTACTGCTAGAGTGTAGGGACACCTATATTTGCCGGACCGAAATTTCGCACGGAGAACTGATGTCAAAAACCCTCTCGCCTTCCGAACAAGACTACGCCAACTCAGGTTGGCTGCAAGCGTTGATGGGTGTGAACGATCCAATCATTCAACAATCACGTCTGAATTCGAAGAAACATTTGGATTGGATTGATGCGATTTGTAGTTTGACCACGATTCGAGAGAAAGCGGATACGCTCGAGTCGTCGATCGATTCACTTTGGAAGTTTGGAATCGGAAATGATTTGAAGTGGTTGCTCAGCATGATCCCGTCGATGCAACTGCACTGGATTTTGGACAGTACGGATGTATTCACGATCGAGCAGACGATCCCACCCGCCATCGAGGATTCCCAATCATGGGCCGATGCCATGGGTATTCATGATTGGTCCACCAATGTCACCATGAAAATACTCAGTGGGGACTTTGTGAGCTGGCAACGTCGAGTGGCTCGACAAGGAGCCAACGCACCTGTCGGGTTCACGATGGAATCCTCAGGCAAAGCCATGCTTGAATTGAAAACAAAAGCGAGCTGGAAGGCCAATAACTGGGCCGATGGTGTTTGGACGTTTTCGATCGACGGACAGTCTACGATGATCGAAACGGTCGAGGAGCCCATTTACGTTGCACGCCCGGAGTGGAAATCGACCGAGGAAAACGCTCTTTTGACTCTTCAATCGGCGGACGAACGCTTTGCGAAGCAGCGCAAGAAAGCGTCTGGCAGCGCGATACCGCAGGGGGATTGGTCGTCCTGGTGCGAATCCGTTCCAGCGTTGGAACCGCTCCATCTCGCTGTCTTGGATGGGAAAGGACTGACTTGTTCATCGGTGTTTCAAGGTATTTGGACAACGGTCTGGCCGATCATCTATTGTCGACGCAAGCGTTTGAAACGCGGAACATGCGGACTAGTCGATCTGCGTCGAAAACTGGATTGCTGTTTTCAATCCGATCCGCAGTTGGTCACTTGGCTCCTAGTCTTCGGTGAACTTTTATGCCAAGCTCAGGTGGGAGAAGGATTGGGCATAGCGGCCAAATTCAAGGGCTAGCGACGATGGGAAGCCCGGCCAGTGATGGCCATGCCCTTGCACGTGGTCGCTCAAGGGCCTGGCTTCAATAACCATACATGTCAAATCGAACTAGATCATTGCTTTCTTAACGGAAACTAGCTCGAGGTAATCCCCAGTCGCATGATTCCGGTGGCTCCAAAACCGGACTCTTGAGGGCAATGGCGACACCGCTACAGTGTGGTTACAATGCTTGCAAAGCCAGGGCAACACCAGCTTTTGGCAGAGTGCATCACGCAACTAAGAGTCAGTCGACTTGGATACAACTTTTGGCAGAATCCACCCGTTGCATGTTTTCGCTGCGATGATCGGAGGCAAAAACTGCCTCCAGCAGCAAAACCAAGCTTGCTCGAATTCCGTATGGCTTGGTGAAAAGCCACTATCAATACAACCTCGTTGTATTGCCCAATATTTCACCGACTAAGTCGTACTTACCAACTTTGTCATTTTGGAATCAACCCATGCTTTTTTGTCTGAAATGGTTTCTGCAGCCAAAACATCTTATTGGGATTGCTTGCGGTGTATTCTGTCTATTTTGGTTAGTAAATGGAAGCGAAATCATTTCGCGAACTCCAGGCCAGTCGGAATCGAAGGCAATTGCTGATTTCAAACGTAGCAATCCGAAAGCCGCGGATTGGTTAGCCCAGCAGCAAGATCGTTTTGGTCAGTTCAATACATCCGTTGCTATTGAATCGTTGCAGGGTCGAGTCCTTAATCCCGAAGCTCTAAAGCAAAGTTTTGAAACTCGTGCACGCCTCACATCTCTCTACCAGAAGGATCGAGCTGGCGATGAGAGCGTTCTGTGGTCTCATGGGACAGCGATAGACGCGATGAGTGACCTACCCAATGAATCGAATGAGTACCTAACTAGGCTAGAAGAGGCGAGTGCAGACCAAGACTACTGGAGCCTCGTGCGAAACGATCCTGTCGCACTATCGAGCAAGTTGCTCAAGTCGAACCTGGAGCTGAGAAAACATTACCAAGACAATCAAGCTTGGTATGTTGAGATGACGGAAGTATTGGTTGCAATGATCGGAATCACATCCGCCGACGATACCGTCGATACCGACGAGGAAGATGTTGGATTCATTCAGCTCGACGACTTGCTTGAAGTTGCCAATGAAGGCAAGCCCTACTTGATGCAGCTCGTTCCAAACCCAAGCGAAACTGCGTTAGAGGCGTGCATCTATTACGAGACATTTCGCCAGTTTGGCCAGGTCATTTCTATAGCAGCAAAGCAGGGCGTACCACCAAAAGAAGCAACGGAAGTCATCGTGCTCAATAGGGACGCGCTCCTCAAGGACGATGAGATTGACGGTGCAAAAGTGAAAGAGCCAACCACAGTTGCAGCCCGATTGGTCACACTCCATCGGAATCGACCCAGTGTTTGGGCAGCCGCGCAACGCGATGGGTATGTATTATCCTTCGACGAACTTACGCCAGGTCTTTCGCAGCCCGTACTCGAAAAGCATGCCGAACTTGGCGCCGCTTCCTTGATCGTGACTCAGTATGGGGACGTAGCCACACAGGCTGCTGCAATCGTCAATAATTATGGTGAACTCGGGGTTGCAGTTCTCGCCCAGTACGATGGCTCAGAAAATTTTCGCAAACTGCTTCGCAACGCAAACGTAGATCATCGAATCGCAATGGTAGCAGTGCTCAAATCCGACGTTGGACTTGAATCCGTGCTTCGCGATCCTGCCTATATTGACAAGTGGATCGATCAAGACGGCAAACCCTTGGCTGACGAATGGTGGGTCAATGTGCCGTTGGTAGGCGGTGTCGCTAAGGTCGCCAAAAACGTTGGTACGGGCGTTCCAAGTGATTGGAGTGAAATCGGATGGGCGGCTTGGGACGTTGGTGACGTTGCCTTGATGGCCTTAAGTTTTGGCACATCTAAGGTATTAACCGAAGCTGCCAAGCAAACTTCAAAGCAAACGTCAAAAGGGATTGGCAAAGGTGCAGCAAAAAAGCTGTCTGAGATCGGAATCAAGCGGATTCCTGGAACGCTAAAACCTTCCGCGATGACAAGGCTTATTTCCGCCGCGAAAGCATCCAAATCAGCCGCGCCGATTCGCTGGACATCACGTGCCGTGATCCATGTAACTCGAGCCACAAAGACGATGGGCGGCAAACTTATCACCGCCAGCAACCGGGTAATTCAGATGGCCAAAAGTATCCCACCAGGTGTTCGCAAATGGGCAGCACGTGGAATGCTTGGGGCTAGTTTGTTTGTTCGTGGTCCCGAGCGCGTCCGAGCGCTCGTCGATTCCCTCAACAAGGACGCGGCAGATTTCGTCAGCGATGCGATCAACGCGATTCCGAAAGCAGTTGCTGACGCAATAGAGAGGGTCAAGCAAACAGCCAGGGAAGCCGCGGGCGGCAGTGTTTCTCTGCTAGTTAACATTTTGGTCATCGGAATATCCGGGTTGTTTGCTTTTGCTTTTCTTTTTGATCTCGGGCCCCGATGGAGCCTCGCTGGACCAGGTGTTTCCGTTGCCCCCGGAAAGCGAAAGAAGTGAAATGGCGGACAAACCAAAGGCACCCATCGAGGCTACCACTGCAGTTGACAACCAAGACGACGTTCGTCGTCACTCAAAGCTTGCTGCCCCAACATCGCAGGTGCAGCCGGTCCGAATTCAAATGCTTGGCGAAAGCGGTGTGGGAAAGACCTGTTTTCTAGCTGGCTTGGCTCTATTGAATGAACAAACCGGCGGACGCAGTTTTATTCTCCCAACGGATGATAAAACCAAAGCAGTTTTCGAAAGGTTGCGCGAAACCCTTGTGAAAGGACGTTGGCCATCTAAGACATCGATTGTTGAAGAACTTTCTTTCGTCATTGACCGAGGAGCGAGTCGCGTCGAAGTACAACTGAACGACTTTGCAGGCGAAAGCTTCACAGACGCTATGAAACGAGGGAACGCAACCGAGGCGGCAGTTCAAATCAAATCGCTCGTTAGCGGAGCGGATGTGCTGATGGTTCTGCTGGATGGGGCGGCAATTGATCGAGAGGAAAATTTTGCCGGTTCACCGTTGATACAGGCCGTATTCCAGCGAATAAGGGAAGAGGGTAGTGCTGACCTAGACGCGATCGTAGTTCTCACCAAAAGCGATCTATGTAAAAGCATTCCGATGACGACCAGCAGCCACCTAAAACAGGTTGTCGAAACCCGTGCACCCGACTTGGCGAGATTCCTGCAACAGCAAAGCATCCGAACTGTGTGGATACCCGTTAGTGTTTGTGGCCCCAATGCAATTGATGATTCGGGATCCCCCATTTACGCCGCGCTTGAGCCGCAAGGATACGAAGCAATCTTTGAGCAATTGTTTCGTCGCAGCAGACGTCCTCAAAACCGATTCATCCGACGGATGATAGCCGCCATCGCACTGGTTCTTTTCATGGGCTTTGCATGGTCAATCCTTCGTAGTCGGCAAGTCGCTGACCAGAGAAGCCGGATCGAAGATCCGACGATACCCATCGTCCAATTCCCTGGTCCTGTCGAAACGACGAATGAACCGCTGTTTCGTGAGAGGTATGCAGAAGACTTTGCTAAGGCGAAGAATGATATTGAAGCAAGCGGAAATGTCGAATCGATTGCGTTGGTATTAAAGCGATTCGAAATGATACCGCCCGCTCATGATCAACTGATTCGCGGCGGTCTGGAGCAACTGAAGTCCCAGGCAAGTATTCGAAAAGAACAGTTGCTTCACAAACTAGTGATTGACTGTCAGCAACTTCGTACCGGCGACTGCGTTCCATTGATCAAAACATACTTGAGTGAATTCCCTGAGGGTCCGAATGCCGAAGAATTGCGAAAGATGCTCAAAGACTTGGACCAAGCTCGGTACCTAACGGCAAGAGGGTTTGTAAAGGCAGTTCCTGTAACCAGCACAGAAGCACTTCGTCAGAAGAGTGGTGCGATCACAAAATTCCTGGATGAGAACGGACCTGGGCCCTATCTGAAGGCCGAAGAAAGAGTGGCGATGACATTAGCTCGCGACACTGCAATCCAGTTCGTGACGTCCCGGCAATACCAATGCAGGCTGGTCAGGACGAGCGGTTTAGACGGCCCGAGAGATCATGGCGTTCAGATCCTTGTAGACTCCTCAAGTATGCAGACATTCGATGGCTCAGGTGATGTCACCGAGAAAAACTGGGATCGCAAATTCCAAGTCAATTGGAAGTCAGGCCAAAGTATCAAAGTAACACTGGTCAATTACGACGGCATCAATCACGACCTGGCCTACTTTGAAGATACATCACCCATTGCAATTCTGATGCTTGCAAAGAGTAGTACTCCGAACCGATGGGCTGCGGGCATAGGCTTGCTTTCAAACGATTTCACAAAGACTCGGCCACCTTTTAAAATCATGTTTGAATGCGAGGAACTATCCGCCGAAAAGCTTCAAGCCATCTCGGATTATCTGCTACCGGGAGATAAGTGGTGAGGCAAGCTGATTACATTTACGGAATCGTTCCCGAGCGAGGTGAGTACGGCTTTGAAGTCCTACCTGCTCAAGGCGATCCAGCTAGTCTCGCTCGCGTTCAAACGCTCGCATCCAGTTTTCAGTGGAACGCAACAACCAGCGAGGACGTCGTTGCAATCGCCGTTGATCGAAGTCACCCTCCGTTGATCGCTCGCATAACTACGGATCCTCGAGATCCTAACGGACGAATTAGCATTTGCATGGAAGTTTGGATCACTTCTGCAGCCGAGACTCTGGAACAGATTATTGCGGAGGTTTGGCCCGGGTCGGTGCGACTGCCCAACACGCAAGAAGAGTTTCTCTCCATCGCTCACCAGAAAAACTCAGGGCGCATAGTCGTCGGACCAAAGGAATCGTTCCGTGCCGTCGGTTTTGATTCGAGCGTGGGCGTATCAAGTGTGATGCATGATTTTGCCAACATTACCGGCAATCCAAAACCCACCGTTCGACAAAATGCATCGACAACCAATCGAGCTATTCCGTCGCAATGGAAATCATCCTCGCTGCTATCATCCTCGCTGCGAAACGTGTTCTCAGTACTACTGGCTTTTGCTTTGTTGGTAGCGGTAGGGTTTGCGGTATTACAGTACTTGGAAATTAAGAAAATGCGTGCGAATACGACGAGCCTGGTCCAAGACAAGAAAGACGCGCAGCGTAACGCTATTGATCTGAAAAGGCAGGTCGATGACGAAGTAAAAGCGAGTCAACAAAGAGCAATGGAAATCGAAGCGAAGGCCCGAGAGTTGACAGAGTTGCGGAGCGAGAGGCAGCGGCTAAAGTATCGAGTCAGCGAGCTTGAAAGCGTGGTGGAGGCAAGTCCAGGAAAAGTTGACCAAGCTGAACTTTTGTCGCTGCGAACATTCAAAGATACCGTAGAAAGATATATCCAATCTCAAGGAAGTTTGCTCCAAGAGCTAAAGGACGCTGTTCCGCAATCGCCAACCAGACTGAAAGAACGAACTGATAAAGTCAAGTAAGTCATTCACGGAAAGAGCAGCACTAGAGGATGGACTCGCAGGGTTCTGCACGCTTAGCACTCGGACACTGCCAGTGTCAGTCCGCTTATGCGATTAGTTCCGTTACGACTTTGCCATGAACGTCCGTGAGTCGATAGTCTCGACCTTGAAAGCGAAACGTTAGTTTGGTGTGATCGAAACCAAGCAAATGCAACCATGTGGCTTGCAGATCATGGACATGCACTGGTTTGTCAACGATCGAGAACCCAAGTTCGTCCGTACTTCCATAGTCGAATCCACCTTTGGTTCCTCCGCCTGCCATAAACATAGTAAAGCAATCGGGATAGTGATCGCGTCCGAGTTGGGCACCCACTGCGGTGCGGCCTTCGCGAAACGGCGTTCGGCCAAACTCACCGCCCCAAACGACCAACGTTTCATCGAGCATGCCGCGTTGTTCTAAGTCCTTGATGAGCGTCGCCACGGGGCGATCCATCGTTTCGCATTTTTTGGTCAATCCATCTCGGATATCTTCCGCCGGCCCTGTCCCATGGAAATCCCATCCCCAATCAAAGAGCTGAACGTATCGCACGCCTGACTCGACCAATCGTCTGGCGAGCAAACAATTGTTGGCCAAGCTCGCGGCCCCAACCTTGGCACCATAGGCATCCAACGTTTCTTGTGACTCGCGTGAAATGTCCATGACTTCCGGGACGCTTGTCTGCATGCGATATGCGAGTTCGTATTGTGCGATCCGCGTTTGTGTCTCAGGGTGGCCGAGTTCTTGGGCTTGGATGGCGTTGAGTTCGCTCAGCGTATCCAGTGTTTTCCGACGAAGACTGCGGTCCATGCCTGGCGGATCGGATGCAAACAATACAGGGTCCCCCTGCGAGCGGCATTGAACTCCTTGATAAATGCTTGGAAGGAAACCGCTGCCAAACGAACTCTTTCCGCCATTCGGTTGAACGCCACTGCTGATCAAAACGACAAAGGCTGGCAAGTTCTCGTTTTCGCTGCCAAGTCCATAGGTAACCCAAGAGCCAAACGAAGGTCGTCCGCTTCTGGGTGAGCCGGTATACACCAACAACTCAGCAGGAGCATGATTGAATTGATCGGTATGCATGCTGTGTACGAGACACAAACGGTCCGCGACACCCTGTAGATGGGGCAAGCAGTCCGACAGCATGACTCCAGATTGCCCCGAAGCAACAAACTTGTGCGAAGTACCAAGCAACTTTGGAACACCGGTCGTGAAAGCGAATTCCCTGCCCTTGAGAACCGAGTCCGGCGCATCCTGACCGTTGAGCTCAATCAGCTTTGGCTTGTAATCGAACAAATCCAAGTTGGGGGGAGAGCCCGTCATGTGAAGGTAAATGACCCGTTTTGCCTTGGGTGCAAAATGGGGCAAGTGGGCTGCCAGTGAATCCGCCGCCAGCGAGTTCTGTGATGAGCCCATAAGACCGGACAACGCAAAAGCACCGAGCCCGGATGATGCCTGACCGAGGAAATAACGACGCGTTCTAAGTGCAAGATGTTGTTCAAAAATGGAATGCATGGTTGGTAACCGATTGTGTTTTCGTCAAGGAAATTCAGACGCGTATCGACCGTACGATCCTAACTAAGGCGTCATTAGGAACTCGTCGAGGTTCAGGACGACATTGCAAATCGTTGTCCAAGTTGCCAACTCGACCGGATCAGCGCCCGCAGGCAACGGGCCTAATGGATCGGTTGCAAGCTTTGCGGCTCGTTCTGGATTGCTGGCCAATTCGACGCGAGACTCTTCGAACAGTCGAATGATCGCATTCAATTCTTGTTGGCTGGGATGACGTGAAAGAGCGAGCCGAAACAACAGGCCTATGCGTTGCTGGAGCGAGCCCGAGGGGAGTTCATGAATTGCTATCCGCCTTGCGAGCCCTTGAGCGGCCTCGACGTAAGCTGGGTCGTTTAATGTGACCAAAGCTTGTAAGGGAGTGTTTGTTCGGTCGCGTCTGAGCACACAGACTTCGCGATTGGGTGCGTCGAACGCGGCCATTGAGGGATAGGGATTGGAACGACGCCAAAGCGTATAAAGGCCGCGGCGAAATCGATCCTCTCCTTTGCTCGCGTCCCAATCTGTTTTGCTACCGAAGGCAGCGCTCAAACCAAGCGACGGTTGGGGTGGCCGAGTCGGCGGTCCGAACATCCGTTGCGACAACATTCCTGCCGAACTTAAAGCCATGTCGCGAACCTGCTCGGCGGAAACACGGAATCGTGGACCGCGGGACACGAAGACATTTTCGGGATCCTCCTCATATCGCTTCTGAGACACGTAGGATCGTTGGCGGTAAGCGGCTGACATCACGATGTTTCTGATAAAGCGTTTTGTATCCCAGCCGCTGCGAATCAAATCGATTGCCAAGTGATCCAGCAACTCAGGATTGCTTGGCAAATCACCTTGCGAACCGAATTCTTCGCTCGTTCGAACAATGCCCACACCAAAGAAATTCTCCCAGTAACGATTGGCCAAAACGCGAGCCGTAAGCGGGTTGTCGGATTGCATCAACCATCTCGCGAACTGCAGTCGATCCATCTCGGGCTTTCCACCTTCGCTACCTGATGCTTCCGGGGTCCATGCATGGAATGCGGAAGGCACTTGGGCAGTTACCAATTCTCCGTGAAGCTTGTAGTTGCCACGCAGTTGGATGTTGGTTGCGCGACGTTTGTCCGAGGTAAGTTCTTTGAGTATGGGAACCGTTGTTGTCGGCTTGATTTCAGCAAGCGATTTGGCGAGTGCATCGCGAGACTTTCGAAGGGGTTGTCGGCTCTGCGTGATCTTAGAGACATAATAGACATGGAGTGAACTCTGTTCCTCTGCCGATAAAGCACCTGGATCCATTGAGAGCAATTTGGCAATCGCGGTAGGAAGACCGATCATGCGATCCGCTCGCTCGTCGGTGCTCAAGCTGATTGCAAAGCTAGCCAGGACAGCTCGTCTCGTTTGCGACTCAAACTTAAGGGTTAACTGAATCGATCGATCACCGAGGAAAGGGTTGGCAAGCGTGCTTTTTCGTAGTCCATCTTGATCGATTGCAATATTGAGTTGATGAGGCTTGTCGATAGCTCCGCCAACGGCCCAGCCTGACTTGGAATCTTTATCGAGAACGTTCTTAGGTGCGAATCCATCTTGCGCGTAGTCCGCATTGGCCGCCACCAACGAAATCCCCAAGGATGGTGTAATCTCGTAGGCCTGGTTCGCTTTCGGCTTATCGATCGACGTTTCCCAAAGTGTCGTTCGATCCTCGGAAAGCACGAGAACTTTGGCGCCGGCAAGCCGAGCAAACAAGTCGTTGTCGGTTCGGCTCCAAACGTCAACTTTGTCGATCGCAGTTGTTTTCCCGAGATCGAGTTCCCACCATGGCGATGAGCTCGTTGCGGTATGAGTGGTCGATTTGTCAGTAAAAACGCCGGTCGTATTTCCATCGATCGCAAATTCGGCTGGACCATCGAAGGCTGTGCTGCTCTGCGAAGCTTTGCCGGTTGTTGCGACATTCGTTCCGTCTGCGAACACTTGGACTTCTGCGAGCGAAAGGATCTTGTTTTCGCCATTCAATTCGACTCGGACAAAGCGAGCTTTGACTGCATCTGTTTTTTGCGCAACCAGAGATGCCGCTACGTTGGTAATGACAAAATTTCCATCGCCGATTGCAGCGCCGCCGTTTGGCAATGAAGGGTCTGGAATGCTGCGGATTTGTAGGCCCGTGATTCTCTCCAAGGGCGTATCACCATTTAACGGTAGTTCAAGGGTATACGTGTCCGTATCCGAAATAGTGTCCACCTTGAGGCTCCCATTATCGTTGATCACGATTGGGGACTTCGATTTTGCTTTCGCTGATTCGGGTTTGATTGGTTGCCATGCAAGCGGTTTTCGAAACGGCGTTTCCCACTCGGTTTGCTCTCGTTTTAGCGAGTCATCTGGTGAGATCAACTGCATTTCGATTTTGGCAAGTTCGCGTTGAGAATCCTCTCGCTCGCGGCATTGTTCCGGCGTGAACCAATTAAGAGTAGGGCTTTCATTGGCTCGATCGGCGTCTTCGGTTTGATTGAAGATCGCCATGACTTGGAAGTACTCTTTGTGCGAGATTGGGTCGAACTTGTGGCTGTGGCATTGAGCACAGGCCATGGTCACACCCATCCAGACAGCCATGGTGGTATTCACTCGATCGACCACCGCGACGTTTCGAAACTCTTCGTCGTTGGTTCCGCCCTCGTTATTGGTCAATGTGTTGCGGTGAAAAGCGGTGGCGACGAGTTGTTCGTCTGTCGGGTTAGGCAATAGGTCACCCGCAAGCTGTTCGATCGTGAACTGGTCGAAGGGCATTCCTTGGTTCAGGGAACGAATGACCCAATCGCGGTAAGCCCAAATGGTTCGCTGAGGATCGTCCGCATAGCCGGCCGAGTCTGCATAGCGAGCAAGGTCGAGCCACTTACGTCCCCAATGTTCACCGAAGGCTGGAGAAGCGAGCAGTTCGTCGATACGTTGTTCGTAAGCGAGCTCGCTAAAATTAGAAACGAACGACTCTTGTTGTTCGAGCGAGGGGGGGAGGCCAGTCAAGTCCAGTGACAAACGTCGCAAAAGCGTTTCAGGGTCTGCTTGATAGGATGGAGTCCAGCCTCGATCCTCGAGTTTCTTCAAAACGAGTCGATCGATGGGTGAATGTTGCCAATTGGGGAACGAAACGGTCTCAGACGCCGGAGCGATCGAAGTTTTTTGAATCGAATCGAACGACCAGTGCTTTGAAAAGGTAGCCCCCGAAGCGATCCAAGTTTGGATGAGCTTGGCTTCTCCTTCGGTTAGCTTCGCGCCAAAGTGAGGCGGAGGCATTCGTTCTGCTTCATCGTTTGACGTAATTCGCCGAATCAGTTCGGACTTTTCGACCTTGCCGGGAACGATGGCGATGGCGCCTGAGTCGGAGGGCGATGTGGCGGATTCAGGCAGGTCGAGTCGAAGCCCCGATTCGACGCGAGCCTCATCTGGACCGTGACATGCGAAGCATCGATTCGAGAGTATGGGCCGAATATCGGTTTTGAAATCCACCTTGGCCCTATCCAATTCATTATCGGCTGAATAAGCGGCCTCGAATGGACAGGCAAGTACCGCTAGGAAAACCAATGGAGAGCTACAGCGTAAAATGTTCGTCAGCATGGGGAATGCAAGGTAGGTAAGGGAGGGAATTGTCTAGATCCTCACAGCGATTCTATTCTATCCCGGCGTTGCGCCACGTGTACTAGGAAAAAGAGGGGCGGTTTGAATCCATCCACAAAAAAAGGGCACTCGATTTCGAGCGCCCTTTTTTTCATTTTCAACATCTTATGTTATCATCGCCGCCCTTGAAGAGCTGCTTGGATACCGTATGTGAAGAAGGCTGCCGTACCGAAGTTAAGCAATTCTTCACAACATTTATATCTGAGGATGAGAGTGTCGCCTGGCATGATCAGGGGTCGTTCGCGAGGGTCGACGGTAGCTTTCGCGAGGTCAACCGAAATGGTTATTTGTCCGTTACAAGGTGTCTTTCTCAAGATGAACAGTTCCCCAGGTGGCACGAATGCTAGAGAAGCGATACCACCGATAGTACCACCACCACCACCACCACCACTTTGATTTTTCGATCCTAATCCCGTCCCGGAGACTGCCATGGCGCCCAAGGCGTCGAGGTCATAGTCGCGAGGGATCAGCCATTCGCCGCCGGGAAGCAATCCGCCGGTGTAGAAGACTTCGGCCTCACGGGATTCGATGTAGATCACATCGCCTTCCTCCAAAATGATATCCTCTTGTCGGAATGATGGAACGACTCCTGGCGGCAATCGCATTGGGATTCTAAGCAAGCTCGGATCATCCGGGATAGGTGGAGGGCAACTACAAGGATCAGGATTCGCCACGAACTGTTGGTAAAACTGCTGTATGAATTCATCTCGCTTTTTCTGATCCGCTTTGCTAGCACGCAAGATCTTGATCTCGTTTTTGGCGTTCAATCCAGGCAGACCGCCGGAGGACATGAGTGCGTGGAGCACATCGTTTTGATAGGCTGGCAATTGAATCATACTTCCCGTTGCACTTTGGTCAGCCCCACGGTTGTACGCCCCTCTCGCCCCTCCCCCTGTCTGTTGGGATTGAGATGCAACATCCTGTCGAACTACCACGACACTGTAGGTTCGCTCTTTCAGCATCGTCACGATCGGACGTAACCGGGCGGGATCTGTGAAAATTCTCGCGTTGAGGTAAGATTTGCGAATGACATCTGTTACCTGTTCGAGCGTCATCCCTTTGACTTTGACGGGTTCTATGGACGGCAAAGAGATAGTACCGTTTTCTTGAACAACGATTGGAAACCCTAGGGACGGGTCCAACGTGCTTTTCTCCGTTGGCATATTGACAGGAGGTGGAGTGGGTGGCTTATCCGTATCGGTGTACGGCAACACCCCTTCAATGTAGATACCGAGGATATCTCCCTTGTCCACCAAATATTGCCGGGGAGGTTCCTGAGACAATCGAGAGGGATCGAGCGGGACCAAGTTATTCTTGGTCTGAGCCAAGAACTGAGGCGGCACGCGTCTCACAGGTATACCGCTGATCGGTTGCGTGAGTGATGTGCAACCTATGTTAAGCGCACCAGCAGCAAGCAAGCTCGTAAACGAAAGAGATTTAATCAGGCGTCGGAGAATTCGCCCAGGTCTCTTTGCTGAGTCGACGAGCGTCACTGGATTCCATTCCATAGACATAATAATAATTACCTCGTACGCCGATCGGCGTTGATCCTTAAAAATATGCAGTGCTGATGATTTGTCTGCTATGCTTTCGCATAACGCATTTAAGACGAACGCAAGACTATTGTTGGAAGATCGATGGCATGTTTATCGCTTCGACTTGCTCATCGCTGACCGAAACTGGATAGGTTTGCCCAAGATCGATGGGCTGACGAGCGTTGGATTCGCGAGTTGGCATTCCATTTGGAATGGCAGATTGAGCGATCGGATACATACCGGCAGCCGATTGGTTCAGCTTTCCGTTTGCTGCGTATTCATGTTGGATGTTGACTGATGTTTGGAGCTGAGTCCAACTGCCAACTCCTTCTTCCTCGGCTGCCCTAGCACCGTGAGGAAACCCAGAGAACCAAGCTGCAACTCGGGCTTGGCCTTCGCATGACTGGTACTTCCATCCCCAATACTCACGGGGTGGAAACGCAGGCGAACAACCTGTTCCACCATCGGCGACTTCGGCGTAACCCGCTTTGAATCCTGCGGAGAATTCTTTGAGATACTTTTCGTTGCAGAAATGATGTTTGCGAGAATGCCATGCTTTCGAGGCACCGGACCTGATGCGATGCCCCATCATGGTCGTGTTCCAATAGCCGTTGTATTGCCACTTATTGTCGAGTGCGGTCATCGCAGTGCAACCCGTGAACTGCATTGTGGCCGAACCCAGGACGAATAATAAAGCGAGTCGTTTACCAGTTACCTGGATCCAACCTTGCTTTCGACGCAACCTCGCCCGCTCAGTGTATTTGACCGACATTCCGATCCCCCAATGTAATCTTTGATTTCGGGAATTGGTTGACAATTGGCTAAGCACGCATGTGGTCGGCTCAAATTCAACTCCCCGTTGGAAGGTATCGACCTAGACCGCGTTCCGAATTTAATGAATGTTAGGGGCAACAACGACTTTGCCGGTCGAATCTGTTAAAACAGAAGAAATGGTTATCGCATTTGCAATGCCAGCATTCCTTGCCAGCAACCGCAGAACCTGGGATTGAGTTCGAAACCGCTCGGAGTTTGACCTTTCTTTATTACACTGTCAGTTCGGTTACGAACCATTCCTTTATGATTTCTGGGAAAAATGCCAAGTCACAGTCGTTCCCGCACGTCGCCCCGAGATTCAGGTCCAAAATCGGCAGGTTCGAATTCCAGGCAAAGCCGACTTCGGAGCGTGGACGTATCCGCTTGGAGCTTGAGATGCTTTGTCCTATTGCTTGTCTCGGCCGTACCTTGGTATTTTGGATGTGCAACTTGGCGTGGGCAATACTTTCTTTTTGCGGCATCAATCGTACTAGCGCTCTTGATTGCTGTGCATTGTGTGGTCAGCGCTGCGAGCAAATCGGGAGACTGCCGTGTCCCTTGGTTGACATGGCTTTTCTTTGCGTTCGGCCTATTCGCATTTGCTCAGTCTTTGCCTGTATTCTCGTGGCAGGGCAACGGATATGCTCCTCCATCGGTTCAATTGCAAAAATGGGCGTTAGGCATTTCCCGTGCACCTACTGCGATTGAGAAGGGCATATTGACAAAGACTGCCGTCAGCAACAACGCATCGAATTCGAATGACCTACCGTGTGATCTTAAGAACATTCCGGCAGAAGACCGGACTCTTTCCATCAGTGTCGAGCCGCTCCACACAAGGGCTGCATTTCCATCGCTTCTACTGTGCGGAATGTTGGTTTGGGTGGGTCGAATGGTATTCTCAGAACCCAAAAAACAATTGTGGCTTTTCGTCGCGTTGACTTTGATCGGTGTTACCATTGCATTTGTCGGAATTCAAGGTGCCATCTCTTACAAGGCTGAGAATTTCCTAGGACTTAAAACTGGAAACTCATACGCCACTTTCGTGTCGAAAAATTCAGCCGGCGGATACCTAAACGTCTGCATCGCAGGGTGCCTCGGGTTGCTTGGATGGACCTTGCTCAATACACAACGGACTAACAATGATGTTCGCTACCGAATTCCTGACTCGACGCTTCTGTTAAAGATGCGTGGAGCAGCCGAGGATCTGTTGGCGGACTTGAATACACCGCAAATCGCTTCGACGCTTTGTTTAGTAACAATCGTTTCATCGCTCATGATTAGTCTTTGCCGAGGTGCCGTTGTAAGCGCGCTGGCGGCCACGGTAGCTGCGGCCGTTATCGCGAATACCAAGGACAAAAGCCGAGGTAGTTTCACGAGCGTTGTTGCTATTACTGCCGCGACCATTGCTTGCTTGATTGGATTCCAGCTTGACGACCAAGCGTATGCAAGAATAGAAAGTCTGACAGAAATCGACTTTGAAAAAGAGTTTCGACAAGGCCGGGCTTACATCTGGTCGATCGCTTGGAAAGCGGCACAATTTTTTGGTTGGTGCGGTAGTGGGCTTGGCACCTTTCATTTTGCTTATCTGCCTTTCCAAGAACCCTCAACGCCAGTTTGGTTTTATCACGCAGAGAGTGTTTACGCGCAGTGTGCGGTAGAAATGGGTTTCCTCGGCATCGCTTCGACGATTTTCGCACTTATCGCGATCTTGATTGGAATTCAGAGAAAAATCCCCACAGAGAACTGGCGTGCCTCATTTCCAAGCAAACTGGCGGGATCTTATCTGGTAATTAGCCAAGCCCTTCATTCCGTTGTAGATTTCGCGATCATTTTGCCAGCTCTTTTTGTGCCCGCTTGCTTATTGATTGGATCGGTTCAGGGAGCACTTGCAATGGCTGCAATTCCGCAGGCCGCAAAACGGGCAACGAGCAGATCAACTCGAAGCCGCCCAGAATTCGTTCCTGTTCCATCCCAGGCGTGGATTAGAAACGGGCTCATTGGGATTTTGCTATCGGTTTCCGTCGGCATCGGAATCTATTTCGCATTGGGTTCGGTACTATCTTTGTCACTCTCGGAATCGTTGGTGGCGACGACGAAAGAACTCGATGCAGTACCACTGAAGGATGCAGTGCCACTCATGAATGAATCGCCGGATCGAGTGCGTAAGCTCACCTTGATTTGGTCGTCCAAAGAACAAAGTATTGCCAACAACCCAATCGCCATGCGAGTGCTTGCGGACGGAATAATCCACGACTACCAGATGAGCCAATTCAAATTGATTGACGTCCCTCCTGCAAGTACAGGGGCAACGGAGTGGGCGAATACCTCACCGCTTCTCTTGCATTTAGTTTTATCGCATCTAAAGAATCTTAAGGATCAAGAGCAATTTGATGAGGCCAAAAAGGTAACACGACAAATTGTGGAACAATTTAGTAAAGAGGAAGACAATGAAAAAGCCAAGGAGGACTATGAGAAAGCGCTCGTGCAACTCGAAAAGGCGGCGGACTTGTATGCGCGTGGGCAGGCAAAATCTCCACTTGACTGGCGTTTGGCATTCGGGCGAACTTTTTCCAACATGACTTGCACGCCTCAGGAACTTGCGATTTTACTTCCCGCCGTTAATCAGTTGGCGCGTCACAATTCGCAACTCTTACTGACGAATGCGTTGATATTTGGCAATCAACTTGAACCAAAGCCACTTGAGGAGATTCGAATCCAGGCCATGAAGTCAAATCCGGCAAGCTACATGAATGTTGCCATGGCAATTGCCAGCGAGCAAAAGGACGGAGGAATATCGATCGATCTTTTCCCGCAGCGGTACGATGTGATGCAGGACTTGGCAACGCGAGTTTTCAAAGAGGACAAGTTTCCGGAAACGTACCGACTTTTGTGGGAGAGGTCTTCGGACTTGATTGCCAAAGCTCCGATGAGGAGATTTCTCAAAGAAGTCATGCTGGCGGACGCATCGAAAGCTTTAGGCGATTCCGATGCGGAGTTAAAGCACTTACTGGAAGCGAGAAAACTGGAGAAAAACAACGTCAAGCTTATATGTCGCTTGGCCCGTAAATATTTAGACATCGCGGACGTTTCTGAAGCGGAAAGTCTACGGACAGAAGCGGAAAGCCTTTGGAAAGAAGCCAGAGGATTGGCTGCCGCTGACCAAGAGGTCAAAGACCTTGGACAGCGAATCATGACTCCTTTAACTGTGCCTTAGATGTCCCGCCGCTCGCCTGTTACCCGCGAACGCGTCCAAGAAACGTGGTTTTCTGAGGATTCAGGTTCGGCGAAATTTGTTTATGGGATGAAAAATCCAGAGGACCGTAACCCACCCTCCCACATTTGGTGATTTTCTGGCTAGATAATGATCTTTCACTGGAATGATTTGCAGGGTCGCCTAAGATATACGCATTGTTTAGCAACTCCTTAGTCCAACCTTAAGATTTCGCAATGGACGCCATTAGACCTTCCCAAGATAGCCCAGGCATCCCGACTTTCACGCCGCAATCTGGGCCTGCAAGTCCCGACTTGGTCAAAACACTCTTAAGATGGAAATGGCTGCCCATCCTTGGCTCGTTAGTCGGCGCAACAGTTGGTTTCCTGTACTGGGGACAATTGCCCGAAAAGTACAAGGCGGTCGCACAGATCCAAGTCGTTTCTCCAAACTCAATGGTTCCGATTTCTCAGACATATAGTCAACAAATGGAATCAAAATCGCGGAGCGACGAACTGGCAGTCGTCAAAAGTTCGGCCGTTTTGAAAAAGGCCGTTGAATTGGGTCGCTTGACTCAGCACCGAAAACTTTCAGGAAAGTCCGATGATGACATTGTTCGATGGTTGTTAACACCCAAACTTCTGGAAGCCAAGCTCGGTTCGAATGACCTTAATAGCGATATACTCCGAATCGGTATAACCACGAACGATGCGGAACTATCGGGTGACGTCGTCCAGGCGGTGGTAAGTGGCTACGAGCAATTCGTAACGGGAAATCTTAAAACCTATACCGAAGAAGCCGTTACCGCGTTGACGAAGTTGAGCGACAAATACGAGATGAGCCGAAAGAAAGCAAACGAAGAGGCTAGCAAAGTCAAAAAGAATAACAACTTGATTTTCAAGAACGGTAAGCCACACGATCCGGTAGCCGATACCGTTTTGGATATCAATGAAAAATTGCGTGTGATCGATGGGAAACGACGCAGTATCGAAGCGGTACTAAAACAAGTTGAAGATGGCAAAGTGGCGAAACGACCCGTTGAGCAACTGCTTCGTTTGGTAATTTCTGCGACAGACGATTCGGGATTCAAGGACGATAGTGGCTTAAAGTCTCAGCAAGACTACATTAGGGGCCAGACAAATATGGTCGAACTCTTCGAACAGGAGAAAGTCAGCCCACTGCGGTCGCAACTTTTGCTTTTGAATGAGCAATCGCTCGGCGATTCGCACCCGAGCGTGATGGTTGTGAAACAACGATTGGCGAATTTGGAAACCGAACTTGCGAGACAGAAAGCCCGGCTCAAAGTTAACGAAGAAGAGTTCGGGTCCAACAAAGTCGATATTCCCACACTCGAAGGTCGTTTGAATATCGCTTGCGGATCGTCGGAGGAGTTGTTGCAGAAGCTGAAATTTGAGCAAAATGAGTATCGAACCGAACTGGAGTCGCTTCGTCCTCGGATGCAAGAGAACGCAGCCAGTATCAGCAACTATGCGCTTAGCTTAGCGGACCTTGAGGCTCTAAGTGAATTTTCAACTCAAATCACGGATAGCCTAACGAAGATTAATCTTGGATCGGATATTGGTAGAAAGACCGTGGTCAAGCTCGATATGCCAACAATCGGGTTGTTCGATGGACCCCACTGGTATCAGTTCGTTGGAATTGGTGGAATGTTCGGTTTCGCATGTTTCTCAGGGTTGGCTTACTTGCTAGAGTTGGCGGATCGATCCTATCGCAACCCGGATGAAATCGCGATGGACTTGGGAATGCCAATCCTCGGACATGTGCCACTTGCCGTCATTTCGCGAACAGATCGAATCGATGACAAGGTGGATAGCTCCATTGTCACATTGCACAAAAACCGGGCCCCAATCAGCGAAGCGTTCCGCGGTATTCGAACGGCCTTGTTCTTTTCTTGCCAACAGAGCGGTGTCAAAGTACTTCAGGTTACAAGTCCAGTTCCCGGTGACGGAAAATCAACCATTGCGGCTAACATTGCCGTGTCCATCGCTCAATCAGGTCGACGAGTATGCCTTGTGGATTGCGACTTTCGACGTCCCCGTGTCGCGAAGATTTTTGGTCTCGCAGCGGACACTGGATTCGTTCAGGTGATCGGCGGTAAGGTGGAATTGCAGGATGCGA
>Ga0194045_1000033_pt1 | contig 37151 bp, 36 predicted proteins | sample JunL6211m_MetaG_FD_161686 | JGI IMG/M metagenome (GOLD analysis project Ga0194045, IMG submission 161686) | Anoxic zone freshwater microbial communities from boreal shield lake in IISD Experimental Lakes Area, Ontario, Canada - Jun2016-L626-11m | ecosystem: Environmental > Aquatic > Freshwater >...
GATTGCTAACGATATTGATGCAAACGAAGTGATTGACGATATTCGCGAACTCGCAGAAGCCGTGCGCGTCACAGTGACCGATGTACCGCGTAAGCACATTGAAAACACAGCGCGTAGCGAAGCACCGCAAGGCGTCATTGCTTTTGCGGCACCGTTGCCAGAAATTGGTATTGAAGAGCTGTTGGAGTCGCGCAACGGAGTGCAACCATTCCTTGTTGCCGTTGATGGCGTCACCGACCCGGGCAACCTCGGCGCGCTATTGCGTTGTTGTGATGGCGCCGGAGTCACTGGAGTCATATTGCCTCGCCACCGATCAGTGCATGTCACGCCCACCACAGCAAAGGCAGCAGCGGGCGCTGTAGAGCATCTCGATATTGCCGTTGTTTCCGGATTGCCTGCGGCAATTGCACAAATGAAAAAGGCAAAAGTGTGGGTGGTGGGTCTCGACGACGATGCCGACCGCAGCCTGTTCGACATTGCCTCATTTGCCAACGACCCCATTTGTATTGTGCTGGGCGCAGAAGGCAAAGGAATTGCTCGTTTGGTGCGCGAGCGTTGCGATGTGGTGGTTTCCATCCCCATGAACGGACAATTGTCATCGCTGAACGTCTCGGCGGCGGGTGCATTGGCTACATATGAGGTAGTTCGCGCCCGTCAAGCGCAATAATTCGGCGTTTGCCTCTAGGATCAACACCGATTACGCCGGGTTAGCTCAGTGGCAGAGCAACCGCCTTGTAAGCGGTAGGTCGTGGGTTCAAATCCCACACTCGGCTCCACATTTCGCAATAAGGTAGGGAAACCCACCAAAACCTTCGGAGGTTGTCATGAGTCGTCCAGCGCGCCCACAAGCAGGCGGAAATGGTGCAGGCCAAAACTTCAACTCCACGCTCAGCATCGTTGTTGCAGTCGTTGCCGTTCTCGTCGGATTTTTCATCCTGCGCGATATCAACAGCAACGGGACGAGTTCATCATCGTCGCCCTCAGACGACACCAGCGTCGATGCGGGAACCACTGTTCCCGATGCCGCCGTCACCACGTTGCCGGCCGCTACAAACACCACTGGCTTCAAGGTTCTCGTAGCCAATGCCTCTGGAGTTCCGGGCAGCGCCGGCGACGTGAGTGTTGCTTTACAGGGTCTTGGTTTTATTGTTCAACCGCCGTTGAACAAGAGCGACGCGACTCCCAAGCAAACTCTCACCATGGTGTATTACATCGCTGGCCAAGAAGCCAATGCTGCCAATATTGCCGCCGCACTAGGTGGGGTAGCCACAGCACCAATGCCCGACCCTGTGCCTACACAAACAGGAAATATGGGTGAGGCAAGTGTGTTGGTTTTGCTCGGTACCGATCTTGCAGGCAAGCCGCTTGCAGGTGCGCCTGCTGCTGTAACAACAACAACTGTTGCCGGCTAGTTCAATTTTTTGAGGTAGCCGAGCGCTGCTTGTTCAATGGAAAACAATGTGCGATTCATCGCAATGTCGTTGCCGTATAACTGAACAAGATTCATCACGCTAAATGGTGGGCTGAGTGTGGAGTCTGCATCGCCCACAATGGCGCAAAGTTGTTTCTTTTTGCTGAGTGCAAGGTCGTACATAGAACCCACAACTTTTCCATCAAAACTTTGTGCGTCGAGAAAACCTTCACCGGTGAAAATAACATCACAATTTTCTGCGCGTGTATCGAGGTCAATTTCTTCAGCAACGACGTCGAAACCAGGAACAAGTGTTGCACCGAGTGCGGCAAGACCGCCAGCAAGACCGCCAGCGGCACCTGCTCCTTCAATTGTGCTCACGTCCACGCCGTATTGCTCTGCATAAATTTGTTGCAGTCGTTCAAGGCGTCCGGTGAGCAATGCAATGTGGCGTAACGTGGCACCTTTTTGTGGGCCAAAAACTTGTGCTGCTTGTGTGAAAGGTGTTGTGACATCACATGCAACAAGGAACTCCACTGCTTTTAAGCGCGCTGGTGCATGAATGGCACGCACTGCTCCGTAGCCACCATCGGTTGTGGCGGATCCGCCCAAGCACACAATGATTTTTTTCGCGCCGGCATCGAGTGCTTGGTCGATGAGTTCGCCAGTGCCCGTGGTGCTTGCGGCAATGGGGTCGTTGTGTTCTGCGCCACCAACAAGTTGCAAGCCACTTGCACGCGCCATTTCAATGACTGCTACATCGCGGCTGAGGCGCCATGGTGCTTCCACCATGTCGCCAAGTGGCCCGCTCACCATGCTGGTGCGATTGGGGCCACCTAAAACATCGAGTGTTCCTTCGCCACCGTCGGCAAGTGGCGCTTCATCGCAATCGATACCCAGTTCCCAACATGCGTGGCCTACTGCGGCACAGGCTTCTTGCGCGGTTGCCGTTCCGCGGAACTTATCGAGTGCAGCAAGGACGCGCATGGCTACAGCGTAGGGTTTACGTATGAACGCACCTGCACAACAACCACAAAATATTGCTGACGTTTTGCATTCCGATGCCAATGACCAAGTGGGTGCATTGCATCGCAAATGGGTGTCGCCTGTGGAACTTGTCGATGCCGCTATTGCCCGTGCCGAAGCAGTGAACCCGCAACTCAACGCCATTATTCACGAACGATATGAGCGTGCCCGCAGTGAGGCCGCTGCCATTGCTGCGGGGCCTATTACCACTCCACTACACGGAATGCCCGTGGTCGTAAAAGATCTTGAAGCAGCTATTGGTGGTGAACCACACCACATGGGTTCACGTGTGTTGAAAAATATTGGCTATCGCGCCACGCATGATTCATACATTGCTCGGCGCTTAAAGCGTGCAGGAGCAATTGTGATTGGCCGTACGAATACGCCAGAGTTTGGCAGCACTATTACAACGGAACCTCTGGCGTATGGCGCTGCACACAACCCGTGGAATCTTGAGCATTCAACGGGCGGTTCATCGGGTGGTTCAGCTGCAGCAGTTTCTGCACGCATCGTTGCAGTTGGTCACGCAAATGATGGTGGCGGTTCTATTCGCGTACCAGCTAGTGAATGCGGGCTCGTCGGGTTGAAGCCATCACGTGGTCGCATTAGTAAAGGTCCAGATACTGGTGAGTCGTGGATGGGTGCAACTGTTGATGGAGTAGTCACGCGCAGTGTGCGCGACACTGCATTGATGCTCGACATTTTGTCGGGCTATGAAGCAGGCGACCCCTACACCGCTGTTCCTTATGCGCGTCCACTCATGGAAGAAGTAGGCAAGCCTGTTGGCTTTTTGCGCATTGGCTTTCTTGATCACCCACTCATGCCCGGTGGAGTAGATCATGCAGAAACACGTGCGTCAATGGCGAATACGCGCAAGCTTTTGGAATCGCTCGGGCACATGGTGGAAGACGCGTACCCCGCCGCAATGGATGAAGAAGACTTTGCCGACACGTTCACTGGCATTGTGTCGGTTGCAACCGATGTTGGCGTGAGTGAAATTGAAGCGCTCATTGGGCGGCCTGTTACTGAAGACGACATTGAAGCCGACAACTTTTTCTTGCGCGAAATTGGTCGCACGGTGAGTGGCACTCAGTATGTGCAGTGGGTGAATTGGATGCATGCATGGTCGCGACGCATGTTGGAGTGGTGGTACCCGCAAGATGGTGCACAACCCTTCGACATTTTGGTGACACCCACGTTGGCTGGCCCACCACCCAAGTTGGGTTGGTTAAGCGGGCCAGATGGCGGCATCAACATGCGCTCCATTTTGCAGTACACCGCGCAATTCAACGTGACGGGTCAGCCCGCTATCAGCCTGCCCTTGCATTGGAGTGCCGACGGACTGCCCATGGGTGTGCAATGTGTGGCAGCAACCCACCGCGAAGACCTGTTGGTGCGTTTGGGCTCGCAACTTGAAGCCGCTGCGCCGTGGAGCCACCGCATGCCACCGCTAGTCTGACCACATGGCAACAGTTCGCATTCCCACCACCATGCGCCCCCTGTCGGGTGGAGCATCAACACTTCAAATTGAAGGCGCCACACTTGGCGATGTTTTGCGCAATCTTGAGGCAGCTCACCCGGGTTTTGGCGAGCGTTTGTTTGATGAAACAGGTGCTTTGCGCAAGTTTGTGAACGTTTTTGTGTCTGACGACGATGTGCGCTACCTACAGGGTCTCGACACCCCGGTTCCCGCAACGGAAACAGTTTCCATCATTCCTGCCGTTGCCGGTGGGGCTCACTAACCCCCAAGGTTGCTCTTTTGCCACCAGCGTTGGTGGGTTAGCACTCTCGGCGGTAGAGTGCTAGCACTCGAATATCCCGAGTGCGAACCCCACCTAATGGAGGAATCCAATGGCAAAGTTGATTGCTTTTGATGAAGAGGCCCGTCGCGGTCTTGAAGCTGGTATGAACAAGTTGGCCGATGCTGTGCGCGTCACACTCGGACCAAAGGGCCGCAACGTCGTGCTCGACAAAAAGTGGGGCGCTCCCACCATTACGAACGACGGCGTGTCTATTGCGAAAGACATTGAACTCGAAGATCCATACGAGCGCATTGGCGCCGAATTGGTGAAAGAAGTTGCCAAAAAGACCGACGACGTTGCCGGTGACGGAACCACAACGGCCACCGTTTTGGCATGGACCATGGTGCGCGAAGGCTTGCGTAACGTCGCCGCTGGCGCGAACCCCATGAGCCTCAAAAAAGGCATTGAAGCCGCCGTTGAAGCAGCCATTGGCAGCATCAAGGCTTTGGCAAAAGAAGTCGACTCAAAAGAGCAAATCGCTCAGGTTGCTTCTATTTCGTCAGCCGACGAAGAAATTGGCCAGATGATCTCTGAGGCCATCGACAAGGTGGGCAAAGACGGCGTTATCACCGTTGAAGAGAGCCAGACTTTTGGCATGGAGATGGACCTCGTTGAAGGTATGCGCTTCGACAAGGGTTACATCTCGCCATATTTCGTGACCGACACAGACCGCATGGAAGCTTCACTCGAAGATCCATGCATCTTGTTCGTTGCATCAAAAATCACCAACGTACGCGACATGTTGCCGATTCTTGAAAAAGTTATGCAAAGCGGCCGCACACTCATCATCATTGCTGAAGATGTAGAAGGCGAAGCGCTGGCAACTTTGGTTGTTAACAAGATCCGTGGCACCTTCAAGAGCGCTGCAGTAAAAGCACCAGGCTTTGGCGATCGTCGTAAAGCAATGTTGCAAGACATGGCAATTCTTACTGGTGGACAAGTCATCAGCGAAGAAGTTGGTTTGAAGTTGGAAAACGTGACACTCGATCTTTTGGGTCGTGCAAAAAAAGTTGTCATCACCAAAGACGAAACAACAATCATCGAAGGTGCTGGCGCTGAAGATGACATCAAGGGTCGCATTAGCCAAATCAAGGCTGAAATCGACAACACCGATTCCGATTACGACCGTGAAAAATTGCAAGAGCGCTTGGCAAAGTTGTCGGGTGGCGTTGCAGTTTTGAAAGTTGGCGCTGCAACTGAAGTGGAGCTCAAAGAAAAGAAGCACCGCATTGAAGATGCAGTGAGCACAACAAAGGCCGCAATTGAAGAGGGCGTTGTGCCTGGCGGTGGCGTTGCACTTCTTCGTGCACAAGCAGCTGTTTACGCAGTAGCCGACAAGCTCACCGGTGACGAAGCAACAGGTGCTCGTTTGGTGGGTCGTTCACTTGAAGGCCCATTGAAGCAAATTGCTGAAAATGCTGGTATGGAAGGTGGAGTAGTTGTAGAAAAAGTCAAGTCGCTCAAGGGCAACGAAGGCTTGAACGCAGCAACTGGCGTCTACGAAGACCTCGTCAAGCTCGGTGTGATCGACGCAGCAAAAGTAACGCGCTCTGCATTGCAGAACGCAGCTTCAATTGCTGCTCTTTTCCTCACCACAGAGTGTGTCATTGCCGATAAGCCTGAAGCATCCGCTGGTATGCCAGGTGGAGGCATGGAAGACTACTGAGAATAAAAGTTTGTAGCGCATTGTGATTGGTCTCGTTACCGCCGCAGTCGCACGCGAACTCGATTCCGATTTACCGTTGCTGGGTGCCGCGCTCGAAAGAGCCGGCACCCAGTTTCATTTTGTCGATTGGCACGATGAGTCAGTTGACTGGTCTCAATACTCCATGCTGGTGTTGCGCAGCACATGGGACTACCACCTACGCCGGGCTAAATTTTTACAGTGGATCGAGCGCGTATCGCAACTCACTACTGTACGGAATTCGTTCGAAGTAGTGCAGTGGAACAGCGACAAAAAGTATCTTGGTGAACTCAGTACAGCCGGTATTGCAGTGGTGCCTACGCAGTTTGTAGAGAGTGCAAGTGAAATTCTCTTGACGAAACCAGTGATGGATGTTGTGGTAAAGCCCAGCATTTCTGCGGGCTCGCACGACACGTTTCGGTATCGCGATGTGGCGGCAGAAATGAGTACGGTCTCCTCACACATTGCACGCATCATGAAAAGCGGCGCTACAGCAATGGTGCAGGAATATCAGCATGGAATTGATGGTGCAGGAGAAACTGGCTTGGTGTACTTGAATGGCGTGTATAGCCACGCCTTTCGCAAAGGCGCAATTTTGCAGCATCGCCCCGATATGTCGAATGGTCTCTATGCCGCAGAAGATGTGGGTGAACGCGAAGCTACTGATGCGGAACAAGCAACAGCTCTGCAGGTTTTGGGTTTTGTGGAACAAAAGTTTGGGGCGATGCCGCTGTATGCGCGTGTCGACCTCATTCCGCAAATCAATGGGGAACCGCAATTAATGGAACTGGAATTGGTGGAGCCCTCATTCTTCTTGTGGGCAAGTACAGGCTCAGCAGATCGTGCTGCACAAGCCATCATTGCGGCAAACAGGTAACCTGTACATATGAACTCTGTGACCCCAAGTGAGCCAATGTCACCATCAATTGGAATGGGAGTTCTGCATTTATTTTGTAAACCAGAAGCTCAATTCGATCGTGAAGCAACAGTTCATGCAGTGAAAGCTGCCGAAGCAAAAGGCCTCACTGTCATTACTGTTTCAATGCTCGGTCACAAATGCGACATGGCGTTTATGGCCTTAGCTTCCGACATGCGCGAGTTGCGTTCGTTTCAATCAGCAATTCAAGCTGCGGGGTTAGCAGTAGTCGATTCTTACGTGTCACTTACTGAAGTGAGCGAGTACGCCATTGGCGTGCCACAAGAAATGCTCGATGCGCGTTTGTATCCTAAAATTCCTGTACCAGGAAAAAACGCTTTTTGTTTTTATCCCATGTCGAAGCGCCGCAATGCCGACGAGAACTGGTTTACGTTGCCATTTGAAGAGCGTCACGCGCATATGCAAGAGCATGGTGTCAGTGGGCGCAAGTTTGGCCCACGTGTCACTCAATTGGTTACTGGGTCTACTGGGCTTGATGAATATGAATGGGGTGTCACCTTGTTCGCAGTTCACCCTGATGATCTCAAAGAAGTGGTCTACACCATGCGCTTCGACAAGGCTTCGGCTATTTACGCCGAGTTTGGTCAGTTCTATACCGGTGTACTTACCCCTGTTGAAGAACTCGTTCACACAGTCTAGAAATCTTCTCCACTGCGCTTGAAGCGCAGCTCATGGGTAAAGATAAGCAGATGAATAACGTAGCGGTGGGGGCCGCTCCTTCTTCGCTCATCTCGCGTCGTGCTTGGTATGCACTGATGCTTACTTCGTTCGGTCAGTTTTTCGTTATTTTTGACTCCACCGTCTTAAACGTTGCTTTCCCTACCATCGAACGCGATTTCCCGAGTGTTGCGCGCACAACTTTGGCATGGGCGCTAACCAGTTATTCAATAGGAACTGCTTCGCTGTTGCTTTTAGCTGGCCGTATTGCAGATCTCTTCGGGCGCAAAAGAGTTTTTCTCTTCGGTATTAGTTTGTTCGCCATTGGCAGCATGGGTGCAGGACTCGCCCCAGGTGTCGGTATTCTCATTTTTGCGCGGTGTATTCAAAGCATTGGCGGTGCGCTCATGATCCCGACTTCAATTGCATTGGCATTGCCTGAATTTCCTGCAGAAAAAAGGAGCCTGGCAATTGGAGTGTGGGGTTCAATTGCAGCTTTGGCAGGTGGCTTAGGGCCGCCATTAGGTGCGGCAGTGATTGAATTTGCTGGCTGGCGTTGGATTTTTTTCATCAACGTTCCCGCAGTGGCCATTGTGGTTCTTCTCGGACGAAAGGTATTACGCGAATCAAAAGGGCAAAGTACGGGAACTCGCCTCGACATGGTGTCGGTGCCACTCGGAACAATAGGGCTCGCATCGCTCACACTCGGAGTGCTGCAAGGACACAAGTGGGGGTGGTCGAGCCCGGGAATTATTGCGTGTTTTATCAGCGCAGTAGTTTTTCTAACCTACGTGGTGTTGCGCTCGAGCCGGCATGCCGAACCACTCATTGATCTTTCGCTCTTTCAACATCGACGATTCACATCGGCCTCAATTGCAACTTTCGCTTTTAACTTGCCAGTTGCAGGGTTCTGGTTTTCTGCTCCACTCTTTATGCAAACGGTATGGCACTGGTCGGTGTTGAAAAGCGGATGTTCTATCATGCCAACACCGGTTGTCATCTTTTTGACAGCCACCATTTCTGGTAGATATTCCGACAGAGGTTGGATGAAGCGCATTATTGGCTCGGGGATGTTGCTCAGCGGTTTGGGTCTCTTGGGGCTATTCATCTTTCTAGATGAAAATGCTCATTACTTCACTCACTATTTCCCTTTTGCAGTGTTGTACGGAATTGGGCTTGGGTTGGCATGGTCGACATTGACAGGTGCAGCCTTAACGGGTATCGATCATGAAAAGTTTGGTGTTGCCAATGGAACAAATCTCACCTTCCGACAAATGGGAGGTGCAATGGGTGTAGCAATGGTGATTGCGGTCTCAGGAACAGCAGGGGTCGCTGGTTCTGCTGTTGCTTTCCATCGTGTATGGCTCGCTCTTTCACTATGGGTGGCAGTAACTCTCGCTTTCTTCACTTTTGCTTATCCAAAAGATCACTGAAGATCTTTAAACAGCCCGCGTGGCGATTAGCCTTGAAAACTGCATGCTGAAGAAGTACCAATGGCTCAATCGCGTGTGGGCATACCTCCCAGGTTTTACCCTCATCGTCCTCATGCGGCTGCGCTTTGTCTTTTCACCGATTACTTCAGATGAAGGTGGCGCACTTGCCATGGCGCGGGCATGGAGCAGAGGAGCAGTTCTTTATAAAGATATTTGGGCCGATCGTCCGCAAGGGTTATTCGTGCTCTATCGCGGACTCGTCACCATTGGTTTAGGTACACCAGAAGGTGTACGCATATTGGCAATCGCTGCATGTTTACTCGGTGCAGCAGCCTGCGGAAGTATTGCGAGCACATTGGTTGGCGACAAAGCGCGCATGGGAACAGTGCTCATTGTTGGCGTGTTGCTCAGCGTTCCACAATTCGAAGGTTTTATTGCAAACGCAGAATTACTCAGTTGCAGTGTGGGCGCTGTGTCGCTTGCACTTGCCATGAAGGCGGTGTGGGGGAGAACAGCACCACGCTTTTGGTTGCTCTATGCATCGGGTGTGGTGGGTGGTTGCGCTGTTGGTATTAAGCAAAGTGGTTTTGACGCGTTTCTCACAGCGGTCATCGCTGTTGGTGCGATGTCTCTCATGTCACGCTGGAAAAAAATACATGGCTGGCTTTCATTGCCAACAATGTTTTTAGGTGTTGCAACATCAATTGGTGCAATGATGGTTCACGGCGCACTCACTGGCTGGTATCGCTGGTGGTACGCCATTGTGATGTATCGCTTTGAGTTGCGCAGTGCATTGGTAAACGCCGATTTTGGGCGTTTTCAGCACACTTTGGCTATTGCCCTACCACTGTTGTTGCCCATTTTATTTGGGGTCATTTTGGTGGGGGTGCTCGAAGTGCGTCGGGTAGCTTTTCGCACCATGGCAATTTTGGCTACGTGGTTATTTGTTTCATTTGCCGCATTTGCCATGGGCGGACAGTTCTTCCGTCACTATTGGATTATTTTAATGCTGCCAATAGGAACATTTGCAGGAGCAATGATTTCTTATGCCAACCAAAAGTGGTTGAGAAATCTTCTCTTGGCAGCACTCATAGTGAGCCCGCTCATTCACACAGCAACAGCGGTGGCAATTCCGCGTAATCGCATTGGGCATGAGTTGCATGACGATTCGCGTTTAGCAAAAGATGAACGTGTTGCGGCGTGGTTTAATGCGATGAGAAAACCAGGCGACACCATTTACGCAATGTGTGCGAGCGCCGGTTTGTACGGCAATCTCGACATCGACCCACCTTTTCCATATCTCTGGGGGTACGAGGCACGTCTGATGCCGGGTGACCTGGCGCAGTTGTGGAACTTCTTAGATGGTAAGGACGCTCCGCGATTTGTTGTTCGCTATCAAATGTCTGCTGTGTGCGATGCATCGGGTGCGTCGTTGCGTGCGTTGCATCGCAATTATAAAATTGTGTGGACCGTTGCTGGTCTTCTTGTGTATGAGCATCGCTAATGTCAGTTACCCTTGAATCGGCCACTGCAAACCTCATTGCTGTTATTGATGCAGCAGCGCATGAGTGGCTTGTGCGGTGTGTAACGAAAACGTATGTGCAACAACTCGGAACACCTCGCTTAGAGGTGGAAGAAAAATTAGTTGCTGCAGCCCAGGCGGCCGCAGAACAGGGTAGGGCATATATTGCCGCCGAATTGAGCCGCGAATTGAGCAAAGATGTCGATGAGCAGCGTGTGAACCCGCTGCAAGTTTTGCGCAATGCGGTGACGTTCCCCACGCGAGTTTTACAGGAATTTGGTGTTCCCACTGTGAGGCGCGACGAGATGGATGCACGCATGATGCCAGACGATGTTTTTGGCTTGTCTCCTGCTCATTGGACCGATGTGCATGAGTCATTATTGGAGCCTGGTGTCATTTGGGGTGCCGCTAAAGCGCACAAAGTGTTGCAACGGCGCCGCGAAGAGGGAAAACTAGACGAATCATGATGACGCCAAGCGAGTTCACAGCAAAGCGCACCGAACTCATTTCATCCTGGGGGAAAACCGAGCCCGCTTCGGGAGTGCAATTTTGTGCCGCACTTTCTGAAACGACTGACCAATTATTACGTGCCATATTTGATGATGCCGTGCAGAAAATTGGCATCACGAAAGATATTGCACTCATTGCTGTGGGTGGTTATGGCAGAGGCGAGTTAGCACCGTACAGCGACCTCGACTTATTGCTACTGCACAAGAATGTTAAAAAAATTGATGATGTTGCCTCTGCCTTGTGGTATCCACTGTGGGATCTCGGGCTCAAAGTTGGGCATGCTGTACGCACTCCAAAAGAAACACGGCAACTTGGCGAAACAGATCTTGATACTGCCACTGCATTGGTCACTGCACGATTTATTACCGGCGATGAAGGTCTTGCCGCCGATTGCATTAATGATGCACGTGAATGGTGGCGTAAGCGCGGACGCGAATCATTACGCGACTTGCATGCTCGAGTTCTTGAGCGTCATGCCACTGCGGGTGAAGTGGCATTTCTTCTCGAGCCAAACTTGAAGGAAGGTCTCGGTGGATTGCGCGATATTCACGCGCTGCTGTGGGCCATCGATGCTGGCTTGCCATTGTCGGGTGGAGACAAGCAAGAACTGAAACGTTCCAACGAAGTGTTGCTTACTTCACGAGTTGCATTACATATCAACGCCCAGCGCGTGGGTGACGTTTTGCGCCTTGAAGACCAAGATGCAGTTGCTGCGCGCATTGGTTCACGCGATGCCGATGCGTTAATGCTGGAAGTGTCTACTGCTGCTCGCCGCATTGCTTGGATTGCCGATGAAGCATGGGCTCGAATTGACCCTCCAGCAAATGCCGATGATCCTCCACGACGTATTGCACCTGGAGTGGAATTGCGTGCTGGTGAAATTTATTTAGAAAGTGATGCAGACCCCGCAACCGACCCAACACTCGTTCTGCGGATTGCTACGGCTGCAGCCCGGCTTGGTGCGCGTATCGACCGGGCATCGTTGAATCGTCTAGGTGAAGAAACTCCTGTTTGGCCAGACCCGTGGCCTGCCGGGGCAAGTGATGATTTGGTAGCGCTTCTGCTTGAAGGCGAGCGTGCAATTCCTGTACTTGAGGCAATAGATCAGCGTGATCTCATTACCAAGGTATTGCCCGAGTGGGCACCGGTACGCAGTAAGCCTCAGCGCAATGCGTATCACCGCTTCACGGTCGACCGACATTTATGGCAAACAGTTGCCAATGCGGCTGCACTAGTAGACACGGTGTCGAGAGCCGACTTGCTCATGCTCGGGGCGCTCTTTCACGATATTGGTAAGGGATACTCGGGTGATCACACCGAAGTGGGCATTGAAATGTTTGCGATCATTGGTCCGCGCATGGGGTTGTCGCCAGAAGATACAGCAATTGTTTCGAGCCTCATTCAGCATCACTTATTACTTGCCGACACAGCCACTCGCCGAGACCTCAGTGACGACGCAACAATTACTGGAGTTGCCACGCTCATTAAATCTTCAGTGGCGCTCGATCTATTACGAGCCCTCACGGAAGCCGATTCCAAAGCGACGGGTGTCTCTGCATGGAGCGACTGGAAAGCTGGCTTGGTGTATGAACTCACCGAGCGAGTACACCATGTGTTGGGTGGCGGTGATGTACGAGACGTCATTTGGAAACTCTTCCCCGATGCTGAAGTACTTGAGATGATGGCCGAAGGTCGCTTCGCTGTATGCACAACAGAAGACTCCATCACAGTGGTGAGCCCCGACCGCCCAGGAACATTTAGCAAGGTGGCTGGAGTCATGGCACTTCATGGTCTAGATGTTTTAGGCGCCGAAGCACACAGCGATGAGCGTGAAGCAGAAACTGCAATGGCAGCATCTGAATTTCGCGTGTTGCCTCCGCAAGACCGCCCCATTGAGTGGGCTCGCATAGTTGACAGTTTGGAACGTGCGTTAAAGAACCAAATGGCACTTGAGGCGCGCCTCGCCGAACGTGCAGAAACCTACAAGGTGCGCCGCGTGCGTACTGCAGTTCCACCCGCACCACCAACGGTGAGGTTCGATAACGCAGCCTCGTCGAACAGTACGTTGGTGGAAGTGCGTGCCCCAGATCGCGTAGGTATTTTGTACAGCATTACAAAAACCTTTGCCGATACCGGACTCGACATACGCCATGCGCGAGTGCAAACACTAGGCAACGAAGTGGTCGACACTTTTTATGTGCGCACCACCGATGGGCAAAAGGTCACCGACCCTGTGCACCAAAGCGAGGTAGAACGTGCCATTCTCTTTGCCGTCACGAAGTAGTCTCACACTGTGAGCGAACTTGGCCCAGAAGACTTTCAACGCGATTTGTTGCGCTGGAGCGAAACCCTTGCTGGTATTGCACGAACGGGAATGGGCTTCACGCAAAGTTTGTATGAACGTGAGCGATACGAAGAAGTGCTGCACGTAGCAAGTGATATTAAAGCAGCTTCTGAAGAAGCCATTGAAGTGCGTCGTGAGCAAGACCACTTTGTTCAAGAGTGGATGGAAAACATTGGCGAAGGAATCCCTGGTTATGTGACTCCCAAAGTTGCGGTAGGCGCCATTGTGGGTAACGACAAGGGTGAGATACTGCTCATGAAGCGAGCCGATAGCGGTATTTGGTTGTACCCCACAGGTTGGGCCGATATTGGTTATTCGCCAGCAGAAGTTGCTATGAAAGAAGTTCACGAAGAAACAGGCATTGAATGTGAAGTGCTCGAACTTTTGGGCGTGGTCGACGGTATGCGGATGGGCTTTTCACGTTTTGGTATGTACATGTTGTTGTTTAGGTGTCGTGCAACTGGCGGCTCATTAAGTGGACACCCGTTAGAAACAGCCGATGTGGGTTGGTTTGGTCGCGACAACTTGCCATCACCTGCCGCTGGTGTGCAGTGGTGGGGGCCAATGGCTTTCAATGCCATTGATGGAAAACATTCAGGAGCCACGTTTGATGCACCGCGCCAGCCGGTGTGGCGCCAGGGCGACAATTAAATTATTTATCTTGGTCGCGTAAGAACTGTTCAACTTCTTCCATCAGCATGTCGGCATCGGCCGGGTCTGAGGCATCGTCGCCAGTGTCTACTGCAAAATCGAATTGCAATTGTGAGTCGTCTTCCTCAAAATCGAAGTCTTCATCGTCGTCTTCAATAGTGATACCAGCATCGCTCATGCTTTCTAAACGCGAGACGTATGAGCGAAGGTCGTCGTCATCGTCGAGCATGGAGTTGAGCTGTAGTTCATATGCATCGATACGACTCATCATGTGGCCAACTGGTGCAGGTGTACCAATGATGTCGCATGCGCGCTGCATGAGTGCAACAGAGGCTTTGGGTGAACTAATTTGCCCGGCGTATGCAGGTACTGCAGCCCATAACGATGCAGAGGGAACAGATGCTTTGGAACACGCATCGTTGAGCACGCCAACTATTCCGGTGGGACCTTCATAGCGAGAGCGTTGAAGGTCGAAACGGTCGACCAAGTTGTCGTCGGTTGCGGTACCAATGAGTTGTACCGGGCGCGAGTGGGGAACATCGGCAAGAAGTGCGCCGAGGGTGAGAAACAAAGATGCATTGTATTTTTCAATGACGCTGACAATTTGCTCGCTAAACAAGCGCCAGCGCAATGCGGGTTCGGGGCCAAGAATGAGAATGACATCGGAACCAGCCGAACGGATGTGCCACAAACCTGTTGCAGGCCACACAATGCTGCGCACACGGCCATCAGACAAACGCACTTGTGGGCGAATAGTGGCGAAGTCGGTGAAGAACTCGGGTTCAATTTCGGCAAGTGCTGTTGCGCCCCAACCTTTGACCAAGTTTTGTACGGCACTTGATGCGGCATCGGCGGCATCGTTCCACCCTGTAAAAGCAGCGATGACAGTGGGGTTCACCAGCGTGGGTTCAGAGATCCAACGGATGTGGGGCGAGTTTCCCATTCGTGATAACGCTATCTACAACTCACTCCAACTGTGGTCGAACCGAGTAGGAACCACCCCCGCCAGCGGCAATAACATCGTCGAGCCAGTTCCCTGAATAGACCTCATTGGGGCCTTGCATGAGGTCATTTTCTGTGGCTCCTTCTGGAGTGGTCACGAGGGTCCAGGCTTGGCGTTTATAGGTCCAATTCTCGGGGTATAGGGCGTGCGCCTCGCGCCACCATGGCACAGCGGCATCATGGCCCACGGTGCGATGGAGGTGCTCGCCAAGGGCGAAACACGCAGCTGCTCGAGCCTGATTACTCGACACCGGCTGTGAAGCTGCCACCACTTCTTCAGGCGACATGGCGTATTTGCTCGCTGCGCCATGACGTGCCCAATCGAGAATTGCTGAGCGGTATCCCTCTGAGTCATCGGGAATTGACTTCACTTCGCGATACATCTTTTCAATACGCGGAGGAAGGCCAGTGGGAACTTCCTGATCGCGCAGCGGGCTGCGTTCAATAGATGCTGCTTCGGCGGGGCGTACCAACATTCCATTTTCATCAATCCACACCGCCATGGGCACATTGATGAATCCGAAGAGTTCATCGGTGATGTGAGTGGTGTCGATGAGTGATGGATGCGTGGGCTCTGCGAGCGCAATCCATGGCTTGGCATGTTCGGGGTTGATGTCGAGCGCAACAGTAACCACGCTGACGCCAAGCGATTCAATTTCTTCGTGCAGTGCCTGCCACCCGGGCAGAGCTGTTCGACAGCCTCACCAACTCGCCCAGGCCACCATGATGATGCGTCGACCTCGCAATGAATTGAAATCGAAAGCGCGACCCATTGCATCGATGAGCGACGAAGGGAAAAATGCTTTTGCACTAGCGAGCGCGCGACCCGTTGTAGTGGCAACACCTAGTGCCCACACATTGTGCGAGGCATCGTGCACCAGTGGCATGCCCAACTTTTTAGCAGCGACGGTGACATCGACAACGCCGTTAGTGAGTGCACCAGGCGCAGGAACACAGAGTTCACCGCGGCATAAACCTTCAGGTTTCGCTTCCCAGCCAGTTGCTGCAAGAAACTCCGGAACGCTGAGTTGGGTGCCTGAAATAATCACAATTCATACAGTAGAGGAAAATTGACCGCACTGCGCAGATCAAAGCCCTCTATTGTTAATAACAACGAAGGGGAATAATGAGCGCCACTATTGAGATTGCAACAGAATCTACCGACGAACTTGTTCGCGCAATGGCCGTTCTCATTCCTCAATTGTCGAAGTCAAACCCACCACCTAGCGCTACCGACTTAACTGCCATCATTCACTCGGAAGCTTCAGTCCTCTTCATTGCCCGGGTAGACGGGAAAATTGCAGGGGCATTGACCCTTGCCACTTTTCGCATTCCTACTGGTGTGCGCGCTTGGATTGAAGACGTTGTTGTTGACTCTGAAGCACGCGGTCACGGTGTGGGTGAAGCATTAAATATGGCCGCAATTGCCGAGGCGCGCAGCCGTGGTGCCATCACGGTTGAACTCACATCGCGCCCGTCGCGCGAAGCAGCTAATCGTTTGTATCAACGCATTGGTTTTGTGCAGCGCGAAACCAATATTTACCGCTTTACTCTCTAAAAATGACGGATAAAGATATGCCGATGTACGGAGAAGTTCTTGGAGTTCATCTATCAGCGAAGCACGAGTTTTCAAAAGCTTCTGTTGATGAAATTGAATTAATCGAAAACTACGGGGTAATAGGTGATGCTCATGCTGGGGTCACTGTTCAACACCTTTCCCGCGTTGCACGAGACCCAAGCCAACCCAATTTGCGACAGGTACATCTTGTGCACAGCGAATTAATTGATGAGTTGCGAGAGCAAGGGTTTGCTGTGGAAATGGGGTCAATGGGTGAAAATATCACCACAAGAGGAATTCCACTTTTAGATCTCTCTGTTGGAACACGCCTCGTCTTTGCTGGTGGTGCAATTGTTGAGATCACTGGGCTGCGCAATCCTTGTGTACAACTTGATAAGTATCAAGACGGACTACGCAATGCGGTCATTGATCGCGACGATGAGGGGAACCTTGTACGGCGTGCAGGGGTGATGGGCATAGTTGTTCAATCAGGGCATCTTAAAAAAGGTGCAAGAGTACAATGTGAGCAACCACAAGGAACTTACATTCCGCTGGGCCCTGTCTAACGACGAGCGAATTCTCTCGGGTCAGTTATTTTGCGAGTTCAGCTTCAATAGCTGAAGTAAGCGCTGCATCGTCGGGAGTAGTTGTTGGAGCAAAACGCTTCACTACTTCACCTTGACGGTTCACCAAAAACTTTTCGAAGTTCCATAACACGTCGGGATCTTGGTTTGGAGTCATACCAAAACCTTTGAGGCGATCGCGGAATGCGTCGGGGTCACCTTCTGCACGAGGTGCAGCTGCAGTAAGTGCTGAGTACAAAGGGTGCTGGTCGTCGCCAACAACGCTGATTTTGGAGAACATCGGAAACTTCACGTCGAACTTTGTGCTGCAGAATTCTGCAATTTCAGCATCGGTACCGGGCTCTTGAGCACCAAAGTTGTTGGCAGGAAAACCAAGTACAGCAAAACCTTTGTCTTTGTAAGTTTGGTGCAGGCTTTCGAGAGCTTCGTACTGAGGGGTGAGGCCGCACTGTGAGGCGACGTTGACAACCAACATGACCGACCCGGCGAAGTCGCCCAAGGTGGTGTTAGCGCCAGAAATTGTTGTTACGGGGATGTTGTGCACTGATGTCATGCGGGAGATCCTAGCCCCTCATTTTCGCCACGTGAACCCCACCAGATGAACGCTGTGGCAATAAAAATGAACATTGCAATAATGAGGGCAAATGGCTTCACTGTTCCATTGAATGCACTTGTTGCCACACTCCCGAGAAGTGCTGCACCTGCTGTGGAGAAAGTGCCAATAATGGCTGTTGCAGTGCCGGCAACGTGAGGCACGGGCATCATTGCGGCTGCATTGCAATTAGGAACAAGACCCTGAGCGATGGGTACAACGCATGCAACGGCTATATAGAACACCCAGAATTGTGGATGTTCTTTCCCGGTAAATGAAACCACAACAAGTGCCGCTGAGGTGAAGAGACCAATGAGCGACATCCGGCGAAGTAAAGCGGTGATGCCAATGCGTTTCACAATGCGGGCGTTGTTCAAAGAGTTGACGGCCAGCAAGCATGCCACAACACCAAAAATCAGTGGGAACCAATTTCCGTATCCATAAATATCTTCAACAATGACTTCGGAACCTGCAAGGTATGTGGTCATGACGGCGAAGAGAAATGTCATTGCAAGAGTGAAGCTGACTGTTTGGCGATGAGTGAGAACTTCCTTGCCGGCCTTGCTGACCGCACTCCACGTAAATGGCCGGCGATTATCGATGGACAGAGTTTCAGGAAGTCGACGTGCCCACAACATGAGCAGCACACCAACAACGCTGGGGAACCAGAACACAATGCGCCAGGGTGCAATTTTGAGTAAGCCCGCACCGAGGCTCGGGGCAAGAATGGGGACGAGCAAAAACACGGCAGTAATGGTGGACATCAGCTGAGCCATCACCGTTCCTGCAAAGCGGTCGCGAATCATTGCGGTACTCAATGAACGTGCTGCAGCAGCACCGAGGCCCCAAATGAAACGAGCGGCAATGACCCAACCCCACGATGGCGCAACGCTGGCAAGAATGCCGCCAAGGGAATACAAAGCGAGCCCGGCGAACAACAAACCGCGGCGACCGTATTTGTCAGACGCAGGGCCATATAGCCACGGACCAACTGCGAGTCCCAAAAAGAACGCCGTCACAATCCAGCTCACCTGTGATGAGTCGGGGCTCATGCCATATTCAAGGCGCATCTTGGGAAAAGCCGGCAACATGAGGTCAATGGCAAGTGCGCTACTTGCCATGAGTGCAGTGGTGAGAAAAATAAATTCGCGACCACTCGCTACGCCTTTTTCTTTGACATCTTCTCCGGAAGAGAAGGTTCGTGATGAAGAAAACGGCACTGTCTTACGTTAGGTCATTTACTACTGTTCGTACGTGCTGGGGCGTATTGCGACCATTTCCCACTACCTGAAATGAGATTCCACAATTTTTCTTGATGAGCAGCAATCCAGAGCTCGCTGAGATGGAATTGATTGCGAAAGACATATTGATGATCGAGGAAGGGAATACATATGGGCAAGTAGGGGCACGCAAAAGTGTCGTAGTCAATACTGAACACGTTCTCACGAGTTTTTGCTTCCGACCGGTAGATCAATTCAGTAGGGAAGGGGCTGGTGTTGGCCTCGTAAGTACACGAGGAAATAGCAGATGCTCCCGACAAGCATTGCGCAGGATCGAATGAAGCAAAGGGGAGTGGTTCAAGTATGGCCACTCTCGCTGCAAGTTTCAATAGAGCATCGAGTGCCGCTGAAGTGCTGCGCGCAACAACTGCAGAAAGATCATCTTGCGTAGGAGCTTCAGGTACATAAAAGGCATCGGGTCGCGAGCCCGGGTCGCGAGAGACGCTGGTGACAATAATGATGTCGGGTTTCAATGCAGGCAGAAGTGTGCTGTACCACTCGGCACGAGATTTTTTGCACCGAGTAACAAGTGTTTCATCGTGTGCTGCCCACAGGAGCCCAGGCTGCCATGGACAACCCGAGCGGGTAAGTGCCGAGAACGTGAAGTGTTTCTCGCGAGCAAGTTTGACAAATGTAGGAATGAGCATCTCTGCATTGCTGTCACCCATCAACACAACGTGTTGTGATGGGGAACCTTGTGAAGAGTCGGTGTACAAAGTGCATTTGCCGGGGTCACTAGCAGAACAAGAGTGAATGAGTTCTGCGGCAGGCATTGCACTTTTCATATCGAAGGTTTGTGGTGGTGCCGCACTCAGAATTGCCTGAACTTCGAGTGGTAACCCTGAGGTATTGATAGTTGAAACGCTTTGGCGCACTTTGGGAGTGCCATCAAGCAGTGGTCTGACCAGCAATGTTGCTGTTAGCACGCTGAGAGTAAGACCAACGGCAACAACGGCACGCGGAAAGTGATGCAGTTTTTTACTGAGTCGAATGGGAGTTTCGACAAGCTCATAACTCAGTGCCGATAAAGCAGTAGCCCCAACGGTAGAAAACACAGCCAGTTGCAGTGGAGACAGTGAAAGCGCTGGCTTCGAGAGAACAATGAGTGGCCAATGCCATAAGTAGGTGCCGTAGGAAATGCGGCCGAGGTAGGTGAATTGCTGAGAAGAAAAAAGTCGTTGTAGTGGAGAGGGAAAGTGTGGTTCAAGTGACCAGATGAGCCCCACTGCCGCAACTGTTGCCAAAATTCCACGAGTGCTTGCTGAAAGCGCAGAGAAAAACCACCCGTCACCAATTGCGAGAGCAATAAATGCAATGAGAGCAAGTGGAGTAATGGCACTTTGGAAAGGAAGTTTTGCTGCAGCGCTCGCAGATTCTTTCTGACGAAGAAGGATGACGGCGAGTAACGCACCGGCGGCAAGCTGATACACACGTGTGTCGGTTGCGTAGTAGGCCCGCATGGGGTTGTTCCGCTGCGTGAAAATTTGTAGCGCGAGTGAAGCAACAAAAAGCGTGCCGATGCCAAAAATAAGGTTGGTGAATTTCCTCAGTGGCTGAGCGTATTTTGTGAGCAGAACCAGCAACAACGGAAAAGCGAAGTAGAACTGTTCTTCAATGGCAAGTGACCAGAAATGTAAAAACGGACTTTTGTTGACATCATCGGCAAAGTAATTTGTTGATGCACCAAGAAAATTCCAGTTCGCAACGTAAAGGAGCGAACTGCGGGCATCGTTCACAAAACTCATTGCCACTAGCCGCGGTTCGGTGATTGATGCAACAAGGCAAATAACAACAATGGCAATGAGCGCAGCGGGAAGAAGGCGCCGCACACGCCGGGCATAAAAACGGCGCAGCTGGATGGCCCCAGTAGTGCGATGCTCGGCGAGCATCACGTTGGTGACAAGAAAACCTGACAGTACAAAGAAGAGGTCGACCCCGATGAATCCACCGCGCATCCAAGTGAGTTCGCTGTGGAAGAGGACCACCAGGTAGACGGCAACTGTGCGCAGCCCGTCGAGAGCAGGGCGATGCGTAAATGCCTCAGGCGAGGGCGAAGGGGAGTGAGCAGATTGAGACAACGTGGGTATTCTACGGAGTTTTGAAATGTCTCGTGCTAGAGACTCAGCCGAACAATGATGGCTGCATCGTTGGATTTTTTGCGCCGAAACACACTTTTGAGGAAGGAAGAAAGATTCACAAAGCCGGCAACGATGCCGTATTTCTTCTTTACCGCTTTTTCTACAGCGGCGAGCTCTTGTGGGTTTTCTTGTGGTGTGGCCACTCGTGCAGTGCCGTGCACTGTGGAACTTCCCTCAAGCACGCGACCCCGGAAGTCACATGGCTGAAGCGATACCTGCGCGTTGGCACGTACGCGCTGTACTTTCCACGCATTGCCTTCGGTGGTGAAGCCGACTTCATTTGCAGATAGTTGAACAATCCACACGGGGAGCGATACTTCATCGCCATTGCGTTTGACACTGGTAAAAGAGACGTATTTTTCATTGCCAATATGCCCAGTTGTGCTCATGGGGGAAGTGTATTGCTGCCTGGTTGACGCACCACCACTTGTCGTGTTTCTGTATTGAGTGAGAGCTTCCAACCTCCTTCATGAACACATCGATGATGTGTGGCGCAGAGCGGAATGAGATTGTTGAGGTCGGTGGGGCCGCCACTGTTCCAAAACATGAGGTGATGTGGTTGGCATTGCCCAACGGGCACTTGGCATTGCGGAATTGCGCAGGTGGCGTGCATTGCTTCGAGCGCTTGGCGTTGTTGCCGCGAAGCGAGACGCGAGGAGCGACCAAGGTCGAGGACCGCTCCGGCGGAACTGAGAACAACGGGAATGATTTTTGCTTCACATGCCATACGACGAATGGTGCTGATGGGAATGTGTACATCGGTTCCGGTGTGTACGACGGTGTCTTGATGAACGCCTTCAATGAGGGTGCGATAGTCGATGACCACGCTGATTTCTGCGCGCTGATGTGGCGAAGTATGACTATTGCCATCGGTTGCTTGATGAACGAGTGCAATGAGCCCCAATGCGTTGAGGTGTCGTGCTCGTGCTTCCCCTTCGGGGCACGTGCTAGGGGTGCGTTCATGAAAGAGACGGTCGACCACCTGTTGCAATTTGCCAACAAAGGAGAGCCCTGATTCGGGGTCGAATTCGCCGTGCATACACACCATTCCGGAGTCGCGGTCGACCCAATGGCGCAACCAAGTTTTGCGGCGTTGTTGTTCTAAGCGCTCGAGTTCATTGTGAGAAGAAAGGCGTATGACTGCTTGTTTCATTGCACGTGAGAAATTGTCGGGCGTGGAATGTGTGGCGATATTTGCAAGCCATTCGCTCTGTTGTGAAATATGTGCGCGTTCTTCGGAGCTCAATGAATTCATATTACGTGCAACGATGTCGATATGAGCGCTAGAAACAGCACCCACCTGAAGCGCTGACTCTAGTTGGGGGAACGCATTGAGAATTTCTACGCGTTGTAATTCGCGGCGAGCATCGCTGCGGGTCATACCGCTGGCAGAGGTAAGTACTTGTTCTGGCAGTACTGCTTGAGAAACTGCAGAGATTTCTTGGAGGCGCCGTGTGAGTTGAACGTGAAACGAGTCGACCCAGGCTTGCACCTCGGAAAGTTTTTTGAGTGCACGTCGCAACCCTTCGGTATTGAGCATTGCGACTTCGAGAAGCAAGAGTTCGCGCAGCGACTGCCGAACTGAAGCGGTGTGGTCTTGTGCTGGAACAAGTTGTAAAGCGCCCATTGTGTACTTTCTTGTGAAGTGCGTTACTGGGCGCAATGCCGATACGTGAACGATAGGTGCGGGGTGTGACAGGCAACTAAGGTTGCGAGGTGAGCACACGTGACTTCTGGAATGAAAAATTTGCAAACGCCGACTATGCCTATGGCACTGACCCCAATGAATTTCTTGCAGCATCAGTAGAGAAATTGAAGCGTGGCACAGCACTGAGCCTCGCCGAGGGCGAAGGGCGAAATGCTGTGTGGCTTGCGCAGCAGGGTTTTACTGTTTCCTCTATTGAGCAATCAGAGAAGGGTGTTGCAAAAACTCTGCGGCTTGCTTTGCAGCGAGGGGTCATTGTGATGGCGGAGCGTGGTGAGCTGGAAACCTGTCACATCCAGCCCAACTCGTGGGATCTCATCGTGTCGATCTATGCCCATACCCCACAAGAGTTACGCCGAAAACTTCATCGCCAAGTTGTTGCCGGCTTAAAGCCAGGTGGCGTATTTGTGCTCGAGGCCTATACGCCAGCGCAAATTCCTAATAACACTGGCGGCCCCAAAGATGCCTCCCTCATGCCCACCGCGGAACTGCTGCGTTCAGAGCTTAATGGCTTGGTATTCGACCATATTGCGGAAGTGGAACGCAACGTGGTGGAAGGCTCACTTCATACAGGTACTGCGCACGTAGTACAAGTAGTTGCTCATCGCGCACCTTAGACTTTCATCATGTCTGAAATTTTGGAAAGCCCCATTGAATTCGTTGCCAATCACATCAAAACGTATGTTGCAACGAACGGTGAAGATGGTCATATGTGGCAAGGCGTACCGTGCTTGCTTCTCACGACAACGGGAAGAAAATCTGGAGCCCAACGGCGTTGCGCACTCATTTATGGAATGGATGGCAACGACTACATCGTTGTTGCATCACGTGGTGGCGATGCGAATCACCCGTTGTGGTACAAAAACATGCTCGATGAGCCAACGGTGACCCTGCAAGTAAAGGGCGATGTGTTTCAGGCAACTGCGAGCACTATCGCCGAAGGCGCAGATCGTGACAGGTTGTGGAATGCAATGGCAGCTGTTTGGCCCGACTACAACACGTATGCAGAAAAAACAGAGCGACGCATTCCGTTGGTGCGACTCACGCGTATTTAATTACTCCGTTGGTGGCGTGAAGATGACATCAAAAGTCAACTTCATCACTTTCATCCACGACTCTGCTTCTAGCTCATTGTGATCGAGGTCAACCAAAATGCGTGAGAGCGCATGACCCTGAACAAAAATACCAAGTGCATGAGCAGTGATGTCGGTACGGACCCAACTCATTTTTTGCCCGTATTCAAAAACTTCTGTAATGGCGTTGGTGTACTGGTTTTGCTTTTCTTGTAACGCGTACCACAAGTCTGGACGACCATACGCACTTGAGATTGCGTTGAGACGCATCGCACGTATTTTGCGGTCGTTTTTTTGCATGCTCAAAATAGTGAGGCCGAGCAAATTCTCGACGAAATGGTCGAATGACGAGCAATTCAAAAGCCCGTGTCGTAACTCATCGGAATCATTCTCGAGGTAAGAACTGTACTGAGCAATGCGTGCTGCATAAATGAGACCTTCGCGGTCGCCGAAGTGATAGTACAGAGAACCTTTTGACACACCTGTTTCCAAAAGAATGTCGTCGATGGTGAGTTGAGATTCGCCACTTTCTTCAAGATGTCGAATGACAGCTTTCAGCACAAGGTCAACAGTGGACTCAGAACGCTGTTGCGGTGCCTGTGATTTCTGTGTAGTAGCCATTATTCGCGTTCAATGTAAGGAGCAAGTAGTTGCTGCACGCGCATGTGCTCGGGAATGTTTTCAATACCAATCATGCGGTCAACTTGTTCGTGGAAGTTCCAAATACGACGCTCTTGGTAGTTCACCACGATGCCCTTCATTGCAGGCGACTCGAGAGACTCTTGCATGGGTGCCATATTGCGTTTGTCTTCGTCCATGATGTGGTCGAATTCATCCATGCGTTGCTGCCAATGTGGCGGCAACTCGTCGCCTTCCCAATCTTTTGGTGCGTAGTGCACCCAGTCGAGGCGAGTGGTTTTTTTGTCGATGGGCCAAAACATGAGAAACGGGTAGCCATAAGAAGCAACAGGTGCAATGAGGTTAGGAAACAAACTAAATGCAGTGCTTGTAGAGCGAATGAGGTTGTTCACCGATGGAATATCGATGAATCGTGGATCGGAAAACTTTTGAAAGTCTGACCAATCTTTCATACCGCGCATTTCCACTGCTTTTTTGGAAAAAGGTGTGACCATACGGCTACAGCCATTGGGGAAAAGACCCATGGTTGCACCGCGGTTGTCGAGTGCCGACCAACCACCACGGTCATGAATAAATTTAAAGTGGTACACCTCAAAAAATGCTTCGGCAGTTACTTTCCAGTTACACGGAATGGTCATGCTGCGTGGGCCAACAGCGCGTAACTCTTCACCGGCAAGTTCTTCCATTTGCGCGAACGGCACGCCAAACCACTCTTGGAGTGATGCTGCGTTGGGGTCTTGGTTGACAAAGACCCAGCCTTGCCAAACATCGCAGGAAATAGTGGTGAGAAATTTGTCTTCGCGACAGAAGTCGATGAAGTCACGTTCGTCGGGAATGCTGACGAGGCTTCCGTTGTCGATGCTGTACACCCAACCGTGGTATTGGCAACGCAGTTGATTTGCGCAGCCCATTTTGTCGCGCACAATAGGTGCGCCGCGATGTTGACAGGTGTTGTAGAAGGCACGCACTTTCATGTCGTTGCCACGCACAATGACGATGGGAACTTTTAAATCTCCAAATGTGAAGTAGTCGCCAGGGTTGGGAATATCTTCCGCACGACCTGCCATGACCCACACCTTTGACCACAAATGTTTGCGCTCAAGCTCATAGAACTCATCGGTGATGTAGCGATCAATAGAAATGTCATGAAACTTAGGAAAACCAGCTGGTTCGCCTGGCCGAGCAAATTGAGCTTCCATTTCACGAGTGAGGCGTTCAATGAGCTCAGCGTCCATGTCTTTACGTTAGAACTTCTCTCAAGAAGAGTGTGTATTGGCGTAATGAGACTGAAAGTAACGGAACTACATTTCGTTTTCAATGGCGAGGAGGTCTTCTGCGGCTTGGCGCACCTGCCAATCGCGGTCGAGAAGTGCTGTTTCCCAGGCGGTTCTCACTTCTGGGCCCTCAAAGGGGGCAAGTGCCAAAATGGCCCGCCGCCGTACGGCTGGTTTATCGGTGCAACCTTGCAAGATGACGGGCACGGCCCGTGGGTCGCCAATGGCGCCTAGTGCGGCAATACACGATTCGCGAACAATGGCATGGTCGTGGTGCGCTCCACCTTCGAGGAGCAAGGCAAATTCTTCAGGGGTTACATCGACTCGTTCGCCTAATGACCACGCAGCCGTTTCGGCAACGGCAAAGTCGACATCGCGGAGAAGAATGGAGAGGTTGATACGTGGTTCAATCGCGCCGAGTTGCGCTAATCGATGACGCACTAAACGTGCGGTGTCTGTTTCTGCGCTACGGATGTGCTCATCGGTCAGCGCATTGTTTTTCAATAGTCCATGCAGTGCAAGCGAACGGATGTGGTCGCTGGTATCTGCGAAAGCTGTACGAAGCAGCTCAGAGTTGCCTTCATGACCAGCGAGTAAAACTTCGTGTGCTTGCATGGCGAGAGGCGCGTGGGAAATACTTTTACTTCAAAAGCCCTGTAATGGAACCAACTGCCGTGCTCACTACGAACGACAAGGCAAATGCCAATGTGGCGCCTACCGCAACTGCAATTGCGAGCAGCAAAGCCGACGACTGCGCTTTGCGTACCGGGGCAGGTTCTTCATAAAGAGGTTGCTGGCGTTGGTCGACGCGCACAAGAATTGGCTGGGGAACCCTTTTGGGGCCATTCCCCAGAAACTTATCGATGAGATTTTGAGCTGTGCCGCCTCGGCCAAGAAGAAAGATGGCGATGCAAGCGAGGAAGCCCACCACAACTGCACGTATGGTGACATCACTATTCGAGAGTGCAACAATCGAGAGCGATATGACTGAGTTCAACCCGGAGAATCTATTGAGCACGATGCCTGTAATGGTACCTCCACCGCCGCAACCTGCCACACCACACAAGCGTTTGTGGTGGGCATTACCTATCATCACGCTGGCATGGCTCGTACCTTTAGCCATTGTGGTGTCGGGTTCAATGCCTATTCAACGGTGGGAAACTGCGCCAGGAGAAACCAATGCCGTCGGGCCGCGGCTCACCTTTGATGGGGCAAAGCGCTACACCTCAACGAATCCATTTCTCTTTGTCACCGCATATGGAACACAACTCACTGCATTAGAGAGTTTTGTGGGCTGGGTCGATGCCGACATCAATGTGCAAACAAAAAAGCAACGTTTTGGCAACGTCAACCCCACTGCACAGCGCCGACTGGGGTATCAAGCCATGATTGGGGCGAAACAAATAGCTGAGTACGTTGCATTGAAGCGTTTGGGCTACAAGGTGTCCTTTCACTATGGGTCAGTCATTTTGGAACAAGTGATTTGCAATGCAGCCCCTACTGCAGATTCTGCGTGCAAGCTATTGGAACCGGGCAATGTCATCGATGCTGTGAATGGAAAGCCAACACCTACCCTCGATGTCTTACTTGAGGCGATGCAAGGCGCCAAACTCGATTCTGTGGTTGCGCTCACTATTCATGATTTAAATAGCAATGCCAATGAAACGCGCCGCAATGTCAAGGTGCGTCTCATTCCGAGCCCCAGCGACCCCAGCCGAGCCATCATTGGTTTTGTGCCCGCAGATACTCGTACCGTTGAAGTGCCCTTTGAAGTAAATATCGACACCGACACCATCGGTGGGCCCTCGGCTGGCCTTGCTTTTACGTTGTCACTTCTCGATGAACTCACCCCAGGCCCGTTAGCGGGAAATATCAAGGTGGCCACAACGGGAACAATTGACGAAGAAGGCAATGTTGGCGCTATTGGGGCCCTCCACCAAAAGACGGTTGCTGTTAAAGCCTCAGGCGCAAAGGTTTTTCTTGTGCCAGCTACACAGTCTGATGCAGAAATCGCCGACGCGAAAGCTGTGGCAGGGAAGTCACTTGCAGTGATTCCGGTGAAGACCCTCGACGAGGCGCTCAAGGTGCTTCAAAAATACGGTGGCGGGCTCAAGCAATAGGGTTGAATCCTTGTGTGGCATGGGAATGCCACAAGAAGCAGGGTGATACAGCGTATTGTCTTTGAAATGGCGATCTCTTTTTCACGTCCCGACCCTTCTTCGCCTGCGGCGGTGAGCGCAGCCTCGTTCAACGTCAGCCGTCGTGGATTCGATCAGACCGAAGTTCGTGACTTTTTGCGCATGGTGTCGGCCGAGATGGCCCGCCTGCAAGAACGCGAGCGCTTCCTTGAAAGTGAATTAAAAGCGATGCAAACGCGGGGGATGTCTGCCCCCGGAATGCTCGATGAAGAAGTGGTCACCACTCTTTTGGGCGAAGAAGCAGCTCGAGTGCTGGGCACAGCGCGCGAAGCAAGCAGCCAAATTCGTTTGCGCGCCGAAGAGGCTGCAACTCGTTTAGTGAAAGAAGCAAGTTCCGACGCCACGCGCCTGCGCGAGGAAGCCGAACTCGAGGCTGTGCGTCGTCGAGAAGATGCTGCTGCCGATGCGGAAGCTGAAATTGAACTTGCCAAACAGCAGGGCCGCGACATGGTGAATGAGGCTCGCGAATACCGCGAAAAGGTACTCACTGAACTTGCTCGTCGCCGTGAACTTGCACGTGAACAAATTGAGCAACTCATTCACAATCGCGACCGTTTGTTAAATGCATTTGAGCGTGCACGTTTAGCAACAGACGATGTAATGACTGGTCTTGTGTCGGTTGATCACGATCTGCCACGCGAGTACATCAATTTGGCACCTACCACTGGTCCAGTTCCCACCATTGTGCTGGAACGTGTTGTGGAAGCTTTTAAAGAAGCAGAAGAGACGGAAAGTATTGAGCTTTTCGACCATACGAAATTAGAAGAAATAACACCCGAGGCAACTCAAGAAGTTGCCGAGGAATTTGTCACCGAAGTCATTGAAGAAGTTGCTGTTGTAGAAGAAGTGGCTCCAGTTGACGGTGTACTCATGGAAATTGAAGTCATCGAAACAGTTGTTGTTGAAGAGGCTCCTGTTGTTCAAGTCATAGAACCTGTTGTAGTTGTAGAAGATGAAAAATCGAATGTGGTGAATCTTTTCTCAAAAGAGCGCCCACGGCCAGAAGCCGCTGTTGAAGTAAATCCGGAACATCCCAGTGTCGATAAAACTGTTGTACCAAAGAGCGATACCAATGCACAGGCCGTAGAAAATCTTTTTGCGCGGCTTCGCGAGGCAACCGTCGATAAAGCTGCAAGCAATGCAGTATCTGGCGGAAAAGTGATTGAGCCGCGTAAAGCAAATAAAAAAACTGAAGTTGCAAAAGAAGCAGCAACTCCCGTTGCTCCGGTGCAACCCATGCACGACGCGAGTGCGTTTGCCCGACGTGATGAAGTGCTTGCGCCCGTTGTAGTTGCAATGTCGCGCAAATTAAAGCGTGTACTTGCCGACGAAGAAAATGAAGTACTTGAATACCTGCGCGGCAAGAAAAATGCCCTCACCATCGATGCAATAGTTGGTGAATTAGAAGTACATGTAAAGCGCTACAGCGATGCAGTAGCCGACGACATCATGACCGCAGCTAAAGGTGCAGCAAAGAGTGCAAAAACTGCCGATGTTGTACCAACAGTCGATGTGCTTATCGACACTCAACTGGTGAAGCCGTTGCGTGATCGTTTAGCAAAAGCTATTGAGCAAAATGGCACAGACCGTGTGGCGATGGCGAAAGCACTGCGCGGGGTATACCGGCAGTGGAAGAGCCAACATATCGATGAACAAGTAGACGACATTGCTTGTTTGTCATATAGCCGTGGTTTTTTTGTAGGGGTAAAGCCGGGTACACAAGTGTGCTGGATGGTCGACCCGAACGGCCCAGAATGCCCCGATGCGGAAGATAATTCTCTCGCAGGTTGTATTGCACTAGGCAAAGAATTTCCAACGGGGAATGCTCATCCGCTAGCACATGCTGGCTGCCGTTGCTTACTCGCCCCAGTGCAGCAGTAGTCTCCATGAGGTGAGCAACACCTCAGATAACTCCTCAAATTCACCCTTCGGCATACCCCGATTACCACGCATCAAAATTGGCAAACCCAACCGCGGTCGCATTGCAATAGCCGTGGCAATTGCCATTGTGGTTGTGCTTATTTTGTCGGCAAAAAATTTGTCTTCGTTCTATGTGAACGTTCTTTGGCACCAAGCTATTGGTCGAACCGATGTGTTGTGGGGAATTCTTGGAGCTAAAGGTCTTCTCATCGGGGTGTTCAGTTTAGTTTTTGCCATTCTCCTCTGGGTCAATATGGCTGTTGCCGATCGTCTGGCTCCTGACAATGTTCCCGACTCCGACGAACAACGTACGCTCATACCCCTTCGTGCCGCACTGAAAAAAAGAAGCAAGCTTGTGCGCACCCTTTTGGCAGTGGTGCTCGGCGTTCTCATTGGGCTGCCTGCAGCAGCGCATTGGGAGCAATGGTTGCTCTTTCGTCATAGCCAAAGCTTTGGTATAGCCGACCCGCTTTTCAAGAAAGACATTGGTTTCTATGTCTTCCAACTTCCCTTTTTGGAATTCATAGTTGCCTGGGCATTTGGAGCCCTTGTGCTCATCGCCATTGTTATCGCTTTTTTGCATTACATCAATGGCTCTATTCGCTTGCAGGGAACAGACGAGCACGTCACTCCTCAAGCAAAAGTGCACGTGTCGGTTTTACTTGCATGCCTTGCGTTAGTGCGTGCTGCCAACTATTGGCTCTCACGCTTTGATCTCACTCGCTCCACTCGTGGTGTGGTGAATGGAGCAACGTACACCGATGTTAAAGCACAACTCCCGTCTCTCAATTTGATGATTCTTGTTTCTATTGCCGTTGCCGCATTGTTCTTGTGGAATGTTCGTCAACGTGGCTGGCGTTTACCGGTACTAGGCATTGCCCTATGGGCCGTCGTTGCACTAGTTGCTGGCACTGTTTACCCAGCAATTATTCAGCGTTTCGTTGTGCAGCCAAACGTCAGTACGCGTGAACTTCCTTACATTGAGCGCAACCTCAACGCAACGAAAGCTGCACTTAGTATAGCGAAAGTAACCACAAAAAATTTCGAGATTTCACCCATCGCTGCAAAAGAAGTAACAGCCAACCCTGCACCATTGCGAGATGTTCGTCAACTCGACCCCAGTGAAATGCGTGATCGCTTTGCACTCGACCAAGGTCTTACATCGTTTTATACCATTCGTGATCTCGATGTTGACCGCTACAAAATTGGCGGACGCGTGCAGCAAGTGATGTTGGCTACCCGCGAATTGAACTCGGCCGGTATTCCCAATGCCACTTGGGTATCGCGGCACCTGTTGTATACGCACGGATGCGGCATTGTTGCTGCTCCAGCAAGTGCGGTAACAACCGATGGGCGACCCTCGTATATTGATATTGGAGTCAAGCAGCCACAGTTGTATTTTGGCGACAACACGCTCGACTATGCATTAACGAATACGTCGAAAGCAGAGCAGCCTTGCCCGACGTTGAAGGCAACTCCATATTCAGGAACAACCGGAATCGCTTTAAATTCCACACTGCGACGAGTTGCAATGGCCATCAATTTCGGTGAGTACAACCTCTTTGGGTCGAACCTCATCAACGACAAGTCGCAAATTTTGCTTGTGCGAGATGTGAAAGCACGTGTACAGAAACTTGCTCCGTTTTTGAGTTTTGATGCCGACCCTTACCCTGTGGTTCAAAATGGGAAAGTGAGTTGGGTCATCGACGCTTTTACTTCGACTAGTCGTTACCCATACGCACAGCCAGCCAACATTGATCAACTCACTCCTGGAAGCGGTTTGAATCACAACTTTAATTATGCGCGCAACAGCGTGAAGGCAGTTGTCGATGCCTATACGGGTGCAGTTACTTTTTATGTAGTTGACCCAGCTGACCCCATCGCTCGGGCATGGAGTAAGGCATTCCCCAAGCTCTTTACCGATGTAAAGAAAGCACCAGCCACACTTACGTCGCACTTTCGTTATTCAGAAGATCTTTTCCGCGTACAAACAAACACTTATGCGAAATACCACTTCTCCGACCCAACACTTTTCTTCAACCGCGACGGCGCTTGGAGCGTTGCGCAGGCCCCACCACTAGAGCCTGAACAAGCAGCAGGAATTGTTGGCAATACCGCCCTAGCTACCGGCACAGGTGACGCCGTTACTGTGCAAGATGCAAATGTCGCACGGTTTGAGCCGTATTACACCATCTTCCATGCGCCAAACAGCACAACAGATGCTGGCGTATTTTCGATGTTGCGACCTTTTGTTCCCTTCTCATCTGACAACTCGCGTAAAGAATTGCGCTCCATGATGGTTGTGTCGAGTGATCCTGCAACCTATGGGCAAATGACGTTGTATGAATTTGCTGATCCGCTACCACCCGGACCAGCAACTGTTGCCGCTCAGTTCGACAGCGAACCTTCTATTTCACAAACCATTACTCCGCTTGACCAACGCGGATCACGAGTGGTATTCGGCGATTTGCAAATCATTCCTGTTGCAAAAAGCCTTGTCTACGTTCGGCCAATGTTTGTTCGCCCAGATGACGTAACCGCAAAACAAGTTTTCGTGCGAAAAATTCTTGCGTCGTATGATTCACGATCAGTCATAGCCGACTCGGTGAGTGGTGCCATTGCAAAACTATTCCCAGGCTTTTCTCTCAACTTGGGCGACCGTGTAGGTGGCGCGAATTCTTCAACGGGCTCCGATACCACGAACACAACAGTGCCGGGTGCTACTCCAACCACGTTGCCGGGCAACACGGGAACAACACCAACAACAGTTGTTGCTGGAGTTCCACAAAGCCCATCTGAATTGTTGGCAGCAGCCGATGCGCTGTTTAGCGAAGCCGATGCTGCGCTTGCGTTGACACCACCAGATTTCTCGACATATCAAGCCAAGCAAGCTGCTGCTCGAGAATTGGTTCGTAAGGCACTTGCTGCGGTTAAGTAATTCAGTGGGCTACAAAATACAAAATAGGGAGCACGGTGCTTGCTATTGCGGCCATCGTTACGAGGGTCTGCGACACTCGGCCGCTCACATGCTCACCGAGTACATGCTTACGCCTGCTCAATAACAAGATCATCACAATGAGAGGTGGTGCTGCGAGTCCATTGAGCACGGCCGACCAGTAGAGCGCACGAACTGGGTTTAAGCCAACGAAGTTCATTGCAAGACCGCACATCATCGACCCTAAAATCACAAAATAAAATGCCCGTGCTTGCGACATTTTCAAACTCAAACCCTCACGCCACCCGAAAGTTTCCGCAAGTGCATATGAAGTGGAACCGGCAAGTACTGGCACTGCAAGGAGTCCGGTGCCCATGATTCCAAGGGTGAAGAGTAGTTTTGCCAAACTTCCGGCCAATGGCTCAAGGGCTTGTGCAGCTTGTTCAGCAGTACCGATGTTAGTGATTCCACTTTTGTGAAGAGTCGCTGCTGAAGTCACCATGATGGCAAACATCACAAACACACCTGACGACATTCCGGCCATCACGTCTCCGCGCATTGCGCGCAGGTGGTTTGCTGTTTCCTCTACCGATTCTGTTCCATGCTCAGCGAGCTCTTCCACCTCTTCACTTGTTTGCCAGAAAAAGAGGTAGGGCGAAATGGTGGTGCCAAAGAGAGCAATGAGTGCGGCAAGTTCTGTTTTGTTGAAATGAACTTGAGGAACAAAAGTGTGCTGGAGTACATCCCCCCACGACACTTTGATAATAAATAACACTGCAACATAGGAAAGCAAACTGATGCAGAGCCAGCGCAGCACACGTGAGTATTGGTGATAAGGAATAGCAATTTCCAAGGCAGCCATTCCCGCAGCAAATACAACTACTAATACGTATTGGGGGATGGGGACAATGAGATGTGTTGCTGCTGCCATTGAACCAAGGTCGGCACCAATGTTGAAGGTATTCGCTGCAACGACAAGCCCAAGAGCAACGTAAAGGACCTTCCGCGAGAACTCCTGCTTGATGAGTGCCGCTAGACCCTTCCCGGAAAAAAGACCCAGGCGCGCAGTTGCTTCCTGCACTGCTGCGGCAAATGGCAAGGCAACAATGGTGGTCCACAGCAATTGGAACCCAAATGCAGCGCCTACCTGTGAATATGTACCAATGCCCGATGGGTCGTCATCTGCTGCACCAGTGATGAGGCCCGGGCCTAGTCGACGAAAGTAACCACGCCCACCAAAATGATGTCGATGGGGGTGATGTTTGCTCAAAATTTTATCTTGGTCTGCGAAGTTGGTCGGCAATTTCCGCAAGGTCTTGACGGAAAGTGATTTCATAACGTGCTTGCTCTGTAGCAAGTCGAATTTGTGTTGCTTGCAGTTGTGCAATGGTTTCGACAGACGCCCCATCGCTTTGTTGTTCGAGTTTTTCGAGGTCGTTGCTCAGCTCATGTAACTGGTTGGTGAGTTCACGACCAAGTTGCACCACGCGGCCATCGATGGCAGCAAGCGAGTTTGCTGCGGCGTTCTGAGCAAGAGTGACTTCTTGAATTTGTTGTTGCGCATTTTCCAGTGCAGTGCGCATGGCGAGCATCTCTGTGCGTAAAGTTTCAATGTCGTCGCCAACAATTTTGCGAAACTTCCTCAAGCCAGGTGCTTTTGCCATACATCCCTAGCGTACACAGTGCTAAGACTGAGATGTGGTGAAAGTAGCCGAAGCAGATCGTTGTAGTTGGTGCCTGAGTAGTGAGATCTACTTGAACTACCACGACATCGAGTGGGGAAGACCCGTAGTAGACAACCTTCAACTATTTGAAAAGGTCTGCCTCGAAGGTTTTCAAAGCGGGTTGTCGTGGATCGCTATTTTACGCAAGCGCGAGAATTTTCGGGCTGCATTTCATCACTTCAACCCAGAAGAAGTCGCACAATTCTCGACGCGAGAAATTGATGCACTGGTACTTAACCCCGGCATTATTCGTCACCGCGGAAAAATTGAAGCGACAGTGAACAATGCGCAGCGGTATTTAGCGATGCAAGCTATTGGTGAAAATCTTTCCGAGGTGGTGTGGCAATACGCCGACCCGCCAGCTGACCCAGAAAAGCCCCATACCGGGGAGGTACTTGCACAAACTCCACAGTCGCTTGCGCTATCGAAAGACCTGAAAAAACGGGGCTGGAAATTTGTCGGCCCCACCACGATGTATGCCTTTATGCAGTCCATGGGGCTCGTGAACGACCATGCCACCATGTGTTATGTGCGCACAGAGTGCGAACGTCAACGAGCGACGGTACACTTTCCCCCTACGACGCGGGGTGGAGCAGTCCGGTAGCTCGTCGGGCTCATAACCCGAAGGTCGCAGGTTCAAATCCTGCCCCCGCCACCAAGTATGAAAAGAGTCGGTCCAATGGGCCGGCTCTTTTCGTTTATTGTGGTCGTGAAGCACGCAATACGAGGGGGACCAATGTCAGATTTTGATTATGAAGACCTAGCCGGAATGCAATTGAACGATGCCGAGTTGTTGGCGTTGGTTGGTCCAGGAGGGGAATGCATCTTTAACTGGACCACAAAAGATGGCCACCCTGTGGGTGTGGTCGTTGCCTACATTTATAAAGACGGAACTTTTTGGACCACTTGTGCTGAACGGCGTAAGCGAGTACCTGCATTGCGTAAGCGCCCACAATCGGGCATCGTCATTAACCGCGATGGCAAGACAGCGAGCTACAAAGGTGATTCCTCTGTGCACCAAAATGGCGATAAAGGTTTCACTGAATTAAAGACGTGGTTCTATGGGGCTCTCTCTGGTGCAGCAGCGAACCCACATGATGAGTATCGACAAGCATTTGCAAAGTTTCTCGACTCGCCACATCGCGTCATTATCGAGACCCCTGGGAAACTCATTGTTGGATTCGATGTTGAGAAGTTTCGAGCCCAAACGAACAAAGCAATTGCTGCTGGTCTCGCATAGTTAATGACTTTTGCAATGAAATTTCGTCAACGCAACTCTCAGAGTCTGCAACGTATTCAGAATTTAGAAGACGTACAGGAAATTAGTTTTCTGAAGGCTGCGTACTGTGCGGGTTGCGACGACGACCATAATGGCCACACGGTTGCTGCTCTTTTTGTACCTACGGGAGTCTGGGCAACTTCAATGTCGGGCGAACACCGTGGCCACGACGCAATTCGAGCATTTTTTCATAGCGTGCGCGACAGTAAAAGAATGAAGTATTCCACTCATATGGTGACCAATGAGGTCATTACTGTTTCTGGCGATGAAGCAAAGGCATCGTGGAGTTTCACCATGATGTACACGTCGCCTGATGAAAAGAGATATCGAATTTTAGGTTTTTATCGCGACACGTTTGTGCGTACTGCCGATGGTTGGCGTTTTGCATCTTTATATTCCGATGTGCAGGACTATGCGATTTTAGAAACGCAGACTTTTAGACTCACTTCGTGAATTTACTTAAAGATCTTCCCCAACCTTCCGCGCATCGCATTGCAGTGCAAGTTACAAAAGCTGGTTTGCGCGCAGTTCGACAAGGGAGCCCTTGGCTTTATGATCAGGCTGTTGTTTCACATAAGCCACATGGCGAATGCGGCGACTTAGCCGTTGTGTTTGATGATGAGCGACGTTTTGCGGGAATTGGTCTGTGGGATCCAAATTCTCCCATCAGAGTAAAAATATTGCACAGTGGGAAACCAGCAACAATTGATGCGGCGTGGTGGAAGGAACGCTTGCAGGCATGTCGTGAATTCCGCAACCAGCTTTTAGAGGATGGAACCACAACGGGCTTTCGCTGGGTTCATGGTGAAAACGACGGTCTACCCGGGCTTATTGTTGACCAATACAGCAATACGGTCGTGGTGAAGTTGTATAGCGCTGCGTGGTTTGCGCACTTAACAAGTGTGATTGACGGAATTGTTTCAGTATCTGCACCCGAACGCATTGTTCTGCGATTTTCTCGCACTGTGCGTGCAGGAAACACCTTTGGCTTAGAAGATGGTGCAACGATCTATGGTGATGCCCCTGATGCACCCATTATGTTTTTAGAAAATGGTTTGCACTTTGAAGCCGATGTAGTGCAAGGCCATAAAACAGGTCATTTTCTAGACCAACGCGACAACCGTGCAATTGTGCGCAACATGGTGGAGCAGCAAGTGCAAGGCGGCAATACGCACTGCAGCGTGCTCGATGTTTTTTCAAGTACCGGCGGATTCACGGTTTTAGCAGCTGCCGGGGGCGCGGCATCGGTGCATATGGTCGATGTCAGTGGCCC